>Ga0306919_10000076_pt1 | contig 35005 bp, 26 predicted proteins | sample flu12Cox44000172_FD_203764 | JGI IMG/M metagenome (GOLD analysis project Ga0306919, IMG submission 203764) | Lab enrichment of tropical soil microbial communities from Luquillo Experimental Forest, Puerto Rico - flux4day.12C.oxic.44.000.172 (v2)... | ecosystem: Environmental > Terrestrial >... | reverse complement strand
GGCACAGGGCTTCGCCAAGAGACTGACTGACCCCTGCTCTCCGCAACCCTGTGCTGATTGTGTTTATCTTTCGCCCTTGAAATTAAGGAACTCACAATTGTTCCCCGACGGTCAGCGGAACGGTGGCAGTTTTGTTGCGTTTTGGCGTCGATAAAAATTGGGGACGTAAAAATGGACCGACGCGAAAAGGAACTCTTGGACAAGCAAATGCGATTGCTTAGTGCGCCACGAAATGATGGTGTAATTGTTGTGATGCTCGCCGCAATGTTTTTAGTTGGCGTTGCCATCGGCGGCGTCGTGTTTCCGCACCAAAGTGAGCCGACACAAATCGCATCGATTGAATAAAGCCCGGCTGAGCAACCCGCTGACCTAGCAGCGCGGGCGAAGCAGATTGTGCGTCAACTGGAAACTTGGCTAAGGCCAACGGGCTTAGCATCAGTCTGGTTAAGGTTGTCGTTGCAATCGCTCATCGACCCGAGCACCCAGATTTTTGTTCCAACATCATAATGTACATGCGTTAGGAACAGCCCTCTTGAGGGGCGCGTTAATTCTACATGGAAAAACAATATCGCGAGTTTGCGGAAGAATGTGATCGCTTGGCTCAGACGGCCAAGACAGATGCTCACCGCAAGATTTTGGAGGAAATGGCTGAGGCTTGGCGAATGCTGGCTGCGGAGAGTTCGCATAAAAAGCGTTAGCTCTCAGCCGATCGCCTTTCCTCAACGTCGCTTGCGGGTTCTTCTGCCAGACGATGCCACACTTGTGCCATGTGTAGCAGCGAAGCCCGCGCTCCCTTATCTTCGGAATTGCGCGCTAACTCTAAGCACGCTCGAGCGAAGCGCCGATACTGTTCCAACTTTGTCAGGCAACAACTCCCCGAATCCCCATGGCCTAACGCGAAAGCGCTGTCGACGTTCCATTCTTTTGGCGAGACCGTTGATCGTTGCCGCAAAAAAGAACCCCAAGCATACGTGCCGCTTGGGGTTCCTTAGTTGTTGCCTCATGTTCAGGCTTATTTAGTCGGACGGCATGGGGTGTCGGGGGATGGGGGTGCCGCCTAGCCTGCCTGACGTTATGTCTCCTAACTAACGATGAGCCGAATGGTTTCAATGCGTCGATGGCGCCGTTTCTCCGACCAATATCAACTTAACTAGAACGGTCTCAGGCGCCTCGCACCGATCGGACCTGTCGACGTTCGGGTCATCAGTGCATCGACGCTGTAAGCGCCTGCCCCAAACGCCACGACAAAGAGCATACCGCCCATCATCGAGAGGTGTCCGAAGAAGGACGAAGCGTCAGCGCGTGCTGCCGCAGGATCACTTATGGTCCAATAGTGATGGAAGATCAGTGCAAGGGAAAACGTGTAAAAGAAAAGAGCGAGAGCTACCCAACGGGCATAAAGCCCCGCCACCAACATCAGACCACCAACCAGTTCGAGGGCTATGGCGCCCCAGACCAAAATATCTGGGAAGGGGATGCCATGGTTCCGCATTGTGGCCGTTGTAGCCGCTACGGAACCGAGTTTGTTTATGCCAGCGCGAATAAAAATCAGAGCTATAAGCAGACGACCGAACGCCGAAATGGATGACGCTTCTGCATTCATCGCATCCTCCAACGTTTAACATTCGTTAGTCCGTGCGATTGTCAACAGCGTCGGTCTCATTATTGTTTTGCGTTCATCTGCAAATTAGCTGCATCGCAGCTATGCGCTACAAGTGGATACGAAAATTGCTCTGACTGCGAATGAGCTTCGCGTCTGCTCCATAAGCATCAAGTTCCATTGTCATCGGGAAAAGGGCATCCTTTAACAAAAAGCACTATCAAAATTCTCGCAAATCGCGAAAACAAAAAGAGGCTCGCGAGCTGTCCCGCGAGCCGTCGAAGTTGGAAGGTTTGCCAAAGTCAAGCTCGGGTATTTTCGATCCAACACCAGCCAGGGTCAATCTGTGCCACTTGCAAACCTCTAAATACCTCGCGAGCGTTACGCTGAGGCCACAGACAGCAAAGCCGTCGGGATGCGAAACTGACGGCTTTGCCTTCGTCCCCCAATACGTGCCGTGTTCTCGGACAGCATTCGTTTGGGTTGTCGAAACCGGCCAGTGAAGTGATGTGGCTTCACCTTCGTCCCATCCTTTCGGTTCCGCCGGTGGAGGGACGCCCAGTTCGACCGAGGAACAGTGACGAAATTATTTACCCCAAGAGAGCGTGATCCTTCGGTCATTGGATCGTCCAGCCAGGGTCACAAACTTGGCGAACTTTGCGCCAACCCTTCCGTAATCGCGCGAATCGTCCGTAAAACCGAAGGTGGAGCAATGCGCGGCTTCCACAACAGCGCCTTCGATCCTCCGACGCTCGTGGTATTGGAAGCGGCGTTCGACGAAGCCTGGCTGACGCTCAAATCAATCGGCAATACAACGGTGAAGCCGGATGAGTTGGCACGCTCCGTCTTGCGACTTGCGATGGAAGGCGAGCGCGATCCGGTGCAACTACATGATGGGGCGCTGGACGGCCTGATACCGACCACCGGTTGGCGCGAAGCAAGCTGATCGCCTACCTCGTCCGGAGGTTTACCGCGGAAGATTTCCCACGGTTCTCCTCGATCTCGAACTCGATCTGCTGACCTTCATTGAGCGAGCTCAGCCCGGCGCGCTCGACGGCGGAGATATGCACGAAGACGTCCCTGCCTCCACCTGTGGGCTGAATGAAACCATAGCCCTTTTGCGAGTTGAACCACTTCACCGTTCCGCGCGCCATTGTCGAATTCTCCAAGTCAGCTATCAGGAATTGATAGCGCCTCGGCGGCGGCAAGCCAATACCGGCCTGTGGATTGGGCGGCCGCGCGGTCAATGCCCGAAGCTGAGACCTGTTAATAACTCGAAGGATAGGTTGCCGGGACTCAGCGATCAGGCATCAATGCATCGCGGACCACCAATCAGGACGGGGCGGATCATGGCCAAACGCAAGAAGCAATCAAAAGTCCAGAAGAGAAAGGCAGCGACAGCACGTGGTAAGGCACGCAAGCTATCAAAGGCCGCGAAAGCGACGAAGCGGACAGTTGCCAAGGCCAAGCCCAAACCCGCGCCAGTGAAGAAAGCTGCGCCGAAAGTGAAACAGCCCGTCGCTCCAGTGGTCGAAACCGTCGCTGCTGAGGTGATCGAGCAACCCGCTCCGGACGTAGTAACTGTCACGGAAGTCGAGGCGACACGTCAAGTTAGTTGAGCCGAGTTGGGGGCATCCTCCTGGTATTGACTTTCCACATTTCGCCTATTGGCGACCATTTCTGTTCGATGCCGTTGACCCCTTTTGATTAGGGCCATTTGCATTGGGGACTTTCTTCGTTTTGAACAAATTGGAGAATGTTGAGGATGAGTCATTTTGACTCACCCGCCGCCAGCCTGCGATTTTACTTGGTTGCCGCTACTGGCACCTTGGATGCCAAAATTGCTGACCGCGCGCGCACGAATAGGTCTGCGCAAATTTTGTGGGAAATTCCTCCTGCGAATGAGGGAACTCGCACACAATTTGTAGGGAATTTTGATCAACGTGGTGGAACGGTAGTTTTAGGACGTGCGTTCCGCGCTCTAATAGTGGGACATTCATCTCACTCCTGAATGTGCATTGGGCACAAACGGACGTTCGCTAGCGAACAGTAACCCGCCTTCGCCGAATTTCCGCTGCGCCCTTGGTTGTCCAAATTAAATGTGGCAGCAGCCGCAGGGGAGAATTCGTATGAAAATTTCTGTTTGTTTGGAGCACACTTTTATTGGTATAGCGCTGATGCTATTCCTGTCTGTGAGCATTGCGCATGCAGAGATGGCAAGCGTCTACGGCGGACGAGACGGTTATTGCGGAAGTCGCACAGCTAACGGAGAGCGAGTAAATTGCTCAGCAATGACAGCGGCGCATCGTCGATTGCCATTTGGGACGCGGGTTCGCGTCTGTCACGGCAGATGCGTTACTGTTCGCATTAACGATCGCGGCCCCTTTGTCCGGGGCAGGGATATTGATCTATCGCCCGCGGCGGCCCGAGCTATTGGTTTGGATGGCACTGGGCGTGTCACTGTTTCGCGACTGTGAAAGCCATCGGGACGGAGGACTGCAATGGCCGTCTTTCAAAGAAAAGCATCAACCCACCTAATTCCAGTCAGTCCGGATAACGCCGCCAGCGATGATTGGGTTATTCTTTTGGAGGCTGGCACAATTGTTGGCCCGTCGCCTGACAGACTGCGGGTTGCGAGGTCGACGCTGGAGAAGAAGATTGTAAAAAGATATGACCTCTTGCTCAGAGTGAAGCACTTCCTCAATGTGGAAGGATATGATCCACGAATTCACGCCGTGTACTTTTGTCCTCAACTTTACAAATATGATCCTGATAAAAAACTTGTCCCTCTACAGGGAAGAAGAAATCGGTAGATTGATTGCACAAGCTCTTGCGAGTGGTGTTAAAGAGAGGCGACCGTGGTATGAGCCAGCGGAGAAATTGCCAGATCAACCAATAATCAATGCTCCAAAGGAAGAATTTGAAACTCTCGTTGTTGAAATGCCTAGTGCGCGAAACGCGACTGGAAAGAAATCAATATCGATGGTCGAAAACCAAGACTAGCTGACTGGGGACCTTCGCAAATTTTGTGAGAAATTCCTTGACCGACTGCATTGTATCGCGAGGTTCGAGACGAGATAATACGAAGAAGCGATAAAGCGTGATCCGTTAACAAGGATAGACCTTGCCCAGGCCCCTCCTTTGCCCGATCTGCAAATCCGCAGTAGCGCAAGAGCTCGATTGTACCGGAGACGCAACCGGCTACGTTTGCCCAGCGCATGGCAACTTCAAGGTTGCTGACACTGTATTTGCGGAGCCCAAGGCGAAGGACTACACCCGAGAGCAATGGGAAGCCGCACTGGACAAGGCAAAGGAACGAACAGGGCCCGAAGGATGGCCTCTTATAATCGTCGACGATTTCCGATAGGTGTCTCACGTCGATGTTAAGGCGCAGGCCTCCAACCGCGTTGTTGGTTGCATCGGCAGCGCTTGTCAGTTCCTAGAGTTGTTAGGAACAGCGATCTCGACGCGCGCGTTGTTATGAGACAATGCCGACGAGCGTCCTACCATCAAAAATGTACTGGCATAGCTGGTTCGCGTGGCGTCCGGTTATCGTCTCCGACAGAGCGGGACGATCGGGAGTAGTGTGGCTCGAGTATGTAGAACGGAGATGGACTGAGCGCGTCACTAGCGGTTTGGGACCACGATGGATTTATCGGAGGGTTCGGGAGGACTGATAAATGAAACTGACTATTCTCTTCGTCGTTGTCGTCGGCGTAATTCTGGTCTTGTGGTTGAGAGGCGTTAAGCCCAAGCGAAGGATTTGATCCTGGCCTTGCGGCGAGCTATTCTTGGTTCGAGCGAAGCTCAACTATCGTGCTGATCCTTCCAAGTAGGACAGACGCTAGCCGCAGGGCTTGGATGAGCTTCGCTCGCTGCTTTGCCATGACCCTCCTTTGCCCGATCTGCAAATTCCCAGCGCAAGAGTTTTCGCGTTCCGGCGATGCAACTGGCTTCTATTGCACGACCCACGGCCACTTTAAGGTTGCGGACAGCATCGCTGTTGATGACCCGCGCCGAATGGGAAGTTGCGTTGCGTGCGGCGAAGTACAAAGCGATGGAAGGGGAATGGCCTGTTATAAGGCCAGGAGATTTCTTCAGGTAGCTGAGAGCCCGGCAATTTGTGGAGGCAAGCGAAGCCCCTCCCAGGCCTGTGTATTGCAGTGTCTGAAGTTGCCCTACTGGCGCTACGGCTGAACTTCGCTCGAATATAAATTACTTCTGTCTGTGCCTTTTTACTTGTGACCTGGGTCACAGTGCCTGGGGGGTATAGGGCAGCGCCCCCCTTCAATCTCTCCTGTGGCTAAAGATTGGGCCACGAACGGGTGGCCCAAGGTCGTTTTGGAGAACGTTTGAAGAAGTACCGCGCCACCAGCCACGGAAGGCGCGGCTCATAAACTCAACAGCAGATCGCGATTGGCGTCTTTGATCGATGTCAAAATCTCTAAAGAGGCTTTCGTTTAAGGGTGACTAAGTCATTCTGGGAGGCGGTAGATCATGCCAACCGATTTTGAACCGGTATCCGTACGAAAACGTGCGGCGCAAGCTCAAGCGCAACCCGAAATCACGATGCTCTTGTTCTGGCTTATCATCTGCCTCGGCATGGTTGGGTTGTTGTTCGAAGTCGTTGGGAAGTAGCTCGCCGTTGTTGTCGTCGCCGCAATTCTGATTTGGTGGTTGAGAGGAGTTAAGCCCAAGCGCAGGGTTTGATCCCACGATGCCAGCCCAACCGAGCAAGCATAGCGTCGGCGTGGTTACCCTCAAGCTGCTTTTCTGAGCAGAAAATATCAACAGATACGCCTTCGTTTTATCGCAATTCGGCTCTGCCTGTCCGTTCTGATCGTGGCGCTGGGGACAGGGGGGTGAGCGATCAGTCGTCGGCCTTGACTTAGGTCAGGGTCATCAGCTGACGCGCTCAGTAGATACACATGATCACTTATGGACGAAGTGGTTCGCCGATTACCAAAACACTACCACGACTGTAAGGGTCAAAAGGTTTTCCACGGCGCACTCGGGCGTATCGGTAGGCAGGGGGCGGCGACGTGAAAAACTGATCGCGGAATGCTTTCCACACCTTCGACTCGCTGACGCGCTGGCACGCATCCGATAACGGTTCGCCTATTTTTGGTTTTCCATGGCGAACTAGAAAAGCGAGCACAGTTGCATGTAAGACCGCTCCCTTGCGGACGTCCTGCCATTTTTCCTCTACGGCCGTCCTTTTCGCGACGTAGGTCGAACCCAGTTTTGTCAGGCGAGCGATTTGTCTTGATCTGGTCTGATACATGTTATTCGGTCGCGTTCATCCGCGCCTCCAGGACTTCCATCCGCTTCACGAGATCCGCCAAATCAATGGCCGGGCATAGGAGTTCACCACGTTTGCTAACTCCGCTCCTTCACTTGGGCTGATCGTTCCTTCGCATATCGCGCGCATGATGCGGTTCATGGCCTCAACCGCATCATCGGCAAATTTCATTTCCGACAGATCAATCGTAATCAGGCGCTCGCGCGGCAAGCTTCGAGCGAGCAAGAACTTGAGCATTGCAACGTCGCCTGCCTTTGCGAGCTCGATCGCCTTGCGCAACAGTTCTTCTCTTTCTCCTTGCAACAAAGCAGCGGAGATTAGCGAAGCCCGATTCCTTGATCCCGGCCGGCGTCCGCCATTTCCCCTAGCGAAGGGGCGGCCGCGAACGGCAGGAGCGAGCAATACTCTCTGACTTCCCATTTGCTACCCTCGAATCACGATGGCCCGTCAGAACAAGTGGATTTGAGTCGATTTTTCAGCAAGAATTGAATATAGATTCATCTCTTTGTCGCGCAAACACTGCATATTTTACGCGGTCACCCCAACGGGAGAACGGCGGCACCGATGTCGACCAAGGCGCCGCCGGGCAGCTGAGGCAATTTTTAGTATCGCTCGACACGGCGGCTCGAGATGGCGGTACGTCGCTTGTTGATTTCAAGCGGACATGAGGGATTCAGGTATTATCGCCGTCCAAAGTGAGCCTGAACCCATTCTACCGGAGGCAAATCCTGGTCTGCAGCGTCGTTTGCAACGTCGTCTAAATGTCCAGGCTCATCGATTCGCACCGCCTTTTTAAGGTGCCGGAGACAAAGCAGTGAGCAAGAGATCAATCGCGGCCTTAGCGGCCATCTTAGTCAGTGGCGGAATTTGGGGCGGCACAGCCAACGCCATGTTTGCCGCGCCAGCAGCAATGAGCGGCGCGGCTGACAACAGCATTGTGACCGCTGCCGCCTGCGGCCATTACGGTTGTGCGCGTACTCATCTGCGGGCGTATCCCCCGTATAGTTGCGGCTATTACGGTTGTGTCCGTCTCTATCCGTGGGCATTTCCGTGTCAATATTACAGCTTGTATTGTCCGTATCCTTATTGGCCAAACGGCTGGTATCGCTACTGACCGCTTCTATAGTTGAAGCGCGGTAGCGAGCGCTCGCGTTCTAATAGGACGCTTGCGCTTGTTCCAGTGCGCGTCCGCAGATCAGCGCACTGACGCGGCGATGAAGATCAATGTCGCGACAAGACCAAACCCGGTGCGAACCGCGTGCAGGCTTGACCATTTTTTGATGAGGCGGCGCGTTTCGGGATTTGCCTGCGCCGGATCGGTAGCCATCAGCCTGTTGTTGGTCGGCATGATGACCAAGAGGGTGTAAGGCCAATTGCCGAGCAGAACCAACGCCCCGATAAACCAGAGCCAAACGCCAGTCTGCCACCACGCCAGAATTCCCAGGACAAAGCCGAAGACGGCAAGCGGCGCTTGCATAAGGAAGCCGCGTTTATAGGCGGGTTTCCATTCGGCCAGTAACGCATGGTCATCGAGATCAAGCCGCGCCGGCTGCTCGGCAAAATTGACGTAGAATGCCGCTCCGAAGAAAATGGCGGCGCTTGCAAGCGCCAACAAGCCGAAAATCATGGTGCAAACGCTACCCCTAGGCGTGCGCGCGCACCAGAGCTCTTCGGCCGCAGCGCTTAAGTCAGATCACGGAGCGGTGTCATGGAAATGTCAGTGCGACCCGGCGACAACGCCACAACGCTCGAGCAGCCGAAAGCGCATCCCGGCGATGGCCGGCGCAACGCCAGCGAGCTCGACGCCTGGCTCGAGAAAGCCGAGGCAATGGGCGAACTCAAGCGCATCAAGGCCGAAGTCAGCCCGGAGCTCGAAGCAGCGCATATCACCTATCTGGTCGGCCTGACCAAGAGCCCTGCTTTGTTGTTCGAGAACATCACAGGCCATCCCGGCCACAAGGTCCTCTACAACATGATCGGCTGCAACTTGTCGCGCTTCTGCCTGATGATCGGCGAGGCGCCGGTGGACCATCCGCTCAAAGCCGTCAAGCTGCTGCAGAACAAGTTCGGGCGCAAAATGGCGCCCGTCGAAGTGCCCGCCGAGCGCGCCGTCTCGAGCCAGAACGTCGTCGAAGGCGAGGCTATCGACATCCGCAAATTTCCGGCGCAGCGGATGTGGCCGCTCGATGGCGGTCTTTATCTCGGCACCAACGACGCCGTCATCACCAAGGATCCGGAGACCGGCCGCGTCAATGTCGGCACCTACCGGATGATGATCAAAGGACCACGCGAGATTGGCGTTTACACGTCTCCCGGCAAGGACGCCGGCGCCGACCGCGACAAGTGGTGGAAGCTCGGCAAGCCGGCACCGATCGCGGCGGCATACGGGATCGACCCGCTGCTCTTCCTCGTTGGCGCGACCAGCCTACCGAAAACCGAAAGCGAGTATGAATATTATTCCGGCATCAAGGGCGCGCCGATTGAGCTGTTTACCTCCGATCTCACCGGCCTGCCGCTGCCCGCGCATGCCGAGATCATCCTCGAAGGTCATCTCTATCCGGATGAGACCTTCGCCGAAGGCCCGTTCGGCGAATTCACCGGCTATTACGGACGGCCAAGTGGCGCGACGCCCTATATGCGCGTCGAGCGGCTGCGCTACCGCAACAATCCGACGCTGACCTGCGCGCTGATGGCCGACGGACCGTCGAATGAATGCGGGCTGTTCTGGGCGGCGGCGCGCTCGGCGGGCATTTGGGCCGATCTGCAAAAGCTTGGCGTACCGGGCATCCAAGGCGTGTGGTCGATTCCGGAAGCGGCCGGCTGGGGAATGACCGTTGTCGCGATCAAACAAATGTATGCCGGACACGCGGCGCAAGTGATGGCGCTCGCGGCGCAATGCACGGCCGGCGCCTATTTCGGCAAATATGTCATCGTGGTGGATGACGACATCGATCCGACCAATGTCGGCCAGGTGTTATGGGCCATGGCCACACGCTCGCGTCCGGCGCAATCGATCGACATCCTGCGCGAGACCTGGAGCACGTTTCTTGATCCGAGCCTTAATCCGCCGGAAATCCGCCCCTGGGGTTCGAAGGCGCTGATCAACGCCTGCATGGATTACCGACACATCAAAACATTTTCGCCGCGCACCAAGCTGGACAAGAGCACTTATGATCGCGTGGTGTCGCGCTGGAGCGAACTGGGGCTGACCGGCAAACCGCCGGAGATCGCAGTTTTTGAAGCGGAGAATAGAGGACGGATGACGGACGACGGATGAAGCGTAGCGGAAGCTCTCATCATCTGTCGTCCGGACTCCGAGTCTCCGATTCACCGGGACAGCCGGAATTTAGCCCAGTGCAGCGCACAATTTGGCCACGACAGTCGGTTTGCATGTTCCGGCTGCAGCGGGTGACCATTCAATCGAGCGGCATATCTGGTCGGAAGCTGCGGACGCGTGGCCCCGGACAGGGGGTTCGGGGGATGGGGATGTCCGGGGCCACTAGCGCTGACCGGAGGTTGGAGACCAAAAACCGGGGCGCTAATTTCAGACTCAATCAACTTGAACCTTGCGTGTATTTGATCGAAATCAAAACTCGTTAATCATGTTGGGCCACGTCGATGGGCGATGTCGGCCGACCGTGCCGACAGGCCATGCTGCGCGCGATAAACTGACAATCTCTCCCGCCCGGACAAGCAGTTCTCAAGTTTTCATCGAGCCTTGGTATCGCGTCTCAATCATTTGGTATCGGCCGTTTACCATTTGGTATTGAAGCATGATCCGAAAAAGCCTGCCTCTTAAGGGGTAGACGCTGGTTTCCTGGGCTGCGCAAAACCACGTGCGCGGATTGTTTTTGATTAAAGTCAATTTCACTCGCCTGATTTGTTAATAACTTGTTTGTGCGCAGGCTGAAAGGTGAGGCTCAGTCATGCCAGGGCACATAGTCGATAGCATTTCCACTGTAGAATTGATCCCTGCCGCCGACCCGGTACTCGAAGCCAATCATCGCATTGCAAACAATCTGTCGATCATCGCCGGGCTGATACGGCGCGAACTTTTGACGCTGACGGCGGACGCACGGCCGAACATCGAATACATCGAGCGCCTATTGCAGCAGATGTCGCTGCGAATAGATGCCGTGGGTTGCCTGCATCGGTTGCTGATGAATACCAATCATCGCGGCGCCGTTGAGCTCTGCGCTTATCTGCGCGAGATAACGGATGCCGCGACTTGCTCGCTTACCAATCCCGAGCAGACGAAAATCGAGTGCAGCTTTGAGGGAGAGACGACTGTCTCCGCCAAACAGGCGGCCGCCATCGGCTTGTTCGTAGCTGAGGCCCTGGTCAACGCCATAAGGCACGCCCATCCGCTCGATCAGTCGGGAACGATTTGCATCTCTTGCAAGCACGCAGAAATGGCGGGCTTGCTCATTGAGATTAGCGATGACGGTATAGGAGCGCCTTTGGATTTTGCCGCAACGGACCGGCCAGCGAATGGAGCCGGCGCGCGGCTGATGCGAAGCATTGCACATGATCTCGGCGCCCAGGTGGAGTTCATCAAGGGCAGCCCAGGCCAGATTGTGCGGCTCGAACTACCGCTGCTTGCTTACCAAAGCTGCAAGCCCTACGCGCAAGCAGCAGAAATAGACTGTTAGAAGCTCTCTTCGGTCGCCCGTTATCCAACCTACCAACGGCGCCTTCACACATCCTGATAGACGTCGATCTCGGGCGCGCCAGGAAACAGATTGCGCCAGGTCTGCAAATAGACCTGCATGCGCGGATCGCTGGCGATGCGCTGGCGGTTTAGTTCCCAATCCTCCCGCGCCTCATATTCGATTTCCTGCACGAACTTGGTGTGATCGTCGACGTTCTGTAAGAGACGGACCTCGGCCTTGCCGAACATCTGATAGAACGGCGTCGCGGCTTTGATCATGGCGACAAGCTGCGTCGAATCTGAAGTCGGCAGCGTAAACCGCAGCTGCAGTGTCCGCCGGACCTTGGCTTCCTCGTTGCTCATCGGCTTTGTTTCCTTGACGGGTGAAATCACAATTCACGAAAGCCGGCGCCACGTGGCATTCGGCGCCACAGTCTACTTGAAAGTGTCGCGGAAGCGGTGCCCGGGATAGACTCCGAGAATTTTCAGCGACTTCGGCTGCGAAACGAACTCGAGCTCCTCCAGCGCCAGCTCAAGCGCGCGCTGTTTCGGGTGGCCCTGAACGTCGGCGTAGAATTGCGTGGCGGCGAAGCTGCCATTGACCATATAGCTTTCCAGTTTGGTCATGTTGACGCCATTGGTAGCGAAGCCGCCCAAGGCCTTGTAAAGCGCGGCTGGAATGTTGCGCACCTGAAAAATGAAAGTGGTGACGATGCGTTTTTCCTTGCGGCTTGCCCATTTTGGCTCGCGGGCGAGAACGATAAAACGCGTGGTATTGTGCTTGGCGTCGGCGACGTCCTCTTTGAGAATGCGAAGGCCGTAGATTTTAGCCGCCAGCTTGGTCGCCAAGACCGCCCGCGTGATGTCGCCCGCTTCGGCGACTTCGCGCGCCGCGCCGGCGGTATCGGCGGCCACCACCGGCTTGACGCCAAGCTTGCGGATCATGTTGCGGCACTGGCCGAGCGCGTGGATGTGGCTCTCGACCGTCCGGATCGTCCGCAGTGTCGCGCCGCGCGGCGCCATGAGCTGGTGCTGCACCGGCAAGAACCATTCGGCAACGATGTGCAGTTGCGAGGCCGGCATCAAGTGATGAATGTCGGCGACGCGTCCCGCGACCGAATTGTCGATCGGAATCATCGCCAGCGCGGCACGGCCCCCGCGTACCGCAGCGAAGGCGTCTTCGAAGGTGGCACAAGGGAGCGGCTCGTAATTCGGATAGGCCTGTTTGCATGCAATATGCGAGTTGGCGCCTGACTCGCCTTGGAACGCAATGGCGCGTTTTTTCCCGCTCTTGGTCGGCATCTCCTTGCGTTTGCTCATACGCGCCGTACCACAACACAATCCATCTGGGTCAAATTGCTTGTTGCTCTAACTTTTTGATGGAGCATGATCTTTTGGAAAAACCGGTTTCCGCTTTTCCCGATCATGCTCTAGCACGGCGCGGGCCTTTTCCAAATCCTCCGCCGTGTCGACCCCGAGCGGCACGGTATCGACCAGCGCGACGTCAATGCGCATCCCGGCTTCAAGCGCGCGGAGTTGTTCGAGCCTCTCGCGCCGCTCCAGTGGCGATGGCGGCATTTTGACGAATTTCTCCAGCGCGGCGCGGCGGAACGCGTAGAGCCCGATATGATGGTAGAGTGGTCCTTCGCCTGCCGGTGCGGTGGCGCGGGTAAAATACAGCGCCCGCAGCCGCCGCGGCGCAATCGGCGTGCCGACGACCTTCACCACATTGAGGTCGCGGCCTTCCTCGGGCGCCTTGATCTCGGCGGCAAGCGTGGCGATGTCCACGGCCGCATCGTCGAGCGGGGTGAGCGCGGCGGCGATGGCCGCTGGCGCAATCGTCGGCAAATCGCCTTGCAGATTGACGATGACCTTGGCACGGCGCTGCAGATCCACCTGCCCGAGCGCCTCGAAAATCCGGTCGGAGCCGCAAGCGTGATCGGCGCGCGTGAGTACCGCCTCCCCGCCGGCCTTCGCGACCGCCGCCGCGATGGCGCGCGAGTCGGTGGCGACCACAACCGGGCCGAGTTCGGCCTCCTGCGCCCGGCGCAGGACATGTACGATCATTGGCTCTCCGGCGATCTCGGCGAGCGGCTTGCCGGGCAGCCGGGTCGCGGCCATTCGGGCGGGAATCAAAATCAGAACGTTAGCCATCGCGGCGCACAGTCCCTCACGAGCGGGCTTATACGGGTTGCAACCGGCGCAGCAAACCGGCTATTTGTGCGCCGCCCAACACCGCCGCACCACGGCGCCCGCCTGCGGAGCGATCAACCAATGAATTCGTTTGAACTCAATAAGGTCCTCGGCGCCTTGCTGGGCACCTGCCTTGTTCTTGTCGCCATGCGCATTGCGGCCGGAGCCATTTTTACCCCGGAGACGCCAGCCAAGCCCGGCTATGAGGTAGCGGTCAAAGAGGAGCAGCCGACGCAAGGCGCCGCGGCTCCTGCGGCGCCGGCGCCGGTGCCGATCGAAAACTTGCTGGCAAGCGCGTCTGCTGAGCGCGGCGCAGATGTGGCAAGGCAGTGCCAAGCCTGCCACAACTTCCAGGAGGGCCAAGGACCGAAGATCGGGCCGGATCTCTACGCCGTAGTCGGGCGCAAGATCGCCGCCGCGCCGGGCTTTAATTATTCGTCCGCCCTGAAATCGAAAAATGGCACCTGGGATTTCGCCACACTCAACACTTGGTTGATTAAACCGAGCGCGTTTGCGCCGGGCACCGCGATGACCTTTGCTGGTCTGTCGAACGATAAGCAGCGCGCCGACGTGATCGCCTATCTCGACACGCTCTCGCCCAATCCGGTGCCGCTGCCAAAACCGCAGGATGCCAGCGCCACGCCACCCTCGACCACGGGGGCAGGATCGAATCCACCCGCAGGAGCGCCCACAAATCCAGCGCCCGCAAATCCAGCGCCCGCAAATCCGGCGCCCGGTGGCGCACCGGCACAGTCGACTGGGTCCGCTCCCGCCAATCATTAGGATTGGCTGACAGACCCAAAGGCGGTGGGCAAAGGCGGCGAACAAGGCCCCGAACGGAACATGGCCCCGAACTGAACATGCCCCCGAACTGAACATGCCCCCGAACTGAACATGGCCCCAAACATGGGCCGTGAGGGGCCGCGACATTGGTCTCAATTTACGGGCGCAATCCGCCCGTGCTTTTCGTCGCGGTGCACACCAGCACGCTGGTGTCACAATGCAAAAGGCACAATAATGTCGCGCAACATGCGTTCCAGCTTACTTGAGGAGTATCAGGTGAACCGCCGATCCGTGCTGAAATCTGCGCTTCTCGCGATGGCCGCGCGGCGGCTGCCTTTACCCGACTGGATCGGGCCGGCGCTGGCCGAGGACAAGACCTGGCGGCACGGCCTGTCATTATACGGCGACCTGAAATATCAGCCGGGCTTCAAGCAATTCGAATACGTCAATGCCAGTGCCCCCAAAGGCGGGACTGCGCGGCAAATCGCCATCGGCACGTTCGACAATTTCAACACCGCGGTAGCCGGCGTTAAAGGTTCGCTCGCCACCGGCGTCGATCTTCTCTACGAGACGCTATCGGTCTCGGCGCTCGACGAAATTTCAAGCGAATACGGCCTGGTGGCTGAGGCGGTAAGCTTTCCGCCGGACTTCTCCTCGGTCTCCTACCGGTTGCGGCCGCAGGCCAAATGGCACGACGGCAAGCCGATCACGCCCGAGGACGTGATTTTTTCTTTTGAATCGCTCAAGAAATACAGCCCGCAGCTATCGGCATATTACCGACATGTCGCGAAAGCGGAGAAGACCGGCGACCGCGAGGTGACTTTCGTCTTCGACGCGCCGGGCAATCGCGAACTGCCGCAAATCATCGGCCAGATCACCGTGCTGCCGAAGCACTGGTGGGAAGGCACCGACAAGAATGGCAAGCAGCGCAATATCGGCGAAACCACGCTGGAGCCGCCGCTCGGCAGCGGGCCCTATCGCATCAAAGATTTCGCCGCTGGCCGTGACATCGTCTATGAACGCGTGAAGGATCATTGGTCGCGCGACCTCAACGTCAACGTCGGCGCCAACAATTTCGACGAGGTGCATTTCCTCTATTTCCGCGACACCACCGTCGCCCTCGAAGCGTTCAAGGCCGACAACATTGATTGGCGTAACGAAAACAGTGCTAAGAATTGGGCCACCGCCTATGATTTCCCGGCGGTGAGCGACAAGCGCGTCCTGCTTGAGGAATTCCCGATCCGCAATTCGGGCGTGATGCAGGCTTTTGCCTTCAATATCCGGCGGCCGAAATTCCAGGACCCGCGCTTGCGGCTCGCCTTCAATTACGCGTTCGATTTCGAGGAAATGAACAAACAGATTTTTTTCAATCAATACAAGCGCATCGCAAGCTACTTTGAAGGCACCGAGCTCGCCAGCAGTGGGCTGCCGAGCGGGCGCGAACTCGAACTTTTGGAAAGCGTTCGCGACAAGGTGCCGCCGGAAGTGTTCAAGAAGCCCTACACCAATCCGGTCAACAGCACCCCGGAACAGATCCGCGCCAATCTGCGTGAGGGTCTGCGCCTTTTGAAGGATGCCGGCTACGAGGTGCGCGATCAGCAACTCGTCAATGTGAAAACCGGCGAACCTTATTCGGTGGAGTTGCTGGCCGCCGATCCAAGCTTCGAGCGCGTGTTTTTATCGTTCAAGCCATCGCTTGAGCGGCTGGGCATCACGGTCGCGGTGCGTACCGTCGACGAGGCGCAATACGAAAATCGGCTGCGCAACTGGGATTTCGACATCATCACCTTTGCCTGGGCCGAGTCGCTCACACCAGGCAACGAACAGCGCGGTTATTGGGGTTCGCAAGCCGCGGACCAGCCGGGGTCGCTGAACATGATCGGAATTAAGAACCCGGCGGTCGACGCCATGATCGATCAGATTATCTTTGCCAAGAACCGCCCCGATCTCGAAGCCGCCACGCACGCGCTCGACCGCATCCTGTTGTGGAACCACTATGTCGTTCCGCAATGGACTTACGGCAAAGTGCGTACCGCGCGCTGGGACCGTTTCGGCCATCCCGATCCGATGCCGAAATACGGCCGCGCGGCATTCCCGACGGTGTGGTGGTGGGACGCCGACAAAGCGGCGAAGACGGCGGGATAATTCGTTTCCCGGCGAGCTCACCCGTCATTGCGCGCCGCGGCGAAGCAATCTTAGAGTTTCGATCCATTCGCCCTGGATTGCTTCGCCGCTTACGTTCCTCGCAGTGACGAACACGCTCAGAGCGCAGTAAAGCGGCAAACCAGCTCGGCAACACGCATGACCTCGTCCACCCGTCGCGCGATGCTCAAGATCGTCGCCAGCGCTGTTGCCGGATTGCGCGCCGCCGATCGTGGCGTATCTTTCGCTCGCGCCGCCGAGATGATCGAGTCGCACGGGCTCTCGGCCTTCGGCGACCTCGCCTATCCGCCCGACTTCCCGCATTTTCGCTATGTCAATGCGAGTGCGCCCAAGGGCGGGATGTTTTCGCAAGTCGGCCCGGATCGCCTCTACAATCAGAATTTCCTCACCTTCAATTCGCTCCACAGCTTCATCCTCAAGGGCGACGCCGCCCAAGGCATGGAGCTGACCTTCGCCTCGCTCATGGTCCGCTCCGGTGACGAGCCTGATGCGATGTACGGCCTTGCCGCTGAAAAAGTCCGCCGCTCGGCCGACGGTCTCGTCTATCAATTCTTCATCCGCACCGGCACCAAGTTCCACGACGGCTCGCCGCTGACCGCGCAAGACGTGGCGTTCTCGCTCAACATTTTGAAAGAGAAAGGCCATCCGCTGATCAACCAATTGCTGCGCGATTTTCTTGGCGCCCAAGCCGATGACGATACGCGCGTCACGGTGACCTTCGCGCCCAAGCGCGCGCGCGACGTGCCGCTGTTCGTTGCCGGTTTGCCGATTTTTTCGCGCGCCTATTACGCGACGCGCCCCTTCGACCAGTCGACTTTGGACATTCCGCTGGGCTCGGGACCCTATAAAGTCGGCCGCTTCGAGCCCGGCCGCTTTATCGAATATCAGCGCGTGACGGATTGGTGGGGCGCCAATCTGCCGGTCACCCGCGGCCAGAATAATTTCGACACGCTGCGCTTCGAATATTATCGCGATCGCGACGTGGCTTTCGAAGGCTTCTCCGCACAGTCTTATCTGTTCCGCGAGGAGTTCACTTCGCGATTCTGGGCGACGCGGTACGATTTTCCCGCCGTGAAAGACGGGCGCGTTCTACGCGGCGAAATACCGGACGATACGCCCTCGGGCGCGCAAGGCTGGTTCATCAATACGCGGCGGCGGCAATTCGTCGATCCACGCGTGCGCGAAGCGCTTAACGACTCCTTCGATTTCGAGTGGACCAATAAAACCATCATGTACGGCGCCTATAAACGCACCGTCTCGGTGTTTGAGAATTCCGACATGATGGCGCAGGGCGAACCCAGTCCCGAGGAGGCGGTGCTGCTCGAGCCATTCCGCGCCCAATTGCCCGCAGAAGTGTTCGGCAAGCCGTACACGCCGCCGGTGTCCGACGGTTCCGGCGAGGATCGCGTGCTCCTACGCAAGGCCGCGCAACTTCTCACTGATGCCGGCTACCCGATCCAGAACGCCAAGCGCGTGCTGCCGGACGGCACGCCGTTCACAATCGAATTTCTGATCGACGAGCCGTCGTTCCAGCCGCATCACATGCCGTTCATCCGCAATCTCAAGGCGCTCGGCATCGATGCGAGCCTGCGCATCGTTGATCCGGTGCAATATCGCGCACGCCGCGACGACTTCGATTTCGATATCACCATCGACCGGTTCAGCTTTTCGTCGACCCCGGGAGATTCGCTTCGCTCATTCTTCTCCTCGCAATCTGCTGCGCTCAAAGGATCCAACAATCTCGCCGGCATCGCCGACCCCGCGGTCGATGCCTTGATCGAGATGATCATCGCGGCGCCGTCGCGACCGGCCCTGGTGACCGCCTGCCGCGCACTAGACCGGGTAATCCGCTCTGGCCGTTACTGGATTCCGAATTGGTACAAGGCGTCGCACTGGATCGCCTATTGGGACGTGTTCGGCCGCCCCCCGGCGCAGCCGCGATATTTTCGCGGCATTCCAGACATTTGGTGGTATGAGACCGATAAAGGAGCGAAAATCAAGCTCAGGGGTTGATCGTCACACTTGTCGCCGCCTCCCGTGCCTTTATGCTGGCGCCTTGAGGAAACGCAGACGTCCGCTTTCAGCCTTACGGTTTCGGTTGCCGCCGCGGAACCGGAATAAGTTCCGTGTCAAGTCTTTCATGGCAATGCCGGGTCGCTGACACACGCATGACCGCTTATATCATCCGCCGCATACTGCTCATGATCCCCACCATTTTCGGGATCATGCTGATTTCGTTTGCCGTGGTTCAATTTGCGCCCGGCGGACCGGTGGAGCGCGTGATTGCACAGCTCTCCGGCGCCGATACCGGTGCCACTTCGCGGATTTCCGGCTCGGCGAGCGGCGACTTCAGCGCCCGCGGTGGCGCGGCAAGCGGCGCGCAAGCCGAGGTCAATTCCAAATACCGTGGCGCGCAGGGGCTCGACCCGGCATTCATCAAGAGCCTCGAGAAACAGTTCGGCTTCGACAAGCCGGCCTATGAGCGCTTTTTCATTATGCTTTGGAACTACATACGTTTCGATTTCGGCAAGAGCTATTTCCGCGACGTCAGCGTGTTGCAGCTGATCAAAGAGAAACTGCCGGTTTCTATATCGCTTGGCATCTGGATGACCCTGATAAGCTATTTGATCTCGATTCCGCTTGGCATCCGCAAGGCGGTGCAGGACGGTTCACGATTCGATATCTGGACCTCCGGCGTAATTATCGTCGGCTACGCCATTCCGGGGTTCCTGTTCGCCATTCTGCTCATTGTTCTGTTCGCCGGCGGCTCGTTCCTCCAGATCTTTCCGCTGCGCGGATTGGTATCCGACGGCTGGGCGCAATTCCCGTGGTGGCTGAAAATCCTCAATTATTTTTGGCACCTGGTGCTGCCGGTAACCTCGATGGGCTTGGCGGCTTTCGCGACGATAACGCTATTGACCAAGAATTCTTTCCTCGAGGAGCTGCGCAAACAATATGTGCTCACGGCGCGCGCCAAGGGCTGTTCCGAGCGCCAAGTGCTCTATGGTCATGTGTTCCGCAACGCGATGCTTTTGGTGATCGCTGGTTTCCCGGCCGCATTCGTAGCGGCGTTTTTCGCCGGCTCCTTGTTGATCGAGACCATCTTCTCGCTGGATGGACTCGGCTTGCTGAGCTTCGAGAGCGTGCTTAATCGCGATTATCCGGTGGTGTTTGCCACCCTGTATATTTTCGCGCTGCTCGGCCTTGTCGTTAACCTGATCTCCGACCTCACCTATACCTGGATCGATCCTCGCATTGATTTTGAGACGCGGGAGGTCTGAGGTGGACGCCAAGCTTGAGGCCGAAGAAAAGATCAGGCTGCCGGAGAGCGTGCTCGCCCGTGATGAGCTGCAGCCGGACGTCGAGCCGGCCGGCCCGATGGGGGTGACCGCGCCGCCGCGGGGCTTCGAATTCTCGCCACTGAACGCTCGGCGCTGGCGTAACTTCAAAGCCAACCGGCGCGGCTATCTATCGCTTTGGCTATTCCTTGCCCTGTTCATTATCTCGCTGTTTGCCGAGTTCATCGCCAACGACCGGCCGCTTTTCATTCATTTCGACGGCAAAAATTACTTTCCGGTTTTCGTGACCTATCCGGATACGGAATTTGGCGACACGCTCGGCACCGCCGCCGACTACCGCGATCCTTACCTGCAGCACTTTCTCGACGAACACAACGCTACCGTCATCTGGGCGCCGATCCGGTTCTCCTATCACACGATCAATGATCGGCCGCCGTCGGCATTTCCCTCAAAACCGACTTGGCTGTTGAACAAGCGCGATTGCGACTTCGCCGTTAAAAACGGCTATACGCCGTGCGACGCGCTGGAAATGAACTGGCTCGGCACCGACGATCAGGGCCGCGACGTGCTGGCGCGGCTGATCTACGGCTTCCGCATCTCGGTGCTCTTCGGACTGATCCTCACCATCGTCTCGTCGGTGATCGGTATCGCCGCCGGCGCGGTGCAGGGTTATTTCGGCGGCTGGACCGATCTGTTGTTCCAGCGCTTCATCGAAATCTGGACCTCGGTGCCGGAGCTTTATCTGCTCCTCATCATTTCCTCGGTGTTGGTGCCTGGATTCTTCGTACTGCTCGGTATTCTTTTATTGTTCTCCTGGGTGCGGCTCGTCGGACTCGTGCGCGCCGAATTCCTGCGCGGCCGAAATTTCGAATATATCCAGGCGGCGCGCGCGCTCGGCGTCTCCAATCGCGTCATCATGTTCCGCCATCTGTTGCCGAACGCCATGGTGGCGACGATGACGTTTTTGCCTTTCATCATGTCATCGTCGGTCATGACGCTTACGGCACTCGATTTTCTCGGCTTTGGCCTGCCGCCGGGCTCGCCGTCGCTCGGCGAATTGCTGTCGCAAGGCAAAGCCAATGTGCATGCGCCATGGCTCGGCCTGACCGGATTCTTCACCGTCGCACTCATGCTCTCGCTGTTGATCTTCATCGGCGAGGCGGTCCGCGACGCCTTCGATCCACGCAAGACATTCGCATGACAACACCGCTCCTCTCCGTCCGCGATCTCTCCATCGCCTTTCGCTCCGGCGGCCGCGAGACGCTGGCCGTGAATCGGATCTCGTTCGACATCGCCAAGGCCGAGACGCTGGCGCTGGTCGGCGAATCCGGATCCGGTAAATCGGCGACGGCGCTGTCGATCCTCAAGCTGTTGCCTTACCCGGCGGCGCGGCATCCGTCCGGCGCCATCAATTTCAAGGGTACCGATCTTCTTAAGCTCGACGAGCGCGAGATGCAGCGCGTGCGCGGCGACGACATCAGTATCGTATTCCAGGAGCCGATGACCTCGCTCAATCCGCTGCACACAATTGAAAGGCAGATCGGCGAGATTTTACTGCTGCATCGCGGCTTGACCGGGCTGGCCGCGCGCGAGCGAACGATCGAAATGCTGACCCAGGTCGGCATTCCCGACCCGCAGACGCGGCTCAAAAGCTATCCGCATCAATTGTCGGGCGGCCAGCGACAGCGCGTGATGATCGCGATGGCGCTCGCCAACGAGCCTGATCTATTCATCGCCGACGAACCGACCACCGCCCTCGACGTCACGGTGCAGGCGCAGATCATCGCGGTGTTGAAGGAGCTCCAGGCCCGCCTGCACATGTCGCTGTTGTTCATCACCCACGATCTCGGCATCGTGCGCAAGATCGCGCAGCGCGTCTGCGTGATGAAAGACGGCAATATCGTCGAACATGGCTCGGTGGAGCGGGTTTTTGACTCTCCGGAACATCCCTATACGCGCGCGCTCCTTGCAGCCGAACCAAAGCCCGACCCGGCGCCGCCCCAACCGGATGCACCGATTGTCATCCAAACCAACGATCTGAAGGTCTGGTTTCCGATCACCGCGGGGCTGCTGCGCAAGGTGGTCGGCCATGTCAAAGCCTGCGACGGCTTGAGCATCGAGTTGCGCAAGGGCGAAACGCTCGGCGTGGTTGGAGAATCCGGCTCGGGCAAGTCGACGCTGGGCCGCGCCATCCTGCGGCTGATCTCGTCCGAAGGACTGATCGCGTTCATGGGCAATAATCTTCAAGGCTTGAGCTTTAAGGAGATGCGCCCGTTCCGCCACAATATGCAGATCGTGTTTCAGGATCCCTATGGTTCGCTGTCGCCGCGCATGTCGGTTGCGGAGATCATCAAAGAGGGCCTAAAAGTCCATCATCCCAACATGACCGAGGAGGAACGCGACCGGCGCGTTATCCAGGCGCTCAACGACGTCGGACTTGATCCCGACACCCGGTTTCGTTTCCCGCACGAATTTTCCGGCGGCCAGCGCCAGCGCATCGCGGTGGCGCGCGCGATCGTGCTAGAACCGAGCTTCATCGTACTCGACGAGCCGACGAGCGCGCTCGACATGCTGATTCAAGCGCAGATGGTCGATCTGTTGCGCGATTTACAGAAGCGCCGGGACCTGACCTATCTGTTCATTTCCCACGATCTGCGCGTGGTCGCCGCCCTGGCGAGCCGGCTTTTGGTGATGCGGCACGGGGTCATCGTCGAGGCCGGCGCTGCTGCCGAACTGTTCCGTAATCCGAAGACCGATTACACGCGCGCGCTGTTTGCCGCGGCCTTCAATCTCGAAACCGCGCCGGAAGGCGTGGTGGCGCAGTAGGCTTCAAAGCCGCGTCATCTACCCGCTGGCTCCATTCTAAAACCCGAACAGCTTGGCGGGATTATCCACCAGCATAAGCTGGCGCGTTTTCGCGTCCGGCGCGATTTCTGCAATCAGATCGACCAGCTCGCCGTCATTCGGCACCGCATTATGGTTGGGATGCGGCCAATCGGTGCCCCAGACCACGCGTTCGGGTGCGTGATCGGCCAGCGCGCGGGCGAACGGCACCGCGTCGGCATAAGGATATTTTTGTTTGGTGATTCGGTCGGTCCCGGACAATTTCACCCAGACATTGCCACGATCGAGAAGCCGGCGCAGCGCCGAGAATGCCGCGCCGTTCAGCCCTTCGGCGACGTCAACGCGGCCGATATGATCGATGACGACCGGCGCGTCGACGGAGGCGATGAAGTTGTAGTGCTCGACCACCCCCTGCCGCCGAGATGCATGGCGACATGCCAGCCGTACGGCGCGACCGCGGCGATGATTTTGCGCATGTCGTCGCGCGGCATCGGCGCGCCGAGATGGGCAAAATGAAAATGTAGGCGAATCCCGCGCACGCCGGCGCCGTCGAGCCGCATGATCTCCGCGGCGGGCATATCGACCTTAAGCAAAGCCACACCGCGATAACGGCCGCCCGCCGCGGTTAGGAGGTCGACGAGCACCGAATGATCGCTGCCGTGGCAGGTCGAGTGCACGAACACACCGCGCTGGAAGCCGAGAAAGTCATGTAGGCGAAATAGGTCCTCCTTGGGCGCATCGGCCGGCGTGAACGGCCGGTCCGGCGCGTAGGGGAACTTTCTGTGCGGCCCGAAGACATGGAAATGCGAGTCGCAGGCGAGCGGCGGCAGTTTCAATTTCGGCGTTTTCGGATTTGGATCCGGCGGCGCTATGGTCGGCGTCAGGTCGTCAGGGCGAATGGGCATTGGGCATCCTCAGCTTCTCTCGATCAGTCTTCTTACCGGCACCCTGAGGTAGCCGCCAACGGGTCTGGTGAGTGGCCGGCCCGATGACAAGCTCCACGGCCTTCGAGGGGCGACGGCATCACCGTTCGAGGCTCGCCTCGCTCGCACCTCAGGATGGCGAATTTTGTTCAATCACAGCGCGCGGTCATGCCGCCGTCGACGACAATCTCGGTTCCGGTGATGAAGCGCGCCTCGTCGGAAGCCAAAAACAGCGCCGCATTCGCGGTGTCGCGGCCGTCGCCCATGAAACCGAGCGGAATCCGCGCCACCCGCGATTTCAATAACGCTTCGACATCGCCACCGGTGCGCTGTTTGGCGAGCCGCGCTTCGACCATCGGCGTGTGCATCTGGCCCGGCACCACCGTGTTCACCCGGATGCCGTTCTTGGCATATTGCACGGCGGTGACGCGCGAGAATTGAATCACCGCGGCCTTGGCCGAAGCATAGCCGATCTGCGGCGAGCCAGTGTAGCGGATGCCCGAGCTCGATGCGGTATTGACAATCGCGCCGCCGCCCTGCGCGATCATGATCGGGATGACGTGGCGGCACGTCAGAAAAACGCTTTTGAGGTTGTAGTCGATCTGCCGATCGAAACTTTCTTCGAGCATTTCCGCAACGCCGCCGGCCGCCGAGCCACCGACATTGTTAACCAGAATGTCGATGCGGCCGAATTTCTTGCGGCATGCCTCGGTCATCGCAGTCACTTGCGCGTCGTAAAGCACGTCGCAGACATGGGTGGTGATCTCGCCGTCATTGCCAACGCGCGCCACTGTCTCGGTCATCGAGTCGGCGTTCTTGTCGACGGCGAAGACTTTGGCGCCCTCGCGTGCGAACAGGACCGCGGCGGCGCGCCCGTTGCCCCAGCCTGGCCCGACGCAGCCGGCCCCGACTATAAGAGCGACCTTGTCCGCAATCCGTCCCGCCACGCGTTCCCCCCTCTTTCCGAGCGCGCGGATGTTAGAGCATGATCCGGACAGTGAAAACCGGCTGCCGGGAAAGACTGGTGCCACGTCAGGCTTCGGACAAAGCAATGCTGCCGCTCGTCGCGGCCATGATTGTCGTTGTGGCGGCAGCCACGGCAATCAGCGGCGCACTGGCGCAACAGACTTATCCGTCCCGCACGGTTCGTCTCGTTCTGCCCTTCGGCGCCGCCAGCGCGACGGACACAACCGCGCGGCTGCTTGCTGATCGATTGAGCACGCGCTGGGGCAAGCCGGTCGTGGTCGAAAACCGCCCTGGCGGCGACGGCCTGGTGGCGCTCAACGCCTTCCTCGGCGCGCATGACGACCACACCCTGTTCTTTGGCCCTGCCTCGACATTTCTCGTCCACCTCTACGATGAGGAGAAGCCACCCTACGATCCGCACGACGTCCTGCCGATCGCCCAGATTTACGTCACCGTGTTGGCGATCTCGGTACCGGCGTCGCTCAATGTTGGCACGATGGACGACCTTATCGCGCTGGCGCGGGCGCAGCCGGGCAAACTCAATGCCGCCGCGGCCACCGGCAATTCGGACTTTTTGATCTTCGGCTTCATCAAGTCGATGGGCTTGCAGATTGCCAAAGTGCCATATCGCGACATCATGCAGGCTCCGAACGATCTCGCCGAGGACCGAATTCAGATCCTTTCGAGCTCGCTCGCGGCCGCGCAGCCGATGATGCGGGCTGGGCGCATCAAGGTCCTTTTGGTGACCAGCAAGCAACGTGCGCTTGGCGCCCCGGAGCTGCCGACCGCCGCCGAGGCCGGATATCCGGCGCTGACCATGGAGACCGCCGGCGGTTTGTTTGGGCCGCCGCAAATGCCGCAAAGCCTGCGCGAGAGCATCGCCGGCGAGCTCCGCGACATTGCCCAGCACGATCCCGTTATTGCCCAGCGGCTGGTTGATACCGGTCAGATCATGACGCTGCGCGGGCCCGCCAAATTCGCCCGTAGCGTCGCCGAGCAAAACGATCAACTCGCTGCGCTGGCCAAGATAATCGGTCTTAAAGGCGCACAGTTACCTTAATCTGCACCTTAATCTGCACCTTAATTTGCTTCAGCCGATGAAGACGATCTTGACTGGTCAGCCGGGCAGACCATGCCAAGCGCGATCCGAGATTAGTGACGCACTCCGCATGTGCAGAAAGCAAAATACTGAGTGGTGCCGGTCACTTAAGCGCAAAAATGCAGATCTGTGCTCTAGGTCACATGTGTCGCGGACGAAGTGGGCTTAACTGCCTTCGAGGAACAGAGCGCCCTCGTGGGCGGGAGGTGTTTATGAAACTCGGTAGCGATCAAAACCGTCTCACTCTCTTAGCCGTGACTGCGCTGGTGGCGCATGCGCCGATCTTAGTTTTTCCGCCGGCCCATCGGACGTGGTTCCCCAATGGATATGAGCGTGTGGATATAAAAATCCTGGAATGGATCCAGCAGTCAACAACCGGATGAAAAAGATCCTGCTGCCGCGACGCACTGTCGCGCATCATGAAGAAGCCATCATCGCGTTAGGTTCTCCCCCGAAGATTTCATCAGAAGCCGCGGTCCGACCTATCTTCCCATGAGAGAAGGGACAGTGGAAGGGATTCATTATGGAATTCATTCGTTGGCAAAGATTCAGAGCATTGACGGCGATTATTGGGATTGTGGCCATTGGTTCGCTGGCGTTGATCTACTTTATTCCCGCACCGCCATCGAAGGTCGTCATGGCGACGGCCTTTAAAGGCGCGTCTTTCGAATATTACGGACGACAATATCAAGAGATATTTGCGCGCTCGCATGTCGAATTAGAACTTCGCGAAACTGCTGGCGCGGTCGAAAACCTCAAACTGCTGGAGGATCCAAATTCCGACGTAGAGATCGCTTTCGTGACCGGGGGACTTTCGGATGCAAAACATACACCTGGCGTGCTCTCGTTAGGAACCGTCTATGATCAACCATTTTGGATCTTTTATCCTGCGAACGAACAAATTGATCAGCTCGCACAGCTCAAAGGCAAACGCATTGCCGTTGGACCGGTAGGAAGCGCGACGCGGCACACGGCCGAACAAGTTCTGGGCAAGGGCGGCGTAAATTCTGAAACAGCCACATTCTTGCCTTTCGCCGGATCCGATGCCGACAAGGCGCTCAAAGACGGTCAGGTCGACGCGGTGTGGATTATCGGCGTGCCAGAGGCGACCGCTGTCCAGTCCTTCCTGAAGAATCCCGACGTGCGACCAATGAGCTTTCCAATGTCGGAGGCCTTTACACGAATTTTCCCCGATCTCGCACGAATGACCTTGCCTCAAGGCACGATTGATATTGAGCGGGTTATACCGACCAATGATGTGCAGCTTATTGGGACCAAATCAAAAGTTTTAATCCGAAACGATCTTCACCCGGAAATCGTCCAGCTCCTGTTACAAACCATGAAAGAGGTGCATGGCGGGTCAGACCTTTTTCATCGCCCCGGTGAATACCCCAACGGCTTCGATGCAGAATATACAGTCGCCCCCACCGCGATTGATTTTTACAAAAACGGCCCGTCGTTCATGCAAAGGCATTTGCCGATGTGGCTATCCGTCCACGTCCAAAGAGCCATCGCGGTGCTGGTGACCGGAATAGCAATCGGGCTGCCGTTGCTCCATTTTGTGCCTCAGGGCTACAATTGGATGACACGCCGGCGCCTTCTGCGCTGGTATGCTCAACTCAGGGCATTGGAGGCTTCGTTCGATTCAAGTGAAAACCATAAGCATTTGCTCGACAAACAAGCCGAGATCGAGAGCATTGAGGATGCCGTCAGCAAAACCCATTTTCCGCTAACCTTCTCGGACCAGGTGTACAACCTCCGCAGCCATATTGATTTTGTTCGACGCAAGATTGCATCTCGCTTGCGTTACCCCGCACAGATAGCCGCTGAATAAATAAAACGTCCCCTGTGGGCGCAGACGAAATCTGATGTCTGCGTCATGTCCGCTTAGTTCCCGATAACGGCTGGAAAGCAAACACACTCGCGGTTGTGCGTGACGGCGCCCTGCCTCGAACGCATTACGAGAATTTCACCTAGGTGAACAAATTCTGCTGTGGCATTTCAGGTCGTATTCAGCGTGGCAATCATATCGTGTTGTCGAAAGATCGGGAATAAACCCGGCCAGACTTTAATCCGTACTAACGGAGTGGGATGATGACTGAGTCGCCAACGCGCCAATCGCTGCCGCAACCGAACGAACGACCGCAACCGCGGCGTCGGAACATTTACGATTACGACGGCGAATATGAGTTCCCCACTGCGCAGCATTGGACCGCGCCAAGCGATCCAGCACCGTCCGCGTGATTTCCGTTTAGCCCCCAGTAATCGTCGCAAGGCAGGCACAGCGAGACGTTAGAGTAGTGCCAATAGCGGATATCCGGCTAACTACTCCATCAGCTTCAAATCGGCGTCGCGGATCACCTTGGCCCATTTGTCGGTTTCGGCGGCGAGGAATTTGCCGAAATCCGAAGGCGATCCGCCAAGCATCATGCCGCCGAGATCGGCGAATTTCTTTTTCATTTCGGGATCGGCGAGCGCGTCGTTGACCGCCTTGTTCAGCATGCCGATGACTACCGGCGGCGTGCCTTTCGGCGCATTGAGCCCATAAAAGGCGCTGACCTCATAGCCGGGCAGGAACTCGGCAATGCTCGGCGCATCGGGCAGCGCGTCCGAGCGCGTCGTGGTAGTGACGCCGAGCGGACGGAATTGCCCGTTGCGGATAAAGCCAATCGAGCCCGGCAAGTTGTCGAAAGCCGCCTGCACTCGACCGCTCAAGAGATCGGCATAGGCACCGCCGTTCATGCCGCGATAGGTAATATTGTTCAGCGGGATGTGCGCCATCAGCTTAAACATTTCCATCGACATGTGCGGCGAGGTGCCGTTACCCGGCGAGGCGTAATAAAGCTTGCCGGCATTGGCTTTGGCGTAGGCGATAAATTCGGGAATGCTGTGCACCGGAACGGCCGCGCCGACCACTAGGACATTGGGCACGCGCATGATGCTCGCGACCGGATCACTGTCCCGCAGGAAGTTGTAGTTGAGGTGCGCGTAATAGGTCGCGTTGATGACGTTGGTCGGATTGGTAAGGAGGAGCGTATAGCCGTCGGCCGGCGAACGGATCATGTCTTCGGTGCCAATATTGTTGGCGGCGCCGGGCCGGTTTTCGACCACGAATTGGCCGTTAAGGCAGCGCGACAGCCAATCGGCGATCAGCCGCGCCACTACGTCGACCGCCCCGCCGGCGGGAAAGCCGGCAATGATCTTGACTGGCCGGGTCGGATAGTCGGCAGCGAAGGCGCCGCCCAAAACGACCGGCAGCGCGGCAGCGCCGGCTGCCAGTTGCACGAACTTGCGGCGCGGAAGTGTCATGCATTACCCCCAAGGGTTTCGAACGCATTTTCGAACGCCTGGACGGTGGCCCGCGACTTCCAGTTTCTTTTATTTTTTGTCTTCAAATGCGGCTCTGTGGCAAAGCCTATACCGGTCGTCCGTCCGTCTCCAGAGGTGGAATGACGCGGGATTAGCCCGTGTGTTACGCCGTTTTATGTGCCGTCCCGCAGTCAATCCTCATCGCTGTTCGGTGGCCTTCCACGACGTTTCCGTTACTGGCCTGTCGAGCGCTCTTTTAACAAATTCGACGGAATCGATTGCTGCGCCAAGTTGAACGCGAAACTTGTCAATCGCCTCATTCATCGGTGTTGGCAGGCTGCCCCACCAATCAATAGCATGACTCATTGCTTGTTCGACGGTTGCTATCATTTGATCGATGGCGACATCGCGGTAGGTCTTCGCCATAGCCTTGCCTCTCTCTTTAGAGTTGCCCCGGAGACGACATCGTTTGCTGGCGCGCGGCGGGTGCGCCCACAGTAAAACGAGGCGCCGGGCCTCCGCTATGGGTCAAAAGGCGAAGCTCCCGTGATGTCCGCATCATGTCCGCGGAACTCCTCATTCCCAACTCGGAGGCATAGAGCCTAGTCGCCAGCGGGCGGACGGCCCACAATCGTCATCCGCCTTACCGTGGTGATCTCACTGCCCGTGCTGTGGATGCGAGCGATCGCTTCACGCGCTGGCTCGATGACGACCGCCATATGAAATGCATTGGCGTGCACAAGAGTGTCGTGACCACGCGCGATCGCCACGTGTCCAGCCCAGAAGATCAGATCGCCGCGCTCAAGCGCAAACGAATCCGCCTCGTGATCGACGATCGCACCGAGAGCGCGCTCTTGCATGTCGGCGTCGCGCGGACACGGCACGCCGCAGGCGGATAGCGCGATCTGGACGAGACCGGAGCAGTCAATGCCAAGCACGGTCTTGCCGCCCCACAAATAGGGCGCGCCGGCAAACCGTTCGGCCACGGCGACAAAATCAGATTCGTTGGCGGCGATCGGCGCAAGATGAACCGCCGGGACATGACCGCGCGCCGGCGTGATCGCCATGCGATCCCGCACTTGCGCAATGTTGATCGTGGCGGCGAATGGCAGTGCCTCGATTGGCGGCGATTTGATCGAGGCGCCGGGAAAGACGAAAGTGCGCAAAGCAGTCACTTTGTGCGTCGCTGCGGGGCCCGGCGGCGCCAATGCCGCGCTCGGCAACCAGCCGACATGTTTATCGCCGGCAAGTTGCCCCCACGACCAGCCTTCGGCATTGGCGTCGTAGACGGTAACGCGCTCGCCTTTGAGCGCCTCGGTATCGAGCGGCGTGTCGGGCCGCGGCTCATGGCGGAGCGGCGCTTGTGGCGCAATCACCTCCATCGCCTGCCCTTCGACAAAGCGCGCGGCCTTCACCTTGCCTTCAAGATATTTAGCGGCGACGTCTTCGCGCCATGGCGTTACCCGCGGATCGAAGGCCGGCACAGCCTCAACCATAACGCGCAGCCAACAACGCATAGAGCGCGCGCGCCGCCTGACATTCGCCGCCCTCCGGCCGCCCCGCTTTGGCCGAGGACGTCCACGCGAACAAATCAAAATGAACCCAGGATTCGGCAGCAACGAAGCGGCGCATGAACAGCGCCGCCGTTATGGCGCCGCCCTGACTGCCGCCGACATTGTTGATGTCGGCGACTTTGGATTCGAGCATCGATTCATAGGGCCGCCACAATGGCAGCCGCCACAACGGATCGTTCTCGGCGGTCGCCGCGCGCATCAACTCATCGGCCAGGCGATCATCGTCGGTAAAGAAGGCCGGCACGTCGGGTCCGAGCGCGACGCGCGCCGCGCCGGTGAGCGTTGCGAAATCGAAGATCAGCGCCGGTTTGTCTTCGTCGGCGAGCGCCAGCGCATCGGCAAGGATCAACCGGCCTTCGGCATCGGTATTGCCGATCTCGACCGTGATGCCCTTGCGCGAGGTGTAGATATCCCGAGGCCGGAAACTTGATCCGGCGATGGCATTTTCGACTGCCGGGATCAGCACGCGCAGCCGCACTTTAAGGCCGCGCGCCATGACCATATGCGCCAAGGCCAGCGCCGTTGCCGCACCGCCCATGTCCTTTTTCATATTGAGCATCGCGGATTCCGGCTTGATATCGAGGCCACCGGTATCGAAGCACACTCCTTTGCCGACCAGCGTTACGCGCGGCTGATTGGCGTCGCCCCAGGACATGTCGATCAGCCGCGGCGCGCTGGCCGCGGCGCGACCGACGGCGTGGATCAGCGGAAAATTCTGCTCAATGAGTTCGTCGCCGATCACCGCGGTGATGGTGGCGACGTGACGGGCGGCAAGCTTGCGTGCCGCCTGCTCAAGTTGCGCCGGGCCCATGTCATTCGCCGGCGTGTTGATGAGATCGCGCGCCAGGGTCACGCCTTCGACGATGTGCTCGAGTTCCTCGCGCGCGATGCTCTGCGGAAGATCGAGCTTGATCGCGCGCGGCTCCGCTTTGCGATAACGGGTGAATCGATAGGTACCGAGCGCGAAGGCGAGCGCGGCGAGCCGCGCGTCGTGCGGCTCATTGGCGAAGCGATAGATGCCGTTCGGCAAATGCTGCGGCAGCCGCCCTGGCAGAAATGGGTCCTTGGTTTGATCCTCGCTTTCAATCCCAAACAGAATGCCGCCGAGCGCATTGCCGGATTGAGCGCCGGATGTGCCCGGAAGCAACAGGTACCGTCCAGCTTTGGGCTCGAAACCGGCGGCATCGGCGAACGCGCTTGCCTCCGCGCCGATCGCTTGGCGAACGTCAGGATAGTTCGCGCTGGTGACGAACCAGATCGGAATCGCCTCGGCACTCCCGCGTGCGATGAAGATAGAGTCCATTGATCGTCCTAAAGCATGATCTCGAAAAAGCCTGCTCCGGACTTGATCCGGAGCGGACACCGGTTTGCCGCCTGCGCGAAGCCTAAGTGATGATTCGATATTCTCATTTGAATGCTCCGGCGGGCGAAGCCAGGTCGGAAAAGATCATGCACAAACATCAAGCTAAAGCGAAATATCGAATCAACCCTAAATCATTTCGCTTTAGCGCAAATGTCACGCTCTTCTAGCACGCCGGCGGAGAGGCGTGAGGCAAAGCCTCCCGCGCCAAGCGATAATGTTTGCTCGCGTGCCGTCGAGCTTCGGCAAGCGGTCAATGCGCCAGCGGATCGGGCCGAACCTGGATGTGCACGGCAAGCGGCGTCATGCCTTTGCCGCCCTCTTTGAGCCAGGGCGTGCGGTCACCCTCTGACGACCACAGGCCGCGGCCTTTCCAGCCCGCTTGCGGATCGTCGATGCGCGCATCGAGACCCTTGGCATAAAAGCCGAGCGGATAAGGGATCCGCAGCATCACCATTTTGCCGTCGACGAGCGCGGCGAAGCCGTCGTTTTCGTTGGCGGTCGAGATCGGCACATCATCGCCAAGGCCGACCGCGTTGTGCTGATCGACCCAGCTGTAGTAGCTCGCCTCAGCGCTGTTGTCGCCGATGCCGGCAAATCCCGGGCCCGGATATTTGTAGAACGTCCATCCTTCCGGACAATGATCGCCGAGCGCTGTCGGCCCGTTGAGCGGGCCCTTGCATTTGGAGCGATCGAAACTGCCGAGATGGCCACTGGCGAGCGAGACCCAGACCACGCCTTTTGAATCGATATCCCCACCGCGCGGACCGAAGCCCGGCGCGGGAACGTGATAGACCTCCGACAACTTCGTCTTCGGATCAAACCGCAGCACGCCAGCCCGGCCAGCAAAGATATCGAAAGTGTACCAAATGGAGCCGTCCACCGGATTCGGCATCACTGCGTAAGTTCCTGATCCGGTGAGCCGCAGGTCTTTGTTCGGATCGAGCGGCGCCTGGCCCTGCTCGGTGTACTCATCAAGCTTGCCGTTACCATTGGTGTCGAGCACGAACGGCGACCAGCCCTGCGCCTTCTCGGCGTCGCCAGTCTCGTCGAACACTTTAGTGTCGAGCCAGCCCGCCACCGGGCCGCCGCCGCTGGTCCATAACGTGTTGTGGTCGTCGAATCCGAATTGCAGGTGATGCGTGTTGAAGCACGTATCGATGAACGTGAATTTCTCCGTCTTCGGATCGAACATCGCCAATTGGCGTTCATTGGTGTCGAGCGGGAACGCCTTGGCGTAAGCATTCTCGGAGCCTTTGCGGCAGAACGCCGGCGTGCCGGGAGCGTGATTGGTGCCCGTCATCCATAGCCTGCCTTTGGAATCGAACATGTCGTTGTGGTTGTCGAATTTGGTGTCCCAGATCTTTTCCATGCCCCAATAGGCCGACGCCGCCAGCGGCTTTTCGATCGCCGAATGCCCAGGGCCGAGCGCCTCGGGGACATCGGCGCCCTCCGGCGGCGTGATGTAGCCGACCTTTGCCGTCTTCGGATCGAGCACGGGCAGATGGTCGCTTGCATATTCCGGCGAGCCGTAAAGCGCGCCGTAACTATTCACCGTGGGATTGCGCTTGTCGGACGAGATCAGGTCGTGGAGATATTGTTTCTCGTTGCCCCAATCCCACGTGGTCACAACGATATTGCGCTCGACGCCCTGCGGCCGCGGCGGCTTGGCGAAAGGCAACTCGCCCTTGGTGATGCGATCGGTCCAGTCGCCGAAATACTTGAATGGCACGCCGGCGAATTTGCCGGCCAATGGATTGACCATCAGCGGCGAAGCCTGGCCGGCTTGGACACGTCGCATCCAGGCTTCTTCGCCGCTTTTAAACTCGCCGAGCGCCGCAGGAATAGTGCGCGTTGACAACTGACCGAGCTGATGACAGCCGACGCAGGCCTGATTTTTCATTGCGGTCAGCCAATCGGTCTGCGTAACGCCTGCCGGAATGTCGCTCTTGCCGCCGAACTGGTCCTTATCCGGGATTTTCAACATCGCGAACCAATAGATCGCCGGATAATATTCTGCCGCCGCGGCTTCGTTCGGCGCCGGAACGGCGGAGATGTTGAGGTGCTCACCGGGGACGGCGTCGGTTTTTGCCGAATCAATCAATCCATAACCGCGGACCCAGACCTGATATTTGGCTTTCGGCAGATCAGGCACGACGTAGCGGCCTTGATCGTCGGTCACCACGATTTTGGCGTAGCGCGTCGGCAGTTCGCGGGTTTCCGCAATCACCCAGACGCCAGCTTCCGGACCATGAGGTCCGGTGACGACGCCGCCGATATCGTCGGCATCGATCGCGACAGCTGTTTGGGCATTAAGCCGCGCCGGCATCGCCAGCAAAAGTCCGGCTATGGCAACTACCGCCACGAAGCACGAACGCCGCATCTGAACTCCTCCCTGGATAAACTCTGCTTCTTTTGGATCAACAATTGTGAATCGGCGGCTTAAGCGAAGTCGCCGCGCGGAAAAACCCGAGGGTCCTTTTATACGCTTCTCACTCACACGCCGTCCAACGACGACTTCACGCGTTCCGGCGTGAATGGAACAATGCGTAACCGCGCTCCGCTCGCATCGAACACGGCATTGGCGAGTGCCGCACCGACCGGCGCACAGGCCGCCTCGCCGGCACCGAGCGGGGGTTCGGTTGGCCGGTCAATAAGGACGATGTCGAGCTTGGGAACGTCGGGAAAACGCAAAATCGGGTAACTGCTCCAATCGACGCTCGTCACCCGCGAGCGATCGAACTGCACTTCCTCCATCAGCACACGACTGAGCGTTTGCAGAATGCTGCCTTCGACCTGGGCGCGCACCCCGTCCGGGTTGACGATCTGCCCACAATCAAACGCGCAAGCCACGCGTTCGACCTTGATCCGGCCACTGGACCGCTCGACCGCGACTTCCATGCCCATCGCCACATAGCTCTCGCTGTGTTTGTAGTGAA
>Ga0306919_10000074_pt1 | contig 35574 bp, 34 predicted proteins | sample flu12Cox44000172_FD_203764 | JGI IMG/M metagenome (GOLD analysis project Ga0306919, IMG submission 203764) | Lab enrichment of tropical soil microbial communities from Luquillo Experimental Forest, Puerto Rico - flux4day.12C.oxic.44.000.172 (v2)... | ecosystem: Environmental > Terrestrial >... | reverse complement strand
GTTTGTCCGGCGGAAATCAGCGCGAGCTTTATTGCAAAGCTAAATCGCGAATATTCGCGGGCGACTTTGCGACGCAGCGCCGGCGAATCTTGGTCATCTGCCTAACCAATCGCTGACGCAAAAACTCCACGACTTAGGCGCTGGACCCGTAGCGTTCGCTGTTGTTCGCTCGCAGATCCATTGCAGAAACGCAAACGCGTTCGCTTTTCCCGCAAGCGAGACTTCGATGCTCGTGCTCAATCTTCCGTCCGCCAGCAGCGAATAATCTAGCGCGTTTCGCACGCGCACGTCCAAAGCTCGCGATCAAGTTCTTCTCGTGCACGTTTGGCCAAAAGACGGACGTCCACCTTTTCGCGTAGCACCGCAAAAACGGTCGAGCCCGAGCCAGACATCAACGCCGCGCCCACTTCAGGCTGTTTAAGCAGCCACCTCTTCAACTCGGCCAAAAAGACAAACTTCTCGAACACGGGACGTTCCAAATCGTTCACAAAACTTCGGCCATCGAAATTCTGCGGCTGGTAGAAAACTCCAGAAATCTCTTTTGAATCCTGCCAACGGGAGTATGCCCACGCGCTTGAAACGGAAAACGCCGGTTTTAACAACAAGATCGACAATTTCTTTTTCAGGCTCGCCGACTTAACAACTTCGCCGCGTCCGGTGCAAACCGCGGCCGAGTCGAAAAGGAAAAACGAAACGTCTGAACCAATTGCCGATCCAAGCTTCGATAATTCTTCGCGCGAGAGTTTCGTTTCGAAAAGCTGATTGAGAGCGTGCAAAATCGCGGCCGCGTCGCTGCTGCCGCCGCCAAGTCCTGCGCCATGCGGAATCTTCTTTTTCAGTCTAATCGAAGCGCCGCTTTTGATTTTCGTCTGCTCGAAAAACAATTTGGCAACACGCACCACGAGATTGTCGTCGCCAGTCGGAACGGTTGGATCGTCGCAACTGAAATCGATCCAGCGGTTTTGCTTTTCGACGTCGATCTTATCAGCGAGCGAAATCGGCGAGATCACCGTTTCGATTTCATGGAAGCCGTCAGGCCGACGGTTCAAAATCCGAAGCGAAAGATTGATTTTCGCCGGCGCGAGAATTTGCATAGGTTGCGCTACTCTAAATGACGAACGCGGCTGACAAAATCATTGTTGCGCTCGATGTCCCCACAAAAAGGCAAGCGCTCGAACTTGTTAAGCGATTGCGCAAGCAGATTTCGTTTTTCAAAATCGGTCTCCAGCTCTACACCGCAGAAGGTCCGGCGATTGTGCGCGCGGTCCTGTCCAGTGGCACGAAGGTCTGGCTCGATCTCAAGTTGTACGACATTCCGAACACCGTTGAGCGAACAGTTGAATCGGCCAGTGCTCTTGGCGTCCAAATGCTGACAATCCATTTGAGCGGCGGTGGCGACATGATCCAAGCGGCAGTTAGCGCGCGAAAAGAGCCGATGGCGATCCTGGGTGTGACCGTTTTAACAAGTTCTACCGAACAAACGCTGCGCGAAATCGGAGTTTCCGCTAAGGTTGACGATCAGGTTCTGCGCCTGGCCAAACTCGGCGTCGAAAACGGAATCGACGGAGTTGTCGCAAGTCCGCACGAGGTTAAACGGCTCCGCGGCGAATTCAGCGACAAGATCAAAATCGCGGTTCAAGGGATTCGTCCAACCTGGGCAAAGCGAGACGATCAAAAAAGATTCATGACGCCGCGTGAAGCGCTCGAAGCGGGCGCCGATTACATTGGAATCGGCCGACCGATTACAAACCATCCGAATCCGACCAAGGCGGTCGAAAAAATTTTGGGCGAGCTCAGTTAACACACTTTGCAATTCTTATCATGTCGAGCGACGTCGAGACCTCTTTAGATGCTTCCGGCTGGAGTCTGAACAGAAATAGTAAGAGATTCCTTGACCCCGCTTGGAATGACACAGAAGAGAGCGCGAAGCTGTCATTATTCGACTCGCTCGTAATCTATCACGACATCGATTCGCGCTCCGCCGCGCTGAACATGGCGATTGACGAAGCGCTACTGGAATTCACAACCGAGTCGATCATTCGTTTTTACAAATGGAATCATCCGGCGTTGTCCTTTGGTTATTTTGGCAAGTTCGCGGACGTCGCGCATCACAAAACCGAACGCGATCTTGTTCGTCGCTGGACGGGCGGTGGAATTGTTTTCCACGGTAATGATTTGACTTACTCAATCGTCATTCCGGGGAGTGATGAGGCCTTCTCCGAATCGTCGATCTCGATCTACGAAAAGGTTCATGCTGCGATTCGCATGGCGCTGTCGACGAGCGGAAAAAGAACTGAGCTCGCCGACGTCGCGGCGCCAAAGATCTCGGAATCCTGTTTTGCGAATGCGGTGCGTGCGGACGTTTTGTGGAATGGTCAAAAGGTTGCTGGAGCTGCGCAACGGCGAACGCGCCGGGGGCTGTTGCAGCAAGGCAGCATTCAGGGGGTCGATCTTCCCGCAGATTTTGAGATAAGTTTCGCATTGCGTCTGACCGATAATTGCCAGGAGAAGACGCTGGATGGGCAAATCTTGCAGCGCGCGGAAGAGATTGGAGCTCAAAAATACACGCGTGCGGCCTGGCTACGGCGTCGCTAAATGGCCCGCTTGTCCGCGGTGTTGCTTTGACAACCGCCGCAGCGTCCTTCTATGCTGCAACTGTGGAGGCCACAGTTTTCTCGGCGTTCGCGCCTACAACTCCAAATGGACCGCTGAGCCGAGTGAGCCAAGTCGTGCGCCATGAATTAGACGACGTCGAATCGCGGATCATCAGGCAGGCGGCAACTTTTGACCCGGCGGTGGAAGGCTATGTCGCCTATGCTATCGGCGTTCGCGGGAAGCGCTTGCGTCCGCTTGTTGCATTGCTCGCCGGCGGCGCCGTTGGCCCGATCAAATCGGAACATGTCGACCTCGCTGTCATCGTTGAGCTGATTCATGTCGCGACCCTGGTTCATGATGACATCGTCGATGAAGCGGAATGGCGTCGCGCCCAGCCAACCCTGAACGCGCGCTGGGGAAATTCTCTCAGTGTGCTCCTGGGCGACTGGCTTTTCGCGCACGCGTTGAATTTATCGGCCCAGTTCGACGATGTTGAAGTCAGTCGCGCGATCGCGAGCGCGGCTCGCGAGGTTTGCACGGGCGAGATTATTCAGACGCAACGCCGGTTCGATCTTCATCTCGGCATCGATGATTATCTGCGCATCATCGAGATGAAAACCGGCTCGCTGTTCGCAGCGGCGGCTGACCTCGGTGCGATGCTCGGCAAAGCCGATCAAGCTACGCAGAATTCATTGAAAGTCTTTGGCCAAAAAATTGGCACCGCATATCAGATTTACGATGATTGCATCGACATTGGGGGGACAGAACGGCTCACGGGTAAAACGCTCGGGAGCGATTTGCGCAAAGGAAAGCTAACATTGCCGGTGCTGATGCTGCTGAGCGGACGTAATGGCCCAGACAAAGAACACCTTTCACAGCTGATTCTCGACGCTCGCTTCGAGGAAATCGCGCAACTTTTGAATTCCTCGCAGGCTAACGGCGCACTCGGCGCCTCAATCGATGCCGGACAAACATTGGTCTCTGAGGCGCAGGCCCAAATCGAGAATCTGCCGTCGAATCCGTACAACAGCGCACTCATCGGTTTGGGCGACGCATTTCGCGAAATGCTCGAGCAGTTTCGCGCTCTCTGATTTTACAGCGAACAAACTTCCAACTCCCCCCATTTCTATCCCACCTCAAACACCATGAGCGGCGGCAAGATTCATCCCACGGCGATTGTCGATCCAACGGCAAGAATCGCCGCTGATGTTACCATCGGCCCATACACGCTGGTCGGAGAGTACGCTGTAATCGGCGCAAGGTCGGCAATCGCGTCACACGTCGTCATCGAAGCCGATGTCGTTATTGGCTCCGACAACGTAGTCGACCACGCAGCCATTATCGGAACGGCACCGCAGGACGTTTCATTTTCCGCCGACCGAAAAACCTACGTGAAAATTGGCAACGAGAACGTAATTCGCGAGCACTGCACGATTCACCGCGGTAGCGCGGAAGGTAGCGCAACCAAAATCGGCCATGAAAATTTTCTCATGGCGGGCGCGCATCTCGGGCATAACTGCGAAGTCGGAAACAATGTGATCATCGCCAACAATTGTCTGCTCGGAGGTAACGTGCGCATCGGGGACGGCGCGTTTTTAGGCGGCGGTTGCGTTTTTCATCAAAACATCAGCGTGGGGAGACTGGCGATTACCCAGGGCGCGTCCGCATTCAGCAAAGACATTCCGCCATTCGTGATCGCGGCCGAACGCAATTATGTCTTCGGATTGAACGTGATCGGACTGCGCCGCGCCGGATTCAGTGCGAAAGATCGCGATGAAATCAAGGCGGCGTTCAAACTAGTCTATGCGAGTGGACTGAATGTCGGCAACGCGATCGAAAAAGGAGCTGAGATGAAGCTTGGTGATGCCGCGCGCGAATTTCTCGATTTCGTCGCGAACGCGAAAAAGCGCGGGATCTGTCCGGTCAAGCGCGGCGCCGAAGAGGAAATGTCGATCTAAACCAAGCCGAGGAGCGCGAGCATGCGACCGGTTTTTCCTTTTTCGGCGCGATAGGAATAGTAGCGATCGATGTCGCACGCAGTGCAGGCGCCGGAATCATGGATTTGTTTCACGCCAGCGGCGCGAAGTTGATCGACGATCTTTGCGGCAAAATCGATTTCGTAATGTGGCGGCCGAATGCACGGGCTTAGCTGCACGATCAAGTCGGCCGGGTTCGATCCAAAATGTTCGCGCGTTACCTGAATCGCTTTTCCCGCCACCGCCAGCTCGGTCCCTTTTTTGCCGGAGTGAACTAGACCGACGACCGGGGTTTTTGGATCGACAATATAAACCACACAACAATCGGCCGCGTGAATACCGAGCGTGATTCTTCTTTGGTTCGTAATTAAGCCGTCGCAACCCGCAAATTCCTGGTCGCGATCAATCGCGCGATCGATCACGGCGATTTTGTTTCCGTGAACTTGTTGAGCAGTAAGCAGCGGCCAATCTCCAATGCCAATCTCGCCGCGAAGGTCGCCATGAATGCGATCTAATCGTTTTAGAACTTCGGCTTTCTCAGCTGAAACGTCGATGCCCGGGATTCGCTGGATGAAGGCGTGCCGGACAAGCTTGAGCCCAGCCAGCGCCGGAAAAAATTCCACCCGAGCCTGTGTCCTCACCGAGAAAAGATCACGATTGTTCTACTTCGAGGCCGGTCGCTGTGAAGTCGTTGTGGCCGTGGTCGTTGTGACTGGCTCCCAGCCAGTCGGCCGTTTTGGCCGGCCTCGGGCATCGACATCGCTGCCGGTGTAGTAGGTTCGTGTCTTGGTCGCGCGTGGGGCAATGCCGTTGAATTGTTCGGTGAAGGAGCTCTGCGTGCCGGTGACCCGATCGTACTCGGCCAGCGCCGAATCGTAACCAAACAGCGCCTGCAATCGCGTTGATTGCGCGGTAGTCAATTGCACTTGCGCGTTCAACACGTCCAATTGCGTCCCCGCGCCGGCATCGAGTCGCGCTTTGGCCAGACGCACCGCTTCTTCGGCTTGCTCGACAGTTTTTTCCGTGGCTTTAATCAATTCGCGATCCTGCAACAAATTGGAAGCAGCTTGCTGGACCTCGAGTTCAACCTGCCGAACATCGTCGTCGTAGGTAATTTCTTGCTGCGACAACAGCGCGCGTTGTTGTTTAATCTTGCCCCAGGCCATGCCGCTATCAAAAATCGGCCAGCTTCCGGTGGTGGTCGTTAGCCAGCCCTTCGAAACATCGCCAAAACTTGAGTTGAATTCATTACTGAGCCATTCGCCGCCGCCGCTGGTATTGACTGTTGGCAACCAACTGCCGATTGCGACGTGAACCTGCTCGATTTGGTTGAGGACGTTAGCGCGCGCCTCCTTCAAAAACGGACGATTGCGTTTGGCTGTTTCGATATCCGACAGCAGTTCGATGTTGCGCGGGATGTAAGTCAGTTCCCCGACGACGCGCAAAGGCGCCGCGATCCCGCGGGCCGGATTAAAATCCAGGCCGAGCGTTTTCGCCAACACCAAGATCGAGATTCGATAATTATTCCGGGCCGTGATCAGTTGCGGGATTTGATTGTAGAGCTGTACCTGAGCTTGAAGCACGTTGAAACGAGGAACGGTTCCGGCTTCGAAACGGTTCTCCTGGTCCTTGAGTTGGCTCGCGAGCAACCTCACCGACTCTTCCTGAACAACGATCAGTTCTCGATCGAGTATGACCTGATAAAACTCCGTTTTTGTCGTCGAGATCGTTTGATCAACTGTGTTGCGCAGCGCGAAATAGGCGGAATCCCGCTGGAAGAAGGTGCCGCGAATCGCGCGAAAGGTGCTGTAGTTAAACACGAGCTGTGTTCCGGTTACGTTGACGTTGTAGAAAATATCGCTCCGTAAATTTTTGATTCCGCCAACGCCCGGTGCCGGCGAGCCACCACCACCTCCACCACCTCCTCCTCCTCCCACCCCACCTCCCACCCCACCACTACTGAGGGCCGATATAGTGGTCGTCTGCTGCAGGTTGTGATCCCTCCATTCCCAGTTAAAGCTGGGGCCAATCTGCGGGAGGGCCTCTGCCCGAATCTGAATGATGACGCCTTTGGTGCGCTCAATCTCCTGAATGGCACTCGTGACAGCGGGGTTTTGTTTCAGCGCCGTAATCACGGCCTTATCGACCGTAAACACAGGGGCGCCTTTTTCGGACCACTCGAAACTTGGGACCAATTCTGGGGCCAATTCGACCAGGCCCGGCTCGGTAATTCCAGGCGTGGCCGGCGGTGGTGTGATTGGCAGGGAGCCCAAAGTTGGAGGAGTTCCGGCTCCGCCTGGTGAAATTGCCGGCGTTGGACTTGGCGTGGGCGTCGTGGTTGAAACCAGCATCGGGGTCGGCACTGGCGTTTCCGAAGGCATCGGACCTTGTCCGAATGCGACCAACGCAACCAGAAATGCCGCTAAGTTGAATCCGGCGGTAAGGAAATGTTTTCGTATCACAGGTTAAGGCGTCAGGTGTTTGGTACGCCAAGGTTAAGGCGCGGATTCAACCAATCCAGATTACCTTTTAGCACTGCCGGCTAATGAACGACAATCCTTTAATTGGCAGTAATCGTAAATTTTGCCGTATATCTGCAGCCACGCTTTTTGTTCATCCGGGGAAAGATATTCCATGATCTTCATCAGGTTGCCGACTATTTCCTGACGAATCCGGCGGACCAGCGCGGACCCTTTTGCTGTAATGCATACCCTCACCTTGCGCCTGTCATCGCGCGAGACCGATCGAACCAGCAGCCCCAGGTTCTCTAATCGCGCCACCAACCCACTCGCCGCCGCAGTGGTGTGCCCCATTTTTTGCGCGATCGCGGACATCGTCAGCACTTCTTTTTGATCGAGATACGCGAGCAGAAAAAACTGCGGGAAAGAAACATTGCCAGGCGCGAGCTCTTTGCACAGATGGAGCACGAAACAACGCTGCATTTCGAGAACGATGTCGGCGAGTCGCTCGGCGTCAGCACAGATTTGATTGGGGGGCGGTTGTGCGAACACCGTTTCCGTACTCAAAGCCATTTAACCTAAAATGCGCGCAAGTCGTGTCAAACCGCTCGTGCGAAAAGAATTAGCACCAAACTTGAACGTGAACTGTCTCGCCGGCGTGCAGCGACTCGCCGCGATCAAGTCGCAGCAACGCGTTTGATTGACTCAGACCAAACAACGCATGCGATTCCTGTCGGCCGATTGGCGTAAATCTTCCGTTCTCGAATTTGCCGCGAACGTAATGGACACGCTCGCTCTCGTTGATTTGATCGACCGTTAATGTCGCCGTCAATCTCGCAAGATCGACACTGTCCGCGGCCATCATTTTCAGAATCGCAACGCGAACAAACTGCAAAAAGGTTACGAACGCGGAGACGGGATTACCGGGCAAACCGAAAACGAAACAACTACCTAGGGTCCCGAACAAGAACGGCTTACCCGGCTTAATCGCAACCCGCCAAATGTCGATCTTCGCGCCGAGTTTGCGCAAAGCTGCTTGAACCAAATCGTGTTCGCCAACGGAAACGCCGCCCGTCACGATCAGAATTTCGTTCTTGGCCGCCACCAGAAACTCTTTTTGCAGCGATCCCGCATCATCGGAGCAACGCCCAGTCGACGTAATAGTCGCGCCGCAAAGTTCAAGCAACGATTGCAACAAAACTGAATTGCTGTCGTAGATTTGTCCGGGGTAAAGTTTTTCTCCCGGCATCGCTAGTTCGTCGCCGGTCGAAATAATCGCGGCGCGAACTTCGCCTCCAACTAAAACGTCGGCGAACCCCTGAGACGCAAGCAATGCGAGTTTGGTCGCGGTGATTCGTTCGCCTTTGCTCAAAATCTTTTGGCGCTCGCCGAGGTCGCAGCCGCGTTTTCGCACAGATTCATCAACATTGACAGCCGCATTCACGACAATTTCATCGCCTTCGCGCGTGACGTCTTCCTGCATTACGACCGCATCCGAGCCGGCCGGCATCGGCGCGCCAGTAAAAATCCGAACCGTAGTACCGTTCGACACGCGCAGTTTGCGATTGACACCGGCCGGCTGCTCGCCGACGACGCGCAATCGCTTGCCGACTTTGCAATCGCTCGCGATCACCGCGTAACCGTCCATCGCGGAATTGTCGAACATCGGCAGCGAAAACCGTGCGAAGGAATCTTCTGCTGCGAAACGATCGAGCGCGGACTGAATCGGCATCTTCCGCGCCGGCAAAGGTTGCACCGCATCCAAGATTTTCGCGCGCGCTTCCGATTCGCTGATCATTACCAATCATTTCAATTAGCATTTGAAAATTGGCAATCGCCAATTCCGCAGCATATTGTCGGCCCGAGCTTTTGGTGAGGTGGCTGAGTGGTTGAAAGCAGAGCTTTGCTAAAGCTCCGTGCCCCAAAAAGGGCACCGAGGGTTCGAATCCCTCCCTCACCGCCAGCCTACCTACTTCCGTGAATCAGTCATCGGTGCAGCTCCAAGATTTTGACGAATCGGGAGATTTTGAACTTGCTCGATCGAGGGGCGCAGAGCGCAGGGTTAAGAGCGAAGCTCTAAAGCTGGAGCCAAAGCGGAGCTTGGGATTAATCCCTCCCTTACCGCCAACCTTCGCTTGGAGCGAAGCGAATAGAGAAGGCTGTCATGCTGTCGTGAAACAAAGGCGGGCTTTGCTACCGTCAAAATTCGAATCGTTTCAAGGCTACGGCTTGCCAGCCATTCAATTTCGCGAACGCGCCTACCCCAAAAAATCCGCGGAGGCGAACGCCGCCGCGGATTTCCTTTTGGCAACTGAAGAGCTTATTTCTTCTTCGATTCTGACTTTGCCGCCCCTTTATCGGCTTTAACTTCCACATCGGTAGCGGTCATGGTGTATGTGATTGTCACCTTTGCGCCAACTTTCAGGTCACCGGTGACTTTCGTACTCGCATCACGCGCAAGTTCCCAACGGTCCTTTCCTTTTTGCACAGCGATCATGCTGTCGTTTACCTCCAGAACCGGTCCCGTTACCTGATACGTTTTGCCCGCTGCCAGAGCGAGACTGCTCAGGGCAAGACTTCCTGCGACTGCTAAGCTTAACAACGATTTCATCATAAACCTGATTAGAGCGAATTGCTCATCTCGGTGCAAGCCTTTGCACCGATTGGTGTCAGAATTGTGATTACTGCAGCATTAGCAGTAATTAACACTCTCGCAGGGCCCAAGCCACTAGTAATGCTAAAAGCCAAGCTCGACAATTTGTTTGGCGGCGGGAAAGCCGGACTGCCTCTCCTACAATTAGAAACGGCGACAGGATCTCACCTGCCGCCGCCGCCAATCAATTATCTACGCAAGGCGATCGTCAATTGTTCCCTTTCGCTGCTCGATTGCCTTCCTTGATCGCTTCGGCTTCGGTCATGTATTTCCCTTTCGCCGTCTTTCCGTAGAACCGCGAGCTCTCCTTGTGATAAACGTGCGAGTCGGTATTGACCCATACCAGACCGTGACCGCCTCCCGGTGCGGGTGCAGCCGCTGGTGACGCCGCGGACCGAGGAGTCGCCATGGCGGCCTTCTTGCGTGCGCCTTTGGATGCTGGCTCAACCCCTGCTTGGGTCGTTGCAGCTGGAGAAGCAGCTGCTGCCGCAGAAGGTGCAGGTGTTGCCGTTGCTTTCTTTCGCGACTTCTTCGCCGGTGAAGCCGACGCTTCTGCCGATGGCGATTCGCTCGCGGCGGGAGACGCTTGGGCCGCCGCTTTCTTGCGTGAATGTTTCGCAGGCGAGGCCGAGGCGGTAGGACTAGGTGATTGACCATTGACCAGGCACACACTGACGAGCCCGATCAGGAGTAGAAGGCTGAAAGTTTTTGCGCGCATGACCTACAGTCTAAGAGGGATTGCGCTGTTTAGGGAAGCTTAAAAAAATAACTTATCGACGCCTTCACTGCGCCTCTTCGGCGGTCGATGTTGAGCCAGAGGCAAATACGGAATCATCGGATTCGTTTCTTTCACCAACCGGCCCTGGTGCGCGTTCCAAAGATTGACGTCCGATTCGCCATACTGTGCGTTTTCGTGTTGTTGCCGCTGGATCACGACCATCCGCTCCTGTTCCCCCATTCCCCGTTTGTTGAATCGTTTCGCAACCGATCAGAACCGCGGCGCAAGCAATTAAGCCAACGAGTGGAAACACTTTCATGAGCACACTATACGACACGGCAATCTGGTTCCGCGGAAGCCGGCAGCTTAAAGATTGGTGCCGGTAAAGTCAGCCCGCGACTCGAAGGCTTGACCGGCTCGGATTTACGATCATGCTGCGATTGAGGCGGCGTTCATCCACTGCTCGATGAGTAACAAAGGTTCCGAAGATTTCATCAAGGACCTAAAGGCACGTTTGCGAGGCACGATCATCGGCTCAGGCGAGGCTAATTACGATGAAGCGCGCAAGGTCTACAACGCGATGATCGACAAAAAGCCGCGATTGATCGCACGTTGTGCGGACGTGGCGGATGTGATTTTGTGCGTGAATTTTGCGCGCGAAAACAAATTATTGCTCGCCGTTAGATGCGGCGGACATAACGCCGGCGGCCTCGGAATTGTCGAGGATGGATTGGTGATCGACCTGGCACCGATCAAATACACCGGAGTCGATCCAACTAGCGGCACTGCCACGGTCGGTGGTGGCTGCATCTGGGGCGATGTCGATCATGCCACGCACGCATTTGGAATGGCGGTGCCGAGCGGAATCATTTCCACGACGGGCGTTGGCGGATTGACGCTCGGCGGCGGCATTGGCCATCTCACCCGCAAATGCGGATTGACCATCGACAATCTGCTCTCAGCCGACGTCGTGCTGGCCAACGGAAATTTTGTCAAGGCAAGCGCGGACAAAAATCCCGATTTGTATTGGGCGCTGCGCGGCGGCGGCGGAAATTTCGGCGTCGTAACTGCGTTCGAGTTCAAACTCCACAAGATCGACATGCTCTACGCCGGACCAATGCTCTACGAATTGAGCGACGCCGCTGACGTGATGAAGTGGTATCGCGAATTCATCGTCGACGCGTCGGACGATCTGAACGGATGGTTTGCGTTTCTTACCGTTCCGCCGTGGCCGCCGTTCCCCGAAGATCTCCATCTCAAAAAGATGTGCGGAATCGTTTGGACCTGCACCGCGCCGCAGGCGGAGGCCGAAGTAATGTTCAAACCGATTCGCGCGTTCAAAAAACCCGCGTTGGACTTTGTCGGTCCGCTGCCCCAACCGGCCTTGCAAACCTTGTTCGACCCAATCTACCCACCCGGACTGCAATGGTATTGGCGCGCCGATTTCGTGAACGAACTGAGCGACGCGGCAATCGCGCAGCATGTTCGCTTTAGTCAGGCGCTGCCATCAATGCATTCCACGATGCATCTTTATCCGATCAACGGCGCGGCAGCTCGTATTGGGAAAGAGAAAACAGCGTGGAATTATCGCGACGCAAACTGGGCGCAGGTCATGGTCGGCGTCGATCCAGATCCGGCGAACAAGGAGAAAATAACCAAGTGGACGAAGGATTATTTCGACGCGCTTCATCCCTTCTCGGCCGGCGGGGCCTATGTCAATTTCATGATGGAGGAAGGCGAAGACCGGGTAAAAGCGACCTACGGCGCTAATTACAAGCGTCTCGCCGAGATCAAAGCCAAATACGACCCGGAGAACCTCTTTCGCGTAAATCAGAATATCAAGCCGAGCGACGCAAAACGCGCGCCCGCCTAATCATGAAAGCTGCCGAACTAAAGTCGTTACAGACTCCTATTAAAGAGAGGTATCGACAGGAGCCGAAATCCGCGATGATCACGCTTCGTGCCGAAGGCAAAATCGGTGAAGGCGTAACGTGCAATGTTGCGACTGGCAAGAGGCTGGTCGAAGCGGGCCTTCACCCGGCAACCGGCGGCAACGGATTGAGCGCGTGTTCCGGCGACATGTTACTCGAATCATTGGTCGCATGCGCCGGCGTAACTTTGCGAGCGGTTGCGACTGCCCTCGAAATTCCGCTGCGCGACGCAACTGTTCGCGCAGAAGGCGATATCGATTTTCGCGGAACGCTGGCCGTGTCCAAAGAGGTTCCGGTTGGCTTTCAAAATATTCGACTCCGTTTCGATCTCGAGACCGATGCAACGGAAGAACAAATCGCGACGCTGCTCCGCCTCACCGAACGCTATTGCGTTGTCTACCAAACGCTCGCTCACTCGCCTACGATCGACGTCTCCCATCGCGTTTCAGGTCGATAAATTTGCCGGCGCCACGTTCTTGGCTTAGGGAAATCGTATGCCGACCTACATGGACATTCACGAAATCTCGGGAGGCGTTTCTGCCGAGGACGTTGCCCAAGCGCACGCGAACGACGTTGCCGTTCAAGACAAATACGGTGTCACGTATCACAAGTATTGGGTCAACGAAAAGACCGGCAGGATTTTTTGTCTCTGTCATGCTCCAAACGCCGAAGCGGCCAAGCGGGTCCATCGCGAAGCCCATGGATTGGTGGCAGAGAAAGTGATTCGTGTGGACCCGGAAGTTGCCGAGCTTTTTATGGGCGAAAGTCACGTCAACAGCGCTGGAGCAGTCGTTCTGCCAGGCGGATCTACGCACGATCGCGACCCGGGCATTCGGACAATTCTATTCACTGACATTGTCGGATCGACGGTGATGACTCAGCAATTGGGCGACGAAGCTGCGATGGAATTGCTGGCCGTGCACGACAGCGTTGTCCGCGACGCACTCGCGGAGTCGGGTGGACGCGAAGTCAAACATCTCGGCGACGGCATCATGGCGTCATTCGTCTCGGCCGCGAGCGCAGTGAAATGCGCGACCCGTGTGCAACGGGAAATTACCAAACAAATGCAAGATAAAGCTGATCGGGCGATTCGCGTGCGCGTCGGCATTGCCGCTGGCGAACCGGTGGAGCGCCACAACGATTTGTTTGGCGTCACCGTGCAGTTGGCGTCTCGTCTTTGTGCCCATGCCAAGGGGGAGCAAATTCTCGTTTCCAATGTTGTCGCCGAGCTGTGTGAAGGGAAAATCCTGCCGTTCGAAGATCTCGGTGAAATGACGTTGAAAGGCTTTGATCATCCAGTCCGTGCCCACGCCGTTGCCTGGACGAACGACGGCGCGTAGGGACGCAGGCTTTGCGAAGGCGGGTTGGACGTCTAAAATCTTTGCGTGCAGAAGGAGTCGCTCCGAATTCTGAATTTTATCGACGGCAAGTTCGTCGAACCTGTCAGTGGAAAGCATCTCGATAACATCGAGCCGGCCACGGGCAAACCGTACTCGCAAGTTGCCGACAGCGGAAAAGAAGATGTCGAGCTTGCCGTCACGGCAGCAGAGAAAGCGTTTCCGGATTGGTCGAAGAAGCCGGCGGCTGAGCGCTCTAAGATTCTTTTACGCATTGCCGACCTGATTGAGCACGACTTGGAAAAATTCGCGCGCGCGGAATCGATCGACACCGGAAAGCCGATCACGCTGGCCCGCACGTTGGATATTCCCCGCGCAATCGCGAATTTCCGTTTTTTCGCGACCGCGATCCTTCACACCGAGAATGAGGCGTATGTCACTGACGGGGTTGCGTTCAATTATACATTGCGTCAACCGCGCGGTATCGCCGGATTGATTTCACCGTGGAATCTGCCGCTCTATTTGTTGAGCTGGAAAATCGCGCCCGCGATTGCGGTTGGGAACACGGCGATCGCAAAGCCGAGCGAACTGACGCCGATGACGGCGTTCTTGCTTTGCGAAGTTTGCGTCGAAGCAGGATTGCCAAGCGGCGTGCTGAACATAGTCCACGGAACCGGCCTGAATGTCGGCGCAGCGATCACTGCCCATCCAAAGATCAACACCATTTCATTTACCGGCGGCACCGTTACCGGGAAGAAAGTGGCAGAAGCGTGCGCGCCGTTGTTCAAGAAGATCTCGCTCGAGCTCGGTGGCAAAAATCCAAACATCGTTTTCGCCGATGCCGACCTAGATGCGGCAATTACCGGCAGTGTTCGCTCGTCATTCGCCAACCAGGGTCAGGTTTGTTTGAGCGGCTCACGCGTTTTCGTCGAGCGCTCCATTTACAAAGACTTTGTCGATCGATTCACCGACGAGGCGTCGAAGTTGAAACAAGGCGATCCACTCGACGAAAAAACCGAGCAGGGTGCGATCGTGAACAAGACACAGCTTGATAAAGTGAAGTTCTATGTCGACCTTGCCCAGAAAGAAGGCGGCAAGATCGCCCTCGGTGGCAAAGCGCCATCGCCAATCAACAATCGTTGCCGCGACGGTTATTTCTTTCCGCCGACAGTGATTGTCGATCTTCCGGTCGCCTGTCGAACCAATCGCGAGGAAATTTTCGGCCCGGTCACCACGATCACACCATTCGACAACGAAGATGAAGTAATCGGTCACGCGAACGACGTCGATTACGGACTCTCCTCGACTGTCTGGACGCAAAATCTCAGTCGTGCCCATCGCGTCGCCGAGCAAATCCACACCGGCACGGTTTGGGTAAACTGCTGGCTCGTACGCGATCTTCGTGTTCCCTTCGGCGGCATGAAAGCCAGCGGCGTCGGCCGCGAAGGCGGCGAGGAAGCATTGAGATTTTTCACCGAGCCGAAGACCGTTTGCGTCGCGCGGTAGGGCCGAGAGCGCGCGCCGGGGGTGAATTTAGGTTTGTTCCACGGACGATCTGCCGGAATGTGCTAGAATACGACACTGAGCAGCGATAGACAAAATCCGGCTCTGTCGCTTGATCCCACGGTTAAGCCGGAATTCGTTAGGCCAAAACGGGCTTTGCGTCGTCTAGCTTACCAGTACATTCCGCGATAGCCCCAAGCGCCGTACCAGCGACCGCTCCAATAGGGATCCCATGTTGCCGCCGTGTAGTAGTCCTGGGCGATCTGTTGCTGGATGCAGAGGTTTTTGTAACGCTGATACTCGGCTTCGTGACCAACGTATGCGATCCCGGCTTTCTCGTCCTTGAAAGCGTAAATAGTTTTGCCCTTCATGCTGACGCGCTCAACGTGATACGCGGGCAGCTGCGCGTAGACTTCCTTTTGCAGCCGAGTAGTCGGCGTAATTGTGCGGAAGCCCGCCGCCGATAACAGCGATTTCGTATTGGTCGCTTCCATCTCGGCACAGCTGGTCAGAAAGGAAACGCCTCCGGCAGCGGCGATGAGGATTGCGATAGTCGAAATAGGTCTCTTAAGGTTCATAGGTTTTCCTCTTTTTGTAAGGTTCAGTCGGGGGGCGGTGGGCAAGCTATAGGACTTAGGTCTCATCCATTTGGGGCAGCGCGATAATCGACTCGCAGGTTAATTTCAGAGCGAGTTAACCCTGCAATGGAAACAACACCAGAGAATGCCCCCAAGAAAAAATGGCTCGAGCCGGTCACGGCGTTGATCATGGCGATGGCAACTGTGGGTACGGCATGGTGTTCATATGAATCGGCGGCCTGGACCCGGCACAGCAATCGCAGCTTGAATCAATTCAACATTTTGGAGCGACGCGCCGCCCTATTGAACATTCAGGCAACGCAGGCGCTGACGATCCATACGGCGATGTTCATGGAACTACTCGCTGCCCAACAGGCAGGTAACCAGACATTGGCAGATTTTTATGTGCAACGGTTTCCACCCGACGTGCGGAAAGCGTACGATGCCTGGATGGCGGAGAAGCCATTTGAAAATCCAAAGGCGGATCCGCACCCATTCGTTCCCAATTTGTACGAGATGCGAGGCTCTCATGAAGCAGCGGAAGCAACCGAAAAGGCAGCGACGCAAATAGAGGACGCGCGCCGCGCCGGCACCCTTTCCGGCCAGTACCTGGCGAACACAGTCCTGTTTGCAGCGGTGCTGTTTTTCGCCAACGCCGCGAGTAAGTTCGAGCAGCGTCGCGTGCGCACCGTATCATTTCTTTTTGCGGTCGCAGTGTTCGCGTTTGCGGTCGCGCGTATCGCGATATTTCCGCGCTAACGCGAACAAGCGGTAAGACGTCGTTTTAGTGGCCGGCTTGCGAAGTGCTTGCGGCCGCGTTTGGCGCCGGCGGCAAAAGATAAAGCGTGGTCGCGAACATCAGATAAACAACGAGCACGAGAACTCCGACGAACCACGCCGAACGGCCGGAGGTCGTAACCAACGCTGCCGTTATTGTAGCGAAAAATATCATCACGACCGCGGCCGGCCAGAAATGTAAATCCATTGGCGCGGGGCCAACGAAAAAGCTGAGTAAGACAAGAACTGGCCCGACAAAAAGAGCGATCTGAGCGGCGCTGCCAAGAGCAATGCCTACACTGAGATCGAGATGATTTTTTTGGGCGGCGGAAAATGCAGCCGCCATTTCCGCGGCTGCCCCAACCAAAGCAACCACAATGAAGCCGACGAACGCCGGCGTCATTCCGAAAGCAACGGCCGCTTGCTGAACCGAACCGACGAAAACTTCGCTGACTAGCGCAACGAAAATGGTGACGCCGGCGAGGGTGCCAAGCGCGAGACCGATTGGCCATGGTGCTTCCTGTTCCTCTGCCGCTCCCGCAAATAATTCACGGTGCGTCTTGAGCGAAAAGAAAAGGCCGAGCGCGTAAGCGATCAAAAGCAAAATTGACAACGCGACGCTCAAATCCTGAGCAAAACGAGCAGGCCGCGTTGATTCGTGCGCGTCCAGAGCCGAGGGGATTAAGAGCGCGACCGTGGCCAGAAACAGGAGACCAGCCTGCACGCGCGCGGCGACGCGATTGTATTCCTGAACGTGATGGCGCAAACCGCCGAGTAAAAAAGATGCGCCCAGCATGAAGAGCGTATTAGTGACGATCGCGCCGGCGATAGAAGCTTTGACCAGCATGTACTCGCCGGCCTGAAGAGCGACAATTGCGATCACCAGCTCAGTCAGATTTCCGAGGGTCGCATTCAGCAAACCGCCGACCGAGTCGCCCGTTTTTGCCGCGACCGATTCGGTTGCGTGGCTAAGGAGAAGAGCCAGCGGCAAAATCGCGAGAACAGAGAGGACGAACAACAGGGTATGCGCTTCCGGCTTTAGTTTCTCCGCGACCAAAACGATCGGGACAAAGATCAATAGCCAAAGCAATCGATTGCTTCGGATCTCGTGAAGAAGCTGCTTCATTGAGTTCTTCATTTTCGCGAGACATGCGCGAGCGAGAATAAGACCAAGGTCTGATGGTCCGCTTGGGTGCGAGCCAGTAAGGAAAGGCGACGATGAAAATCAAGGTCATCGGCGCCGCCGGCGGTGAAGTAACCGGCTCTTGCTACAGTGTTCAGACCAAAGAGGCTAGGATCTTGGTCGATTGCGGGCTTTTCCAGGGGGGAAAAAAATCCGAAGCGCTGAACCGGCCACCCACAACACCGAACCGAAAACTGGAGTCGGTTCTCCTAACCCACGGACATCTCGATCACACCGGACGACTGCCGCTACTCGCGAAGATGGGTTACGCCGGCCGCGTTCTTGGCACGCCCGCGACGCTCGACATGACAAGATTGATCTTGCGAGATTCCGCGCGGTTGCAGATGTCTGATTGTGAAAGGCAAAACCGAAGGCGAAAACGCGCTGGACAACCGCCGATTGCACCGCTCTACACGACCGATGAGGTCGACTCGATCATTTCCCAACTGCAACCGGTCCGCTACTTAAAGCCGGTCGATGTTGCACCCGGAATTCAGGCGATCTGGGCGGAGTCCGGACACATGGTCGGTTCCGCGAGCATTCAGCTATTAATCAACGAAGGCGGCCGCACCAAGCGCATTGTTTTTTCCGGCGACCTCGGTCCACGAAGCGCGCCGATGTTGCGCGAGTTCGACCCGTTTCCCCACGCTGATCTTGTTTTTCTCGAATCGACCTACGGTGGACGCGATCACCGTTCGTTTAAGGACACGGTCGCTGAATTCGAACGAATCGTAACCGAAGCGATGCGCCACGGGGGCAAAATGCTCGTGCCGGCGTTTGCGATCGGCCGGGCGCAATTGATTACGCTATTGATCGGCAGAATGTTTCGCGCTGGAAAGATCAGGCCGTTCCCGATCTTCCTTGACAGCCCGATGGCGATTGAGGCGACCAATATTTACGTGAAGCATCTCGATCTATTCGATAACGAGATGAAAGCGTTTATCCGCGACCGGCCGTTGCGTGAAGATTTGAAGACGATGCGACCGACCGCGACTGCTGACGAATCGCGTGCAATCAACGACGCGGAGGGGGCGTGTCTGGTGATAGCCGGAGCCGGCATGTGCAATGGCGGGCGAATTTTGCATCATCTCAAGGCAAATCTTTGGAAACCTGAGACTCAGGTTTTGATTGTTGGTTATCAGGGTCACGGTTCGTTAGGCCGACGTCTGGTCGATGGCGAAAAGGAAGTCAGCATTTTCGGCGAGAGAATCGCGGTCGAAGCAAAGATCCACACGCTTGGCGGCTTCAGCGCTCATGCCGGACAAACGGATCTGATGCATTGGTTCAGCATCGTGGCTCCCTCCAAGCCGCGCGTGGTTTTAACACACGGCGACGACGATCAGCGGACGGCCCTCGCCCGGCTAATCCAACAGCGGCACCGCCTAGCGTCTAAACTACCAAAGATGAACGAAACCATTGAGTTCTGAACATGAAGAGAAAGGCTCAATCCTATGCCATTTGAAAAATTCGATCTCGAAAACCTCAACAAGGAACGCCGTAAAGCGCTCGCCAAAACCATTCGTCTGGTCACCGCTGAAGAGCTAAAGAAAATCGGCAATGAGATTTTTCACTACGCCGACGATCCATGGCGGGAGACCTTCTTCAATTTCATCGCCGAAAATCCTGGCTCGACGTTTCATCACGCGATAGCGAGTGACGGCGTAAACATCATCTACTGCCGCGACAAAGATAAAGGCATGTGGTTCCTGCCGGGAAGCGGAATGGGCCCGCTGCAGGAGCGAGGGCGAAAGGCGATGAAGGAAATAATCGAGGGCGGACACTAAATCCCTCGAAAGGGCGGTCGCCAATTAGCGAAGATCGCTAATGAAGAAATCAACTGAAGCTTTTGGACAATCGGACATCGTTCGGTTGAGCGATGAAAATGCGACGGTAGCACTCCTTGAACGCGCCGTGACCGGTTTGTGGGAAGTGGTCAATGAATTGACGCGGCTTCGCCGGACGACGCGACAAAATTATCGCGTGACAATCTTTGGATCGGCGCGACTCCAGCCCGGTTCGGTTGCTTACCAAGGAGTGAAGCGACTTGCCGCCGAGCTGACGAAAATGGGTTGCGATATTATAAGCGGCGGCGGTCCCGGAATCATGCAAGCGGCAAATGAAGGTGCCCTTTCGGCCGATCCAAAGGCGTTGCATCGCTCAGTCGGGATTCGCGTCGAGCTGCCATTTGAGCAACAGGTGAATCCTTTTGTCGGGCTGGCTTACGAACACCGGACTTTTTTCTCGCGGCTGCACCATTTCATGATCGCTTCCGATGCGTTTGTCGTGGTGCCGGGCGGGATTGGCACTTTGTTGGAGTTGTCACTTGCGTGGCAATTGCTTCAAGTGAGCAAGCTTTATAACAATCCGCTGATTCTGGTGGGAAAAATGTGGGCTGACCTTGTCGAATGGGGCCGAAAAACCATGCTGATTGAAGGAAGCGAACTTGCCAGCAAAGTCGATTTTACGATTCCGCATTGCGTGAACACGATTAAGGAGGCGATCGCCTTGATTCGAGATAATCGCGCAGCCTGGCTTGCAGCGCAGTCCGATCGCGCAAGCAATGATGAAAACTCACGCAGGCGGCGTCTGAAGTGATTCGATTGGAACGTTCAACCATTTCGCCGCGGTTTCTAGTTCTTTGAAGAGTCTAACTTGCAGCGGCGAATGGTCGGTTAACAAGGCATGCAGTTTGAAGTAGTGCTCAAACGCAAAGTCCTCGACAAAAAACGCGGACTTAATGGGCGCCCGTCCCATGCGCGACATACGCCGATAAAGCGCGCCGTGAAAAACGTAGCGAAAGTTAAGATCGATAGCCGTCAGCGCGGTCGTATCGATGAAGCGAAGCTCATTCGCTTGCGACTCGGCCTCCGCTTCTTTGATAAACGCGATGACTTTGTTTACTCCTTTTTCGTTTAGCACGCCGCGCGGCTTCCAGAGAAGAAGGTTTAGCTCCGGACGAAAATAAAAGTCGGGCGGGAGTTTCATGGGCGGTTTCGGTGTTAAAGATTTTTGACGTGCAACTCCAAAATCCGATCGAGCTCAGTAATTGTTTCCGGAAGAGCGCACGATGTGTGCGGACCGGGAACAATTTTCTCCGATTTTGCGCCGTCGAGGTGCGAGCTCCAGTAGGCCACCACGCCATCGCTACTGTTAGGCGAGTTGCCTTTTCCGCGATCGGCGATGATTGAATGATACGGAACAGTGATCGGCGCACCGTTCACAACTGGAAATGACGGATTCGATGGTTTCAGGCCCGTAATACTGTTCGGCAAACGCTTGGAAGAACCGGTTAACTGCGCAATCTCCTGAGAAGTTAGCGCATCCGTCATCGTTTTAGCGACAGTCAGGGGAAGAGTAATCAAACTGATCCCAAACCTGCCGATTCCACCACTCGCAATGTCGCTACCGCGATGGGGAGTACAAACAAAGACAACGCGTTTGATTCGAGGATTTGCCCGAAAAGTCATCGCACGCACCACCGGACTGTCGACCGAATTGTTGGAGAAAACACTCTTCGCCGCCGCCCCAATATTCTTATCGCGCTCCCACATGGATCGAGTGACGGTTATGACCTGGGCGTGGGTCAGCATGCCGCCCATGCTGTGGCCTACCACAACGTAGGGACGATGATTCGGATAAAGTTTGTCGACTTTGGCCAGCTCGTCGCGCAATCGAAGCGCCGAATAAAGAATCGGATTACCGGTCGGATAGGCAAATACCCAGAATTGATAATGCTTGCGGATTTCGGGGTCGGCTTGAAGGCCGTTAATCGTCTCCACCCAAGTGAATGGCGTCCCAAAAAGACCGTGCACAAATACGACCGGAACCCGATCCGGATCGTATGGCTGAAGAAAGTAGAGGCCGGTCTTCTCAGCGTAATGACTGCCGCGGAGTCCCGCGATCACTCCCACCAGCAACAGATTTGCCGGCGGTTGGTAGTAGCTGATCGGCGCCGAGAAGTCGACCTCAAGTGGACGAACTCGGCCCTCCACCATCGTGAGAGGTTGTTTGGCCGGACGGCGCAACGCAAGAGTCGCTTCAGTTCCTTTGAAAGCGAGAGTCGCGGTGACCGAAGCGCTCGTGCCTCTTAAAGGTGCAAAGTTTTCGCGGGGATTAGCTTGCCGAATTCCAACGAGCGAACCACCGACGCCAACCTGATGGTTCTCTTTCTTTATCAATTTCTCTTTGATCTGAACCGAAGGAACGAAGGACGTGAAATAGTTGGGAGACCAGACAGCGTACTCGGCAGGTTGCAGGCGGAGATGGTAAGTAGTGTTGCTGGCGGTCAGCGTGAGCGGATGATTCCAGAAACGACCGCCTTCAGCTGATCGCAAAAGAATCGTCAACTCAGCGGAAGCCGCGTTGTAAGTCTGGCGCGCAGCAGTTGGCTGGATTCCTGAGCCCAAGTCCGGAGCAGTCAGAGCCGCTGCATGCAAATAATCGGCAGCACGCGCCTCCGCCGAAAGCTGTGATGAGCGCGCCGCGCGTAAACTTTTTGCGGCGGCCACGACATTCGGCGAGCCGGCCGGTTGCGTCGCGCAGCTCGCAAGAAACACTGCGCACGTGACGGCGGCGACAACACGCTGCCAGTTCGCAATTCTTAGTGCATCACGGCTCATGGGATTTGGGCATCGCTTGGAGAGCAACCAGCCGCGCGATCAAGACCGCGACATAAAGAAGTCCGGTTATCGCTTCCATCGCAGCGAGCATCCGCGCCACTTTCGCGACCGGAGTGATGTCGCCGTAACCAACCGTGCTCATGGTGATGAAACTGAAATAAAAACCGTTGAAGCCTTCAAGCGATTTGTCAGCTCCGCTAAATGCGAACGCGTTCGGAATTAGCTCGGCCACCAACCAATAAGCAAGAGTCCAGAGCAACCCGAGGAGCAGGTAAGCGGAAATACTCGCGCAGAGGACTTCCGCGTCGACCGCCGACGCTTTCAGAACAAATCGCAGAAGGCTAATAATGACGAAAAGCACAAAAAGAATTCCGGCGATAAGAAACAGCTCCGGCGGCATTAGATCGGGCCGGAAATGATGCATCCATCGACCCGTCAAGGCAGCAAGCGCCAGCGCCCCCCCAACAACCACAACCCGTCGCCGATCGGCGATCGCTAGCACCCCCGAGGCAAGAACGACAGTGAACAGGATCGATTCAATAAGAGGACCGACCCGGAGAGGCTCTATAAAAGGCATTGAAACGAAAAACACTGCAATCGCGATCAAAAGCTCAATTGAAGAAAAGCGTCGCAGTGCCAACCTGCCGGATTCAATTTGCAAGGTATCCTTCATTGGATCGACATTGCCGCGATTAGAAATGATGGGAGACCGACTGTCGATCCGGTATGGGACGAAAGTCCTATGATTTAGCTCCGGCTAGTCTTTCGGGAGACTTTCGCGAACAAGGCGTGAGAAATCGGGCTCCTTGTCAGCGGCGCGCGCCCATTCGTTAATCAGACTGTGTTGCTTCAATTCAGCAAAACTGAGCCCGCCGGTCACGATGAGTTTGCGCTCGTACAGCATTTCATCGCCTTTGCCGTTTACGAGGATCCGCCAGTCCCAAGGCGCCCGATCGCTTGCGGCGTGCTGTTGGCGAATCGCTGTTGTGCAGTTGGTGGTTAGGGCATTGTACCAGCGCGGCCGCGCGTGCAGCGCGTTGAGCGAGCCAACATAATCGAGGAATCGTGTGCGCGCCTGCGTCGGCGAAAGCAGCGTCCGATAAAGATATACATCCTCGCCGTGACGATAGTTCGTGCGGAGGCGAATCACATCGCGCTCATCGGCGCAAATGTAAATCAATTCATATTGTCGATAAAAACCCGCGATCGTTGAATAGCTTTCGCCGATTTCTTTGCGCGTCTCGATCGAAAAACAAATCGGCAACGCATCAGCGAACTGAAAGCTAACGATCGGATGAGCGATATAAGGCGAGCCCCAGTAAGTGATCGCGAGGTCCACGCCAGTAAGCTGCGAAAGTTTAACGACGCGCGTTTCCCAATGCGTCGTGTAATCGGTTTCAGTTCGATAATCGCAATTGCGAACATTGTGAAGCGTAACGTCGTCGCCATTGATTTCAGCCCACGCGGTTTCGGCAACATCAGGCTGCCATGGGCGATTGTTGGTTGGCTTCAACGTTAACCGCCACCACGCGAGAACAATCAGAAAGCCGCATACGACGATGAACAGCTTTCGCCTTTGTCCATGAACGAAAAGCAACGTGAGCAGAAGAAGAATGGTAAAGCCAACAGCCGCAGATGCGCGCAGCGTCGCGATTGGAAAATCGTAATAGAGAGCGCCGACCGCCCACAATGCTGCGAGCAAGACGACGAGCCAGACAACCGTCCAAAGAACCAGCCTAACGAATCGCATCAAAAAAATCTTCGACGGCGGCGCTAATTGGTCACTTAAGCGGGCCCGCGCTCACTCGGTCCTGTATCGTAAAACCGTAATTCTTCAATTGCTGTTGCAACCGCAACGACGCCTTCCCCTGTGGCCTGATCGTTCTGCGCGAAACATGGAACGATCGCGCCGATCAGTCGACAAGCCGAGAGAAAACGTTCTCTTCAATTACCTGTCGCCTGACTGACCGGCTCGTCGGATTCCGGCCATTCGTCGTCCGTTGCCTGCCAACCCTTCTCCGGATTATATCGCTCCATCTCCTGGAACGTTTTGAGCGTGTCAGGTCCAAAGTCCTTTTCGTAAACAACGCCATTCGGACCAACGATGAAAGTTTTCACACCGGTTACCCGGTATTGCGCCGGAGCCGCCGCCATCGCGAAGCCGCCGATCATCGCACCATCCACCACAAAATCCATCTGGCCCATTGGCGCAGCCGGACCTTGTCCCTTCAAAACTTTGAAGTAGTAGCCGTGGTAAGGCTGCGGTTGCGATTTTTGGGTGTAACCTTGTTCGAGCGCTCTCGCGATTCCTTGTCCAACCGGGCCTCCCCACGTGCCGTCGGGATTTTGCCAGGCAAGACCATCATGTTTTCCGGGAGTGCTGATAATCCTCTGCGCGTACTGGTTAACTTTCGCGTCATCGTGTTTCTCCTGAGCGTATTCTTGCTGCGCCTCGACAAAACCGCGACAAATCGCGATCGCGTCCAACTCGTTCGAGCCGATCCGGCGATTCAAAATTTCCTCGCGACCAATCTTTGTATCAAACATCCACTTGCCCTGCTTTTTCATGATCGGAATCGGCAACGGAAAATCGTCGTTGCCGACAGTCAGAATTGCCTGGTTCGGATTTTTCGGATCGGTTCCAACCGAACTTTTTTCTTTTGCCTTGGCGGCAAAAGCGGCCGCTCTGTTCTTATCCGAAACTGGATCTTCCGAACTGACAATGTCAGCGGCATCCGGTCCGAGAATCTCTTTTAACGCAGGTACGTCGAACGAGGCCGCGGCCTGAACGAGACTGTCGGCTGCCTCTTTCGGCGTGTTAAATTGCTTCTGTTGTGAGACTGCTGACGAATCCTTTTTCGTCTCAGTCGCGGCGTTGACTGCAAGATCAACGACGCAAACAATCGCGAAAACGATCAGGAGAATTTTGGTTGAGGTCATAGAATCTAATTTTGATTTCATTTATTTTTCCTCGTGCATGACTTCTAGCGTCGACCCCCTCCGCCGCCGCCGCGTCCGCCTCCGCCGCCACGCCCTCCTCCGCTAAATCCGCCTCCGCGACCACCGCCACCGCCGCGACCACCGCCGCCGCGACTAAATCCGCCACCGCCCATGCTGCTGCCGCCGCGACTACTAGCGGCGCGCACCGAGCCGCCACCGCCACCGCCAAAAGCGCCGCCACCGCCACCGGACGAGAGATTTCGAGAACCAATGCTATTGGCGCCGCCGCCGCCAGGGCGAGCTCCAGCTCCAGCCCCGCCGCCAGGGCGAGCGCCAGGTCCGGCACCTGCACCACCGCCAGGCCGACTCGCAACTCCAGCGCCGCCGCCGCCAGGGCGAGCTCCAAGTCCGGCACCTGCACCACCGCCGGGGCGATTCGCAACTCCAGCTCCGCCGGCACGCGCCTGCTGGCCGGGACCCCTGCCGCCATATTTGCCAGCCGTGTTTCTATCTCCATAAGGAGCACCACCGCGGTGAGTTGGGTTGTGTTGCCAGTTCCCGCCTTGCCCGGGTCGGTTGCCAGCGCTGATATTATTTCGATTAAAATTGTTGTTGTTGTTGACTGTCACGTTTCCTCCACCGTGCCAATCGCAGCTGCCCCAAGCACCTCCCCACGCTGCGCCCATCGCAATCCCGGTCCCGAAAGCGAGCAATCCATACCCCGGCGGGTAAGCGTATGGGTAAGGATAAGCCGGCGGCGCAGAACCATAAACTACGGCCGGACTGTACTGAGGAACGGAAACAACATCCGGGTCCGCTGGTTGAATGACGATCACTTCCTTGTTTTCAATTGTTTGGGTCTCCACCTTCTGTTGCGCGGTCGTTTGTAGATTTCCATTGCCTTGCGCCTTGGCGCGCATGCGTTGCACTGCGTCCATCACGTCCGATTGTTGGCCGAGGAAAGCATTTCCCAAATCTGTCGTCCACGAGACATGCTCACTTAACTGCTTGAGGACATCTGGAAACGCGGCCAGCGATTGGACGCTGGGGTCATAAGGCAGCTTGGCCACCGCATCTGCGAGCGCCTTGTCCTTCAAGGTCTTGTTATTCGCCATCCACTGTTGAAGCTGGATGACTTCCAAAGGATACGTGGAAGCGGCCATTATCTGGGCAACCAGCGGATCGGGATAAAGAGCAATCGGTGCGACTAACGAATCCAATTGATCACTCGGAATTTTCGGCGCGGCTTCCTGAGTAGGGACGTTAGTTGTGCTCGTCGCGGCTTCTGGTTGGGCGGAGGGTGGCTGTTGCTGAGCAACAAGCGGTGACGAGCTTAGCGTAGGCGATGCGATGCAAACAATAGCGACCGATATGTGAGGTAGATGATTGAGAAAACGGCGTCGAAGAGTTGATAACTTCATATTATTTAGTTTTCGCTGCGATTGTCGTCCGCTGGGGACGCTTTCAGCCTGGCGAATTCTTTTCCACCGGGCTTTCGGACTTTGGGCTCACGGGATGAGACCTACTCAAAGGCGCGACTTCAAGAATTAATCTGGTGAGTCGTCTTCTTCGTCGTCGTCGGTTTCCTGCCAGGTTTTGTCAGGGTTATAACGGTCCATACTCTGAAACGTTTTCAGCGTATCTGGTCCGAGATCTTTTTGGTAAACGATCCCATCCGGGCCAACGATGAAGGTCTCAACCCCGGTCACTCGATATTCAGCCGGAGCCGCGACCAGAGCGAATCCGCCAATCATCGCTCCGCCGATCATGAAATCCATTTCGCCCATCGGTGCAGCAGCTCCCTGTCCCTTCAGCACCTTAAAGTAATAACCATGGTAGGGGGTGCCGGCTTGCGCTTTATAACCTTCTTCCAGCGCTTTCGCGACCTCATCTCCAACTGGTCCACTCCATGTCCCGTCCGCGTTCTGCCAGGCGAGGCCGTCATGTTTTCCGGGCGTGCTAAGAATATGCTGCGCGTACTGGTTCACTTTTGCATCGTCGTGTTTGTCCCCCGCGTAATCGTGCTGCGCTTCGACAAAACCACGACAAATCTCGATCGCGTTCAGTTCGTTCGCTCCAACGCGACGATTGAGAATCTCCTCACGCCCGACTTTTGTATCAAACGTCCACTTACCTTTGCTCTTCACGATCGGAATCGGCAGCGAAAAATCATCGTTGCCGACCACAAGAATGGCGCGATTAGGATCATTCTTATCGATCTGGATTGATTTTTTCTCTTTGGCCTTGTTCGCAAACGCAAGCGCGCGGTTTTTATCCATCACCGGATCTTCCGAGCTGATAATGTCCTCACTGTCCGGGCCCAGAATTTCCTTTGCGCCGGCGGCATCTGATGTTGCGGCTACCTGGATAAGCGCATCAGCCGCCTGATCCGGCGTGTCGAATTGCTTTTGTTTTGCCTGCGAGGACGCTGCCGCTTCCTGTTTCGACTGCCCTGCCGCCCCAGTTGTTTGCTTTTTCTCCGCAGCGTCAGTGACCAGCATAAGAACGGCGCAACTAAGAAACGCTGTGACGATTATGAAGAGTTTCGACGAAGCCATAATGTTTCGTTTTGTTTTCATTCGTTTTTTCCTCATCGAACTGTTTATCGCCTACCGCCGCCTCCACCACGACCTCCGCCACCACGACCTCCGCCACCACGACCTCCGCCTCCACGGAACCCGCCGCCTCCGCGGCCGCCGCCGCCTCGGCTAAATCCGCCGCCGCCCATGCTTCGACCGCCTCGCGCGCTGCTAGCCCGCGCGTAACCTCCACCGCCGCGACCGTATCCGCCGCCGCGGTTGCCGTAACTCCCTCGCGATGCGGTGCGATTACCAACTCGGTTACTACCGGAAGGACGCGTAGATGGTCTTGCCCCGGCACTGCCGCCAGGCCGACTGGCTACGCCACCTGACGGCCGAGTAGATGGCCTCGCGCCCCTAGCGCCTGTACCACCACCACCGGGACGGGTGCCGGCACCAGCACCCGCACTCGGACGAGTGTTGGCTTGACCAAATTTGTTCGACGTTCCGCGGTTGCCGTACGGCGCATTGCCGCGGTGTGATGCATTGTGTTGCCATTTGCCGCCGCCAGCCCCTCCGACTCCGCCAACCCCACCAGGTCCGCCAACGCCGCCAGGCCCGCCGACTCCCCCGGGTCCACCAACTCCACCAGGCCTACCAACTCCACCAGGTCCTCCAATTCCACCGGGTCGGCCAGCCCCACCAATTCCGCCGGGACCGCCCGGTCTCCCGCCGCCGGGGCGGTTGCCACCTGAAATGTTGTTCCGATTAAAATTGTTGTTGTTGTTAACGTTGACGTCCCCACTGCCCCAGTTGCAATCGCCCCAGTTACCACCCCAGTACGAGCCCCAAAGGGCAGCGGCACCGAAAGCCAGACCCATCCCCGCGTAATAGCCAGGATAATAATAGGGGTAGTACGGATAAGCTGGCTGGCCGTAGACCACCGCCGGATCGTACGATGGAACGTAAACCGTTTGTGGATCGGCGTTCTCGATTACGATCACTCCCTTGCCGCCTTCGACGGTTTGCGTCTCCACTCTTTGTTGCGAACTGGTCTTGAGGGTTCCTTTGCCTTCGGCTTTCGCGCGCATGCGTTGCACAGCGTCCATTACGTCGGATTGCTGCGCCAGAAACGAGTTTCCTAAATCAGTCGTCCATTGAATATTGCCGGCCATGCGCTGCACAACTTCCGGAGTAGCGGCCAGTGATTGCACGCTCGGGTCCCAATTCTGTTTTGCGACCGCATCCGCGAGCGCCTGGTTTTTCAAATTCTTGTTTCGATCCAGCCACTGCTGCATCTGGATGATCTCAAGCGGATACGTGGAAGCAGCCAGGGTGTTGGCGAGAAGTTGATCAGGATAAAGCGCGATCGGCGCGACTAACGAATCCAGTTGATCATTCGGAATCTTTGGCGTTTCCGGGGTCGAACTGGTGGTTGTCATCTCCTGCGATTGCGCTTGGGGTGGTTGTGTCTGTGCCGAACAAATTGAGAAGGCCAGCAACAGAATGGCGATGTTGCAGAAGGCAACGATCGCGTTGCAGCAAATTGATTTATAGAAATCGGATCGACGGACGCATGGCTTCATAGCATTTGCCTTAAGTTGATTACCGAAAATTATCGGCGCGCGTTCGCGCCGCCGGATATAGGACTTTGGTCTGACGACCCGCTATCCCAGGGCTTCCCGCACCGCAGCGATAAATTTCTCGTCGTTGAACGGTTTGATGAAAAACGCGACTGGGCCGATCGCCGTTGCTGTCGCCCGCGCAGCCGAATCCTCTCGCGCCGTAATCACAATCACCTTCGTTTTTGGCGAAATCGCGCACAACCGCGCCAAGACTTCCAGCCCCGTCACGCGATCCATCCAGATATCGGTCACTAACACCGACACGTGATTCTTCGTAGCGTGGGCGAGAAACTCTTCCGGATTATTGAACGCCCGGACGGTGAAACCTTCCGCCAGGAGAAGAAATCGCATCGAGTTGAGAACGGAGAGGTCGTCATCGAGCAAACAGACCTCCTGGGCCGCGTCAGGTTCGCTCATGCCGCGGCTTTGTTTTTTTCAAATTCCCCGCGCGCGGCCGGAAGCCGCACAACGATACGCGCGCCACGGTCGGGAGCGTTTTCGGCAGTGATTGTGCCGCCATGTGCTTCGACGATTGATCTAACAATCGTCAATCCCATCCCCATTCCTTTTTGCTTGGTTGAAAAGAAATGATCGAAAATTTTGTCCGGCCGATCCTTCGGTAGGCCACTCCCAAAATCACGCACTGCTATTTCGGCCACGTCGCCCCTGTCCGAGCGCGTACTAATAATAATGCGTCGCTCGCTCGGGCTCAAACCTTCGCTGGCATCGAGCGCGTTCGTGATCAGATTGAGGAAGATTTGTTGAATTTGGACCGGGGCCGCGTTCACCTCCGGCAGGGCTGAGTCGAACTCGGTGCTAACGACGCTTTCCCGGCTAAGAAGATCAGTGCTCACAAGGCGAACCGTGTCACTGATCACGGAATTGAGATTCAATCGCGCTTGGGCGGTACTCGTGTCCTTGCGAACAAGACTTCGAATCCCTTGGACAACGTCTCCGGCGCGCTTGCTGTCGGCCGCCAACGCCTGGAGCAATTCCCGCAGCATCGCCGGGTCGACATTTCCGCGATCTAAGAAGCGCCGCGCAGCCGATGCATTGTTAGCAATGGCGGTGAGCGGTTGATTCAGTTCGTGTGCAAAGGAGGCCGTCATTTCGCCCATCAGCGAAACGCGATTGCGATGCGCCATCTCCTCTCGTTGCACTTGCAGTTGGAGGTCGGCCTGTTTCTGTGAACTGACGTCGACAGTGACACCGATCGTTTCAATGATTTTTCCTTGTTCATCCTTTAAGCAGCGCCCGCGCATGATGACCCAGCGCACTTTCCCGTACGGCAAAAGAAGGCGATGCTCGCTCTCGAAGTTTCCGTGGATCGCGCAAGCTGAATCATATTCGGCTTTTATTTTTTCACGCTCGTCGGGATGAACACGCGACAGGATGGAGTCGCAGGTCAATCGCGCGTCCGGCGCAAAACCGTAAATGATGCGCCCTTTGTCGCTCATCCAGACGTTATCTTGTTCCGGATACAAACTCCAAAACGCGAGCTCCGCCGATTCTGCAGCGAGACTGATGCGCGCTTCGCGCTCGCGCAGCATTTCCTGTTGTCGCTGGCGCTCGATCGCGATCCCGGCAATGTGCGTTGCGATGGCCGTGAGCCGCTCTTCTTCCCGATGTGGTCCGCGTTTTTCTTCACGATACATCGCGAAGGAACCAAGAACGTCGCCTTGGGGAGAAATGATTGGCGAGGACCAGCAGGCGCTGAGTCCGCAGATTTTTGCAAGCCCGCGATAATCGGTCCAAAGCGGATCAGTCATTACATCAGTGACGACGACTCGTTGGCGCCGGTACATTGCTGTGCCGCAAGAACCATTACGTGGACCGATCGTGGCGCCATCGACCGCTTTTACATAAGCTTCTGGAAGATTCGGTGCGGCGCCGTGACGGACATGTTTCCCGTCCCGATTCAGAAGCAAAATCGAGCAGCGCAAACCTTCCGCCTGTCCTTCCATGAGAAGAACAAGACTCTTGAGCACTTCGTGTAGCGGTTTGTCGGCCGCGATCATTTCCAAAACCTGGCTTTGTCCGGCCCGGAAAAACTCCTCCTCTTTGATGGCAGAGATATCGCGACAAACAATCACGCCGCCCAACAATTCGCCATTGGCACCGTGCAGCGGCCGGCCAGTGATCCGTGTCCACAACCCTTGCGGCACCTTTTGATTTCGAATATACATTTCAATGTTGTTGACCTCGTCGCCTCGAATTGAGAGCGTCAGCGGCAGTTGATCGGCCGGGAAGGGTGTAACTTTGTCGGGCAAATAAAGGCCGTAACGATGCGGCCATTCTGCCGGCGGGGTCTTTGTCGCGCCCTGACCAAACATTCGCTGTGCCGCTGGATTAAAGACGAGAAAGTTTGCGTCTTTGTCGGCCACGATGACGGCATCCCCCATGTCCGATAAAATCGAGTGGAGGATCTCGTTTGTGCGAGAGAGTTCGGCCGCTGCAAACTTTCGCTCCATCACGAGGTCGAGTTGCGCTGCCACAGCTGCAATGACCTTGACCAGTTGTTCGTTTTCGTTGCGCGGTTCGCGCATGAAGAATTCGATGACCGCGATCACCTCGTCTCCCGACAAAATGGGAATCCCAACTGCGGCCTTCAGACCGAGCGCTCTCGCGGCTGCAGATCGGGGAAAGTTCGCATCCTCCCGCACATCGTCGATCCAAGCGGGCGCCTTTGCTTGCCACACTCGGCCCGGAAGTCCAACGCCTGGCGGGAATTGATTTTTTTCCGAAGCCGCTCGGAAATCGGCCAACTCCGGCCTGCCACACAGCCAGACCGGGCCGCACTCCAGCAACGTCTTTTGTTTATTGGGCAACCAGGCTTGGCCTAGGGCCCAGTTCGTTTTCTCGCAAACCCGACGCAAGACAATTTCCAGGGCCGACCCAATATCGCCGGCCGCCACGACTTCCATGGTAATTGTCTGCAGCAGATTGAGCTGTCCTTCGCGCTGCTTCGAATTCAATTCATCAACTTGCTGCAAACCAGGCTCTTTACGCTCGCTGCGCATACAGGCAGTCCCAATTGATCACAACCGAGCCGTGATCCTAATCGAGTCGGCCATCGGCGGGCTGTTGGACTTAAGTCCTACCATGCGCCGTTCATTTTGAGTAATTTGTTGGTTCATTATTCAACGCGCGGTGTAGCCACCATCGATGGTAAACGTTTGACCAAGCGCGAAGGACGCACGGTCCGAGCAGAGGAACAACACCATGTTGGCGATCTCTTCCGGTTGCGCGAACCGACCAATCGGCGTGTTCGCATTGAAAAACTGTCGCGTCTCAAGATCGTCGAACCAGTGCTTGGTCATCGGCGTTTGCACCAATCCCGGCGCAATCGCATTGATTCGAATTCCCTGGCTGGCGTATTCGATCGCTGCTGCTTTCGACAAACCGATGACCGCGTGTTTCGCCGCTACGTAGGCGCTGATCCCGCGTTCGGCGATTAATCCGGCGACCGATGCCGTATTGACGATTTCACCGCCGCCTGTTTTCAGCATTTGCTGAATTTCGTATTTCATCGCGAGAAATATGCCCTTCACATCGACAGCAAACGTTTGGTCAAAGGTTGATTCTTCGGTATCTGCTAACATGGCCGTCGCTGGAAGAACACCGGCGTTGTTAAACGCGCAATGCAACGCGCTGTAAGTCGTCACTGCAGTCGCGACCAGATTTTGAACCTGTTGCGCGTCGCGCACGTCGGTCTGAACAAAAGTAGCGTCGCCGCCTGCGTGCTTGATTGCTTCCACGGTTTCCTCACCCGTGGGATTAACATCGCCTATCACAACCTTTGCGCCGTGCCGTGCAAACAATAACGATGTCGCCCGACCGATCCCGCTGCTCCCACCGGTTACGAGAACGACCTTGCCCACAAAATTGAAGTCTTCGTTCACCCGATTTTTACGTCGATGCCGGCCGTGACGTTGCCGCTAGGCGTTCGATCGGTACGCCGAGCCACCGCGCTGCGGCTTCTCGCTCATGAAAGACCTGGGCCTTGATTGGAGAGCCTTGGGTCATAAGCGCGTGAAGTTTCGCGTAATGGATGATCGTCGAATCAGCCGCGAGAATTGCCGACTTTACCGGCTGGCGGCCTGCATAAGTTAGGCGACGATACAACGAAACATGGATGATGTGCCTAAAGTTGAGCTCAACTTCGTCGGTTGCAAGCGTATCAGAAAAACGATCGAACGGCTCTGTCATCTTGGCTTCGAGGTCCGCCAGAACCGACGTAACCTCATTAACCGCCGTTTCGTTTAACAAACCACGCGGCCTCCAAATAAGCAGGCGAATGTCTTCGTAAAATTCGACGTCGGATGGAAGTTTCAATGGGTTACGTTCAAGTTTGAGAAAATCCGCCACAAAAGCGGCCGCTTTTCACTAAGACTTTGGTCTCATTGTCGGGTTTGTAGTTGGCTTGATCGCACGAGCCATAATGTCGGGTGCGCAGCATTTCACTTTCATAATGACCGCGCTGCTCGGCATCGGTGGCTCGATCGTCGGGGGACTGATCGCTCGCCTGTTTTCCAAACCGGAGCTAGGTTTCGACGTTTCACCTGGCGGGTTTCATTCTGTCGATTATCGGCGCGATCATTCTGCTCTTTATTTGGGGAAAATTCGCAACGTGATGTGTAGTTGCGTGGGAATATCAGGAGCACGTAGCGCGCCAGTGAGACTTAAGCGATCTGCATTACTCTTGATTTTGTTGACCGGATCATCGGCCCTGCTTTGGGCAGGCTGTCTCTCTGATTGCAAAGACGCCTACGAATTAGCGGCGGCACAATGCAAACTGCAATACGACGGTCCAGACGACGCGGACGACCTAGAGCGGTGCATGAAATCTGCTAAAGACGCTTACGAAGCGTGCATTAAGGATTGTGGCGACTGACCTAATTGGAAAGCGCCGCTAAAAAATGCGCAGCACGTGGGCAAATTGCGACGGCACAGCCGCAAGTCGACTGCCTTAGATCCAGGCCGGCCAGTTGACCAGAGCACAGACTCTAGTGCCACCTTCAAAGAGTGTTCTCTTATCTTCGCGATACGGACCGTTATCGCGTCGATTCCTTAATCAAACAACGAATAAACGATTCCTAATTGCAGCCGGAAAGCGTCGCCGTCGTTGCCATCCTTCTCCTCTTTGTGTCCGTAAAGTCCTTCGAAACCAATGCTGAGACGCTTTCTAAGTTGCCAGACCAGGTTCAAACTCGCGTAGTGAGTCAAATGATAAGCGTGCGGGCCTTGCGAGAATTCGTTGTGCAACTGCACGTACCCATAGCTCGCGGTCGAGCGTAAATCGTCGGTCCACTTGTGAGTGAAACCGATCATACCGCCAAACGCGGGAATCGCTGTGAGCTCCCCCGATTTGTCGAACGCTGCGTCGTTGTTGACAAAGTCGTCGTTGAAATAACGGAAAATTCCTTCGCCGTAGGTCACTTGCGCCTGCACCGAATCGTTCTCAGAAAGATTGAAAGCCCCCGCAAGATTCACTCCCCACCCGAACGTGCTTTGACTCTCAACGATCGGTCCCTTCACGCCAATGTCGCGGAAGATCGCGCCAAGTTGCACGTGACCGATATCCTTGCTCTCCCATCGAACGTTGAGACCTCCGTCGGGGGCGTGATCAACCCCGACCGCGTTCGGGTCGATCGATGTGTCAACTTCAGCGCCCGGCTTTTCCAAACCGAAATTCATCTCCCAGTGTTTGTTGATCTGCCACAGATAACGAATCAATGGCCGGCGCGCGAAGACCGCGGAATTCGGTCCTTCATAATCGACTGTGTCGGGCCATGCGTCCGGATCTTCAAAGACGCTAAAAGTCTGGCCGAGAACGACGTTGTAGATTTCTCCGTAAAGCTGTCGGACGCGGAACGGAAGTTCTCCTCCCTCGCTGCCAAAAAAGTCATTCTGATAATAGAAGCGTGGACTTCCATCGACCTGAGGCGCACGCACGTCGATGCTCAGTTGCGAGCCCTTAGCATTCATATTGAATTGATTGCCGCCGCCTTTGAAAAAGTCGCCCTCGACTGGGATTTGCGCCGTGACAAAGCGATCTGGATTCCCAGTGTTTTGCGGATCGTCCGTGATATCCAAGCGCGGCTTGGCGTTGAACTTGATTAACACCGGCGTGTTCGGGATGGCAATAAAGCCTCGGTACT
>Ga0306919_10000070_pt1 | contig 36585 bp, 31 predicted proteins | sample flu12Cox44000172_FD_203764 | JGI IMG/M metagenome (GOLD analysis project Ga0306919, IMG submission 203764) | Lab enrichment of tropical soil microbial communities from Luquillo Experimental Forest, Puerto Rico - flux4day.12C.oxic.44.000.172 (v2)... | ecosystem: Environmental > Terrestrial >... | reverse complement strand
GAATGGACGCAGCTCTTTCGCCGGACCTTTCGTTTTACCGGCGGGCAGATCGTCAACGAGTTCATGATGAGCATCGGGTACCTTCCGGGAGCACATGCGCCGGAGTGCCCAGCCTTTTCGCGAATTCTCGAATTATCGCCGCCGTGGGCACGGCTGACTGCCGGGGTTCGACCGTCCTGACGATTTGCGTTACTCGGGCCTCATTGGCGAAACTGCTTTCGGCCCCGCAAAATACTCGCAGTGCACTGACCCCGCCGGCCAATGGCTCGAAGCTGTTTCCGCCGCCGCCATCATTCCGGCCGGGCCGCAATAATAGAGGTGGGTGCCGGGCCGGTATTCGCGCAATGCCGCGGCAATGTCGAGTCCGTTAGAGGGATCGCCGTCGTCGTGATGAAATTGAACCCGGCCTTGCGCCGCCGGGATCGCGAGCTCATCGAGGAATGCCGTCTCCTCCGGTGAGCGCGTGCAATAATGTAGCCGGAAATCGGCGCGCTGCCGGCGCAATACGGCGATCATTGCGATGATCGGGGTGATACCTATCCCGCCGGCGATCAGTAAATGGCGTTCTGCCTCCCCCGCCAGCGGGAAGTTGTTGCGCGGCATCGAAACCTCGACCCTATCCCCGACCCGTGTCTTTTCATGCCATTCGCGGGAACCGCGGCCCTCGACCTCGCGCAGTACGGCGATGCAGTAGCGTGCGCGCTCGGCCGGGTCGTTCCACAGCGAGAAGTCACGCACCAGCTCGTCACCGATCCGCACCGAGACATGCGCCCCGGCTTCGAACGGCGGCAGATTGCGGCCATGTGGGTCCACCAGCTCGTAGCCGTTGATTCTCTCGGCGAGACAGGTGATCGACCGGATTCGGAGCAGCATGTTCAGATGGTTTAGCGCCCAACCTCGCCCCAAGCGACATACCGCCCGCGCCTGATCAGCTCTCTTCCCTCCTCGATCATACGCTGCGCCTGGGCCTCGACCAGATCGAGCACGGGATCACTCCTGACATCCACGAGGCCGTGCGCCTTCAGCAGTGCTTCGATCTCTTCGCGGGGGCGGCCACCAAGAAACGGGAGCTGATCGCCGATTGCCGCATATTCAGTGCTTGTGCGGGCATTTTCTCTCTGGTGGATCGACAAGGCCCTCGAATCGAATTGGCCGTCGACAACGATGAGCCGCCCGCTCGGCCGTAGCACCCGTATCCACTCGTCGATCGCCGCCTCGGGGTGGGGCAATGTCCATAACAGATGACGGCTGATGACGAGATCGAAGGTGCCGGGCGCGAACGGCAACTGCTCGGCATCGCCCTCCTCGAAGCGTACCGGGACGCCGCGTTGCGCTGCTTTGCGCCGCGCCTCAGCAAGCATCGCTAGCGCAAAGTCGATACCTATGACCCGATGGCCGCGAGCTGCCAGCTCGAAGCTGAGGAACCCAGTGCCGCAACCTACATCGAGGACATCGAGCGCGCCCCGTTGCGGCACCGCGAGGTCGAGGATGCGGTCCCAGGCGGCGCGCTCAGCAGCGGTACGGATGCTGTGCCCGAAATCTTCGTCGAAATGCGCCGCCCGACGATTCCAGTGCGCGGCGACCTGCTGTTTTACGACATCGGTTTGGATGACGCTCATGCGTCCCGTTCCTCTCTATGAAAGCCCCACCACCGCGGCCAGCGCCTCCAGCTGCTCGGCGTGCCGGCCGACCGGGTTGAGTAGGAGGTGATTGGCGCCGGCGGCGACCAGCTCCTCCAACCGATCCCGCACAGTCTCCGGTGTGCCGTGGATGCCCGAGGCGTCGGTGCCCTCGGGATTGCGATAGACAACGGTGAACCAGCGATGGAGCTCGGCGCGCGCTGCCTCGGGCCGCTCGTCCACCGACACGAAGACTCGCTTCGAGATTGGAAAAACCGCTGGATCGTGCCCAGCCCTCTCCAGCGCCTCCCGTAAAATCGGAACCGATCGCACAAACGCGGCGTTGCTCGAACCGCCCGAGCCCATCCAGCCGTCGGCGATAACCGCGGCGCGGCGCAGCGCATCCGGATGCCCGACCCCGAGCCAGATCGGCGGGCGCGGTTTCTGCACGGGCTTTGGCGCCATCGTGCCGTTCTCGAGCCGGTAGATGCGGCCGCGGTATTCGACCCGCGGCTCGGTCCATAGCGCTTTGATCAGCTCGACGCCCTCGCGGAAGCGGCGAACCCGGCCCTCTTGCGGCACCTGGAATTGCCGGTAGTGATGGTCCCGGCCCAGGCCGAGTCCGAGGATGGTCCGGCCGTTGCTCACATAGTCGAGGTTGGCCCATTGATGAGCGACGTGGATCGGGTTGTGGGCGGGCAGAACGACGACCGACGCGCCGAGCCGGATCGTCGTGGTGACCGCGGCCGCATAGGTCAGCACCACCACCGGGTCGAAGCAGAAGACGTGGTCGAGCGTGTTTTCGGTCACCCACAGATCACGAAACCCGAGCGTCTCGGCGCGCTGCGCGACCCTAACCACCGCCGCCATATCTATCGGCTCCGGCGAGCGATGCGGCAGCGCCGCGCCAAATGCGATCTTGTCCTTTAAGGCCATGCAGCGCGCCTCTTGTCAGGATTATGCGGGCCGAACCTTCTCGATCAGCTCGATCTGCGCACCATCGGGTGCTTCGAGAAAGCAGACGCGCCGGCCGGTATCCGGGTTGGGCGGCATCTCCTCGAGAATGCGCACTCCATTGTCCTTGAGCCGGGCCATCGTCCCGGAATAGTCGTCGGTGTCGAGGGCGATATGCTCGATGCCGTAATGCTGCTCATGCTTTTGGGCACTGATCAGCGTCGTAATGTTGAGCGTAAGCCCGTGCAGATTTACGCGAAAGCCACGGCCCGGTATCTCTGCGACAAACTTCGCCCCCAAATTGTCGATATAGAATTGCATCGTCTGCTTGGGATCCCGGGTCTTGACATGCACATGCTGGATTCCAAAGGACATCGTCGCTCCTCCATCGGTACAGGATCTTATGACGGCGTGCTGCCAACGGGCATCGCGCCCGTCACGATAGCGCGCTCGGCTTCGAACAGCGAGCATCTTTGTCCGCAGATCCGATGCGCCAATTTTGGCGTGAAATTCACGCTTGCCGCGTTGTCCGCTATGGTTAAGAGTTTGAATCTGGCTAGCTGAGGGGGAAGCCAAAATGGCAAAGGGCCTGGCGACGCGACCGCGGCTGGTGCTGGCGGTCAGCTTGGCGGTGTTGAGCGCTTCGCTCGCGGGTCAGGTTCGAGCGCAGGCGGTCATCGACGAGGCGCGGCAGGCAGGGCGTTCGGCGCAATCCTTCCCTGCGGCCGACGAGAATTACTTCAAGGGTATGGATGGCGGCATCGCTTTGAGCCCCGACGAGGTCAAGGGCCGCAACATGTGGCTGGTATGGACCGGCGGCAACGATCTGCTTTGGGATAAGCTCACGAACCTGACTTACGGTACGTTTGACCTGCTGAAGATCCTTTCCTCCTATCCCGGGCTCAAATACAGCCGCGACAACCGGTTTAACTATTTCGGTTTAGTCAACGAGCCGTGTTTCACGAGAGCCACCGGCCCCGATCCGCAGCGTTATGGGTTGTGGGTCGACCAGCGCGATGCGAGCTGCCCGGCCGATCCGTTCGCTAACGAGCAGAAGTATTCGGGTGTCGCGGTCGGCGCCCGCGGCAAAAACGTGCCGGTCGGCTCGTATTACGGGTACCCAACCGGGATCCTCGGGCTGCGGCTCTTTCCCAACCCCGCCTTTAACGCAGAAGCGGCGAAGCAGGGGACCCCAAGCGCTTTTACGATGACCCGAGCTATTACTTGTCAAAGGATCTGGTCCGGCCCTACCGGGTGGGGATGTCCTGCGGGTTTTGTCACGTCGGGCCGAACCCGGAAAAGCCGCCGGCGAACCCAGAAGCTCCGCTGTGGGAGAACATCAGTTCGACCGTCGGGGCGCAGTATTTCTGGGTCGATCGCATTCTGGCGTGGAACGCCGACCAATCGAATTTCTTATTCCAGGTTTTGCATACGGCGCGTCCGGGTTCGTTGGACACGTCGCTGGTCTCGACCGACAACATCAACAACCCGCGCACGATGAACGCCGTCTACAATCTCTGGCCGAGGCTGGAGGCAGCGAAGCTGTGGGGACGCGAGACCTTGGGGCCGGACAATCTGGCGAACAAGCAGTTCAACGATTTCGTCAGCCAAGGGCCGTTGACCCAGTTCTTCCAGCCGCCGAATACGGTGTGGACCCTGCATGTGCTGAAGGACGGCGCCGACTCGGTCGGCGCGCTCGGGGCGCTGAATCGTGTCTATGTGAATATCGGTCTGTTCAGCGAGGAGTGGCTGCGCCATTTCAACGCGGTCATCGGCGGCAAGACCGTCACTCCTTTTGCGATCACGACGGCGCGCAAGAACTCGTCCTATTGGCAGGCCACCGAGTTGCAGACTCCCGATATGGCGCTGTTTCTGGTCAAGGCTTCTTATCCCCACAAGCTGAGGAATGCGCCGGGCGGTTCGGCCTATCTGAACGACCCGCCGGAGACCCTCCAACGGGGAAAGCTGGTCTTTGCCGACAATTGTGCGGCCTGCCACTCCAGCAAGGCCCCGCCGCGGCCGGCCGACGCCGACCGGTCCGCCTGCATCGGTTCGAACTACCTCAACTGCTTCAACAAATATTGGGCATGGACGCACACCGACGCGTTCCGCCAGCAGATGGAGAAAATCGTCATGGCCGGCGATTTTCTCGACGGCAATTTCTTGTCGAACGACGGCCGGGTGCCGGTGACCCTGCTGCAAACCAACGCCTGCAGCCCGCTGGCCACGAACGCGATTGGCAATAACATCTGGGACAACTTTTCTTCTGCCTCGTACAAACAGCTACCGTCGGTTGGCGCGATAACGGTCTACGATCCGTTCACCGGCCAGCCGCGGCAATACCAGATGCCGGCGGGAGGGCGGGGCTACACGCGGGTGCCCTCGCTGGTCAGTCTGTGGTCCACCGCACCCTTCCTGTTGAATAACAGTGTCGGCCGGTTCGACCCGAGCCCGGCGGTCGAGGCGCGCATGGGGGTCTTCCAGGACTCGATTACCAAGATGCTGTGGCCGGATAGGCGGGATAAGGACGCTGTGTTCGGAGCGAAGATCCCGGGGGTGATCGACCGAACCACGACGACGAGCTGGCTGCGCATCCCAACCGGCTACCTCCCCGACGTGGTCAAGGCCTCGCGGACGGTGCTCAATTGGCTGGTTCCGGTGTTCGATCAGAAAGGTGTCGAGATCGGTCCGATCCCGGCCGGCACGCCGGTCGATCTGCTGGCGAATTTCGACCCGTTGCCGCCGTCCGGGGCGGGTCTGCGCGAACGGGTGGCGCACGACAAGGCTGTGATCAAAGTCGTGGTGCAGCTGCTGCATGATTTGAAGGCGTTGCCGCAAGGCGCCACTGACGAACAGGCGCGGCAGGTCTTTGCCAATGTTGGCGAGCAGCTCTTCGCGCTCAGCAAATGCCCGGATTACATCGTCAACCGCGGCCACTATTTTGGCTCCAATCTCAGCGATGAGGACAAGCAGGCCTTGATCGCCTTTTTGAAAACATTTTAACCATCGGTGCAATCACGTCTGTTGCCGTGATACCCGTGCCTCACGTAGAGCCGCCGAAAGAAATCGAGGCTCTGGAGATGCGAAATCAGGTGTTATTAAATTGACAAAACGATGCTTTCGTGATATTGCTATGGTTCGACGGATGATCGAGCGGACCAATGAGCGGATTTGTAGCGGCATGGGATTCTCGAGCTCGCTGTTTTCGGCAAAAAGAACAGCAAAAAACAGCGACAAAACAGCGGGCGCCCCGCTGTTATTTCTATTGTCCAAGCTGCAAAAGCCCAGGATTTCCGCTAAAAATGCGGAGCCGCTCGCTGTAAATTTCCCACCATAACAGCGAAAAACAGCGAAGGTAGATTGGCGGCACTGGCAACCTGCGTGGATGCCCGTCAAGCCGGCGCTTGACTCGGGCATCTGCGAAGCCGCCCAGAGTGCGGGCGGTCAAATGAATTGCCGGTTATGCCTAGAAATGACGAAGAGAAATAGGACGAGTGTGATGAATAGTGCTGACCAATTCGAATATATTGTCGTCGGTTCTGGCGCCGGCGGCGGAACCCTCGCGGCGCGGCTGGCCGAAGCCGGGCGCACCGTGCTGTTGCTGGAAGCCGGCGGCGATCCGCGTCAGCTGTCGGGCAGCAATGACGATCAACCCGCCGTCAACCGCTTGCCGGACGATTATGACGTGCCCGCGTTCCATGGCTTTGCCAGCGAGAACGACGCGATGCGATGGGACTTCTTCGTCCGGCACTATGCCTCGGACGAAATGCAGCAAAAGGATCCGAAATACCGACGCGATTATCACGGGATTCCGGTAAACGGGATTCTTTACCCGCGGGCGGGAACCCTGGGTGGCTGTACCGCCCACAATGCGATGATCCTGGTTTACCCGCACAATGCGGATTGGGACGGGATCGCGCAGCTCACCGGGGACTCATCGTGGAATGCCGACGCGATGCGCCAATATTTCATGAGAGTGGAAAACTGCCAGCACCGGCCACTGGAGCGCGTACTGGCGCTGGCGGGCCCGAACCCGTCGCGCCATGGCTGGCACGGCTGGCTGCATGTTGAAAAAGCCGCCCCTGCGGCCGCGGTACGAGACTTCGGGCTGGTACAGGTGCTACTCGACTCGGCGTCCGAGGCGTTCAACGACATCGGGCAGCCGATCGATCGCCTGATCGATCTCGTCGAAGGCAAGGCCGATCCGAATGACTGGCGGCTCGTCACCGAGAATGCCGTCGGTGTCCGCTATACGCCGCTCGCGACGCGGAATCACGCTCGCACCGGCGCGCGCGAGAGGGTACTGGAGGCTGCGCAAAAATATCCGGATCGCTTGAGAGTCGAACTCGATGCGCTGGTGACCCGGGTGCTCTTTGACGACCAAAACCGGGCGACTGGCGTCGAATGCCTCAAAGGCGAACGTCTCTACCGCGCTCACGGTCGGCCTGCGACCACAACCGGTGAGCTGCGCCAGGCGCAGGCTGCGCGCGAGGTAATACTGTGCGGCGGCGCATTCAATACTCCGCAGTTGTTGATGCTGTCGGGAATCGGCCCCCGCGCGGTGCTGGAACCGCTCGGCATTCCCATGCGGGTCGAACTGCCGGGGGTCGGCAAGAATCTGCAGGACCGCTACGAGGTCGGCGTCGTCAACCGCATGAATTTCGAGCGCTGGAACATCCTCGAAGGCGTAACCTTCAGCCGCGACGACGCGGCCTACCGGCAATGGGCTGACAAGCGCGAGGGGCTCTACACCAGCAATGGCGCGGTGCTCGCGGCGATCCTCAAGTCCCGGCCCGAGCGTCCGCTCCCGGACCTCTTCTGTTTTGCGCTGGTCGGCCTCTTCGGCGGATATTTTCCCGGCTACTCGTCACTCGCTGTAACCAAGCCTAATTATCTGACCTGGGCGATCCTGAAGGCACACACCCAGAACCGCGCCGGTGAGGTCGTGCTGCGTTCGAATGACCCGCGAGACCCGCCGCTGATTGATTTCAACTATTTCGAGGAGGGTAACGATACTACGGGCGAGGACCTCGACTCGGTTGTCGCGGGCATCCGCTTTGCGCGGAAGCTGACGGCAAAGCTGAAAGCCGAGGGGCTCATAGCCGAGGAGGAACTGCCCGGCGACGCGCGACAAAGCGATGACGAGCTGAAGGATTACGTCCGGACGAACGCGTGGGGTCACCACGCCTCCTGCACTTGCCCTATCGGGCCACGCGAGAGTGGCGGAGTGGTCGACAGCCATTTCCGCGTGCATGGCACGGAAGGGCTCCGCGTGGTCGATGCGTCGGTCTTTCCGCGCATCCCAGGGTTTTTTATCGTCAGCGCCGTCTACATGGTCGCGGAGAAGGCAGCTGACGTGATTCTCGCCTCGTAGCATTCAGCTGCGGCGCGCAATACTTTGCGCCAGGACGGAGAGAAGCAAACCGAGTGTCGTGTACCCGAGAATGACCTCGCTGCTTACAATGATCTCTCCGACTAGGGTTGCGGGCTTCACATCTCCGAAGCCGAGCGTCGTGTAAGTGACAATCGAGAAATAGTACGGCGTGAACCAGGTTTTGGCGCTATCTTTGTAATCGAGGATATTGGGAAAAGTACGATAAACCGCCCCATAGGCGGCCGCCAGGCCGAACGAAATTGCCGCGACGCGGAGCAGGCTGCGGCCGTAATCGATCAGCCCCCACGCTCGGAACAGAACCATGCGGCGAGTTCCCTTCAAATGCGCCTCCAGCGTGTCGAGAAACTCCTGGTCAGCGGCAGCGCGCTTGAAGAGGGCGTTGCCAAAGCAAGAGTCGAGACCGCGGACGCCGAGGTGACAGCCGCGCATCCTACGAAGCTGCCAGCGCACGTCAGTCAGCTGCGCATTAGCCAAATTTGCGTGGCTGAAATTCGCCCGGTTCAGAGTTGCGCCGCTGAGGTCCGTTTCGCGGAAATCCGCACCGCTGAGGTTTGCACCGGTGAAGTCGGCGAGGCTGAGATTTGCGCGGTTGAGGTTGGCCCCCAATAAAATCGCCCCACTCAGGTCGCCACCGCGCAGGTTCGCGTCATTGAGCGCTGCGCCGCTCAGATAGGCTCTAGTGAGATCGGCCCCGCTGAGGTTTGCGTTGTCGAAACCTGCCTCGCTGAGATTGGCGCCCCTGAGGAGCGCTCCGCTGAGGCTCGCCCTGCTGAGATTGGCTCGCGCGAGACTGGCTCCAGTCAAGTTCGCCAAGCTGAGATTCGCATCGCTCAAATCGGTCGCGCCGAGATTAGCCTCGGTGAGGTTTGCCCGGCTCAGGTTTGCGTCGCTGAGAGTCGTTCCGGCGAGATTAGCACGGCTCAAGTTTGCGCCACTGAGATCGGCGACCCTGAGGTCAGCACCGTCGAGTGCGGCGTGACTGAGGTTGGCCCGGCTGAGGTTCGCGTTCGCAAGATCCGCACCCCGCAGTGATATCCCCGCGAGGTTCGAGCCATTTAGGTTCATCGCGCGGAGGACCGGGCGGATCATTGGATTCGCTTCCCGCCAGGAATTCCAGGCGTCGGCTCCTTGGCGAAGCAGCGTGATGAGATCCGGATCTGTCATGGCTCGCCCTCGGTCCATCAACAGCAAAAAAGATGGAATTCGGCTGCCTATCTGCGGGGACGGGGACACCGCAACCGTCAGGTAACCTACACAAATTTCACAAAACTGTCATCTGTGTTCCACTCGACATTTTCGTATATTGCAGGACCTCTGCGATGGAGGATTAAATGAAGCACTCTGTCTTGATCGGCCTTTCGCTGGTGGTACTGTCCGCGTGCACTGGCAACTCTCAGCAATGGCTGGGAGCAGATCCGAGCGCAGGACCAACCCATGTGGCTGGATCAGCCGAGAATACAACGAACGCGTTCGACGGAAAATATCGCGATATTTCGGTACAGAATAACAGTAAGAACAACACTCTGCCGATCATGGGCGGCAGCGCCACACTGAAATGTCAGAGTTATACAGGAAATGAATTTCCTCCTATGACCGTTACCGATGGTCTCGCCCAGTTCGAAGCAATGGGCGTACACTTCGCAGGATATGTGACGCCGCAAGGCCACGTGAAGATGAGCAGCGGCTACGGTGCAACGATAAGCGGGCAGATCAAAGAAGTACCGGTGGATGAAGATTTTGACGGCGATTTTGATTCGACAACTCATGTATTACATGGTCGAGTCACTGGAGCGTGCTCCTATAACGTCGCTTGGCAAAGAACCGCATAGGTCAAGTGGTTATTCAAAATCTCTCATCGCCAGCATAATAGCGAAGCGTCAGGAACATCTGCTGAGTAGGCAGTTGCCCGTTCAAGGATGCCGCGATCTGCTTTTCGGCGTCGGAAGCCACGCCTCGATCGGGTGTCTCTGTCATGAGGCGTTTTCGGTCCGGCAACGCTTCAGAAAGTAATACCGGATCGAATGCCGATGACCAATGCATTGGGGATCGGCTGTCCTATCGGAGCGGGCGGAGGCGCGGATGTATAACCGCCGGGACGGAAGACTAGCTGTAGATCCGGCTGCAGCAGGAACCATGGCGCAATTCGCGCTTCGTAGGTGATTTCGACCACCGCCTCGTAATCACGGACCGGGCGTTGGATGCCGGTAAACTGAACCTCGTCCTGGTCTAAGTGGCGGGCATAGCCGATCCGTCCAAAGCTTGTCCCAACGCCCAGAATATCGAGCTCGCGGCCCGGCAGGAGACCCTTGAAGGTGAGGCCGGCATCGATCTCGAGGCTGATCAAATTGCGGTCGGGCGGCGCGTAGCCGATGCGCAGAAAGGCTGCGAGACCTTGGCTCGCCGTATCGGGGCGACGCCACAACATCTTATCCAGCACAAAATACGCTCCGAAATTGCTGCCGTGCGTGGCGGCGAGACCGGTGCTGGAGGGGTCTGCGAGCGAGCGTCCCAGGGTATCACGACGCAGATCGGGAAAATCCGCCGTATGGTACCAAGCGCCAAGTTTGACATCGCTCAATCGGGTAGAAGAGATCGGCTCTTCATCAAAAGCGTAAGCAAGCTCGGCAATCGGCAGGAAGCCACCCTCACCGATCAGAAAGTTGACGCCGCCCGAGTTGCGGACCTGCGGATCACCCGGTCCCGGCGGCGCCGGATTGCCGTTGAAGGCCGCTGCAGATATGGTCAGACCGCTGATCGGCGCGACCCGAAATCGCGCCCCCGGTGTCGCGAATGGGTAACAGGGTCCCCCGCTCGGCAGGTCGGTCGACCAAATGTCCGGACAGCCGAATGTCGAGTTGACGAAGCCTGCCGAGTATTGGCTGATGTAAAATTCGTCATCGAGGGCGATCTGACCGACGCGCAGAGAAGCTTGGCGATCGAGGAACTCCTGCTGCAGCCATAAATCATGAAGACGCGTCGAGGGCAGTGCCTCGATACTGCTGACCGTCAGCAGGTTGCCGATCGCGTTCTTCGACAAGCCGCGCCCGCTGATCTGATACCCGTCGATGTAAAAACTCGCTCCGGGCCATTTAGCCAGCTTCTCGAGATCGAGAGTAAGAGATACGTCGAGCAGACCCTGGTAGATCGTCAGCTGCCTTACGCCACCAGTGAGGTTGGACAGCGTTTCCGCGGTGTCATTGATGCCGAAATCAATGCCCGCATCTTGCCACTGTTTGCGTGCCCCGCCCCAGTCGCCGGTGAGCCTATCTTGTTCGAAGAGACCTTCGTCTGCCGCCGCAGGTTCGCCGGCAGCTCCGAGCATAATCACGCCGGCGATCGTTAGTGCAGGAAGGCCAGTCCAAACGAACATCAGAGGCCAATAGAGATAGCAGGCGCACCTGAGCTATCGCGCTCGTGAAACAGGCGGCCTCCCAGTGTCTATTGCGCGATAAGCCCCTTTAGGGCCGAGCAGATTTTGCGTGGCACCCGCGATTGCAGTGGCGAGGTCAGCATCCTCAGGACCGCCTTGCACCATCGCTTGCTGTTCGACGAGCGTCTGATACTCGCCGTTCAAATAGAGCCGCGCCTCGATCGTGATTGGACGATGGACTCCCAGCCGTTGTTCATAAACCAAGGTGTGCACAAAATTGCGCACTTCCCCTCCGGCATAGGGATTCAATCTGAATGTCCATTCGACGCGATTGGGCGCCGCGCTATCCCCTTCTGCCGGCTCGAAACGCCAGTCGGCGAGCCCGGCATCGGTCATGTGCGTTGCAGCGAAGCGCGACAAGGCAGACTGGTGCAAGCCCGGCAGCCCAGCGAGCGCTTCCACCTTCAATGTGATGGGGGTCGCACCACTAACCGACGCGAATGGCCAGACGCACGCGAGGGGAGCGAGCGTCGCGACGAACGCAGCTCGGTCGAACCAGAGGCGAAGGGACGATCTCCTGTTGCTGAGCATGTTCGGGACAGCCGATTTAGAGCCGATCAATTCTCCGGAACAGATAATAAAGGATAACGCAAATCGTCATCATCAGCAATAACGCTGCAGGGATACCCGAGTGACCATTCCAGCTCAGGCATGTTCTTGAAATTCATCCCATTAGATACCAGCAATTCCCGCTGGGACGGCAAGGATTGCGCCCCAGCTGGCGAGCTTTTTCACGACCTCGTTCTGTCGCGCCGCGGAAAGCAGGAGGCTTGTCTTCATAGGTTTCCAGTTTCGCGCGCTGGTGTGCCCGATTTGCGTCCTCGACTATCGGCTCGCGAAGACCGAACTGCGTCTTGACGGTTGTGAGCAGCTGTTCGTCAAGCTCGTGCAACCCGAGCCAAACAACGCTGCCCGGTTGGCTGACGAATCCCCCCGTCTCATCGACGGCGACGTCGCGCACTCGCCGTCCATCGGTACAGGGCACAATCGACAACCCACGCTCGCCCAGGAGATCTGCGCGTTCGAGGCCGACGACGTCGAGAACCTCAGTCAAAGATACGCAAACGATGGTTATGCACGCCGTGTCCGTGCAGCGCGCTGCCACGGCCCGACAGGCTCGGATTGGTCATAAAATAGATGTGTGCGCTCTTCGGCTTCTCGCCTGGAATGAGACGCCGCCATGATCCGTTGGCCTGCAGGCTCCAGCTTTGGGCATCGTCGTGAAGATTGGCCTCGATGATCTGGTCAAGGATCTGCTGGTGCACAGTCGGGTTGTCAATCGGCACCAAAGCCTCTACTCGGCCGTCGAGGTTTCGCGGCATCCAATCAGCCGACGAGATGAACACGCTGGCCTCCGGCGACGGAAGCCCATGCCCAGCACCGAAGCAGACGATCCTGGCGTGCTCGAGAAACCGTCCGATAATGCTCTTCACCGTAATGTTTTCCGAGAGCCCCGCGACCCCCGGGCGCAGCGAGCACATGCCACGGATGATAAGCGAGATCGAGACCCCGGCCTGAGAAGCGCGATACAGCGCGTCAATCATGCCGACATCGACGAGCGCGTTGAGCTTAGCCCAGATCGTCGCTGGTCGACCCGCCTCGGCGTGTGCAATCTCGGCCTCGATCAGCTCCAGCAGTCGCGTCCTGATCCCGTACGGCGAGATCGACAGCTTTTCGAGGTTGGCCGGGTAAGCATAACCAGTGATGAAATTGAATACTCTTGCTGCATCACGGCACAACGTCGGATCAGCGGTGAAGTATGAGAGGTCGGTGTAGATCTTGGCGGTCACCGGGTGATAATTGCCGGTCCCAAAATGCACATAGGAACGTAGGATTTCGCCTTCCCGTCGCGCAACGAGCGAAATTTTGGCGTGGGTTTTCAAATCGACAAAGCCGAAGATGACTTGCGCGCCAGCTTGCTCCAGCCGCCGGGCCCAACGGATATTGCGCTCCTCGTCGAAGCGGGCCTTCAACTCGACCAAGGCGGTCACGGACTTGCCGGACTCTGCGGCGTCGACGAGGGCAGAGACAATCGGTGAGTCTTCCGAAGTCCGGTAGAGCGTTTGCTTGATCGCGATGACGTTGGGATCGTCCGCCGCCTGTCGGATGAACTGAACCACTACGTCGAAGGATTCGTAAGGATGGTGGACAACAATATCCTTCGCCCGGATCGCGGCAAAACAATCGCCACCGTAATCCTTTATCCGTTCGGGGAAGCGGGCAGTAAATGGCGGGAACAACAGGTCAGGCCGCTCTGGTGTGATGAGTTGGCGTACATCCGAAAGGGCCACCATGCCGTCGACAACGACGACATCCTGGAGTTGGGTGCCGGTCTCCCCGACAACAAAATCGCGCAGGCGATCCGGCGTGCCTCCTGAAAATGTCAGCCTGATAATCTGGCCGCGTCGGCGTCGTTTGAGCGCGGACTCGAACATCGCAACCAGATCTTGCGCCTTCTCCTCGATCTCGATGTCGCTGTCGCGCAATGCTCGGAACACGCCGTAGCCGAGCGGCGTCATGCCGGGAAACAACTCCGACAAGCCGACGGCAAGCAAGACATCCTCAATGAGGACAAAGCGGCCGCGCTCGCCGGGGAGCCGGATCAATCGCTCGACCCGTTCAGGAACGAGAACCAGAGCATTGATCTGTGACCCGTCGTCACGACGAAGCTCGACAACCATTGCCAAGGCACGATTGGGGATGAACGGAAACGGATGCGCCGGGTCAATCGCGATCGGGGTCAGGACCGGAAGCAGCCGATCGACTAACAGCTGGCGCAACCAAGCCCGTTCGTTGCTCGTCAGTGAGTCATGATCTGGGATTGAGATACCTTCGGCGCGTAGGCGCTTTTGCAGATCTGCCCAGCATCGCTGCTGCCGATCGACAAGATGCCCGGCCGCTTCCGCAATTGCAGTAAGCTGCCGCTCCGGCGTCAACCCATCTTCGCTCTTAACGGAGACGTGGCTGGCCGCCAATTCTTTCAGACCGGCGACACGCACCATGTAGAATTCGTCGAGATTGCTGTCGGAGATCGACAAGAACCGCACCCGCTCGAGGAGCGGATGGCCTGGATTACTAGCTTCTTCGAGAACCCGCTCGTTGAAGGCGAGCCAGGACAGCTCACGATTGATGTAGCGTTGAGCGGGCGGCAAGGGCGCTGCTTCCGAGATCGCCTGATCGCCCGTCCGATCTATTGCCAACTGAGCCATATCTGCCCCTTACCGCTCCTCAGGTAGCAGACTGAGGTTCCCGTTCCGCGGGCACGCGCCGCCTAATAGGCCGCGATCATTTCGTCGGAAACCCGCAAGACGCCAGGCACGCTTTCGGCAAGCGCCAGCAAGGCCTTTCGTTCCGCCTCCGAGCCGACGAGCCCCCACAGATGCACGACACGGTTGCCAATTGTAATGTTTCGCTCGCCATAACCGGTCCACGGTTGGTCTCTGAGTCGAGCCAGCAACTCAAGCCGGATTTGCCGGTCCGTCTCGTCGTGCTCGTCGATGCGTCCGACCACCGAAGCGAGCGCCTGGATCAGATTCGACCGGCTGACGATGCCGACGAGTTTGCCATCTTTGACGACCGGCACACGTTTGATCCGCTTGCGCTCGAAGAGGGCAGCAATGTCCGACAGCGGGGTCTCCTCGGTAACCGAAATGACACCATCGGTCATGACCTCGCCGACCTTCTTCCCATGGGATTTGGCGAATTCCTCGGCGAGCGTGCTGGCACCGGTCACTGCCTCCAGCCACCAGGGCCGATGCTTTTCGGTGCCGATTTCGGCGCGATGGATTAGGTCCGCCTCGCTGAGCACGCCAACCAAATTACCGGCCTGGTCAACAACGGGAAGAGCGCTGACGTCGTGTTCGGCCAGGAGTTTGATCGCCTCCGTCACCGCTGTATCGGGGCCGACGGTGACGACATCGCGCACCATGACATCGATCGCACGCATTTCGGCAGCCTCAGAACAGGTGGACGAACAGCAAATAGAGACCCGCAGAAAGCATCATCGCCATCGGCAAGGTCAAAACCCATGCCAGCACGATGTTGCGGATCGTCGACAGCTGGAGGCCCGACCCGTTGGCCGCCATCGTTCCGGCGACACCCGAGGACAGGATATGGGTGGTCGAGACTGGCAGACCATACATGTCGGCCGCGGCAATCGTGCCCGCCGCGACCAGTTCTGCAGCGGCTCCTTGGCCATAGGTCAAATGCGTCTTGCCTATTTTCTCGCCGACCGTAATGACAATCCGCTTCCACCCGACCATCGTGCCGAGGCCTAGCGCGATCGCCACCGCGATCTTGACCCAAATCGGGATGAATTTCGTGGAGGTGTCGAGCGACTGCTTGTAGGCGTTCAAGGTCGCGACTTCTGCCGTCGACAGCTCGCTATCCTTATCCTTCATCAGATTGCGCAGAGCTTCGTCGGCGAGATACATATCGTTGCGGGTATTTCCGACGGCTTCGGCGGGGATTTTGGATAACGAACCGTATTGCTTGACCTGTTTGTCGATGTCCTGGATCAGCACGGCAAGCGACGGATAAGTTCCCTCGCTGAGATGGTGATGCGCGACATACTCCATCACCGCCGGCCGCGGATCGCCGAGCACATTATACCCGGCGGCTTTTTCCGCGACGATTTTCGAGGCTGCCGCCGAGTTGGCCGAGAACTGTGCCATCGCGACGTCGGGGAGAGCGCGGTTCAAGGCGAAGGCGGTCGGCACGGTGCCGATCAGGATTAGCATGATCAGCCCCATTCCCTTTTGCCCGTCGTTGGAGCCGTGAGCGAAGCTGACGCCTGTGCAGGTGAAGATCAAGAGGCCACGGATCCACCAAGCCGGCGGCTTATCCGTCTCCGGCGAGCGGTACAATTCGGGTTGCCGGATGAGCACTTTCATGACGAGCAACAATATCGCCGAGAGTACGAACCCGACGACGGGTGAGAACAATAGCGCTTTACCGACATTGGTGGCTTGTGCCCAGTCGACCCCTGAGGTCCCGTCCTGCCCATGCATCAGAGCATTGGCGATGCCTACGCCAATGATCGAGCCGATCAAGGTGTGCGAGCTCGAAGCCGGGAGACCGAGATACCAGGTGCCGAGATTCCATATGATCGCGGCGATCAAGAGTGCGAACACCATCGCAAACCCGGCGGAGCTGCCAACCTGCAGGATCAGTTCGACCGGCAACAGCGAGATGATGCCGAAGGCCACGGCGCCACTCGACAATAGAACCCCGAGGAAATTGAAGCTCCCCGACCACACGACTGCGATTTCCGCAGGCAGCGAGTGTGTATAAATCACTGTTGCGACGGCATTCGCCGTGTCATGGAACCCATTGACGAATTCGAAGCCGAGGGCAATCAGTAACGCCACGAAAAGTAGCAGATAAGGTAAAATGGTCGTGGTTCTTGAGCCACTGGCCGCGACGTCCGAGTAAAGGCTGTACGCCACGAAGAAAACCCCGGCCGCGAGCAGCAGCAGAAAAAATATCGCGGTGCCCGGATTGACCCCGCGATCGAGCCTCGGGCGAACGCCAATAGCACCAGCCGCCGCTTGTGCCTGCAGTGCGACGTCAGCCATGTTTTCTGGTCCCCCTCTTCCGGCAAGCCTCAAGATTATGGCTCGTTAATTTTACAGTTCTGTGACAGGTACGGATCCCGACTTGACTATTGCGATGCCCCGTGCTGCCAGTGCGCGGCTCGAAGGAGACCGCGGGTGCGGGAAAGTGCTATCAGCTATGCAAGCCTGACCGCACGGGGTCTGATCCCGAACCGCTGGGACGTTATTGCCTTTCCATTGGTGTTTGGGTTGTTGCTGCTCGTCGGGAAAGGCGCTCACGAAACTTTAGCGCCGCTCTCGGCACTAAAAGAGCCGGTTGTCTCGCTCGATCCGATCAACTTACCAGAATACGCGCTGCGCACGACCCTGCGGATGCTGGCGGCGATGATTGCGTCATTGGTCTTCACCATCACCTATGGCACGCTCGCCGCAAAGAACCGGCGCGCCGAACTCGTGCTCGTCCCGCTGCTCGACATTCTCCAATCAGTGCCGGTGCTGGGCTACATTTCCTTCACCGTCGTTTTCTTCACGTCCCTATTTCCCGGCCGTGTAGCCGGCGCCGAGGCTGCGGCGATTTTCGCGATCTTTACGAGCCAAGCCTGGAACATGACGTTCAGCTTCTACCAATCTTTGCGTACCGTGCCTCGCGACCTCGACGAAGCGTCGCACAGTTTTCGTTTCTCGGCGTGGCAGCGCTTCTGCCGTCTCGAAGTGCCGTTTGCGATGCCGGGCCTCATCTGGAATATGATGATGAGTATGTCCGGCGGGTGGTTCTTTGTCGTGGCGAGCGAGGCGATCACGGTCGGTGACAAGACGATCACATTACCTGGGATCGGCGCCTATTTGGCCCAGGCGACCGCGGACAAGAATCTGACTGCCGTCGGCTTGGTAGTGCTGACGATGACCGTCGTTATCATTCTCTACGACCAGCTGATGTTTCGACCGCTGGTCGCCTGGGCCGACAAGTTCCGCTTCGAGCAGACTGGCGCCCAGGCCGCGCCGAGTTCCTGGTTCCTCGATTTGCTGCAGCGCAGCCGCCTCTTTGGAACGGTGACAACTCCAGCGAGCCTGTTTCTGCGTCACCTTTCGCGATGGCGCTTGGCGCCGTTGCGCGATAGCACGGCGAGGGTCCGCCAATCCCGCTCGGTGGCAATGGACGCCGTTTGGTTCACCATCGTCGCCGCGGTCGCCGCCTTCGCGGCATGGAAGATAATCGATTATGTCGCCTCGGGGGCAGGTTGGGACGATGTCCTCGACGTCTTGAAGCTCAGCCTTTTCACCTTGACTCGCGTGGTTACGCTGATAGCCGTCGCCTCCTTGATTTGGGTGCCGATCGGCGTCGAGATCGGCTTGCGGCCGCACCTCGCTGAGAAGATCCAGCCGCTGGCTCAGTTCCTCGCGGCTTTCCCTGCCAATCTCTTGTTTCCGGTGTTCGTCGTGGCAATCGTCCATTTCGATCTGAACCCGGACATTTGGCTCAGCCCGCTGATCATTCTCGGAACCCAGTGGTATATCCTGTTCAATGTCATCGCCGGCGCGATGGCCTATCCCAACGATTTCCGCGAAGCGGCGACCAATTTTCGCATGCGTGGTTGGCAATGGTGGCGCCAGGTCATGTTGCCGGGAATTTTTCCATATTTTGTCACCGGCGCGATTACCGCGGCGGGCGGCGCGTGGAATGCCAGCATCGTCGCGGAGGCGGTGTCCTGGGGCGACACGAAGATTACGGCGCGCGGCCTTGGAGCCTATATCGCCGAGAATACTGCTGCGGGTAATTATCCGAAGATCGTGCTCGGCATCGCTGTCATGTCGCTGCTGGTAACGCTGTTCAATCGCCTGCTCTGGCGGCCGCTCTACGCCTATGCGGAAGAGCGGCTGCGCCTCGATTGAGAAACCGCAATGGTCGCAACCGAAACCCTCAGCGAAGTGACAATCGCCGAGCCGATCCTCACCGTGCGCGATGTGAGCCGTGGTTTCGCGCGGGGGTCCGGTCAGGTGCGGGTTCTGGCGGATGTTGATCTTTCGCTGCGAGCCGCCGAGATTGTCGGGCTCCTCGGCCGCTCCGGCTCCGGCAAATCGACACTCTTGCGCATCATCGCCGGTCTCATCAGGCCCAGCGGGGGCGAGGTGGTCTATCGCGGCCGCCCAGTCAACGGCCCCGCGGAAGGGATCGCGATGGTATTCCAGACCTTCGCGCTCTTCCCATGGCTTACGGTTCTGCAGAATGTCGAAGCCGGCCTCGAGGCCCTCAGCGTCCCGACCAGGGAAAGCCGGCGCCGCGCACTTTCGGCGATCGACCTCATCGGCCTAGACGGTTTCGAGTCGGCTTACCCGCGTGAATTGTCGGGCGGCATGCGCCAGCGCGTCGGCTTTGCCCGCGCGCTCGTCGTCGAACCGACAATTCTATTGCTCGACGAGCCGTTCTCGGCGCTCGACGTGCTGACTGCCGAGACGATCCGCACCGATCTTCTCGATCTTTGGGTCGAACGCCGGCTGCCGATAAAATCGATGCTGCTCGTAACGCACAACATCGAGGAAGCGGTCTTCATGTGCGACCGCATCCTGCTCTTTTCCTCGAACCCGGGACGCGTCGCGGCGGAAATCGAGGTCAGCTTCCCACATCCGCGCAACCGCCTCGACCCGGCCTTTCGTCAGATGGTGGATGACATTTACGCAACGATGACGGCGCGCCAGACCGCGGGGGCTGCCGAGCAGATACCCAAACTGCAGATCGGCAGCCGATTGCCGCCGGTCTCGACCAATATGATTGCCGGTCTCATTGAGACCGTCGCAGCTCCGCCCTATGACGGCAAGGCCGATCTCCCGGAAATTGCGCGCACCTTGCAGCTCGAGATCGACGAGCTGTTTCCGGTCGCCGAACTGCTCCACTACCTCGGGTTCGCAGAGATCAAGGAGGGTGACATTCTGCTCAGCACCGCCGCGCGCCACTTTGCCGAACTCGACACGCAGCCGCGCAAGGAGATTTTCGCCCATCACCTGCTTGCTTCGGTGCCGCTGGCGCAGCACATCAGACACGTGCTCGATGAGCGCCCAGGCCACCGTGCACCGCGTGTGCGCTTCGAGCAGGAGCTGGAGGATTATTTGAGCGACGCCGCAGCCGAGGAGACGCTGGACGCCGTGATAGATTGGGGCCGCTACGCGGAAATCTTCGCCTATGACGATCAATCCGAAATGTTCAGTCTAGAGGATCCCAAAGGGTGAGGCTTATCGCGGCAGCGCTTGCTGCGGCCGTTCTGTCGTTGTCTCTGGCCAAGGCCGAGGAGCATTCGAACTGCGCCGCCGCGCCTCGGGTTCTATGGGCCGATGGGGAGCACGATGACACCGCCGCGTTGAACGCGTGGTTTCGCGGCGAGACCGTGATGTGGGCCCAGACACACGGGCCGGTCGGCGCAGAAATTGCCGATCGCACATTCCTGTTGAGCTCTACCGTTTACATCTCGGGCGGCACCGGGCGCCGGCTCGAGCATTTCCGCATGATCTGGCCGTGGCGCAATGAGACCGTGTCGGGCGGCACGATCACTACCGGGAGCAATCCCGACACAGAGCCCCACACCGAGGGCATCACAATGGTCGGCGCCGACCCCGACGAGGGCGTCCCGTATAAGGCGCCCGAGCGGGAACCAAGCGAGCACGGCATCCCGAGGCACTGCCTCACGTCATAGCATGTTCGGCGCGGAGGGCCGGCAAGCGGGCCGCTGCTCACGAGGCCTGAGAAGGCGTTACTCAATCGCCGCCGCGTCAGTGAGGAGTGCGCGGAACCACGACTGTGCCGGGTCGCCGGCGGCGCGGCGGTGCCAGGCCATCGACACGGTCGTCGCGAAGTCGATTGGCAACGGCGTGATCGCGATCTCGGCATTCGCTGCGATCTGCTCGGCGACGCGGCGCGGCACGGTCGCGATTAGGTCGGAGCGGGCAAGCGCCGCCGGCACCGCGAGGTAGGTGGCAATCAGAAGGGCGATCCGCCGCTTCAGCCCGAAATCGACGAGGATGCGATCGAGCGCACCCGTTGTCGTGCCGCGCGGCGATACCAGCACATGGTTCTGCGCCGCGTAGGCTTCGAGCGACATCGGCCCAGCGGCAGCCGGATGATCTTGCCGCGCGACAACGACAAAAGGGTCGCGCAACAGCACCGTCGCGTCGATATGTGCCGGCAGGTTGCCGACAAAAGCAACCGCGACATCGATGCGCTGATGACCGAGCGCGCGGTGACCCGCGCCGCCGGCCGCATCGGCCTGTCGCAGCCGGCGATGAGCCACGCCTTGTCGCGCCTCAGGGGTCTTTTCGCCGACGAACTCTTCGTACGCGCCGCGATCGGGATGGAACCGACCGCGCGGGCGCGCGAGATCGCGCCGCTGGTCACCGCGGCAATCGAGCATATCGAGGCGGCGCTGCGCCTCGGCGTCGGCTTCGACCCGGGAACGAGCGCGGCGACCTTCACCGCCGGCATGGCCGAATACGCGGAGGTCGCGCTGGTGGGGCCACTTGCGCGGGCGTTCGCTCGCGAGGCGCCGGATGCGACTTTGCGCCTGTTGCCGGCGACCGGCCGTGGCCTCGTCGAGCAGCTCGAGCACGGCGCGATCGAACGCCTTCAGCAGGTTCAGGTCGACAGCGCGGATATCCATGGGACGAATGATAATCATACCATCAATCGATTGGATAGATCACGCTCGGATCGCTATATCCCGCCTCAACCTTGATCATGGAGTGACCTGCAATGCCGCAAGAGCAAGCGCCGCGCCTCAGCCATGTCGGGCTCTATGTCAGCGACGTGCCGAAGATGATCGACTTCTACACGAAGGTTCTCGGCTTCGTCGTCAGCGATGGAGCGCCGGACGGCCGCATCACATTGCTGTCCCGCAACCCGAGCGACCATCATCAGGTCGTATTGGTGCGCGGCCGCACCACCGATACCGAAACCCCAATGGTTCAGCAGGTCTCGTTCAACATCGGCAACCTCGCCGCCGTCCAACGCGCCTATCGCAAGGTGACTGACGCCGGTTGCCAGGGAATTCGCCCGATCAGCCACGGCAACGCTTGGTCGGTCTATTTCCAGGATCCCGAAAGCAACCAGATCGAAATGTTCTGCGATACGCCGTGGTATGTGCCGCAACCCTGCGGCTTCAAGATCGACCTTGATCAAAGCGCGGACGAAGTCTACCGCGCCACCGAAGCCTATTGCCGCGAGCAGCCCGGCTTCAAGTCAATGGAAGAATGGCGCGCCGAGATCAGCAAGAAGATCGCGACGCAACTCGAAGCGTGACTGGGACATCGATCAGGAGGAGCGATCAATGAGCGAAATCAGAGGGTTTCACGCCCACGTCTATTACGATTCCGATACCAAACCGAAGGCGGCACAGCTGCGCGAGACGCTGCTTGCCAAATTCAAAACCGAGCCCGGCGCGTTCAGCGACGAACCGATTGGTCCGCATCCGATCTCGCAGTTCAACGTGATTTTTGAGACCTCGGAGTTCCAGAAGATTGTTCCGTGGCTGATGCTCAACCGCGACGCCCTGGACGTGCTCGTCCATCCGCTGACCGAAAGTTCGTATGACGACCACAGCAAGAACGCGCTGTGGCTCGGCACCCCCGTGCCGATGCGGCTCGAGATCCTTCGCCCGCAATACAGAGAAAGCCTGTTGCCGAGCTCCCAACGGAGCTAGCATTCAGACCATTCAAACGGCATGTAGGGCGGATACCCCCCCGGACGGCCGCCCGCCAGGGTGGGCGTTCCGGGGGATAATCCGCCAAATTGGCGATCCAAGCGGATTGGTATCTGATCGATAGGGCGGAATGCGCTGCGCTCTTCCGCCCTACGTCACTACGTCACCCCGCCCTAGGACGCGTGCTTGAACCGGGTGACCAGGCCGGCCGAGCCCTTCACATGGTCCTTGAGGGCGGCGGCCAATTCCTCGCGCGTCAGCCCCGGCTGCAGCGCTTTCGGGTCGAGGTCGGTGGCGACCAGTGTGAAGGTGTAATGGTGCCAGTCGGTGTTCGGCGGTGTGCCTGGTCCGAAATAGGTTCCAGTCCCCATCAGGTTCTTGCCGCCGACGAATTTCTCCGAGGGCTGGCTGAGCTCGCCCTCGGCAAAGCCCTTCACATCGGCCGGGATCCCATAGAGCACCATGTGCGAGACGCCGGCCGGGGCGCGGCCTTCGGGATCGAACAGCAGCAGCGCAAAGCTCTTGGTGCCGTCCGGGACGTTCGACCAGGCGAGCGGAGGCGAGATGTTCTCGCCGACGCAATTCGGGGTTCTCTGCTTGTCGCTGCATGCATTTTTTGTGGCCAGGATGCCGTTGTCCTGAAGAGCCGACGAGGACAGTGTCAACACATCGGCGGCCCACGCCACTGGTGCGCCCGAAAGGGACGCGGCGAAGAACCCGCCTGCCGTCAGTAACGCTCGAATACCCTTTTTCATCACGTTTCTCCCCCTTGGTTTGTCAGAGTCAGAAAGGCCGACATTACTCCGCCGCAATTGGTGCGGCCAGCGGCTCTCTCGCCGCACCGGAGGCAATACTACCTTCACTTGTGATCATAATCGTCTATTGCTGCATCTGCAGCAAATCAGCAGCGAGATTTCTCTCATTGGTTGTAACCGCGATAACCTCTCTAAGCATCGATCGCAGATCATACAGTACGACTATGGCAATCTTATGCCGTTATTAGCCTTCCTCTCGTTCCGGCATCCCGGCCTTGCGCAGGCCCTCAAGCATATGGGCATAGTCTTCGGCGCGGATGAACGGCACGCGGTTGCGGACATACATGTCGAAGGATGCGGGCCCGACCGCCACGGCGTCGTCAAGCGCCCGTTTGGCTTCCTCTCCGCGACCAAGCTGGCCGAGAGCCGCCGCCAGTCATCGATAACAGAGTGGGTATTCCGGGTATGACTGGATCGCGCGCCGGGCGATCGTCACCGCCGCGACGTAATCACCGGAAAGGTAGGCGCCGATTGCCATTTGATTCAGCCGCGTCGCCGATCGGGGGTCACGAGGATCCAGGCGGATGCTCTTCTCCAGTGCGGCAATGCCATTGCTTCGACGGCCTGAAAAGACCAGCGCCGCACCAAGCTCCGCATGCGCGCTTGCCAAGTTGGGGCTTATTGCAAGCGCTTGCTCCGCCTCGGTTTGCGCTCCCCAATGATCGCCGCGCACCCACAGCACGCGCGCGAGACACGCGCGAACCTCCGCATCCGAATCGTCCAGCGTGACCGCACGCCGTGCGAGAGCCTCGGCGGAGCGCAACATTTCCCCGAGATCGTGCGTCGCAAATGTGACCGCTGACCTAAGTTGCGCCGTTGCGAGCCCGCAATATCCGCCCGCGAAATTCGAATCGAGATCAATGGCCCGCTGGAAGAACTCGCTGGCTATTGCATTGTCCTCAGCGTTGGCTTTGCCGAGGTGCCATAAGCCCCGCTGGTAGGCGGCCCACGCGTCGAGGTTGCCGGGCTGTTTGCGCACGGCCCGTCGACGCTCGGCGCCAGCAATTGCGGGAGCAATCGCTGTGGCCGCCGCCTCGCTGATCTCGTCTTGTACCGCGAACAGATCGGCGAGTTCACGGTCCCAACGGTCGGCCCACACGTGTTTTGCGGTCTCCGCGTCGACCAATTGCGCGCTCACGCGGATGCGATTGCCGGATTTGCGCAGGCTGCCTTCGAGCACGTAACGTACGCCGAGCTCGCGCGCGACCTGTTTAATTTCGATCGTGCGGCCCTTGTAGGTGAATGAGGAATTGCGGGCGATCACAAACAGCGAAGAATACCGCGACAGCGCGGTAATCACGTCATCCACAATACCGTCGGCCAAGAATTCTTGCTCCGGATCGCTCGACATGTTCTGGAACGGCAACACAACGATTGATGGCTTGTCGGGAAGGGGAAGCAACGCAGAACTTTCCCTGCGGGCGGGAAACGACTCTCTCCCGTTGGTCGCGAGGACGAAGCTATATACGGGACTGCCTGCCGAGGCGCCCGAAGCGCCTTCGGCATCGAGGCGGACCACCTCTGCGACGAAGCGGTAGCCGCGCCCGACGACCGTCTGGATGCAGCTCCCCTGCACCCGGCCCTCGTCGAGGATTCGGCGCAGCGCCGCGATGTGGACAGTGAGGTTGCTGTCCTCGACGACCACCCCCTGCCACACGGCGGCTATGATCTCGTCCTTCGTAACCAGGTCGCCGCGTCTATCAAGCAAGAGGGCAAGGATGTCGAGCGCACGGGAGCCGAGGACGACCAGAACCTCGACGCCGTCCTTACCGCGCCTGAACAGGCCACCGCTCCGGCGATCGAGGCGAAAGTTCGTGAACAAGAATATGTCGCGCGCGGCGAGAGCCTGCATGTTTCCCCGGCCGAGGCGGAGCCTCTGGATGCGGGCATTTTGCACCGATTCCGAAAGATTAGGAAGAATTCGGATCGGATTCGTTGAAACCCGACTTCTGCGCCGCTCATGCTGGACCGCCCTGCATCAGGGCTCTCGACAAGGAGACCAGCATGACGACTTTGTATTCGCACAAGCGGATTATGGGTGTGGCACTGGCCTTATTGGCCAGCGGCCTTGCCAATACAGTGGAAGCGCAGCCGACGGGCGCCGGCGGCCTCGTCGCACATTACGTTGCACGGATTTATATCGACCCGGCGACCGGACAAGCCCAGTGTGTCGGCTATTTCACGAATATTGCCGGGATTACCGCATCCCTGTTCAACGGGACGCCGGGAGAGGAAACGGCGTACTTTACGTTCCGCTCCGACGTGTTTCAACTGTCGCCATTGCCGGCCAATGGCGACTTGCAGCCCGATCTGTTCACCGCTGGCAGCTACGCGATCTACTTCAATCCTCAGCCGATAGGCGACTGGGACCATCCGGATTCCTTTTCGAGCGGCCAGCCGATCGCGACGTTCAAGCCGCCGGAAAGTTTCGTCTCGCTATCTCCGCAGAGCTTCCATTCTGTTATCCGCGAAGAGCTGGTGTCGACGCAAGCCCTCCGTTTCAACGGACACAACTACGATTTCAGCGCCATCGCACCAGGCGGCCTGACTCTCATGGACGTTGGCAGCACCACGCAGTTGCCGGGGATCAACGGCGACTTTTCGCTCGTCCTCCCGTATGCCGGTTCGGCGATTGCCGTCGGCGGCGATTATTAAACAGCGCGACGCCAGACGCCCCCGCAGTGCTTGATGGGGAACTGAACGTTCACGCTGTGTCCGGTGCTGACAACAGTAGGGTGGGTTTAGTAAACCGTGAAACCCACCCTGCGCTTTCGCGACGGAAGCAAGAGGACGGTTTCGCTAGGCTCAACGCATCCTATCGCTATTGGGCCGCTAGAGACGCCTGGAAGGCTGGAACCTCGGCGCGTTCCGGCCGCGCCATCGGTTGCGGCCACCAGCGGTCTTCCCATTCGGAGAACAGTCCGCGCAGCTTGGGCAGCACTTGCTCGGCGAACAGCTTGGTGTTGTAGGCCGCGAGGTCTTTGCCCATGCTGCCGAACTGCATCAGCAGCATCAGGTGGCCGACATTGAGTCGGTCGCCAGCTCGGTCAGCTGCTCGACGACCTCGTCAGGCGAGCCGATGATCACATAGCCGCGCTCGACGATGTCCTCCATGCGCGTCGTCGCGCGCGCCTCCTGGCGGGCCTGCAGGCTCGCGGCGCGGCCGATCTGGCCGATGATGCCGGCGCGCTGCGTCGCCTCGGTGATATAGCCGGGCGGCATCGCCCAGCGCGGGTCGACGCGCAGGCAGCGGCCGTAGAAGTACTCCGCCGGCTCGCGGTAGAGCCGCATCGCCTCCTCGCGGCTATCGGCGACGCCGACCGATTGCAGAAAGCCGGCGCGGTACGGGTTCCGCTCCTTGCCGAGCCGGTCCATCTCCTCCCAGAAACCGTGCATCGTCGCGCGGCCGTCCTTGAAGCCGAAATAGGAGAGATACGCGTAAACGTAGTCCATCTGCGCGCACCACTGCCAGGTCTCGACCGAGCCGCCGCCCGGGATCCATACCGGCGGGTGCGGCTTCTGGACCGGGCGCGGCCAGATGTTCACATAACGCTGCTGGTTGAACCGGCCGTTGAACGCAAACGTGTCTTGCTCGGTCCACGCCCGCATGACGAGGTCGTGCGCCTCGTAATAGCGCTCGCGCAATTGGCTCGGGTTCTGGCCGTAGGCAAAACAGGTGTCCATTGGTGTGCCGACCGGGAAACCGGCGATCAGACGCCCGCCCGAGATGCAGTCGATCATCGCGAATTCTTCGGCGACCCGGGTGGGCGGGTTGTAGAGCGCCAGCGAATTGCCCATCACGCACAGCGCCGTCTCGCTGGTGCGGCGCGAGAGTCCCGAGGCGATCAGGTTGGGCGACGGCATCAGCCCATAGCCGTTGGAATGGTGCTCGTTGACGCAAACCGCGTCAAAACCGCACTCGGCGGCGAATTCGAGCTCGTCCATGAAGTCGTTGTACATGTGATGAGCCCGCCTGGGGTCGAACAGCGAGGAATGGATGTCGACCCACACCGATGGGTGCTTCTCGCGGAAATCCTCCGGCAGCTCCGTGTAGGGCATCAGGTGAAACCACATCAGCTTCATGGCCGCGGCTCCTTAACTCGCTTGATCGAGCATACTCGATAGAGAGAACCTCGCCAGCATTCTATAATGGCTGGCATATGGAGGCGCGCATGACGGCTCCCTCTTTCGCTCCAATCCTCGAAACGGCGCGCACTCGGCTCGGTGCCTCCGCGCTCGAGGCACGGCTGACGCAGCCGCGCTCGGCGGCCGAACTGAAGGCGGTGCCGGACGACCGTTATCTGTCGCAGATGGAGCTCAGGATCTTCCGCGCCGGTCTCAAGCACAGCCTCGTCGACGCAAAATGGCCGGCCTTTGAGGAGGCCTTCCACGGCTTCGAACCGCGCCGCGTGCGCGCCATGTCGGACGATGCGTTGCAGGCGCTAATGAGTGACACGAGGCTGATCCGCCATTGGGGCAAACTCAAATCGGTGCGCGACAATGCCGCTGCGATGATCGCGGTCGGGGAGGAGAACGGCAGTTTCGGTGCCTGGCTCGCCGACTGGCCCGGGACGAACATTGTCGAGCTATGGGAGGTGCTTGCCAAACGCTTCAGCCAGATGGGCGGCAATTCCGGCCCCTCGTTTCTGCGGATGGTCGGCAAGGACACCTTCGTTCTGACGCACTCGGTCACTGCCGCGCTGAAGCGCTGGGGCGCCGTCGATGCGCCACCGAAGAACCGCAAAGACCGCGCCGCTGTGCAATCCTGCTTCAATGCATGGGCCGCAGAAACCGGCCGCCCGCTCTGTCAGCTAAGCCTGATCCTCGCCGCCTCGGTGGAGGATTGAGCTCCCATGCAAAGAGAACTGGGGTGCGGGTAGGGTGGAGCCTCCCTCGCCCCGCTTGCGGGGAGAGGGTCAGGGTGAGGGGCCTAATTCTTGGGTAGAAGGGTCGCCACGTTGCGAGGTAAGGATCAAAAGCGCGCCGAGCGTGCGCGATCGTTGCGGCGGGCAATCACGCCCGCCGAATTTGCATTGTGGGCGCGCATCCGAGGTCGTCAACTCGGCGGCTTCAAATTTGTCCGCCAGGAGCCAATCGGTCGGTACTACGTGGAGTTTGTTTGTCGCGAGCGGCGGTTGGTTGTCGAGCTCGACGGTGGCCAACATTCGGAACGCCCCGAAGACAGGCAACGCGACAGCGAGCTATGTGCCCTCGGTTATCGCGTAATCCGCATCTGGAATAATGAGGTCATCGAGAATCTGGACGAGGTTCTCCGCTGAGATCTGAACTCGAAAAACAACCCCTCACCCCACCCCTCTCCCCGCAAGCGGGGAGAGGGAGAAATCAGCCCTAGCCTGAGGCCTTCCGGCGTCGGGGCGCCGGGGGAGCGGCGGGCTCGGCCGCAGCCGGCTCTTTCTTCCTGCCGCCGCCGGAGACCGGCAGCAAAAGCGCCCGCTGTCGGCGGTCGCCGGCGGCCGGCGCGCGGGCCGGTTTGGCCGCCGCTTCCTTCCTCGGCGCCGGCTCTCCCTGCTCCTGCGCCAGGCTGCGCTTCAGCGCCTCCATCAGATTGATCACCTTGGGCGGCTCTGCAACTTCGCGCGGTGGGACAGCCTGCCCCTTGGTTTTTTCCGCAACGAGCTCGCGCAACGCGTCCTGGTATTTGTCGCGGAATTCCTCCGGCTCGAAGGCCCCGGACCGGCGCTCGATGATCGACTCGGCGATCGCCACCATGTCGGCGTCGATCTCGCCCTTCGGCGCGGGACCGAACTCGGCCGGGCGGACCTCATCGGCGCTGCGGATCGTCGACATCAGCAGCCCACCATCGCGCGGCTCGACCAATACCAGCCGCTCACGGCTCGAGATCGTCACCCGACCGGTGCCGACCCTGTTCTTCTGCGTCATCGCCTCGCTGATCACGCGAAACGTCTGGGCTGCCAGCTCACCGTCGGGGTACACGTAATAGGGTGTATCGAGGTAGACCGGATCGACCTCGTCGCGATCGACAAAGCGGTCGAGATCGATAATCTTCGACGACTCGATCTGCAATGCCTTCAACTCGTCGTCGGTGACTGTGACATAGCGGCCACGGTCATATTCGTATCCTTTGACGATCTCGTCGCGGTCGACAATCTCCCCAGTCTTCGAGTCGATCAGCTGCTGCTGCACACGGTTTCCGGTCTTGCTGTTGAGCTGATTGAACCGCACGCGCTTTGCTTCGGTCGTGGCGGGGACCAACGCGACGGGGCAGCTGACGAGGGATAAGCGAAGAAACCCGTTCCAGCTTGCTCGTGGCATATCGCTCTCCTCAAACGCCTCTCAACCAAGCCATATCGCGCGCGCCATAGCAATCGCTAAGATCCGATCCCGACCTGCCGCCGCACCGCCGCGCTGAGCGACTGGCGGATCTTATCCATCTCCGCCCACGGATCCGCGCGCAACGCCGCCAGCCGCCGCGGCATCGTCTCCACCGTAAACGCCTGCGGGCGCACCCCGTTCTCGACCTCCTCCCACGACAACGGGGCCGACACAGGGGCTCCGGGGCGGACGCGGGGGCTATAGGCGCCAACCGCGGTGGCGCCGCGGCTGTTACGCAGATAATCGATGTATATCCGGCCCTGACGCGCCCTCTTCGCCATATTGGCCGTGAAATCGTCCGGGCGCTGCGCGACGAAACTGTCGGCCACCCATTTGGCAAACGCCTTGACCTCGTCCCAATCGAGTTTGGGTGTGAGTGGAATGACCACGTGCAGGCCTTTGCCGCCGGTGGTCTTGGCAAAGCTTTGGAGGCCGATCCTTGAGAGCGCGTCACGCACATCGATTGCGGCTTCGGCGACGCGCTGCCACGCCAGCCCCTCGTCGGGGTCGAGATCGATCGTCACCCGGTCCGGGGTCTCGAGCTTATCTATTTGCGAGCCCCAGGGATGGATCTCCAGCACATCCATCTGCGCGAGCGCAACCAGGCCGGGCAGATCCTCGACAAAGGGAAATGTCTCGGTCGATCCCTCTTCGGCAAGATCAAACCGCCCGATCGCGTTCGGCATGCCAATACCGATGTGCTTTTGATAAAAAGTCTTACCACCCGGGCCTCCCGGGGTGCGGACCAGGGTCAGCAGCCGGTGTGTAAGATGGGGTAGGGCCCACTCGCTCACTGCCGCGTAATAGCGCGCGACATCGAGCTTGCTGAGGGTCGTATCGGGGTAGAGCACGCGCTCGGGGTGGGTCAGCCTCACCCCCTCGAACACTACGCTGCCGTCGCGACTGCGCTCAAGCTCTGCAGATTCCGGCTGCTGGGGCGCCGACCGCTTCGGCTGCACGGTTGGCTTCGTCTCGGGCTGCGCAGCGGGTGCCGCAGTGGCTCGGGATCGTTGGTCGTACACCACTTCCTTTGCCGTCTTGTCGTCGCGCAGGCCTTGAAACGAAGCCTGCCGCACAATGGCGTCGGCGGTCCAATCGGCGAATTCGACTTCGGCGACAAGCCGTGGCTCGACCCAATGCACCCCCTTGCGTGAGACACCTTTGGGGAGGCCAACTGGTGCATTGTCTCGTGCCAAAGATTCCAGCCGCCTGCGAAGCTGGGTCAATTGCGCCACGTTGAAACCGGTGCCGACGCGTCCCGCATAGCGCAACTGCCCCTCTGGATCATAGTAGCCGAGCAAAAGTGCGCCAAAGCCTTCCCGGGCCCCGTCGGGATCACTGAACCCGACGACAATGAACTCCTCGCGATTACGGCACTTGACCTTGAGCCAGCTGCGGCCGCGCCCCGGCCGGTAAGGGTCACTGCGGCGCTTCGAAATAATACCCTCGAGAGAAAAGCCGCAGGCTCGATGCAGGAATTCCGGACCGCGACCGATCTGGTGGTCGCTGTAACGGATCATCCCTTGCGCAGACGGCGCAATGATATCGGCGAGCGCAACCTTACGGTCCTCGATCGCGACCGGGGTCAGGTCCCAGCCATCGCGATAGAGCAGATCGAAGGCGAAAAAGGTCAGCTTGTCGGTCTGGCCGCTCGCGATTGTGTCCTGTAGGCCCGAGAAGCTCGTCGTGCCATCGGTCTCCAGATGCACGATCTCGCCGTCGATCAGCGCCGAGGCGAGCGGCAATTCCCCGAGGCGACGCGCGAGAGTCGGGAATTTGGCCGTCCAATCGAGACCGCCGCGCGTGATCAGTCGGACCTTACCGCGTTCGATCCGAGCAAGCAGCCGGTAGCCGTCGTACTTGATCTCATGGAGCCACTCCTCGCCTTCCGGCGCCTTCTCCGAGAGCGTGGCGAGCTGAGGCTTGAGGTTGGCGGGCATCGCGCCTTTGCGAGCGCCCGCCAACCGATCGAGCGGGACGGCCTGCGCCGGGACCTTTACGCCGTCGTCGCGGTTCGAGTGCCACACCCAGTCGCGATCCTCGGCGATCGCATCCATCGACCGGCCGCTCGCGACGCTGAGCGGATTGTCCGCGACGACAGCGTCGCCGCTGTGCGGTGCTGCCGCTTCGTCGCGCTCTTTGATCAGCAGCCAATTCTCGCGCCGCTCGCTGGCAGCCTTGCCGCCCATCCGCACCAGCGCCCAGTTGCCGTGCAATTTCTCGCCGTGGAGCGCAAATTTGAGCGACCCCTTTCGATAGGCCGCCTCCGGGTCCGTGTCGGCCGGAACCCACGTGCCGCGATCCCACAAAAGCACCGTCCCGCCGCCGTATTCGCGCTCGGGGATGACGCCCTCAAACTGGCCATACTCGAGCGGATGGTCCTCGACGTGGACGGCCAGCCGCTTTTCGCCTGGGTCGAGGCTCGGCCCTTTCGGGATCGCCCAGCTCTTCAAAACACCGTCCAGCTCAAGGCGGAAATCGTAATGGAGCCGGCGCGCCGCATGCTTCTGGATGACGAAAGAGAGCCCGTTGCGCGCTTTCTCCGCCACCGCAGCCGTGCCCGCCGGTTCCGGCGTTTTCCGAAAATCCCGTTTCCGTCGGTATTCCTCGAGCGCCATGCCGCCAACCAATTCCGTAAGCCACTTAAACGAGATATTGTCCATGTACTGTACCCATCAACGCAATCCGCGTCCTCGACTATCCCTCTAAGGGCTGCATTGAAGAATGAAAGCGCTCTTCCTCGGCAACGTGGCCGCCGATACCGCGAACGGCATCGCGGCGCAGTTGTCGCCCGAACTACGCGTAGAGATCCTCGCCGATCCGCGTCAGCTGATCGAGCGGCCTGAAGCTGCAGCCGATGCCGACATTCTCGTCACCAATCATTGGCACGCCGAATATCCTCCTGCGCCGAAGGCGAAGCTGGTACAATCGGTTGCGACCGGCATTGAATTGATCGACCTCGCCGCGTTGCCGCGCGGCGTCGCAATCTGCAACGCCTTTGGCCACGAGACGGCAATCGCCGAATATGTGCTGATGACGATGCTGGTCTGGAGCCACCGCTTTCGCGAGATCGCGGGCGATTTCCGCAGCCGTTCGTCGTGGCGGCCGAGCTGGGTGCAGAGCGGGGCGCCGCATGGCGAGATCCTGGGCCACACAGTCGGGATCGTCGGGCTCGGCCGGGTTGGGCGCGAGGTGGCGCGACGTGCTGTCGCCTTCGGTTGTCGGGTCTTGGCCGCCAATCGCAGCGAGCGTCCTGCGGAGAGCGGCGTCGAGCGGGTTTATCCTCTGACGGAGCTCGACGACATGCTGCCGGCCTGCGATTTCGTCATCTTATGCACCGCTCTCGGACCCGAGACCGATGGGTTGATCGATGCGCGCCGGCTCGCGCTGATGAAACCCTCGGCGTTTCTCGTCAACATCGCGCGCGGCCAGATCGTCGACGAGGACGCAGTGTATGCAGCGTTGCGCGATCATCAGATCGGCGGCGCGGCGCTGGATGTGTGGTGGCAGTACCCGGACGCGGCCGAGCCGGAGCGCCGCCCGTCGCGGCATCCCTTTCACGAGCTCCCGAATGTCATCATGACGCCGCATTGCTCTGGCTGGACCGGGGGCATGGTCGCGCGGCGCTGGGCCGAGGTGGCGGGCAACATCAACCGCTTCGTCCGCGGCGAGCCGCTGATCAACATCGTCACCACGACCTGAGGAGACGAGAATGCTCGAGGATCTTGCGTTTGCATCGGCAACCCGGCTGATCGAGCTGTACCGGGCAAAGCGGGTCTCGCCGGTCGAGGTCGCAACCGAGACATTGCGCCGGCTCGAAATGTACGAGGGCGCAGTCAATGCCTTTGTGCTCTTATGACCCCGAGACGGCGCTGGCAATGGCCCGCGCTTCCGAGGCGCGCTGGCAGAAGGGCGAGCCGCAGGGCCTGCTCGACGGTGTGCCGGTCGCACTCAAGGATACGGTGCTCACCAAGGACTGGCCGCGCCTGTTGGGCTCGCGCACGATCGACCCGAAGCAGGCGTGGGAGGAGGATTCGCCGGCGACGGCGCGCCTGCGGTGCGCGGGCGCGGTGTTTTTCGGCAAGACGACGACACCAGAATTCGGCTGGAAGGGGGTTACCGACTCGCCGCTCACCGGGGTCACCCGCAATCCATGGGATCTCGAACGGACCCCCGGCGGCAGCAGCGGTGGCAGCGCCGTTGCGGTCGCGGCGGGGATTTGTCCGCTTGCGGTCGGCACTGATGCCGGCGGTTCGATCCGCATTCCCGCCTCGTTCTGCGGCATCGTCGGGCACAAGCCGACCTTCGGCCGGGTGGCGGTCTATCCGCCCTCCGCATTCGGCGATGTCGCGCATGTCGGCCCGATGGCGCGCAGTATTGACGACGCGGCGTTGATGCTCGATGCGGTGAAGGGGCCGGATTCGCGCGACTGGCACAGCCTGCCGGATGACGAGATCAGATATCGCGAAGCGGTTGGCAAAGTCTCGCTCGCGGGCAAGCGCGTCGCGCTGTCGCCAACTCTCGGCTACGCCGAACCCACGGCGCCGGTTCGCGCGGCGGTCGAGCGCGCTGCCCGGGTCTTCACCGAGTTCGGCGCCGTCGTCGAAGAGTCCGACCCGTTCGCGGAATCACCAAAGGCGATCTTTGAGACGCTCGCCTTGGGCGGGTTCTCGGCTCTGCTGCGGGCGCAGAAGCCGGAGGCGGTGGCGCTGATGGACCCGGGCCTCGTCGAGATGTGCCGACGCGGCCAGGCGTTGACGCAGGAGCAGTATTTCGACGCCATGGTGCAGCGTGCGGCGCTCGGCCAAAGGCTGCGACTGTTCTTCGATCGCTTCGACCTGCCGCTGTCGCCGACGATGCCGATCCCGGCGGCCTACGCCGACCCGCAACCGGGCGATGTTCCTGACCGCGACAATTCGTGGAGCTGGGTCACATATACCTTTGCGTTCAACTTGACCAAGAACCCGTCCTGCTCGGTCCCGTGCGGCTTTGCCGACGGGCTGCCGATCGGGCTGATGGTCACCGGCCCTCTATATGACGATCTGAGTGTGCTGCAGGCGTGCCGCGCCTATGAAGCGGCGGTCGGCGGCAGTTGGCCCGGCACGGAAATTAAAGGCCGCCTCGAGAGGATCGCCCGTCCCGCCGACGCTTCCGTGTCGGCAAAGAAGTGGACGGGCCGATGACGCGGTCATAATACGTAATGTGAAAAGCGTGGAGGGTCTCGTGGCGAACAAGGAGCAGAAGCGGTCCAATCGGGAAGCTAAAAAACCCAAGCAGAAAAAGAAGGGCTCAGATAAGCGGGCGGCGGGCAAAGGACCGGCCGCCAAGGTCTAGCAGCTGTCGGATTTCCCCACGCCGGGAATAGCTCGCGGAACCCAGTTCGGTCACTGTGTTGACCCCTCCCCCTCGATGGGGGAGGTTGGGAGGGGGTGGGGCGGCCACGACGAATAAGCACAAGCACGAAAACCAGCCGCCGCTGATCGCTTCCTCGCGAACTGGCAAACTCTCGGCAGCATCACCCCCACCCTGACCCGCCCCCATGAAGGGGGCGGGAACGCACCGACGATCCGTGGAGATTGCAGCCCGTAAAAGGTGGGGGCTGGCTCACCCCTCGATCGGCGGTCCGTAACCGGTTCTGGCTTCAATGGCATGCACGTCGGCGGGCCGCGCGAAAGGCTCTGGCGCCGACTCGCCGGCCCGGCGCGGACGCCCGATCGCGGCAAAGAAATCGTTCAATCCGGGCGGCAGATAAGTCCAGGTCATTTTGAGCTCGTCCGGCCCGTCATTGATGATCTTGTGCTTCACTCCCGGCCCCGCATAGACGGTCGTTCCCGGCACGAACGGGTGCGGCACGCCATCGACGACGATCGTTCCTCTTCCGGCAAAGCAGAACAGGATCTCTTCGTTTGGTGTATGCGAATGCTCACGCACATAGCCGCCGGCGGCGATCACCTGAACGCCCATCGTCAGGTTCTCGACCCTGTCCTTCGGGCCGATCTTGATGGTCGAATAACCGTTCGCCCACACCGGTTGCCAATAGGATTCACCTTCGTCGGGCTGCAGCACTATGCCCGGGCCTGCTGGCGCGCTCATGATGGCCTCCGTCGGATATAGCAGAAGCAAAGCTTGGCGATGGCACGCCTGCAGGTCAAGCCGTGCCAGCCCGGTAATGGGATTATCCCCGGCCAGACGCCCGGATTTGATCCGGAACTCAGATCCGCGCCGAAGTGGTGCTCGCGTCAGGCTGAGTTCCATCATATCCTCGGCCGCAGATCTCCCTGTGTTCTGGCGGGCGAGATGAGCGAAGCGCGGGTCGAGCGACGATTGGCGGCCATTCTGGCGGTCGATGTCGCCGGCTATTCGCGGCTGATGGGCGAGGACGAAGAGGGCACGCTCGCGGCGCTGCGAGCGGTTCGCCGTGAACTGAGCGATCCCAAAATCGCCGAGCATCGGGGTCGCATCGTCAAGACGACCGGCGACGGCCTCCTCGCCGAGTTCGCCAGCGTCGTCGACGCGGTGCGCTGTGCGGTCGAGGTGCAACGGGAGATGCTCGCCCGTAACGCCGCGGCACCGGCAGAGCGGCACGTCGAATTTCGCATGGGCATCAATGTCGGCGACATCATCATCGAGGATGGCGACATTTTCGGCGACGGCGATCGCCGCCCAGCTGGAAGCGTTGGCCGAGCCGGGCGGGATCTGCCTCAGTGCTGCGGCGCACGAGCAGGTGCGTGACCGCCTCGACATCGCCTTTGACGACCTCGGCGAGCAGCAGGTCAAGAACA
>Ga0306919_10000060_pt1 | contig 38030 bp, 39 predicted proteins | sample flu12Cox44000172_FD_203764 | JGI IMG/M metagenome (GOLD analysis project Ga0306919, IMG submission 203764) | Lab enrichment of tropical soil microbial communities from Luquillo Experimental Forest, Puerto Rico - flux4day.12C.oxic.44.000.172 (v2)... | ecosystem: Environmental > Terrestrial >... | reverse complement strand
ATCCCTTTGGCCGGGCACTCGGGTCGCGCAACAAGGCGACGGAGGCCGCGGAGCTGCTGCTCGACGGTGAGGTCGAGGCGCTGACCCGGAGAGCAGTGGAGCTCGCGCTCGACGGCAAGCTCGGGGCGCTGCGGCTGTGCCTGGACCGCATTATCCCGCCGCGCCGGCAACGGGCGCAGCGCTTGGATCTGGCGCCGCCGCGCACCATCGCCGACCTTGGCAGCACGATGGCGGCGATCACCACGGCGGCGATGGAAGGCACGATCACGACCGGCGAAGCGGCCGAGCTCGCCCGCGTCGTCGAGATCTTCGTGCGCGCCGTCGAGACCAGCGATTTCGAACGGCGTCTGCAACAGCTGGAAGAGCGCCTTGGCGCGGGCGCGTAAGGACCGGCTGTTCGCGCAGATAACGGCAAAAGCGGCCAGTCGCGATTCGGCAACCGGCCGCGATCGCGGCGCGCTCGGGGCATTGGCCGCGGTATGTGCTTTTGTGCGTGACGGTCTCGTGCGGGCGGGCATTGATCCGGCGCGCGCCCGCGCTCTGCGCCAGGCCCCCTTCCCTCCCCGGGCCGCCGCGGACGCTTCCGCGATTCCCGCGGGCGGACAGTCCCCGGTTTCATCCGCGGACGACCAAACCGAGGAGGGTGGGGACTTCGTCGTCGAAGATGCCGATGGGTTGGCGGCGATATTCACCGACAGGCTCGGAGCGCTGGTACGACGGTTCGAGGATGGGCACGAGCCCGATTTTGCCAATGCGTCTTTTGCCGAATTGCTCGCTTGGTGTCTGGCACGGGCTGAAGACAGGGTATAACCGGCGATGACGTGAAAACGGCGAGGGCTGGAATGACCGATTGGATCTTGCGCGGGGGTGAGGTCATCGACGGCAGCGGGCAGCCGCGGCGCCGTGCCGATGTCGCGGTCGCCGGCGACCGCATCGCCGCCATCGGCGTCGTCGACAAAGTCGCGGGCGCGCGCGAGCTGGACGTGTCGGGAAAGATCGTCGCGCCTGGCTTTATCGATGTTCACACCCACGACGACCGCGCCCTGTTCGCAACCCCGGCAATGGCGGCCAAGGCGAGCCAGGGGGTCACGACGGTCATCATCGGAAATTGCGGCATCAGTCTAGCCCCGCTCACCCTCGAAGAGCCCCCTCCGCCGCCGCTCGATCTGCTCGGCGATGCCGCCGATTATCGCTACGAGCGCTTTGCCGAATATCTCGCGGCGCTCGACCAGACGCCGGCGGCGCTCAACGCGGCTTGTCTCGTTGGTCATTCGACGTTGCGCGTCGGAGCGATGAGCGCACTCGACCGTCCGGCCGACCAAGCCGAGCTTGCCTGTATGGGTGGACGGCTCAACGAGGCGCTGGATGCCGGGGCCATCGGCATGTCGACCGGGCTGGCTTATGCGCCGGCAGCGGGCGCCCCGCCCGTCGAGATCGAGACCTTGGCCGCGCTGCTGCGGCCTGCCGGCGCGCTCTACACGACCCACATGCGCAACGAGGGATTAGCCGTCATCGATAGCCTCGAGGAGAGCTTTGCCGCCGGGCGCGCGGCCGGAGTGCCGGTCGTGATCTCCCACCACAAGACGGTCGGCCGCGAGAATTTCGGTCGCACCGCCGAGACGCTACCGGTGATCGCCGCGGCGATCACGCGTCAGAAGGTCGGGCTCGACGCCTACCCCTATATCGCGTCCTCGACCGTGCTGAGCGCAGCGCAGGCCGAGCGGGCGCTCAAGGTCCTCGTCACCTGGTCGAAGAGCGCGCCCGAGCAGGCCGGCCGTGAGCTCGCTGCGATCGCCGCCGATTGGGGCGTCAGCATGCAGGAGGCGGTTGAGCGGCTACAGCCGGCGGGCGCAGTCTATTGGATGATGGACGAGGCCGATGTCCAGCGCGTGCTGCGCTTCGAGCACACGATGATCGGCTCCGACGGGCTGCCGCACGACGCGCACCCACATCCGCGGCTGTGGGGAGCTTTCCCGCGCGTCCTCGGCCATTACAGCCGCGAGCTCGGCCTCTTCCGGCTCGAAGAAGCGGTGCGGCGGATGACCGGCCTGTCGGCCTCGCGATTCGGCCTCACCGGCCGCGGCATCCTTGCCGCCGGCGTCTATGCCGACATTACCGTATTCGATCCCGAAACCGTGATCGACCGCGCCACATTCGAAGCGCCGGCGGTCGCCGCCGCCGGCATCGAGCACGTTTTCGTCAACGGCCGCCCGGTATGGGACCAGGGCAAGCCCACCGGCGAGCGCCCGGGACGTGCGCTGCGCCGCCAGCAGATGCAAGCGGAGGCCCGGTGACCGGGACCACATGACCGAGAAACTGCTTGATCGAGGTCTGCCAGTTGAAGCGCATGGCATGCGCGCGGCGCCATTGACTTGCGGCGCCCACGCATCGCTGACGAGGGCAATTTTGACGAATCCCAGCCGGGTGTCGGCGGGATGCCATGCACAGTTCTTGGGCAACCCCTATCCGGGCTCGTCGATGGCTTCGGCCGCCTTTGTTTCGACGCGCGGCGGCAATCTCGACGGGATGAGCGGAGCGCTTTCATTCGCACCGGCCGGATAGCGGACGTCGAACCAAGTCAATGTGAAGGGATGCTTGAAGAAGATTGTCCAGATGTAGTTGACGGCATAGCGCACCCCTGCCCGGACCAGCCCTTCGGCGACGAACCGCCGTCCCGAGGAGAAGGCGGGTAATGCCAGTGAAAACTTGACCCCGCCAACCTTGCTCAGCCGGCGCGCGAGATCGGTATCCTCGCCATAGAAGCAGAAATCGGAGTTGAAGCCGCCGGCAGCCTCGAGCGCGCTCTTGGCGAGGATGAAGTTGCCGCCCTGCATCATCGAGCCCATTCTCAGCACGAACCTGACCAAGAGGTAGGTAACGAATGCGATGCGAAAGTACACCGCCGCGGCGAACTGGGCGGAACGCGGCAAATCGTAGTGAATGAATGGGCCGCTCAAGGCGACCAAATTGGGAGAACGCGCGAACTCATCCAGCGCGGTGCGCAACCAGCCCTCGGTCAGCATCGTATCGGCGTCGATGTTGGCGATCAATCTGCCGCGCGCCGCGAGGCATCCGGCTCTACGGGCCGCCGCCAGCCCTCGCTGTGGCTCGTCGATCACGATCACCCCTGGGGTCGACAAGGCGATGCGCCGTGTGTCATCGCTGCTGTTGTTGTTGACGACAATGATTTCAGCGTTGCAGTCCGATCGCGAAATCTCCGCCTGGATGGCGGCAAGGCACGAGGCGATCAGAACCTCTTCGTTGTATGCCGGCACCACGAAGCTAATCAGGACCTCCGACATCTCTGATCCCCATTGCTAGCCTTGGAAACCGGCGTGCACCGGCTCGGGCAACTCGATGTCCGCATCGACTGGGACGACCTCCTGGCCAGTCAGCGGGTCGAGCGCCCAGCGCTCGATCCAGTTGATCAGCTCGAGGGTTCCGTCGAAATGCTCGACGAGCGCAGTGCAGCTCTCGACCCAATCACCGTCATTGCAATAAAGCACGCCGCCTATTTCGCGGATCTCGGCATGATGGATGTGGCCGCACACGACACCGTCGACTTCGCGGCGGACCGCCTCGTCCGCCACGGCGTCGGCGAAGGCGGTCATATATTGCACAGCATTCTTGACCCGGTGTTTGAGATATGCCGACAGCGACCAGTACTGGTAGCCGAGTCGCCGCCGAACGATGTTGAAATGGCGGTTGAGCCACAACGCGGCGGTATAGGCGCCGTCGCCGAGCACCGCCAGCCATCGGGCGTGCTTGACGACCGCATCAAACACATCGCCATGGATCACCAGCAGGCGGCGTCCGTCAGCGGTGACGTGGATTGCCTCGTCGGCGACCTCTACACCGCCGAACTGCAGCAGCGCGTAATCACGCAGCCATTCGTCGTGATTGCCGGGGATGTAAATGACACGCGCACCCTTACGAACTTTGCGCAGAACCTTTTGGACGACATCGTTGTGGGTCTGAGGCCAGTACCAGGATTTCTTCAGGCGCCAGCCGTCGATGATATCGCCGACCAGATAAATCGTGTCTGCATCGTTACAACGCAGGAAATCGACAAGGAACCCGGCTTTGCATCCGCGGGTGCCGAGGTGCAGATCGGAAATCCAGATCGTTCGATAGCGGTGCATCGGCGCGATGTGACTCATGTGCATGGGCGATGCGAATAGGACCAGATCTGCGCCGGGAGCAGGTTGCGCCAGACACGGCTTACCTCTCGACCGCAGATCCCCAGAGGGTCCGTCGGCAACGGCGACGAGAATGCGTTGGTCACTTGGAGAAACCGGCCGCCCGGCCCCAACAACTCGAGACAGGGCTCGACGATGGCTCGCTGAGCCTCCAGGGAAAGCCATTTGATCGGCAGGCTCGAGACGACAGTGGACAGCCGCTCGACATGGCCGGCGAGATATTGGCCGATTCGTGTCGCATCGCCCTCGATCACAGTTGCGCCCGGAAAGTCTCGGCGCAGCACTGCGGCGAAACGGGGCTCCTGCTCGACCGCGATGATGCGCTCGAGCGGACAGCGAGCCCGTACGAGGCCACGCGTCAAACTCCCGGTACCCGATCCCAGTTCGAGTACCGGTCCCGGTCTCTCCAGTTCAACAAAACGTGCCAGAGCGTCGGCGAGATGGGGGCCGCTCGGGTTCGCCGCTGCTATCCGCAGCGGCTTTTGCAGCCAAAGGCCAAAGAACACTGCCGCATCCGCCGCCATACCGTCACCCACCCTTAATCCGGTCGCGCGGACTATTCTAGCGGTGGTATGTTACAGTTTTTCGAACCCCACATGTGGGCTCCCGTCGCAAAATCGTCATCGGCGCATGGTACTGATGCGCGATCGGGCGAGAGGAGCGCGCTGTGATGGCCAAGAGAACGACGCAGTCTGATGCTCGGCGGAACGTCTTTCGGGCAACTCTGGCCCGTCTTGCGGGCAGGGGCGAATCACGTAACCGAACGCCTTTCAGCGGATTACGAAAAATGTCCTTGCTTCACAGATTTGCGCCCCAGGCGGTAATGGAGCCGCCCGACCCTGTATTGCTCGCCATATTCGCGATCGACCGCGTCGGCCCAGCGGCAGTACGCGCTTGCGCCTCCGGCGTCGAGGTGTGTGTCGCAGCACCCGACGAAGCAACCGCCGCAGTATTTCGCGCCGCGCTCGCCGAGACGGCGCGACGCCGTGGCACCGACCGGCTGATCCGGATCGTTGTCGACTGACGCCTAATGGTCCGGCAGACCAGTGCTGGGAGCCGTTCCGTAATCTTAATTCGCCGGGCGGTCGAGCGCGTAGCCCGCCGAGCGCACCGTGCGCACGACATCGACGGTGCCCTCGATGTTCAGCGCTTTGCGGAGGCGGCGGATGTGGACGTCGACGGTCCGCGCCTCGACATAGATGTCGTGGCCCCAGACCGCATCCAACAGCTGCTCGCGCGAGAACACTCGCCCGGGATGGAGCATCAGGTAGCGCAGTAGGCGATATTCGGTGGGGCCGAGGTGCACCGACCTGCCGGCGCGCGTGACCCGATGGCCGGCGGTGTCGAGCTCGACATCGGCAAAGTGCAACACATCCTGCGCGGTGCCGGGGTGGGCCCGTCGCATCACCGCGCGCAGCCGGGCGACCAACTCGCTCACGCTGAAGGGTTTGACGACATAGTCGTCGGCGCCGCTGTCGAGCCCGCGCACCCGCTCGCTCTCCTCCCCACGCGCAGTCAGAATGATCACCGGAAGCGCCCGAGTTTTCGGGGAGCGCCGGATGCGGCGACACACCTCGATGCCAGAGACCAACGGCAGCATCCAATCGAGGAGAACAAGATCGGGTTTGCGTTCATCGATTTGGATGAGGGCTTCCTCCCCATCGCTGGCCTCACAGACCTGAAAGCCCTCCTTCTCGAGGTTGTAACGCAGCAACGTGACGAGCGGCGCCTCGTCTTCCACGACCAGAACGAGCGGCTTGGTCATGATCGGGTACCGTCCGAGGTCACAATCTCGAGGCTCGAGACATCGCCTTTCGGCCGCACCTGCTCGAGAGGAGTGCCGTTGACGAGATAGTATAGATTCTCGGCGATATTGGTCGCGTGATCACCGATCCGCTCGATATTCTTGGCCATGAACAAGAGATGCGTGCAGGAGCCGATACTGCGCGGATCTTCCATCATATAGGTCAACAGCTCGCGGAAGAGGCTCGAATACATCTCGTCGAGCTCGGCATCGCGGAGCCATACGGAATAGGCCTTTGCGGCGTCCCGTTGCACATAGGCGTCGAGGACGTCCTTGATTTGTAGCTGCGCGAATTGGGCCATCCGCGGCAGCGCGTAGACCGGTCTCACCGGCGGGGTTTGGCTGAGTGCAATCGAACGCTTGGCAACATTGGAAGCGTAATCGCCGATGCGCTCGAGATCGCTGGCAATTTTCAGGGCCGCGAATATCTCGCGCAGATCGCGGGCGACCGGCTGGCGCAAGGCCAAAAGCCGGATCGCCAGATTGTCGACATCACGCTCGGCTTGATCGATGTTCGCATCACCCTCGATAACGCGCCCGGCCACCTCGGTGTCGCGCGTTGCCACGGCTTCGATTGCCGAGCCGAGTTGGCTTTCGGCAAGCCCGCCCATTTCGGCAACGGTGTTGCTGAGCCTGCGCAGCTCCTCATCGTACGCTTTGGTGATGTGCTCGGAAGCCATCGCTACTCTCTCTTTCGGCGGGCTCACCCAAATCGCCCGGTAATATAGTCTTCCGTATGCTTTTGCTTCGGATGCGTAAAGATGCGTTCGGTTTCGTCGAACTCGATCAGTTCGCCGAGATACATGAAGGCGGTGTAATCTGAACTCCGCGCCGCCTGCTGCATATTGTGGGTGACGATCGCGATGCAGTAGTCTTCCTTTAACTCGGCGATCAGTTCCTCGATTCGCTGTGTCGAGATCGGGTCCAAAGCCGAGGCCGGCTCGTCCAACAGTAAAATCTCCGGCTGAACCGCGACTGCGCGCGCTATGCATAGCCGCTGTTGCTGCCCGCCGGAGAGCCCGAGGCCGCTCTGTCGCAGCTTGTCTTTCACCTCATCCCACAGCGCCGCGCGCCGCAGCGCCGATTCCACCCGGTCGTCGAGCTCATGGTTCGGCAGCCTTTCGTACAGTCGGATTCCAAACGCGACGTTGTCGTAGATGGACATCGGAAAGGGTGTCGGCTTCTGAAACACCATACCGATCCTGGCGCGCAAAAGGTTCAGATCCAATCCAGGCGCCAGGATGTTTTCGCCGTCGACGATCACCTCACCGGTCGCCCGCTGTCCCGGATAGAGCTCGTAAATCCGATTAAGGACCCGGAGGAGTGTGGACTTGCCGCAGCCCGACGGACCGACAAAAGCGGTCACCCGCTTGTCGTGCAGCGGCAGCGTTATGCTTTTCAGAGCCTTGAACGCCCCGTAGTAGAAATCGACATCGCGAATCAGGACCTTCTGATGCGCGGGCGATTGGGCATGCTCGTCGGAGGCAGCGGGCGGGGCCAGCGGCATGGCCTGTCGTGCGGTAGCCGGGCTCATTGCTTGAACGTGCTCCAGGAGGCGAGGGCTCGCGCGCCGATATTGAGAAACAGCACTGTAATCGTGATCAACAGCGCCCCGCCCCAGGCGAGCACCTGCCAGTCGGCGTAGGGGCTCATCGCGAACTGAAAGATAACGACCGGCAAATTGGCCATCGGTGCGTTCAGGTTGGTGCTCCAGAACTGGTTGTTAAGGGCCGTAAACAGCAGCGGCGCCGTCTCGCCGGCGATGCGCGCGACGGCCAGCATGACACCGGTCACCATTCCCTGGATCGCCGCGCGGTAAGCGACCATCACGATCACCTTCCATTTCGGCGAGCCCAGCGCTGCCGCGGCCTCGCGCAACGCGTTTGGAACCAGGTTCAGCATGTCCTCCGTCGTCCGCACGACGACCGGGACGACAATGATCGCGAGCGCTACAGCGCCCGCCCAGGCCGAGAAATGCCCCATGCGAACGACCATCAGCTCGTAGACAAAGAGCCCGACGATGATCGACGGCGCGCTCAGGAGAATGTCGTTGATGAAGCGCACCAACTCACCAAAGCGGCTGCCCCGGCTGTATTCGGCGAGAAAGGTGCCGGCGAGGATGCCGGTTGGGGTCCCTATCAAGGTCGCTATCAACGTCATCACGACACTGCCGAAAATGGCATTCAAAAGCCCGCCCGCGCTGCCGGGAGGCGGTGTCATCTGGCTGAACAATGCCGGAGTAATCGCGCCGATGCCGTTCCACAGCAATGTCCACAGGACCAGCACGAGCCACAGAAGACCAAATCCGGTCGCCGTCATGGCCAATGCCATGACACTCGCGTTGATCAAACGTCGCCGCGTGTAAATTGCCATAGCTTAGCCTCCCGCCCGCTTTTGCAGCCGCAGCAGCATCAATTTCGCGAAGGCCAGCACGATAAAGGTAATGAAGAACAGGATCAGCCCCAATGCGACCAGTGACGACAGGTATAAATCGCCGACCGCTTCGGTGAATTCGTTCGCCAATGCCGCAGAAATCGTGGTTCCCGGCTGGAGAATCGAGGCACTAATCCGATGCGCATTGCCGATCACAAACGTCACGGCCATCGTTTCGCCTAGTGCCCGGCCGAGACCCAGCATGATGCCGCCGACGACGCCGATCCGGGTATAAGGCAGGACGACCTGAAGCACGACCTCGGTTCTTGTCGCGCCGAGGCCGTAGGCGCTCTCCTTCAGCATCGGCGGCACCGTCTCGAAGACATCGCGCATGATTGACGATATGAACGGCAGCACCATGATCGCGAGGATAAAGCCCGCCGTCAGCACCCCGATTCCCAGCGGCGGACCGGCGAACAAGGCGCCAATCCCCGGGACATTCCCAAGCGAATCGATGATCGCTGGCTGGATGTATTGCTGGACAAATGGAGCGAATACAAACAAGCCCCAGATGCCGTAGATGATGCTTGGAATTGCCGCCAACAGCTCGATCATGGTGGCGAGTGGCCGCTTCAGCCAGATCGGGCAAATCTCAGTGATAAACATCGCCACCCCGAACGCCACCGGGATGCCGACGACCATCGCAATCGCAGAGGTGACCAGCGTACCGAAGATCGGCGCGAGGGCACCGAACTTCTCGGTTACCGGGTTCCAGACATCGGTATAGAGGAATGCGCCGCCAAAATATCGCAGTGCCGGGAGCGCGCCGTCGATCAGAGCGACAATGACCCCACCGAGGATCAGCAGCACCAGCAGTGCAAATAGAAAGGTTAGGTGAAGGAATATAAAATCGCCCGGCGCGCCCCGACGGGACTTTGCGGCGGCGACGCGCGGCAAGGCGATATCGGCAGGCACCTTACCCTCCGCCCTATGCTGCTGCGGGTCGAGCGCGCTCTATGATGGGTGCCCCGACCAAACAGGCTTGCCATCCGGAGCTTTGAGCTGCCCCCAGCTCTGCTCGACCAACTTGACAACGTTGTCCGGCATCGGAACGTAATCGAGCTGTTCGGCCATTTGGCTGCCATTCCGATAAGCCCAGTCGAAGAAATTCAGCGCCTCGCGCCCGACGTCCGGCTTTGTCTGCTGCTTGTGCATCAGAATGAAGGTCGCTCCGGTGATCGGCCAGCTGTCCTTGCCTGGCTGATTCGTCAGGAGCAGGTAGAAATCCTGAGCCTTTGTCCAATCGGCATTGGCCGCGGCGGCCTGAAAGCTCTTGGTCTCAGGGTTTGCGAATTGTCCGTCATGATTTTCCAGCAAGGCGTAAGTCAGCTTGTTCTGCTTGGCGTAAGCATATTCGACATAGCCGATTGCGCCGGCGGTACGGCTCGCCATTGCCGAGACGCCCTCATTACCCTTTCCGCCGATGCCGGTCGGAAACTGGACGGAGGTGTTCTCGCCGATCTTCTCCTTCCATTCCGGGCTCACCTCAGAGAGATAGTGCGTGAAAATGAACGTCGTCCCCGACCCGTCGGACCGGTAAACCGGCGCAATCGCCTGGTCCGGCAGTTTCAGCCCCGGATTGAGGCTGGCGATCGCCGGATCGTTCCATTTGGTAATTTTGCCGAGATAGATGTCCGCCAACAACTTACCGGTGAGCTTCAATTGCCCAGGCTGGACCCCTTGCAGGTTGACCACGGGGACAACGCCCCCCATGACCATCGGCCATTGGATCAGCCCGCCTTTTTCGAGGTCGGCCGGCTTCAAGGGCATGTCGGACGCGCCGAAATCGACCGTTTTCTCGTTGATCTGCTTGATGCCGCCACCCGATCCGATCGACTGGTAATTCATTTTCAATCCAGTCTTCGCGGCGTAAGCCTCCGCCCACTTCGCATAAATAGGATAGGGGAAGGTAGCACCGGCGCCGGAAATTTCGGCGGCTTGTACAGCCATGCTAAGCGTGGCAGCGGCGGTCACGCCAAGAAGGGTGATGCGAAGCGCGTTCACGGCTCTACTCCTTCGGCGGTGGGCAAGATTTATGATTTCTTAACGGCGCATTGCTCACCTTCTATGACATTTTTATTGCCGTTCTGTGACAGTCCTCCCGAAGGAACCAGCGGGGTGCCTTCGCAGGAAAACGGTAAAACTTGAACCGACTCCCGGCGTGCTTTCGATTTCCAGGAAACCGCGATGGCGATTGAGGATGTGCTTGACGATTGCCAAGCCGAGGCCGGTGCCGCCCATCTCGCGTGAGCGGGCCGTGTCAACTCTGTAGAACCGTTCTGTCAAGCGGGGCAAGTGTTCGCGCGCGATTCCCTCCCCTAGGTCGCGCACCGATACCGAGACGAAGGAGGCAAAGCCGGTATCTGCGTCGCGGGAGGGCCGTGATACATTCTTGGCGGTAACCACGATCCCCGTCCCAGCACGGCCGTACTTGATCGCGTTATCGATGAGGTTCTGGAAAACTTGGGCGAGCTCGTCGTGATCGCCGAGAATGTCGGGGAGACGGGCGGCCAACTCCATCTGGATACGCATCCCGCGTTCGCTGGCGCGAAGCTCAAGCGCATCGACGACTTGCCGGAGCACCAGATCGAGTGTGACCTGGTCTTTCGGCATTACATGCTCGTTGAGTTCGATCCGGGACAGCGACAGTAAATCCTCGACGACGCGGGTCATCCGAGAGGCTTGGTCGTGCATGATGACGAGAAATCGCTCGCGCGCCTCTCCGTCGTCGCGCGCCGGTCCGCGCAAGGTCTCGATGAAGCCGAGCAAACTTGCAAGAGGCGTCCGCAGCTCATGGCTCGCATTCGCAATAAAGTCGGCCCGCATCTGCTCGGCGCGTTTCAGCTGTGTGATGTCATGCAAGCTCAACACTGCCACCGCGCCGTCAATTGACGGGCGATCGATGCGGGCGATACGGGCGCGCAACTGCCGTTCGATTGGAACCGTGAGAGTAAAATCGACGGCGCGGGTCAGCTCGCCCCGCAATACTGCATCCGCCGCAGCGAGAACCGAAGGGTTCCGTACCGCTACGGAGAGATCGGCTCGCGCCGCTACGGCACCGACGAATGCGGCCGCTTGGGTATTGGTGCGAACAATTTGTCGCCGTTCATCCAGCAAGATCAGCGGGTCGGGTACTGCCGCGATCACGGCCTCCGCAGCTGCCAGCTGCTCGGTAGCGGTGAGGACGCGCTCGCGCCACAGCCTGTCGAGCTTGGCGATCGTTTGCCAAAGCTCGCGCGCCAGCGGCGCGAGCTTGAGACCAGTCCGCCGAGAGAACGCCTCGCCACCTTTATCCGTGCTCAAGGTATCGGTAGCGACGCCGATGATGGCCAGGTCTCTCACCGGCCGACCGATGACCAGCGCCGTCGAGATGAACATGATCGTGCCAGCGATCAGTGCCGGTCGGGTGCCCAGGAGCCCCCATGCAGCAAGCACGCCGAGGACTGTCAGACTGGGGATGGTGACCGCTAATGTTGCGACGAAGATGCGAAGAAAAAGCGGTCTCCGGCGCCAGATCACGTCTCAACCGCCCCGATCGAAATGCGGCCGCTGCCGAGGTTAAGCCTCGCGATCAGCGTATCGCGTCGTGGGCCGACAGGGCCGCCAGATTAACGAGGTCGGACACTGTGGCACCCATATTGACAATCTGAACGGGGTGGGAAAGGCCGAGTAGAAGGGGGCCAACCGCTGTGCCCCCGCCAAGCTCCGGCAGCAGCTTCGCCGCTATATTGGCGCTGTGCAGTTCAGGCATCACCAAGATGTTGGCCGGCCCGCCAAGCCGGCAGAACGGGTAGAGTTGGCGCATCAGCCGCTCGTCGAGGGCGACGTCGGCGCTCATCTCGCCATCGTATTCGAAGCCGACGGCCCGCTGGTCGAGCAACGCGACTGCATCGCGCACCCGCTTACCGTCCTGGCCCATCGGGTTACCGAAATTCGAGTACGACAGCAAAGCCACTCGTGCCACCAATCCCAGCTCGTGCGCCTTGGCCGCCGCTTGGATGGCAATATCGGCAAGCTGCGCCGAGCTGGGCGCCTCATGGACGAGCGTATCGGCCAGTAGCACGGTGCGCTCACGGGCGAGCAGCACCGTCAAGCCGAACAGCACGGAGCCCGGTTTCACCGGAATCACCCGAGATATCTCGTCCAGCGCATCGAATGAGTTGCGAGTGACCCCCGTCACCATCGCATCGGCATCGCCGCAGGCGACCATGCAGGCGGCGAAGACGTTGCGATCCTGGTTCACCAACCGCTGGCAGTCGCGATAAAGCATCCCTTTGCGCTGCTGACGTTCATAGAGAAAATCAGTGTAGCGCTTGTTGTGCTGCGAGAGCCTCGCGTTGTGGATTTCGAGGCCCTCGGGTGACGTCAGGCCGATCACCGACATCGTCGCTTTGATCCGTTCCTCGCGGCCAATCACCACCGGCGCGCCGTAACCGCTATCTCTGAACACCAGCGCGGCGCAGATCGTCTTCTCCTCCTCGCCTTCGGCGAACACGACGCGCTTCGGCTCTGCCCGCACCTGTTCGAAGATCAGCTCGAGGCCAGCGGCAGTCGGGTCGAGGCGGGCGCGCAAACTCCGTTTATAGGCCTCCATTTCGAGGATAGGTTTGCGCGCTACACCGGAATCCATCGCCGCTTTTGCGACAGCGGGTGGCACCGCCCAGATCAGGCGCGGGTCAAACGGAGCCGGGATGATGTAATCCGCACCATATCGCAGCCGCACCCCGGAATAGGCAGCGGCAACCTCATCCGGGACGTCTTCGCGTGCGAGCCCAGCGAGGGCTTCGGCCGCTGCGATCTTCATCGGGTCGTTGATCGTCGAGGCGTGCACCTCGAGAGCCCCCCGGAAAATGTACGGGAAACCAAGGACGTTGTTGACTTGATTTGGGTAATCAGAACGCCCCGTAGCGATGATCGCGTCCGACCGCGCCGCGCGCACCTCCTCGGGCGTGATCTCCGGATCTGGGTTCGCCATCGCGAAGATGATCGGCTTGTCCGCCATCGACCGCACCATGGCCCGGTCGACTGCGCCCTTCGCGGAAAGGCCGAAAAAGACGTCTGTCCCCTCGAGCGCCTCGGCCAAGGTTCGTGCCTTCGTCTCGACCGCGTGGGCCGACTTCCATTGGTTCATGCCGTCTGTGCGGCCGCGATAGATGACCCCCCGCGTGTCACACAACACGACATTCTCAGAGGGCAAACCCATCGTCTTTAATAGCTCGACGCAAGCAATCGACCCCGCGCCGGCGCCGTTGACGACCATATTGACGCTTTTGAGCTCGCGCCCGGTCAGGTGGAGGGCATTGATCAAGCCGGCCGCCGCGATGATTGCGGTGCCATGCTGATCGTCATGAAACACCGGAATCTCCAGCAGCTCACGTAGTCGCTCTTCTATGATGAAGCATTCCGGTGCCTTGATGTCCTCGAGATTGATGCCACCGAAGGCCGGGTGCAGAAAACGCACGCAGTTGACGAATTCGTCGACATCCCGCGTGTCGATCTCCAGGTCGATCGAGTCGATATCCGCGAAACGCTTGAACAGCGCGCATTTACCTTCCATGACCGGTTTTGCCGCAAGCGCACCGAGATCGCCGAGCCCTAGGACTGCGGTGCCGTTCGAGATCACCGCGACAAAATTTCCCTTGGAGGTGTAGTCGAAGGCGGCACTCGCCTGGCGTTTGATGTGCAGACACGGGAACGCCACGCCGGGCGAGTAGGCGAGCGCTAGATCGCGCTGTGTTGTCAGAGGCTTGGTCGGCGCGATTGAAAGCTTTCCAGGACGCCCGCTGGCATGGAACTGCAGCGCCTCGTCTTCGGTGGCACGAATGATGCCGGTGTCCATGCTTCCTCGTGAAAATGAAGCCCGGATCGGCCCTGGGCCGATCGCCTCTCAATGCGTTAGTTTAAAGAGCGCGACTTAGGCCGTCAAAGCCGCGACTTAGGCGATTGACAGGCCGGGGCAGGAACCTATAGTGCGGCCCCCTCGCGGTCCAAGGGGCCCATCCGCCGCTTCCGCGCACCGCGGCGGTTGCGCCCGCTCTGCCGCAGACTATATCGACGGCTATCATGTTCGCAGTGATCCGCACCGGCGGCAAGCAGTATAAGGTCTCCAAAGAGGACGTCATCTCGGTCGAGAAGCTCCCGGTCGAGCCCGGCGCGAGTGTCGAACTCACCGACGTGCTGATGATCGGCGAAGGGGCCGAGGTGGTGAGCGGTTCGCCACTGCTCGACGGCGCCTCGGTCAGCGCCACCGTTGTCGAGCAGACGCGGGCGCCCAAGATCATCGTCTTCAAGAAGAAACGGCGGCACAACTATCGTCGCAAGAAGGGCCATCGCCAACAGCTGACCGTCCTGCGCATCACCGACATCCGAAGCGCGAGCAGTCCGCAGCGCAGGGAAGGAGCCGCAGATGGCGCATAAGAAAGCCGGCGGTTCATCGCGTAACGGGCGCGATAGTCGCGGCAGACGCCTCGGCGTCAAGAAATTCGGCGGGGAGATCGTCATTCCCGGCAATATCATCGTGCGTCAGCGCGGCACCAAATTCCATCCGGGCGCGCATGTCGGGATCGGCCACGATCACACGCTTTTCGCAACCTCAGCCGGAGCCGTCAGGTTCCACAAGGGCCTTGCCGGACGGACTTTCGTCTCGATCGTGCCCCCGGCGGCGGCGCCCGCGGCGGAGGTCACTAAATAGCCGTCCCCAACAGCAACAAAGCCCGAGGGGAGCGGTCCGCTGTTCCCCTTTTTATTCCTCTCAGTGTCTTGCCGTGCAGTTTCTCGATCAGTGTAAGATCTATCTGAAGAGCGGTGATGGCGGCCGCGGCGCGGCGAGCTTTCGTCGCGAGAAATACATAGAGTTCGGTGGTCCGGACGGCGGCGATGGCGGCAAGGGCGGAGACATCGTCTTCATCGTGGCGGAAAACCTCAACACACTTATTGACTACCGATACCGGCAGCATTTTCGCGCGCAAAACGGCCGACCAGGCGCCAGACGCGAGCGCAGCGGAGCCGGCGGCGAGGATCTGGAGTTGCGGATCCCTGTCGGAACGCAGGTTCTTGATGAGGACAAACGGCAAGTGCTCGCTGATCTGACCCGTCCCGGCCAACGGTTCGTATTGCTGAAGGGCGGCGATGGCGGATTCGGCAATGCCCACTACAAGAATTCGACCAATCGCGCCCCCCGCCGCGCCGATCCGGGCTGGCCGGGACGCGAGGCGTGGGTTTGGTTGCGCCTCAAACTGATCGCCGATGCCGGCCTCGTTGGTCTGCCGAACGCCGGGAAATCGACGTTCCTCTCCAAAGTAACGCACGCTCGGCCCAAGATTGCCGACTATCCTTTCACGACCCTGAAGCCGCAGTTGGGGGTCGTTCGGGTGCATGACGGCAAGGAGTTCGTTCTTGCCGATCTTCCCGGGCTGATCGAGGGAGCGAGCGGCGGGGCCGGGGTCGGCACTCGTTTTCTCGGCCACGTCGAGCGCTGCGCGGTCATCCTCCACCTCGTTGACGGCACCCTCGAGGACGTCGCCAGAGCGTATCGCACTATTCGCGAGGAACTCGCCCGCTATGGTCACAGCCTCCCCGAAAGGTGGGAAATTATCGGCCTCAATAAGATCGATGCGATAGAACCCAAGGCAGTGAACGCGAAATGCCGTGAGTTGCGGCGCGCTGCCGGCGTCGGGATCCAGGTCTTGCCGCTGTCGGGTGCGACTGGCGCTGGCGTACCGGATGTTTTAGACGCGGTACTCGCCGTGCTCTCTACCGGACGTGGTCGTGTAGAGACGCCGGGAAAAGACAGCGAGGCGCCGACGACCGAACCCCTTGCCTCGACACTATGACGAAGGCCCTTTCAGGCTCGCCCAGCGCCGCCGAAGCGCTCGCAACGGCGCGGCGGCTGGTGGTGAAGATCGGTTCGGCACTACTGGCAACGGAAAGTGGCGAAGTCCGCCGCACGTGGCTCGATGGCCTGGCGGAGGATGTCGCTCGCTGCCGCAAGCGTGACCAGGAGCTGATCCTCGTATCGTCCGGCGCAATCGCCGTTGGACGCCGCCAGCTTGGGCTCGCCGGTCGGCGGCTGAGACTCGAGGAAAAGCAGGCCGCCGCGGCGACCGGGCAGATCCGCCTCGCGCACGCGTATCAGGAGGCGCTCGCCCGTCACAAGATTACCATCGCGCAGATCTTGCTAACCATTGACGACACGGAGGAGCGGCGCCGACACCTGAATGCACGCGCCACCTTTGCCCAGCTCCTGACGCTCGGTGCGGTTCCGGTGGTTAACGAGAACGACACGATCGCCACAGCCGAGATCCAATTTGGCGATAACGACCGGCTCGCCGCCCGAGTGGCGCAGATGACGAGCGCCGACATGCTGGTGTTGCTGTCGGATATCGACGGCCTTTATACCGCCGATCCGCGTAAGGACCCGACGGCCCGGCACATCCCCCTGGTCTCTGAGATCGGGCCTGAGATCGAAGCAATGGCAGGTGAGGCACCCCCGGGCTACAGCTCGGGCGGGATGGTGACTAAGCTGGCCGCCGCTCGCATTTCGATGAATGCAGGCTGCCGCATGTTGATCGCCAGGGGAAGGGCCGCGGATTCGGTAGCGGGCCCGCTCGCCGCCATCGAGGCTGGCGGCAGAGCCACATTGTTCCTGCCCCACGGGGAGCCGCGGTCCGCGCGCAAGGCGTGGATCGCCGGAGCGGTTAATCCGTCGGGCGCGGTCATCGTCGACGATGGCGCGGCCAGGGCGCTCCGCCGTGGTACGAGCCTACTGCCCGCCGGGCTGGTCGCGGTCGAAGGTATTTTCGAACGCGGCGACGCTGTGATCATCCGAAAGCGGTCCGGCGCCGAGGTCGGCCGTGGGCTGTCGGGCTATTCGAGCGTCGATATATGCCGCATCGCCGGCCACAAGAGTGGTGAAATTGCTGACATCCTCGGCTACCGTGGTCGCGATGAGATCATTCATCGAGACGATCTGGTAGTGACCGGAACTTCATGACGACCGAAACGTTGCTCCCCGACCGAACTGCCACATCAGAGGCCGATCTGCCTGCCGTCATGGCCGAAATCGGTCGTCGCGCTCGTGAAGCGTCCGCCGCTCTTGCGCGAGCGAAACCCGCAGCCAAAACGGCGGCCCTGCGCAACGCCGCCGGAGTGGTGCGCGCAAGAGCTGCGGAAATCCTCGATGCGAATGGCCGCGATCTTGACGAGGCAGAGGCACAGGGTTTCGCCCCGGCATTGCGCGATCGGCTCGCGCTCGACCCCAAACGGCTGGAGGCGATTGCCGCCGGGCTCGAAGGCATCGCCGCGTTGCCCGAACCGGTTGGCCGCATCCTCGACCGCCGGACCCGACCGAACGGCCTCGTGATTGAACGGGTGTCAGTCCCGCTCGGTGTCATCGGCATCATTTACGAAAGCCGGCCCAACGTCACCGCCGACGCCGGCGGACTTGCGCTCAAATCAGGTAACGCCGCGATCCTGCGCGGCGGTTCGGAGAGCTATCACTCCTCGCACGCCCTGGTCGCCGCCCTCGCCGAGGGATTGCGCGGCGCCAGTTTGCCGGAAGCCACCATCCAGCTGGTGCCGACCCGCGACCGCGCGGCGGTCGGAATGATGCTGCGGATGAGCGGCGTCATCGACATCATTGTGCCGCGCGGCGGCGCCTCGCTGATCGAGCGCGTGCACCGCGAGAGCCGCATACCGGTCATCGCGCATCTCGAAGGTCTCTGCCACACCTATATTCACCGCGCCGCCGACCCGGCGAAGGCGTGCGCCATTGTCCTCAACGCGAAGATGCGGCGCGTCTCGATCTGCGGTGCCACGGAGACATTGCTGGTCGACCGCGCCGTCGGGAAGACGGTGCTGCCGCCAATCCTCGCCGATCTGCGCTCTGCCGGCTGCGAGTTGCGCGGCGACCCCGAGGTGCTGGCGATCGATCCCGCCGCAGTGCCGGCGACCGAACAGGATTGGCGCACCGAATACCTCGACGCCATTCTCGCGGTGCATCTCGTCGGCGGGATCGACGAGGCGATCGACCATATCGAACGCTACGGCTCGCATCACACCGACGCAATCGTCACCGAGGACGAGGCCGCCGCTGAACGCTTCCTGCGCGAGGTCGACAGCGCCATCGTGCTGGTCAATGCCTCCACTCAGTTCGCGGATGGCGGCGAGTTCGGCATGGGCGCCGAAATCGGGATTTCGACGCAAAGGCTCCCGCCGCGAGGCCCGGTCGGGACCGAGCAGTTGACGACGTACAAATACCTCGTGCGTGGCGCGGGGCAGGTACGCCCCTGAGCGGTTGCACAGAGCGCTTCGGCCGGCATCGCCGGATCGGGCTGCTGGGCGGCTCCTTCAATCCCGCCCATGGCGGGCATGTGCATGTGAGCCTCTTGGCTCTCAAACGCCTGGATCTCGACGAGGTCTGGTGGCTGGTGTCGCCGCAAAATCCGCTGAAGCCCGTTAAGGGCATGGCACCGCTCGCAGCGCGCCTGGAACAGGCTTGCGGCGTTGCCGCACCGCACCCGCGCCTGCGCGTCACTGATCTCGAAGGGCGGCTACGAAGCTCCGGCTACACCGTCGATACTCTGAAAGCGCTCCGGCGACGATTTCCGCGCCTGCGTTTCGTGTGGCTGATGGGCAGTGACAATCTCCTCCAAATTCCCCGCTGGGAGCGATGGCCCGAAATCTTTCGGATGGCGGCGGTTGCCGTCTTCGATCGCCCTTCTTATTCTTTGAAGGCACTCTCCGGCGTAGCCGCGCAGCGGTTTGCCCGACGGCGTATCCCGGTTGCCGCAGCGCGGCGGTTAGCTGAAATGAGCCCGCCGGCTTGGGTATTCTTCCACACCCCGCACGATACTCGCTCGGCGACCCAGATCAGAGCAACCAATTACCCGCCCCAAGCCTCAAAGGAGGAAAGACCCGAATTGCCGACGATTGCTCTCGGACCCCGCCCCAGGCCGATGAGGCTTGGCAGCGCGGCAGCAGAAATCCTCGAACTCGTCCGTGGAACCCTCGAAGACGGCAGGGCCGAGGACGTCGTCACGATCGACCTCGCCGGGAAGACTACATTCGCTGACTACATGGTGATCGCAAGCGGCCGCTCGTCGCGTCAGGTCCTGGCGCTCACCGAGCGTCTAGAGGATGTGCTTTCCCGCCGCATCCGGATCTCGACTGAGGGCAAAGCCCAGGGCGATTGGGTGCTGATCGACGCGGGTGATGTAATCGTGCATCTGTTCCGGCCGGAAATCCGCGCCTACTACAATCTTGAAAAGATGTGGGGCGAGGCGCTCCCCGATAGTGACGCGGTTCATCTGTAGTTCGGGTCTAGGCCGGGCTGCGCTCGACCTATGGACTGCGGGTAACAGCCAGCGGTTCGGGAACGCTAACGTTTCGAGTTCAGTTTCGCGTATACAGATTGGCCAAGCAGCTGCCCAAAGGCTCCCAACATGAACTCCCGTTCGCGCCCGCTGGTGCTGTGCATCCTCGATGGCTGGGGTGAGCGGGCGGAAGGTGACGACAACGCGATCGCGAGGGCGCGGACGCCCAACTGGCGCCGCCTCATGACACGGTGGCCACATACGCATCTGCAAGCGAGCGAGCAATTTGTCGGGCTCCCGGACGGGCAGATGGGGAATTCCGAGGTCGGCCACACGAATATCGGCGCCGGGAGGATCGTCTATCAGGATCTGCCGCGCATCGATGCGGCGATCGCCGAGCGCAAGCTGGGGACGATGCCGGCGCTTTGCAACTTCACCGCCAGACTGAGGGACAGCGGCGGGACGGCCCACCTTCTCGGGCTGATGTCGCCCGGCGGGGTTCACTCGCACCAAAAGCAGATCGCTGCATTCGTCCGAATCCTCGCCAAATCCGCAGTCCCAGTTGCGGTTCACGCATTCCTCGATGGGCGTGATACGCCGCCTAAGTCGGCTATCTCTTATCTTACAGAATTCACAGAGGATGTTTCGGGCCTCAAAGACATACGCATCGCCACTGTGTGCGGCCGCTATTATGCGATGGACCGCGACCAGCGCTGGGCCAGGCTGGAAAGGGCCTACCAGGCGATTGTTCACGGTATTGGCCGCAATGCGGCAAACCCCATCGAGGCAGTCAAAGCGGCCTACGCCCGAGGCGAGACCGACGAATTCGTCGAACCCACGGCGATCGCCGGGTATGGAGGTATGCGCGGCGGCGACGGTCTGTTTGTTGCGAACTTTCGCGCCGATCGGGTGCGCGAAATTGCCGCCGCGCTGCTCGACCCGGATTTTGCCGGCTTTTCTCGACCCAAGCTGATCGCCTTTGCCGCGGCGCTGGGCCTCGTCGAGTATTCCACCGAGCTCAACCGCTTTCTCGCCACCCTGTTCGCGCCCGAAGACCTCGAGGACACGTTCGGGGAGATGGTATCGCGCGCCGGGCTCACTCAGCTTCGCATCGCCGAGACCGAGAAGTACGCGCACGTCACCTTCTTTTTCAACGGCGGGCGAGAGACCGTCTTTTCCGGCGAGGAGCGGATACTGGTGCCATCGCCGAAGGTCCCGACCTACGACCAGCAGCCCGAGATGTCAGCACTTGAGGTGACCGACAAGGTTGTCGCGGCGATTCGATCCGGCGGTTTCGACGTGATCGTCCTCAACTATGCGAACACCGATATGGTTGGGCATACCGGCTCGCTCGGCGCCGCGATCGAGGCGGTCGAGGCGGTCGACGCGTGCCTCGGCCGCCTCTCCGCCGCAGTCGAAAACGCTGGCGGGACGCTCGTCATCACCGCCGATCATGGTAATGTCGAGATGATGCGCGACCCGCAAACGGGAGAGCCGCATACCGCCCACACTATCAACCCGGTGCCGTTCATCATCGTAAATCCGCCGAGAGATGTGCGGCTCCTTCATGATGGGCGCTTATCCGACGTTGCCCCGACTTTACTCGACGTTCTCGGCTTGCCGAAGCCGGCCGCGATGACAGGTCGCTCGCTGATCGTGTCCGCCGACACCCGACACCCGACGGCGGGTTAATGAGAGGCTATTTCGTCGCTGATTGCTCGGTTGATTAATAAACGCGCCACCGGATATCATGAGCGATCCGCAAATCGAGCCGGTCAAATCCGAGGCTATAGGGTGATTGGATGAAGCGTTCGGGGCTTGTCGCCGTGGCCGCGGCCGCGGTTCTTGTATTTTCGCTGCACCAGGACGTGGGAGCAGCGCCGCCCGCCACGGCGAATTCTGCAGAAACATACAAACAACTCAACCTATTCGGCGAAGTGTTCGAAAAAGTGCGCTCCGAATACGTTGATGAGGTCGCCGACGACACATTGGTCGAGTCGGCGATCAACGGCATGCTGACCTCTCTCGATCCCCACTCGAATTATCTGAACACGAAGAACTTCAACGACATGAAAGTCCAGACCCGCGGCGAGTTCGGGGGGCTCGGTATCGAAGTGTCGATGGAGAACGGGCTCGTCAAGGTGGTTTCGCCGATCGATGACACCCCTGCTGCCCGCGCCGGCTTGAAGCCCGGTGACCTGATTACTCATCTCGACGGCGACGCGGTCCAGGGGATGAGCCTTCCGGAAGCGGTCGAGAAGATGCGCGGTCCAGTCAACAGCGAAATCAAGCTGACGATCCGGCGAGAGGGAAAGGAACCCTTCGACGTCAAGTTGACGCGCGCGACGATCAGAATCCAGTCGGTCCGTTCGCATCTCGAGGGGGACAATATCGGTTATATCCGGATCACGACGTTTAACGAGCAGACTGATGTCGGTCTCAACAACGCAATGAAGAACCTCAAGCAGCAGGCCGGCAGCAAGCTAATCGGCGTGGTCCTCGATCTGCGCAACAATCCAGGAGGTCTGCTCGATCAGGCGGTCGCAGTCGCGGACGCGTTTCTCGACAAGGGCGAGATCGTATCGACCCGCGGCCGGCGCAGCGAGGATGCACAGCGTTACAATGCGCGTCCGGGCGACATCGCGGCCGGGCTGCCAATGGCGGTCCTGATCAATGGCGGCTCTGCCTCGGCCAGTGAAATCGTCGCCGGCGCATTGCAAGATCACCATCGAGCGATCCTGCTTGGCACGAAATCGTTCGGCAAAGGATCGGTGCAAACGATTATACCGCTTCCCGGCCACGGAGCGATGCGTCTCACGACTGCCCGTTACTACACGCCGTCGGGGCGTTCAATACAGGCCAGGGGGATTGATCCCGACATCGTTGTCGAGGCTGCGAAGATCGAAAAGCCATCGGACAAGGGCGACAAGATCGCTACCGCGACAGACATGAAGAAGGAAGATACTGGCGAGCCGCCGGAGCTAACCTCTGTTGATCCCACCATCATGGGTACGCCGGCCGACTACCAGCTAGCTCGAGTGGTCGACATGCTGCGCGGCATTGCGTTGTTCAATGGACGCGTCGTCAACTGAGCCGGTGTTGGTTTTGACGCGACCGAACGGTACAATCGGGCGCGCGATATGCTCGAATATCGTCGCTCTGTCGGCATAATGTTGCTGAACCGGCACGCCGAAGTGTTCGTCGGTCGGCGTATCGACATACCCTCGGTTCCGGCATGGCAGATGCCACAAGGCGGCATCGACCCGGGAGAAACTCCGCGCAAAGCGGCACTGCGTGAGCTAAAGGAGGAAATCGGCACCGACAAGGCCGAGATCCTCCGCGAAAGCCGAACGTGGCTGATATACGACCTTCCTCCCGAGCTCGGCGGTACCGTCTGGGGCGGGCGTTACCGCGGCCAGAAGCAAAAATGGTTCGCAATGCGCTTCACAGGCAGCGACAGCGATATCAACGTCGCTACTGCACATCCGGAATTCGATCGCTGGCAATGGGTACTGCCGCAGCGGCTGCCCGAAATGATCGTTCCGTTCAAGCGCCAGCTCTATCTCGACATCCTCGCCGAATTTCGTGAGCACTGCATCGCGAGTCCGGACAACGATAAGTCATAGTTCTCACGGCATTCTGCTGAGGTGAGGAGCGACGACTGGCAGCCGCACCATCGCCACGTCGATTGCCTCTGCATCCGGCATCGCGGTTTGCGCGCCATATGCCAGGCACGCAAGACCCGCTGCGGCGCTGGCCCGCGACAGCGCTTGCTCGAAGCTCGAGCCCAAATTGAGCGCCGCGGCGAGGACGCCAACAAACGTGTCACCTGCACCCGTGGTGTCGACCGGGTCCACAGACAAAGCCGGCACTTCGAGGGCGCTTCCATCGGCGAGAAGAACAATGGCCCCCGCCGCGCCGCGAGTCACCACGAGGCCACGCCGCAGCCGGCGCGCGAGCTCTACCGGATCGGGTCCCAACGTCATCGCTTCGCGTTTGTTCGTGACCAGCAAATCGATCTCTGACAAAAGCCCGGGATCGAGCGAGAGCGCCGGCGCGAGGTTGAGCAGACATCGCGCGCCGCGCATGCGTGCGCGCCGAATCAATGATGCGGTTTCGCCGAATGGGACTTCCATCTGCGCGACGACGATCGTCCGAGGATCTAGCAGTTCGTCGGGAACCCAATCCGACCGAGTCTCCGAATTAACACCCGGCGAAACTGCGATAGCGTTCTCACCCGCTGCGGAAACCATGATCGCGGCACAGCCGGTGGGCCGATCGAGTTCTCGAACAAGCCTCGTGTCGACACCATCGCGGCGCAGTAGACTGAGAGCGATCGAGGCAAACGTATCCCGGCCAATGGCGCCGGCGAGCACGACCTCGGATCCGGCTCGGCGCGCCGCCAATGCTTGATTGGCGCCTTTACCTCCCGGCAGCAGGGCATAATCGCCGCCGAGAACGGTCTCTCCGGGTTGTGGCAAATGAGGGACAGGAGCGACCAAATCGACGTTAATCGACCCAAAAACCAGAATCATTCGCGCTCGCGCTCTGGGTGTGACGGTTACGAACGCTTGCACCGAAGCGTTGTTGTAGATTGATATATCTTCAAAACCAAAGGTAGGTGATGGAAAGGGCGGGATGACGGGCTTCGAGACACGTCCGCTGGGGCGTACGTCCCTCAGAGTCACGGTCCTCGGCCTCGGCACCGGGACACTCGGTGGTCATCGGATCCCGGTGACCCGCCAGGAGGGCGAGGCCGTGGTTCGAGCCGCCTGGTCTTCCGGCGTGCGCTATTTCGATTGTGCACCGTTTTACGGTTTCGGGCGGGCAAGCCGCATTCTCGGCGATACCTTGCGCGAATTGCCGCGCAATGAATGGGTATTGGCGACCAAGGTCGGGCGACTACTGCGCCCGCAACCAGATTCCGGCGCGCGCAGCGCATTGCAGCATCCGATGCCATTCGATCCAATCTACGACTATTCCTACACCGGCATTATGAGGTCCTTCGAGGATGACCTGCAGCGCCTGGGACTGGCGCGGATAGATATCCTGTATGTGCACGACGTCGGCGCCAGAGAGCATCGAGACGCTTATCCGGAGGTAAGGCGCACATTCCGCAAGAGCGGCTATCGCGCGCTCGAGGAGCTACGTTCTTCCGGAACGGTCAACGCGATCGGGATCGGCGTCAATGAATGGGAGGTGCTTCACGAAGCCTTGGAGTGGGGAGCGTGGGACGTTTTTCTCCTTGCCGGGCGATACACGTTACTGGAACAAACGGCGATCGAAAAGCTGCTGCCGAAGTGCCTACGGATGGGGATCTCGGTCGTCATCGGCGCACCGTTCAACACCGGCATTTTGGCGGGACGCGACTGTTGGAATTATCGACCTGCGCCTCGCGAGATCGTCGACCGGGTGGACGCAATCCGAGCGGTCTGCGACGACCACAGTGTACCGTTGATCGCCGCCGCCCTTCAGTTTCCGCTCGCCCATCCTGCCGTCGCGGCAATCCTGCCCGGCCCCCGCAATGTGGAAGAGTTCGAGACCAACGCAAGGCTGTTGCGATACTCGATCCCGCCGGCGCTGTGGGCAGACTTGCGCACTGCCGGGCTTCTGCACCCCGACGCTCCGATACCGGCAGCCCCATAGGTAGAGCTGTAACCCGAGGAGGATCGCGATGAGATTGAAGGGCACAACAATCCCCGATTTCGTGATACAGCGCGTCGTCGACCGCCGCGGCGCAGAGCATTGCTTTGCGGATCTAGAACCTAGCCGGACGGCACTGGTCGTGATCGACCTGCAGCATGCCTTCATGAATGACGCAGTCGGGCACGCGGTGGTGCCGGCGGCGCGTGAGATCGTTCCTGCGGTCAACCAGCTGGCGGCGGCCGTCCGCGCCACGGAGGGCGGCGTATTCTGGGTCAAAATGACGCACGACGAGCGCTGCCTCAAGGACTGGTCGGTCGCCTTCGAGCTCGCGACCCCGCAGATGCGCGAAAAGCGCATCGCGGCACTCACTGAGGGTTCGCCCGGCCATGAGCTGTGGCCCGAACTCGACGTCCGGGGGGAAGACGAGATCGTCAGGAAATACCGCTACAGTGCCTTCATGCCCGGAACATCCGAACTGCCTGACCGGCTGCGCGCTCGGAGCTTCGATACCGTGCTGATCACCGGCACCGTGACCAACGTTTGCTGCGAGAGCTCGGCGCGGGACGCCAACATGACGAATTTCCGCACCGTCATGGTCAGCGACGGCAACGCCGCCAATAGCCAGGAGGAGCACGACGCCTCGCTGACTGCCTTCTACAACGTCTTTGGCGACGTGATGGACACGGACATGATCATTGCCAGCCTGCAACGGGGGCGGGCGGTGCGCGCAGCCTAGGGAGGGAGCGATGAGAGAGAACCGGGTCAAGCACATTCTGCGCGAGGGCGGCCTCGCGCTCGGTACTCATGTCGGCGGCATCGCCGACCCGCAGATCGTCGAGCTGATCGGGCTCGCCGGCTTCGACGCCGCGTTCATCGATATGGAGCACACCACTTACGACCTGCACGATGTGCAGCTCGCGGTGATGGCCGCCGAGCGCGTCGGGATCACGCCGATCGTTCGCACCCCCGGCTTCGACCCCGCCTTCATCCTGCGCCTGCTTGATATGGGCGTACAGGGCGTCCAGGTGCCGCACGTCAGCAGCGCCGAGACCGCCCGCGCGGCGGTCAAGGCGGTGCGCTATCCGCCGCTCGGCGAGCGCGGCATGGCGGCCGGCAGCCGGGCCGCGGATTACGGCCGGATCCCGCTCGTCGAGCACATGGCACAGTCGAACCGTGAGATCCTCCTCGCCTGCATGATCGAGGACATGGAGGCAGTCGAGCGCATCGACGAGATCGCCGCGGTCGAGGGCGTCGACCTTCTGGCGGTCGGGCCTTCCGACCTGTCGCGCTCACTTGGTGTCAGCGGTCAGCCCGACCACCCGCGCCTCGTCGCCGCGATCGACCGCGTGCGCGAGGCGGTGAAGAAAGGCGTCGGCGCCCGGCTCGCCTTGCCGCTCAACCACGCGGCCTTTCCGCGCAGCGCGGCGCAGCTCAAGGAACTTGGTGCCGGCTACACGAACTGCGCGCCGACCCCGGAAGCGCGCCTGCTTCATTCATTGCAGACGCAGCTCGCGGAGGCCCGCAAGCTCCTCGGTTAAATCTGTAGCTCCGTTCTCCGCCGAGCCCGGCTCGTTGCCGGCCGGAGGCGGCGCTCGCTGTTTTCGCTGTTCTTCCCAAAATTTACAGCGTGAGCCCTCTGTCTTTTGGCGGGATTCCTCGGTTTTCGAGAAGGAATAACAGCGAAATTGCCCGCTGTTTTTCGCTGTTTCCCGCTGTTTTTGGTTCCGCCGACCCTCTCGCCTCCTGTCCCCGCAAGCTTGCCATTAGCGATCAGCAATTACCATATTATCGCGAATTTGTCAATACAAACTTAGCTCGTTACGCTCACCAGTTGCGTCGCACGATACCGGATAAACCTCCAAGCAAGGCGGCTCGCGGTCCACGCGAGCAAGCCGTGAGGGTTCAGCCCCACAGCTTTAAAGATCAACGTGACGCCATGCGCCGCGTGGTGCTCGTGGTAGAGCTTATAGACGCGCGCGGCATAGGCGCGACTGTAGCGGCGGCGCTCGTAAGGCCGCACGCTGTCGTTTGCCGCGTAATAGGCGTAAGCGAGCTCGTCATCTTCCGATTCGCCAATTCGCCCGAGCGCAATGCGCAACCGGCACCAAACGCCGATACGCTCGCGTTCGAGGCAGCGCGCTAGGTTTCTGTAGAAGAGCTTGTAGTGCCGGATCTCATCGGCTGCGATATTCCGGCAAATTTCCTTCAGAACTGGCTCATGCACCGCATCGCGCAGTGCCGAGTAATAAGAGCTGGTCCCTACCTCGACCATGCAGCGCGCGATCATCTCACCCGACCGCGAGCCGCGGCGCGAGACCTCGCGGTCGAAATCAACCTGGAAGCCTGCCTGAAACCGCTGAAAAGCGGTGTCGAAATCGAATTCGGGGTCGGCCATCGCCGCCCAGCGCGCCAATGCCTTGCCGTGCTGGATTTCTTCCTCGCCCCAGCGGCACGCGTCCCGCTGAAAATGGGGGTCGTCATGGAAAATTCGGCACAAGTGATGCCCGTAGGCCCCACCATTGTATTCAACCAGGCTCGCGGCCTTCACGATGCGGACGATCTCCGGGTCGATCTTACCGCGATCGAACCGATGCCAAGGGATGTCGTCGAGCGTCCAGTGCCCCATCGCTTATTTACCTGAGAGCTTTTCTTTCAAGAGCTGGTTGACGAGGGCCGGGTTGGCTTTGCCTTGGGTGGCACGCATGACCTGGCCGACAAAGAAGCCGTAGAGTTTGTCACGGCCGGCGTGGTATTCGGCGACCTTCTCGGCCTGCGCGGCGAGGACGGTGTCGATCGCTGCTGCGATCGCGCCCTCGTCGGTCACTTGGCGCAGGCCCTTGGCTTCGATGATGGCGGCCGGATCGGTTCCGGTGGCGACCATCTCTGCGAAGACGTCCTTGCCGAGACGGCCGGAGATTGTCCCGTCGGCGATGAGATCGATCAGCGCGCCGAGCTGCTCGGCCGAGACCGGCGACTCGTCGATCCCGACGCCGAGCCGGTTCAGCGCGCCGAACAGATCCCCCATGACCCAGTTTGCCGCGGCTTTCGGGTCGTGGCCGGCAGCGCGCTCGAAGAATAGCGCAGTCTCCTTCTCGGCGACGAGCACGGAGGCATCGTCCGACGACAGACCGTAAGTGGAGACGAACCGCACCTTCTTCGCGTCGGGCAGTTCGGGAAGCTCCGCGCGCAACCGCTCTACCCACTCTGGATCGAGCACGAGCGGCAACAGGTCGGGGTCGGGGAAATAGCGGTAGTCGTGCGCCTCCTCTTTCGACCTCATCGGCCGGGTGATGCCGCGCGCCGAGTCGAATAGGCGCGTCTGCTGATCGATCACCCCGCCCTCTTCGAGGAGCTCGATCTGGCGCCGCGCCTCGTACTCGATCGCCTGCATGACGAACCGGACCGAATTGAGGTTCTTGATCTCGCAACGGATACCGTAGGGGTGGCCCGGGCGCCGCACCGAGACATTGCAGTCGCAGCGCAGTGAGCCCTCCTCCATATTGCCGTCGCAGGTGCCGAGATAGCGCAGGATCGAGCGCAATTTGCGTAAATAGATTCTCGCCTCCTCAGCGCTGCGCAGATCGGGCTCCGAGACGATCTCCATCAGCGCGACGCCGGCCCGGTTGAGGTCGACATAGGAGAGGGTCGGGTGCTGGTCGTGCAGGCTCTTGCCAGCATCCTGCTCGAGATGCAGGCGGGTGATGCCGATCTCGCGCGTCGTGCCATCCGGCATATCGAGCGCGACCTTGCCGCGCCCGACGACCGGTTGCTGGTATTGCGAAATCTGATAGCCGGCCGGCAGGTCGGGATAGAAGTAGTTCTTGCGCTCGAAAACGCTTTCGAGCTCGATCTTGGCATTGAGGCCGAGCCCGGTCTTGACCGCCTGCTCGACACAGAACCGGTTGATGACGGGCAGCATGCCGGGGAAAGCAGCATCAACCGGCGAGACCTGCGTGTTCGGCTCCGCCCCGAAATCGGTCGCCGCCCCGGAGAACAGCTTGGCCTTCGAGATCACTTGGGCGTGAACCTCAAGGCCGATCACCGTTTCCCACGGCCCGGTGCGGCCCTCGATCATCCGCGGTCTCCTGCGACAAAGCTCGGCACGTGCCGGAATTCGGCAGCGCGCTCCAACACCTCGGCGACGCGCAACACCGTCTCCTCGTCGAAGGCCCGCCCGCTGATCTGCAGCCCGAGCGGCAGCCCCTCTCCCGAGAGCCCGGCTGGGATCGAGATCGCCGGCAATCCGGCCAGATTAGCCGGTACCGTGAAGACATCGTTTAGATACATCGCGACCGGGTCCTCGGTTTTCTCGCCGATCGCGAACGCGGCAGAGGGCGCGGTCGGAGTCAGGATGCAATCGACTTGTTCAAAGGCCTTGGCGAAATCGCGCATAATCAGGGTCCGCACCCGCTGCGCTTTGAGGTAATAGGCGTCGTAGTACCCCGCCGAGAGCACATACGTGCCGATCAGCACCCGACGGCGGACTTCGGCGCCGAACCCGGCGGCGCGGGTCACTTCATACATCTCGTCGAGGGTACCCCTTTCGACCCTGAGGCCGAAGCGCACGCCGTCGTAACGCGCCAGGTTCGAAGAGGCTTCAGCGGGCGCGATGATGTAGTAGGCCGGCAGCGCGTATTTGGTCATTGGCAAGCTTATGTCGACGACCTCCGCCCCGGCTGAGCGCAGCCACTCGGCTCCCTGCCGCCACAAGGTCTCGATCTCCGCCGGCATGCCGTCCACGCGGTATTCTTTGGGGATTCCGACACGCAGCCCACGGATGTCGCCGGTCAGCGCCGCCTCGAAATTGGGCACCGGGACCGGCGCCGACGTCGAATCCTTCGGATCGTGGCCAGCCATCGCTCGCAGCATGATCGCGGCATCGCGAACGGTCCTGACCATCGGCCCGGGGTGGTCGAGCGAAGAGGCATAAGCAACCACACCCCAGCGCGAGCAGCGGCCATAGGTCGGCTTCATGCCGACAATGCCGCAAAAGCTCGCGGGTTGCCGGATCGAGCCGCCGGTATCGGTACCAGTCGCGGCGAGCGCCGCCCGTGCCGCAACCGCTGTGGCGGACCCGCCGGACGAGCCGCCGGGGACCAGTGGGCGATTGTCTCCCTTGGGGCTCCCAATTTGGCGGTGCCATGGGTTCTCGACCGGACCGTACCAGCTTGTCGTGTTCGACGAGCCCATCGCGAATTCGTCGAGATTGGTCTTGCCGAGCATGACCGCGCCGGCCTGCCACAGCTTGCTCGTGACCGTCGATTCGTAGGGCGGGTGAAATCCGTCGAGGATGTGCGAGGCCGCCGTTGTCAGCACGCCCTTCGTGCAATAGAGGTCTTTGACCGCGATTGGAATGCCGTCGAGCGGCAAGCCCTCGCCGCGGGCAAGCCGCGCATCCGTGGCCTTGGCCATCTCCAGCGCCCGCTCGGGCGTCGGCGTGATATAGGCGTTGAGGACCTTGGCCTCTTCGACGGCATCATTATAGGCAAGCGCGAACTCGCGCGCCGAAAAGGACTTGCGGACGAGGCCGTCCCGAGCCTGCGCGAGGGTCAAAGCGAGCAGCGAGCCGTCGCTCACTCGAGTACCTTGGGCACGACAAAGAACCCCTGGGTTGTACGAGCGGCGTTGCCGAGAATATCCTCGCGGCGAGTGCGGTCGGTGACTTCGTCATTGCGCATTGGCAACGAGGTCGCCACGGCGCTCGCCATCGGCGGCACCTCCGATGTGTCGACTTCGTTCAGCTGCTCCATCCAGCTCAGGATTCGCGAGAGTTCCTCAGCCAGAGGCTCGAGCTCAGCTTCGCCAAGCCTGATGCGCGCCAGAGCGGCTATACGCGCCACCGCGGCCTTATCCAGCGGCATGCGTTCGCGCTCTCCCAAATCGTCCGACAGAACCGGCTATCATCGCTCATGATCCTAAGCAATCCCGCAGAGCTGCGCGAGGCGGTGGCCCCCGGCAAGCGGCTGATGGGCCTTGATGTCGGAACCAAGACGATCGGCCTCGCCGTGTCGGACACCCGCCGGGTCATCGCCACCCCGCTCGAGACGATCAGGCGCCGCCGGCTCCGCGAGGATATGGCCCGGCTCTTCGCGCTGATCGACACGCACGCGGTCGGGGGGCTCGTCATCGGCTTGCCGCTGACGCTCGCCGGCAAAGATGGCCCGCGGACCCAATCGGTCCGCCAGTTCGCCAGGAATCTCATCGCGCAACGCGACATTCCAGTTACTTTTTGGGATGAGCGCCTCTCCACCGCCGCGGTTACCCGTGAGATGATCGCCGCCGACCTCACCCGCAAGCGCCGTGGCGAAATCGTCGACCGCGTCGCTGCCGCTTATATCCTGCAAGGCTGCCTCGATTACCTCGGCCGCGGAGGGTGACCCTTGCTCTTTCGGGTGTGAACATCGAGAAAAAGGCCGCCGAGCTTAAACTCGGCGGCCCCCTCGTTCCGACAGTGCTCGGCGTGGAAGCCGGCGCGTCGAATGGCTAACCGGACTAGATTTCCCTACCGATGCCCTCGGGCAGGTGAATCACGTCATCATCGATCAATACTGTCTTCCTGGCGCCGTAGTCCGCGTCCAGGACCACTTTTCCAGCTTTTGTCACCCTGATAGAAGCGGCGTCGTGCTTCGACGTATAGGTCAGGAATTCGCCCTGGGGATGGGGGCCGTCCCAGTCCCCGTCGTCAAGCTCGACGGTATCAAAAGCAACCACACGCACCTTTTCGCTAGCCATCTCCAACCTCCTCCAAGAGCGAGCCCGCAGAGCGTAGGCTCTGCAAGGCCGGTTCACTGCGAGGCTAGAACTACAGAGTCCGCCAGCACTTTTGGCGCCCAACTGGTCGCTCGCCTTGCCTCGCGCAACGAAAAATATTCAAACAGCGCATGGAAAGGTGTGAGGTAGCTCACATCGACCCAAATTTTTAGAAGGGCTGTGTTTTATTAACTTTTGAACTACTCTATTCTTTACGAAGATTAACGGGAGCGAAGCGGCGATCTTCCTGAAACTCGGTATCTGACATACGCGGCACTCGCTCATCGCCGGCGGAAGGAGACAGAAACGCAATAGAGGATGAACGGCCCCTCAGGCCGGCCGGGCTCAATCGACCGCTTTAGCCGCGGCGTACCCGACGCTGATAGTGCCGCCCATTGGGGACTCCGGTATAATAGCAGTTGTATGTGATTTTCTGCGAGTTGGGCATGAGCGAAATGGCAGACCTCGAAGGCATTCGCCGCCAGCTGGCCGCGACGATCCACGCGCACTGGAAGCTGTTTCTCGCGCAGGGCATCCTTATGATGGTGCTCGGCTTTTTGGCCGTGGCCGAACCAAACATCGCTACCGTAGCGGTGGCGATATTTGTCGGATGGCTGTTTTTCATCGGCGGGATTTTTCGGGCCGCGTCGGTCTGGCATTCCCGGCATGCGCCAGGCTTCACGTGGTCGATGCTGACCGCGATCCTGTCAATCGTGCTCGGCCTGATATTGATCCTTCGACCCTTGCCAGGTGTGCTGACCCTGACGATGGTGCTTATCGTCTTCTTCATCGTCGAGGGGATTGCCTCGATTCTCGCCGCGATCCAGCATCGCAATCACCTCCGCAGCTGGGGCTGGGTGCTGTTCAGCGGCATCATTGACCTGTTTCTCGCCTTTCTGATCTGGGACGGCTGGCCGAGCTCTGCCGAATGGGCGATCGGCCTGCTCGTCGGCGTCAACATGCTATTCTTCGGCCTGTCGCTCGTAATGACCGCGCTCGCCGCGCGCCAGATGGGCGATCAGCCGCGCTAGGGCGTTTCGACGCGCGACGGACGCTGGGAATCCTCGTCGGGCGGATAAGCCGGCGCGGTTTTTGCCAGCGAGGTGATGCCGGCGAGGCCGCCGAGGTTCATGCTGTCGACGGCGCTGCTCGGCACGATTATCGTGCTGCCGCGCTCCTTGACGCTCTCATAGAGCATGTTCATGCAGGGCGGCGGGTTGTCGGCGTAGGTCCGTGCCGCTTCGGCAAATTTGTGGGCGATCTCCGCCTCGGCGGCACTCAAAATCACTCGGGCGTGCCGCTCGCGCTCGGTCTGGGCCTCCCGGCTGATCGCATCCTGCAGCGGCGCCGGAATAGTGACGTCGCGGATCTCCACAGACCGTACATGGATGCCCCAATCCGACGTCTTCGCGTCGATTGTCTCACGCAATCGATTGTCGAGTTCCTGACGGTTGGAAAGCAAACTGGCGAGATCGGCAGCGCCGATCATTTCCCGCAATGAGGTCTGTGCAGCCCAAGAAATTGCTTCACCATAATCTGCGACTTCGAGGGCTGCGCGCTTTCGGTGACGATCCAAAAAATGATCGCGTCGACATCCACCGGCACGGTGTCCTTGCTCAGGGTCTGCTCGGCGAGAAACTGGGGGGTTCGGATGCGGGTGTCGATCACCGCGGCGATGCTGTCGACGATTGGGATCATCCAAAACAACCCGGGGCCCCGGACCGCCAGGAACTTTCCGGCTCGCAACACCACCGCCTGCTCCCATTGCCGGACCATTTTGAGCGAGGCGAGGACGATTGCCGCGAGCGCTATCAGAAGCGCTCCCGGTACGAAAAAGGCGAGCGAGCGCAATAGCGAGCGCGCCGATCACGACAAGAACGACAGCAATCGCGAGCGAGATCGGATTGAGGGTCATGATTCGGCCAGTCTATACCGAACTGCTCGTCCCGAGTACCTTGCCCGGCAGACGGCCTCTCCTTATAGTCCGGCGCTCATGCAGGGAGTTGCCCGCAACCGTCCCTTTCCGCACCGCCATCTTCTCGGCATCGAAGGTCTGTCGCCGGAGGACATCAATTATGTCCTCGACCTGGCCGACGGCTATGTCGAGCTCAACAGGCAGGCCGAGAAGAAACGGACGCTGTTGCGCGGCCGTACGATCATCAACTGCTTTTTCGAGAACTCCACCCGCACCCGTACGTCGTTCGAAGTCGCCGGCAAGCGTCTAGGCGGGGACGTCATCAACATGTCGGTCGCGGCAAGCTCGATGCACAAGGGCGAGACTTTGATCGACACCGCGATGACATTAAACGCAATGCATCCCGACGTGCTGATCGTCCGCCATCCCGAATCGGGCGCGGTGCAGCTGCTGTCGGAGAAGCTAGATTGCGCCGTCATCAACGCCGGCGACGGCAGCCACGAGCATCCGACGCAGGCGCTGCTCGACGCTTTAACGATCAGGCGGCGCAAGGGCCGCCTCGGCGGGCTCACTGTGGCGATCTGCGGCGACGTCCTCCACAGCCGCGTCGCGCGTTCGAATATCGCGCTGCTCAACACGATGGGCGCGCACGTGCGCGTCGTTGCGCCGCTGACCCTGCTGCCGGCCGAAATCGAGCGGCTCGGCGTCGAGGTGTTCCACGACATGGCAGCCGGGCTCGCCGATGTCGACATCGTCATGATGCTGCGGCTGCAGAGCGAGCGCATGCACGGTGCGTTTATTCCGACGACGCGCGAATACTTCTATTTCTTCGGGCTCGATTACGACAAGCTGCGGGTGGCCAAACCGGACGCGCTGATCATGCATCCGGGGCCGATGAACCGCGGCGTCGAGATCGGCAGCGAGGTCGCCGACGACATCGACCGTAGCCTGATCCGCCAGCAGGTCGAGATGGGGGTCGCGGTTCGCATGGCCTGTCTCGAGATCCTGATGCGGGATCTCGGCAACGGACCGCCCCTGCCGTGAATCGCTGGCTATTCCGTCGGGCGCGGTTGCTCGACGCGGAGAGAGGGCTCGACGTGGTTGGCGATCTATTGGTCGAAGGCGATCGGATTGCCGCGGTCGGCGGCGATCTGTTCACCATTGCGCGCGAAGCGGAGATCGTGAGCGCCGAGGGGCTGTGCCTTACGCCAGGGCTTGTCGACATGCGTGTGCAATTGCGCGAGCCCGGCGCCGAGCACATGGAATCGATCGAGAGCGCCGGGCAGGCCGCCGCCGCGGGCGGGGTTACGACGATGGTCGCGCTCCCGAATACCGACCCGCCGGTCGACGATGTCTCCGTCGTCGAGTTCCTCGCTCGGCGCGCGCGCGAGGTCAAGCTTGCCAAGATCCACACTTACGCCGCCGCAACTAAGGGGCTCCTGGGCCGCGATTTAACCGAGATGGGTTTGCTTGCCGCGAACGGCGCGCTCGGTTTCACCGACGGAGTACAGGCGGTCTCCGACGCGCTCGTCATGCGGCGTGTCCTCGCCTATGCCCGCACCTTCGATCTGCTGGTGATCCAGCATCCGGAGGAGCAGAGCCTTGCGGGAGCCGGTGAGGTGAGCGAAGGGGAGACCGCGACCCGACTCGGCCTGCCCGGCATCGCGCCTGCGGCCGAAGTTATCATGATCGAGCGCGATCTGCGGCTCGTCGAGATCACCGGTGCCCGCTATCACGTCGTCCATGTCTCGACCGCTGCGGGGATCGAGGCGATTCGCCGCGCCAAGGCGCAGGGGCTGCCGGTCACTTGTGATACGGCGCCCCCCTATTTCACGCTGAATGAGACAGCGATCGGCGATTATCGGACCTTCGCCAAGCTTTCCCCACCGCTGCGCAGCGAGTGGGACCGGCGGGGGGTCGTCGAGGGGTTGCGCGACGGCACGATCGATGTGATCGCTAGCGATCACGCGCCGTGGGACCAGGATTCCAAGCGCCTGCCGTTCAGCTCGGCGGCCTACGGCATCGTCGGGCTCGAGACGCTATTGCCGCTCTCCCTCGAACTCTACCACAATGGTCATTTGGGGCTGCTTGAAGTCATCCAGCGCCTGACCTGGAACCCGGCGCGGATACTCGGTTTACCGGTAGGCCGTCTGGCGCCGGGGGCGCCTGCCGATTTGCTGCTCTTTGATCTCGACGTGTCCTGGCGGATCTCCACCGACGATTTCCGCTCGAAATCGAAGAACGCCCCCTTCGATGGACGCCCGGTTCAGGGCCGCGTGCGTCGCACGATCGTCGACGGCCGCACCATCTTCCAGGGCGAGGGCTGAGTGACGCTCGCTGCCATCGGCGTTCTCGGCTATTTGCTCGGCTCGATCCCCTTTGGTTTGCTGCTGACTCGGTTCGCTGGCCGCGGCGATATCCGGCGGATCGGGTCGGGCAATATCGGTGCCACCAACGTCTTACGCACCGGCAGCAAGACGCTTGCGGCGCTGACGGTGCTGCTCGACGTAGCGAAAGGGATGGCCGCGGTCATGATCGCGCGGCAGTGGGACCCCGAAGCCGGACTGGTCGCGGCCGGCTGCGCAGTCCTTGGCCATATGTTTCCGGTCTGGCTCGGCTTTCGCGGCGGCAAGGGTGTCGCGACCGCGCTCGGCGTCTTGTTCCCCCTCGCTTGGCCGGTGGCGCTCGTCGCGGCACTGCTGTGGGTCGCCGCTGCTTTCGTCTTCCATTATTCGTCACTGGCAGCGCTAGTCGGCGCGGCGGCCGGCGCCATGCTTGCACCGTTTGTGGCCGACGGGAGGACGGCGCTGGTGATCGCCGGTATCGCCCTATTAATCATCCTGCGGCACCATGCCAACATCCGACGCCTGATTGCAGGCACGGAGAGCCGGATATCGCTCAAAAAGAGCTGAGGCAGGCCCTGGCTGCACGCGAACTCGACCCGCAAGAGCGTCTCGACTGGTTGCGGTTGTGCCGCACCGAGACAATCGGCCCGATCACCTTCTACGCGATGTTGCGCCGGTTCGGCTCGGCGCGGGCAGCCCTCAACATGGTGCCGCAGCTCGCTCGCCGAGGTGAGCGCTCGCAAACCGTGACCCCGGTCACTCGGGCCGCGGCCGAGTCCGAACTGGCTGCGCTCAGCCGCGCCGGGGCGCGGACGATCTGCTGGGGCGAGCCGCTTTATCCGAGCGCTCTTGCGGCGATCGAGGATGCGCCGCCGATCCTGACCGTGCTCGGGCGAGCCGAGTTGTTGACCAGGCCGATCGTGGCGATCGTCGGAGCCCGCAACGCCTCAGCCATTGGCCGGCGCATCAGCCGCGAACTCGGTGCGTCGCTCGGTGAGGCCGGAATTGTCGTCGTCTCGGGTCTGGCGCGCGGCATCGATGCCGCCGCGCATCTGGGTGCCCTCGAGACCGGCAGCGTGGCAGTCGTCGCCGGCGGTGTCGATGTCGTCTATTCAGAAGAGAATCGTGGGCTCCATGAAGCGCTGGCGCGTCAGGGAGCGATCCTCGCGGAACTGCCGCTCGGAACCGAGCCCCAGGCAAGGCATTTCCCACGCCGCAACAGGATCATCTCGGGGATGGCGTTCGGCGTTATCGTCGTCGAGGCCGCGGCTCGCTCGGGATCGCTAATCACTGCGCGATGCGCGCTCGAACAGGGCCGCGACGTCTTCGCCGTACCAGGTTCGCCACTCGATCCGCGGTGTCGCGGGTGCAACGATCTGCTGCGCCGTGGTGCGATCCTGACCGAGAATGCCGAGGATGTGCTGTCGCAGTTGGCGGCACAGGTGCGCAATGCACCGCCACCCCCAGCTCGGCTGGTGCCGATCCCGGCCACGACGGATTGGCTTCGCGCCGAGCCCACTCATCCGATCGCAGACGAGGTCCTGGAAAAATTGGGTCCGACCCCGGTCGCGGTTGACGAACTGGTGCGGCAATGCCACTTGTCAGCCGCCGCAGTGGCCACCCTCC
>Ga0306919_10000053_pt1 | contig 39018 bp, 44 predicted proteins | sample flu12Cox44000172_FD_203764 | JGI IMG/M metagenome (GOLD analysis project Ga0306919, IMG submission 203764) | Lab enrichment of tropical soil microbial communities from Luquillo Experimental Forest, Puerto Rico - flux4day.12C.oxic.44.000.172 (v2)... | ecosystem: Environmental > Terrestrial >... | reverse complement strand
TATAATTTGCGCAGTCACATCGAGATTGTTCGACGCAAGATCGCCTCCCACGGAAATGCACCGGGGCGGGTGGCGGCTGAATAACTGGAATGTCCGCTTTGGGTCAAAAGCAGACATGTGCAGTGCACTCGCTCATGTCCGCTTTACCCCCGAAAGCGACATCAAATGCGACATATGGAATGTCCGCTTTGGGCCGATAGCGGACAAACTTGCTGGCGCATTACAATGTTTAGTCGTCGTTTCTCGCCGTATGCTATCGTTCTAAATCTGGCTGCAAGGGGAGGAAGGAATGCGCGTTTACAAGGCCTGCATTATATTAGCGTTCGTCACCGGGATTGCAGCAGAAGCCCGCGCCCAGAGCACCGAGTCTGTCGTCAAGCTTCCAAGTGATATTCAGTTCAAGGCCCCTGTAAACCCGGGACCCCAAACTGCAGTCCTTTACGGCGATCCGACCAAAGCAGGCGTGTACGTGATGCGAGTCAAGATTCCGGCGGGCTTCAAAGCCATGCCGCATTGGCATTCAGAGGAGTGGCGCACGACTGTGGTCCTATCCGGAACGTCTTATTTCGGCATTGGCGAACAATGGGACGAAAGCAAGCTCAAGGCCTATCCCCCGGGCACGTTCTATTCCGAACCGCCGAAGACGCCGCACTACGTATGGGCGAAGGATGGTGAGGTGATCATCCAGATCACCGCCATGGGGCCGACGGGCACAACCGAAATCCCGCAAAAGCAATAACGCTTCGTGCCATCAAGGCTGACGAGGTGATTGAATCACCGCTAGGGGTCAGAAGCGGAAGTAAGAACTCTTTACTTCGATGCCGCTTTACTTCTGAAAGCGGACATGTGCAGCGCACTAGCCCATGTCCGCCCTGGGCCAATAGCGGACAGCTTCAAGCGGGAACGACTTTTACTCAAGTCGTCGATCGCAAGCTCGGCTACTAACGGCCCACGGCCCACTATGTCCGCTTTGGGTCAAAAGCGGACATGTGCGGTGCAAAAGAGCATGTCCGCTTTACCCCGGAAGCGCTCTGCACTTGGAGACTCCCGTATTTTTCTGGATGCATTTGTCATCGGCGATCAGCCGGAAGGCAAGGCTAAGGATCATTCGGACGTCGTATATAATTAGAATGACAACCCCGCAGTCCGCGGAACGTGGCCATCTCCTGATGGATGAGTCCGACAAATCAGCGCTCCAGCTCCTCGCCAAGCTTGCTCAGCAGCTGGCAAGCCTGCAAAGGGAGTGTAGCGAGCTGCGCCACGAGCTCGATGACGCCACCAAGGTGCAACAAGAGCAATTGGAGCAACTGGCGGCATTGAAAGCGAAGTATGATCAGTTGTGCCGCCAGCGTGATGCTTTCCGCAAGGCGCTGGAAGAACAACTGACGCTCAATCCGGCGTTTTGCGTTATGCCCGATCCCAACACCGAACATTAGTGGAGTAATCGCGTGAGTTCTGAATCAACGCAGTTCAAACCTGGCCCACCCCAAGATCGGTGGTCGCAGGAATGACTATCTTACTTGAAGCGAATTTGCTGAATGCAGTGATACAGACGACTTATAGTCGGCAAAATAAATTAGCGCGCCGGCTGGTCCGGTGCGCGCTGCGACAGACAAATAAGCGCGCGCGAGGGCCACATTCGTTGCGAGTTTGACCCGCCTGCTTCCGATATGCTTCCAGTGGAGTGAATACTGAGACACGATATCGGCGCAGGGATCAAAAAAGTGCTGAATTGTCGGTGCATAAGATGGTGGCGCACGCAGTCTAAGTCGAACCCGTCTCAGCTACCGAATTCCCTGCTAACAGGGAAATTAACAGGGAATTTCGCCGAATCCGCCCGCTAGGTGCGATTTTGAAAGCTGACACGCGAGCAAATTCAAAGGTTTCCAGCGAAATTCCCTACGCAGCAGAACAGGGAAATTTTTCGAAAGAACAGGGAATTTCAATCAAAGAACAGGGATGCTGTGCTGACCGCCGGTTCATGCCCCTCTGATGTTAGCGGTGGCCTTATAGCTGCAGCAGAAACGTTGCAACACCAAGGGGAGCGCATGTCATTTCCGGCGTGGCACAACTAGATTCGCGATGAGAATCTGCACGGCTTTGCCATCTTGGTTGAGGGTGGTGGTCCGAACCTTGATCAGCCCCTGTTCCGGTCGCGACTTGGAAGGCCGCACCTCGAGGATTTCGCTCTCGATGCGCAACTCATCACCGGGCCGCACTGGATACGGCCACCGGAATTCTTCAAAGCCGGCACCCACTATGCCGCCAGCAGGCTTGATCTCGCTGTCAACCAGCAGGCGCATTGTCACCGCGGCGGTGTGCCAGCCGCTCGCGGCCAGCCCGTGGAAGATCGTGCTGCGCGCCGCCTCCTCATCGAGGTGGAAAGGCTGCGGATCGAACTCGGCGGCGAATGCCTTAGCCCGTTGTTTGTCAATGCGGATCTTGCCGGAGCCAAAGGCTTGTCCGATGGCGAAGTCCTCGAGATAGCGCTCGGTCATCTTGGCCAACTCCCTTTAGTTCTTGGTCCCTAGCGGACGTGGGCCGCACCTGGCCTATGGCATAGAAATCAGCGGTTGTGGTCTTGGCGTTAGGTCAAACGATCTAGCGACCTTGGCTTTCAGCTCGTCGATTAGGACGCGCTTGTTTTCCGAATAGTCAATCGGCGCGACAACCAGGCGAACCCCACCTGCTTTGAATGCTGCATCGAGGATGGGTACTAGATCATCGGTCGCGCCAACCCGCGCACCTTTAGCTCCATAGGCCTCGGCATATTTGACGAAATCTGGGTTCTCGAATGAGAGCGCGAAATCACCGAAGCCCATCGATTCTTGTTTCCAGCGAATCATGCCGTAGCCGCGGTCCTCGATGATGAGCACAACGAGATTCAGGCCAAGCCGGATGGCGGTCTCCAAATCCTGCGAGTTCATCATGAACCCGCCATCGCCGCAGATGGCCATGACGCGCCGATCTGGATAAAGAAGTGCCGCGATCATGGCCGAAGCCAGACCGGCGCCCATCGTGGCCAGCGCGTTGTCGAGCAGGATCGTGTTGGCGATGTGGGTGCGATAATTCCGGGCGAACCAGATCTTGTACATGCCATTGTCCAGGCAAATGATGCCGTCATCGGGCATCACCTTCCTGACATCGGCGACCAGACGTTGGGGTGCCAAGGGGTAGCGCGGATCGTCAGCGCCCTCGGCAACATGCTCGAGGATCTGCGCTCGGATCTTCTGGAAGTAAACCGGGTCGTGCGTAAGTTTCCCGTCCAACTCGCTGGCCAGTCGGGCCATGCTGTCTGCAATGTCGCCGACCACCTCGACTTGCGGAAAATAGATCTGGTCGATGTCGGCCACGTTGAAATCAACATGCACGACCTGTGGTCCTCCCGCGCGCATGATGAACGGTGGTTTCTCCGCGGTGTCGTGGCCGACCGCGACGATCAGATCCGCGCGTTCGATCGCCAAATGGACGTAGTCGCCTTCCGACAGCGCCGCCGTGCCGACAAACAGTTCGGAATTGCCGTCGACCGCGCCTTTTCCCATCTGCGTATTGAAAAAAGGAACCTTTAGGCGGCGCACGGCCGCCGACAGCGCGGGCGCAAGGCCCGGTCGGTTGGCGCCGCCGCCAATCATGACCAAGGGATTCCGCGCGCCCGCGATCGCAGTCGCCGCGCGTACAATCGCCTCCTCAGCTGCGACAGTACGAAAGGCGGCACTGACTGGGACAACGGCAGACCGCTCGGTCAATTGTGCCGCGATATCTTCCGGCAGTTCGAGATGAACGGGCCCCGGCCGCTCCGCCTCTGCCACGCGAAAGGCATCTCGGACGAGCGTCGGGATGTTGCCGGCATCTATGACTTGTTTCGCGGATTTTGTGAGTGGGCGCATCATCGAGACCGTATCGATGATCTGAAATTGCGCCTGCCGGCTCTGAAGGACCGGCTTCTGGCCGGTAATCATCAGCATTGGCATGCCACCAAGGGACGCATGGGCCGCCGCGGTCACGAGGTTGGTCGCGCCGGGCCCGAGCGTGCTGAGGCAGACCCCCGGTTTACCCGTAAACCTCCCGTAGGTCGCCGCCATGAAACCGGCGACCTGTTCATGGCGGGTCACCACCACCTTGATGCGCGAGGTCCGGAGGGATTCGAGCATGTCGAGGTTCTCCTCCCCCGGCACGCCAAAGACATATTCGACCCCCTCATTCTCGAGGGCGCGTACGAAAATATCGGAACCTTTGATTGCATAACTTGTCATAGAGCGCATCCTCAGGCGTTGGTGGGCGCCTGAAAACATTACATCATTGGCTCGACTCGCCGACTTTCGCTTCCGCTCATTTGTCCGCATGGCAATCCGGCCCGCGATGGCCGAAAGCTATTTCCGGAAATTTTTTTCGGAAGGGACAGGGTTCAACTGGCGTGAACACGATCACGTCGACGCCGCAATGGCAAGCTTCCCAACCCTGCGGGAAGAGCGCGCTACGCGGAACCGGCGAGCGGGAGCGTGATCTTGAAGCAGCTCGGCGCGTTAGGCTTGGCCTCGGCGACCGCATCGCCCCCATGCAGCCGCGCGATCTGGCGAACGAGCGACAGGCCGAGCCCAGCGCCTTTTGGATCGCCGGCGAGGCGATAGAACGGCGCAAACACCTGTGCGCGCTGCGAGGACGGGACGCCCGGCCCGCCATCGGTTACCTCGAGCACGATCATGGCGCCCGTACGACGCAGGTTAACCCGCACCGGCGGCTTGCCATGGCGCTCGGCATTCTCGAGGAGGTTGCGGATCATCCGGCGCAGCAAACGGGGATCGCCGCGGATAGACACCGGCTCGCCCTTGAGTTCGCAATCGTACCGCGCGCATTCCTCGGCGGCGAGCGCGAGCAGATCGACCTCTTCGCTTGTTTGCAAGGTGCCGATCGCCTCGATCCTGCTCGCCAGCAGGATTTCGTCGATCAGCCCGTCGAGTTCGGCAATGTCATGCTTCAGGTCAGCGGCGTATTTCGGGTCGGGCTTTGCCTCCATCAGCTCGATGCCGAGTCGGATACGTGATAGGGGCGTGCGCAATTCATGCGAGGCATTTGCAAGCAGCATCCGATGGGAAGCGACGAGCTCCTCGATGCGTCCGGCCGCGCGGTTGAAGCTTTCGGCGAGGCGCGCGACCTCGTCGCCGCCTTCGACCTTGACCCGCGTTGACAAATTGCCGGCGCCAAGCGTCTCGACGCCGGCTTGGAGCCTCTCCAGTCGACGCGTGAGTCCACGCACCACTGGAAAGGCGCAGACCGCAACCACAAGCGCGATCACGCCAAGAAACAACACGAGGCCGATCGCGGGGTTGCGATGACGCATAGGCGCGCGCACCACCACCCAGCGCAGATCAGACAGACGAAAGCTCCAGGCCGGCCCGCCGGGACCATGGATCCAACCGCCCTCGCCGACCCGCGATGGCGGTGGCAACGGACGTCCGGTAAAGGCGATCGGCCGCAAGTCAGAATCGAATAAAGCAAGATCGGCGCCGACCTGCTTCGCTAGTCGATCGAGGGCCTGCTGCTGCACGGCCTGCGGCGCATCAACCGGTGGAAGCGATGCACCGGCGAGTTCGCCAGCTATCTCCAGCGCCTGAGCAAATGGCGACGTGGCCGAGCTAAGCCGCCACAGGGCACCGGCAATCACCACGACCAGCAATAGCGCGGCGATGATCGTCAGGTAAATCTTCTGGTAGAGGCGTCGCATGCGCGCGCGTTCTCAGTCCTGCGCCTTGGCAAACACATAGCCTGCGCCGCGCACGGTAATCACCCGGCGCGGCTTCTTCGGATCGTCCTCGATGGCGGCGCGGATGCGCGAGATATGCACGTCGATCGAGCGATCGAAGGCGTCGAGCCGCTCGTTCTTCATGAGATCCATGATCGCCTCGCGCGACATGACGCGCCCCGCATGGCGAGCGAGCACCAGCAAGAGGTCGAACTGATAGCCGGTCATCGTGCATGTCTCGCTGTCGCGCCGCACCTGTCGCGCGCCCACATCGATCTCCAACCGTCCAAAGCGCATCAGTTCAGAATTCTTCTCGCCGCGTTTGGAACGCCGCAAAATGGCGCGCAAGCGCGCCAACAGCTCGCGCGGCTCGAACGGCTTTGGCAGATAATCGTCCGCGCCGATTTCGAGTCCGACCACCCGATCCATGGCGTCGCCCCGCGCCGTCAGCATCAGGATCGGCGTTTGCGCCCCCGCGCGGATTTTGCGGCAGACTTCGAGCCCATCCATATCGGGCAGCATGAGATCGAGGATAAGTGCGTCAAATTCCTGCCGGCCAAACAGCCCGAGACCGGCTCGGCCGGTCGGCGCAATCGTGATGGAAAAGCCGGACTCGCCAAGATAGTTCTTGACCATCTCGGCAAGCCGGGCATCGTCCTCGATAAGGAGAATGCGATCGGTCACGGCACCATTTTAGCCGCGCCACCAGCCGCGCCAACCGCTTGACGACGGCAACAGGCCTTCAAGCTTGCGGCGCTGCTCGGGCGTGAGCACCTCGGCGGCGTCAGCAAGGGCCTGGGTGAACCGCTTGCTCAGCGCGTCGACGGTCCCGATCTGCTCGGCGCGCAGCTTCTCGATCGCCGCACGATCGACGCTCTGACCGAATAGGAGGTCGCGCACCTGCTGGCGCGCGGCAAACATCTTTTCCCGCATCGGGATCATGTCTTTCACCGCGTGCTTGACGATGCCGCGCAGCTTTTCCTGCTGCTCGGCGGTGGCGTCAACCTCGACCGAAATATGTCGGATCATCCGATCCGCCCGCTCCTCGGCGCGGGCCGGATCGACCCCGCCGCCGAAGGGCCCACCGTGCCAATAGCCGGGCCCGTGCCAATGGCCGAAAGGTGGTCCGAAGCCCTGGCTGAACGAGGTGGTGGCAAAAGCGCCGATGCCTGCGAGGCCGAGGCCAAGTGCGAGGGCAACCGTGATTTTCGCAAGCCTGCCCGGCCGTGCTGCTGCGGACGTCGTTATGGGGGAGGCTGATGTTCGATCGCTCATGGAAATCTCCTTTGAGGCTAGCGGTGGCGGCTAGCTCCCACCAATCTGGGAGACGGCTGTTTCGGGGGCTTCTCGAGCGTGTAAAGTTTTGTAAAGACGCAAATCGGTCTTTATTGGGTGGGGCTTCAATCGTGAAGAACGCCTGATGATATTAAACGCAACCCATGCGATCGGCTGCTCACGAGATTTCCTTTCTTCTACGCTTTGCGGGCTCAAATAAGCTCGAGATAGGGAGATGATCAATATTCGCAGGACCGCTGGCCGGACGAGACGTTGGCCAAGGAATCAGCGCGTCGGCGCACCAGATCGCGCAATAGGTTCTCAAGTGCTTGCGGGTTAACGTGATCCGCCTGCATCACCGCATGCGTTAGCGGATCGTTGATCAGTTCGGCGAGGGTCGGTTCGCGAAAACAGGTGGTCATAGTACGTCCTTATTGCCTTCGATCCATTCTCTTTCTATTCGCCGCCTGTCGGCAAAGTGAACTGAAAGACGGCTCCACGGGTGGCACTCGGAGAAGCCCACAAGCGCCCGCCATGCGATTCGATGATCGCCTGGCAAATCGATAAACCCATTCCCATGCCATCGGTCTTGGTTGTGAAGAATGAAGTGAAGATTTGGTCAATAACTTTCGCGTCGATGCCGCTGCCGGAATCCTCAACAGTGACTCGCACCCCGCCGCCGCTTTCGAGTTCAGACTTGACCAGTAGTCTACGGTCCGCGACCAATTCCATCGCCTCGATGGCATTGGTTACGAGATTGAAAAGGACCTGTTTCAACTGCACTCGATTGCCGGTTACAGGAACAAGTGCTTCGTCCAACTCAGTGCGCACGACAACACCGTGCTTTTCGAGCGTGCCCTGCACTAACGCGAGCACCTCTTGGACGAGCTGATTTAAATCGACGGAGGCGCGCGCCAATTCCTTAGATTTGAACATTGAGCGCACACTCTGGATCACGTCAGCCGCGCGTTGGCCTTCACGGACAATCTGCTCAAGACTTTCCCGCGCCTCAGCAACATCAGGAGGTGTGCGCGCCATCCAGCGCAATGCGGCATTGGCGTTGGCCAAGATAGCCGCTAATGGCTGACTGACCTCGTGGGCGATTGATGCAGTCATCGCGCCCATTCGGCTCGCCTGCGTATAACCTGATAGCTCCGCCTGACCGGTCTGCGGTGCGTATTGCATAAAGAATCTCCTCAGTCTTTTACTCTCCGATCGAAGTCAACCGCTGGGCGCCGCTTGGATCTCCGTCAACCCCGCAACCATCGTCGGCCCCTCGCTAAAGACCATGCAGATGCGGTTGTCAGGCATCCAATATTCTTGCGCGTGATCATGTCGCTGTAGAACGCCGCCGCTGCTTTCGTGTCGTAGCGCGTCGTACCAGATGAACGTGCCGGGTGGTGCCGGCATGGTCATTATCCTCTTTGCCAGGGGGCCGATTAAAGAGTTGCAGGAGATAGCGGCGCAGATGCGCGAGACAGTCGCGCGCAACCTCAGGGCCGCCCTTTGACTTGGCGAGCACAAAGGCGCCTTGCAGCACCGCCTGTGTATAGAGCGCGAGGCTCTCCGCGCTCCATTTCGCCGCGGGCGCGTAGAGCGCTTTGGCCGCGGCGATGTCCTTTGCGACATCGGCAGCGTGCGCGCTGATATAGGTGTCACAGGCGCGGCGGATCGCGGGGTGGGTGTCGTAGGCCTCCTGCACCATGGTGCCGAGGAGGCACGTGAATTCGGGGATTGGCCCCGCGAGGATCGTCGTGCGGAAATCGATATAACCGAGCAGGCGATCCAACGGATCGGCGAGCTGGCGATAAGGCGCGTCGCCGAAAAGCCGCTCGGCCATTTGCGAAAAATGCGTCACCGCGGCGACCGCGAGGTCTTCCTTGCTCTTGAAGTGATGAAAGAACGCACCCTTCGTAAGATGGGCCGCGCGGCAGATGTCGTCGACCGTGCTCGCCGTGTAGCCCTGCGTGCGGATCACCTGCACCGCCGTGTCGAGCAGGCGGGCGCGCGCGTCAGGCTGGGACCGGGTCGTGGCTGCGTTCATGTCCTTCAGTACCAACCAGTTGGTATGCTAGTCAAGGGTTTATTTCCTGGCCGATTAGACTGGGGACCTCGGCCATCGCAGTGTCAGCCGTCGAGGGACTATTACCCCGCGGCATCGGGGTCGCCTGCGGCTGCTCATGGAAATCTCCTTTGAGGCTAGCGTGGCGGCTAGGCCACGCTCCAATCTAGAAGAACGGCTGTTTCGGGGGCTTCTCGGGCGTGTAAAGTTTTGTAAAGACGCAAATCGGTCTTTATTGGGTGAGGCTTCAATCGTGGAGAACGCCTGATGATATTGAACGCAACCCATGCGATCGGCTGGAAGGCCAGGGATTTCGCCCTTCAAGGTATCGATGGCAAAAGCTATTCGCTTGCGGATGTTCGCGGGCCGAAAGGCACGCTCGTGGTCTTTATCTGCAATCACTGTCCCTACGTGAAAGCGTCCATCAACCGCATCGTGGCCGAGGCCAACGCGCTACGCGAGATCGGCATCGGGACGATCGCCATCATGCCAAACGACACCGAAACCTATGCCGAGGACTCATTCGACAACATGAAGACGTTCGCAGAGCGTCACAAGTTCACCTTCCCATACGTGATCGATACGACCCAGGAGGCGGCACGCGCCTATGGTGCACAGTGCACGCCCGATTTCTTCGGCTTCAACGCACAAGACGAGTTGCAATACCGAGGTCGCCTCGATGCTTCTAGGATGACGCCCATTGCGAATGTACGTCGCGACCTATTCGAAGCCATGAAGCAAATCACCGAAACAGGCCATGGACCGAAAGATCAGCTTCCATCCATGGGATGTTCCATCAAGTGGAAGCACTGAGAGGTCGGTCAGCACAAGAATTGTGCATAAACTATTTGATATACTATTCCAGTTCGATTTTTTTGCGAAATTTTTGGGAAGGATTTTTTGACCCCCAGTCACGAACGTTGGGTAAGAGTAATCAAAGACATTGCGCGAATGTGTTGAAAATGCTCGCGACTAGCTAATGTTAATTGAAACGATTCAAGAATTGGCCCAGCGCACGGCGGATGTGATTTGTGATCTGCGCCGGCACCCTACCGATTGCAAAGCCCCACGGCCCAAAATAATAGCTCATCGAGGCGCATGGGACCGGCAAAATATTGAAAATACGATGCAAGCATTCGAGCGGGCGCGAACTTTGGGCGCCTGGGCCATCGAATTGGACATTCGCTTTACTAAAGACAATGTGGCCGTGGTTCACCATGATCCTGATCTTAAGCGCCGCCATCGCTATCCCGGCGTATTGCGCGATATGTCCTTTAAAGATCTGCGGGCAAACGTTCCCGCAGTTCCCACACTTGCGGAAGTTTTAGCTCTTAAGAATCTGCACTTCATGTTGGAAGTAAAAACGGCTCTAGGCCCCGATCAGATCACAATTCTTCAGCGCCAATTTGCCAAATTGGAACCCATCAAGGACTTTCACTTGCTTACTTTGCAACCTGAACTGGTTCGGTCAAATTCCTCGATGCCGCAAGAAGCGTGGATTTTAGTTGGAGACATTAACCTGAACTCCTTTGCGCGAATTTCCATGGAACGCGGACTCGGCGGCGTGGTCGGACATTATCTGTTCATGACCAATTCCCTAATCACGCAACTTCACGAACGCGGACAAAAAGCCGGATCAGGATTTTTGCCGTCGCGTAACCTGTTTAACCGGGAATGGGCACGCGGTGTGGATTGGGTTTTCACCAATCATCTGCCGGCGCTGGCGAAATCTGTCGACGTTTAAACGTACGGGGCAGAGCAGAAGCGCTCTGCCCTCCATCGGGACGCACAATGTCACTAATTCAGTCGCTTTCGGGGGCAAAGCGGACATGACTTTGTGCGGCGCGAATGTCTGCTTGACCCAAAGCGGACATCTGAACGGCGACAAGCAGCGCAAATCCGCGATAGGAGACCACCTTCTTTTGCCAGCGGTGAAGCGCGAGGCGGAAGAGGACTGGGGCCGTTGACGGTGGCGGATCGCGCGCCAATCAGGTGAGCGGCGGCCCCACACGCCCGTGGAGGTAGAACGCCACCGCGTACACGACGATCGCAACCAGTGGTCGCCAGACCCCGATCTCCCCCACGGCGGGCCCTAGCCGATTCTTGCCGGCGATGATCGCCGCGAACGGGACATTGGAGGTCACTGCCGCAAACTGCATCCATTGCTCGCCGAAGCTACGTCGTCGTTTGGCGTCGATAGCGGCCGTTCCACCGAGCGCGAGCACGAGCAGCGTACCGAAAAGAATCAAGGATGCGAGATCGCCGTTGACGATGAGGTGGACCAGCGCCCAGAGCGCTACCCCCCACAGGAACGGGTGGCGGGTAATGCGAACCATTCCCCTCGCGATGTCGGGCCCCTGCGCGAGCTTTGACTCCATGCCGACCCGCGTCGGACTCGGCGTCGCAATCCCAATGACCACGAAGATGACGGCTATCAACACCAGCACGTACGCGGCCGGTCGAAATCCAAGCAAGAGTCCCCACAGTGGTATGGTCGGCGCGTGCCGGTACGCGTAGCCCATCCACACTAGTCCGAATAGCGAGGCGAAGGCGAACGCCCCGCGATAAGGGCCCTCTCCGAGACGCGCTACCACGGTATCTCGTAGCTTGGTGCCCGAGACGCCAAAGTGGATGAGAAGAAAATAGGCGCTCGCCGCAATGAGATTGAGCATGACGCGCTCCTGCTTCGCCGCCTCGCGGATTTCCACTGCTATGGCTCAATGTCTAGCGCGGGAGGAGGTTGTCGCGTCCTTTCATCCCGGGACCGTCGCTGATGCGTCTTTTGTGTCCTGCTACTGTACCGCGGCGCGCCTGACTTGGGTCCACAGGGTGGTGCAGGAGTTCGGCAGCATCGTTCCCGCAACATGCACGTGTGATGAGATTGCCACAAGGTTTGATTCGCTTGGTGTTCGACGCCAGCGGTATTGAGTTGCCCCTGGCCGATATCTCGTCACGGCTATCCTGGCCTTCCTAGTCTCTAACGCCAGGAAATAACAAATCGAAAAAGGGGGAACGGGGATGCGCAGGACACTGGTCTTCGTAGTTATGGCATTGGCGCTTGGCGGGTGTGCGGGCAGTAGTCGAGTGGACGACCGCGTGGCAGGCGGCGCATTAATCGGTGGCGGCACCGGCGCGCTCATCGGCGGTTTGGCTGGCCGCACAGCCGGAGCTGCGATTGCGGGCGGGTTGATTGGCGCCGCAGCTGGCGCGATCATCGCCGACACTACGCGGCCGGGCTGGTGCTATTATTGGCGACACCATCGACGTCACTACGTGCGCTGCTGATCCAAACATTGGACAGACATCGCGATCGCCGGACGCGTGTCCGCTTATGGCCCCAAATTGCGTTAGTGCACTGCAAATGTCCGCTTTTGACCCAAAGCGGACATGAGCTTGGCCCTCATGACGTCACCTGCAGCACAAAGATGTGCTAGATTTCCATCGTCGGCCCTTGGAGAAACCCATGAGGTGGCGTGAGTTCATTACATTTATAGGGGCCACACTAACTGCGTATCCACTTACTGTGGGTGCGCAGCAGAATGAACGTGCACGGCGCGTTGCTGTGCTCATTGGGGTTGAAGACGATGCTGAAGGGCAGACCCGCCTCTCAGCGTTCCGAAGGGGAATGCACGATTTGGGTTGGAGCGAAGGGGTAGCCACTTGGCTGGCAGCTATCTGGCTTTTGTTTGCGCAGCCTGAGCGGTCATTTTTTAAGGGTGCATCGGGTGAAGCGCCTGCCAAGACATAAACGTTGTGAAAAAAATGAGCACAGTGCGCCGCACAATCACGGAAAAGTCGGAAACCGGACAGACACGCTTCTAGTAGAACCTAGGACAAATCATCCCCGACCGAGGCTCGGCCCACAGGCGTGCCGGTGACAGAGAGACCAATCGTTCTCCCGCCTGTGCCAAGCAGTGAGGGAGCGTCCCATGCCGCAGCCAAATCATCCTTATGCGTCCCCATTGCCGTGGATTGCCACACATCGCTGCCCGAATTGTGGACTGCGCGGTTGGTTTCTGTCGTACATCGAACCGACCGATAACGACGATTACGAAAATCGAACCTATGAGTGTTCGTTGTGCGAGTATGTTGAAACAGTGAGGGTCAAATTTCGGTAACACCCTCCGAAACGGATTTCGAGACGCATGTGTTGGCGTCTGGTGTGAACGTCTTTTTCAAACCGACGCAGAGCCATTACATATTTGTTCGTGTTTCCGACGACGGACATGTGTCACGGTCGGCACCATTGTCAGAGTGGTACTTACATAGTTCCGTATCCCTGCCAGTGGTCAGGCGGCGCGTGGCGGAAAGTTGGAAGCGCCAAGACGATTGAAGCAACCGTAATAGGTTGGCGTACGGCGCCGCGATCTTGGCGATGATTATCTTCAAGTAGCAAGGTGCATGGTTATGCACATCCCTACCGTGTCGTCGTACAACAGACAGAACCGCCGTGGAGATTAGGATGCTTGCACAACCTAGGATGACGAAACCACCAGACCAGACCGGTGCCGAGAGGCCAAAGGATCAGACACGACCTAAAGAAGAACGCTACCTGTTGCGAGTAGACGGACAAACCAAGCGGTCATTCAGCAGTAAAGACCCCGCGATGACGGCCGGCGCTGCGATAAAGAAGACTTATCCCTTGGTGATGGTCACGATCGTAGATACCGACGACGGAACTATCGAAGTCATCAAGGCATCGTAAAATATCGCGTGTCAAGTACTCCTTGACAGATTGGTGCTCCACGCTAATGTCAAGGACTCCTTGACATAGGCGACACCAATGATTGCAATAAAGCGCAAAAGGAAATTGAAGTGCTCCTTCTGCGGCAAATCAGACAAGGACGTGACTCGGCTCATTGGCGGCCCAGGCGTCTACATCTGCGACGCCTGCGTCGGCGTCTGCAACAAGGTCCTCGAAGCAACCCCAGTTCCGTTCCTAGGCTGGCAAGGTATGACGGATGATCAGCTGCTTGCGGCGCTGAAGATAGCCGAAGCCACCGTCGACGCGACGCGCGCGGTGCTGCAAGCCCAAATTGAAGAGCTGCGTAGGCGGGAAATCAGTTGGGATACGATCGGCAACGCGCTTGGGATCTCACGCCAAGCGGCGTGGGAGCGATTTTCCTGATCATCGCCGTTGGACGGCGTGCAAACGGCTGCTGACGAAGTGATCGAATAAGCAGCGCGCATGGCTTTTTGTCCGCTTTTGACAAGCGGACATGGCCGAGCGCACGCTTAGTGAACTAAGCGTCCTCCTCCAACGACTCCGCTTTCTATGATGAAAGCGCAAGTTCGCGGAGGCAGTAGTCCCTAAAGGTTGCTGACATGCCGGCGAGTGACGCGCCAGACGAATTGGGTGACGTCGCGCAGCACCGGCGCCAGTACTCGCAGACCAGGCGCGAAGGCCCCTATCAAGGTGAGATGACCGACCCCGCCATAGGTCAGCACCTCGGCCACTCCGCCATGCTCGCGGATCTTTGCTGACATTCTGCGGCTGTTGCCGGGACTGACTAAGCGATCGCGCCGCGCCGTGATCAGCAGCGAGGGCGCTTCCTTACCGGTGACGAAGGAGATCGGCTGCGTTTCCGCCCTATTGGCGCCGCCAAAAATGGCGCGCAGCGTGCGGCTCTGGATTGGCAGGAAATCATACGGACCGGCTAACCCGATGAAGCCCGCGAGATCAGTCTGCGAGTTGAGGCCAACTTGCTCCAACCACTGCGGATCGAACGATAGCATCGCCGCGATGTAAGCGCCCGCCGAATGTCCCATCAGCACCAGCCGCGCGGGATCGCCGCCCCATTGTGCGGCGTTCGCACGAGCAAAGCGCACCGCTCGCGCTCCGTCCTCGACGAACGTCGGAAAACGCGCTGGCGGAAAGATCGAATAATCCGGCACGACCGTGACAAAGCCTTGCGCGGCCAGCGCAGTGCCGACAAAGCGGTAGAGATCGCGCGAACCGCGTTGCCAGCTGCCGCCATAAAAGAACACCACAACAGGCGCCTTAGCCGCGTGGCGCGGCTTATAGACATCGAGCTTCTGGCGCGGCCCCTCGCTATAAGCGAAACCGTAGTGCTCCTCCCAGGCGCCGTTCGGCTGCCACAGATTGAGCAGGTCGGTCGGTGAAAAGCCGCGCTGCGCCCAGCGCTGCCGGATGCGGTTGGACTTGCCCAACGACCGGGAATGTGTGGACGCAGTCCTCGCCACGCGGATGTCTCCTAAGCGGCGCGAGGGATTAGCGGCGCTTTTTGCGTTTAGTCGTTTAGCAGACATGGGCCAGTGACCGCACATGTCGCCTTTTGGGGGTATAGCGGACTACAGTACAATTTCGCAGCAGACGGTGGATGCCACTCATAAAGAGGGGTCTTCATGCCGGAGATCAACACCGAGTTTCTGTTCACGATCGCCCTCGAAATTCAAGTGTTCAGTCTCGGCGATACGCCCTATGGCCGTCGGTCGCTATAGGGGGTAAAGCGGACATTGCCGTGTTGCACTGCATATGTCTGCTTTTGAACCCAAAGCGGCGATAAACGACCAAGTTGAACTGCTCATTTGCTGGTCTGCTGAATTGAGCTTTCAAAAAACAAATGAGGCTGCGCCGAACATGCTGCGCAGCCTCATCCTCAAACAGGGCCATAAGGCCCTTCCTCCCACTATTCTCACTCAGCGAACGTAAAACCGCCCACTCTGTTCCAACCTTGATCGTATATTTTTGAGTTCCGTCTCTGTCGGGAGGAACACATAAACGGTTCCCGAATTGGTCCGATGTGTGAAAAGACACACTTTGAGTGAAGGTCTCAATCACTGCACAGCAGCGCACCAAGGCCGGGCCTTCGCTCACGACAAAAGCATTGGAGGACCTGATGGACACTTTGCTTTTTACTGACCATTTTGACACCGTGCTCTTTACTGACCACGGCCTTGTGGTCTTCGCCATAACTACCAGCGCCATCGCACTTATGTTCTCGGTTTTGGGACTGGCAACAACGCATCGCATGCGCTCAGACATTGAGCACCAATTCCGGCACTGAACACCAATCAAGGGAGCTGCGCTAAGTGGTCTGCACGCAAAAGTGAATGTCCGGTGATAGTGGTATTAATGAATGGAATTTGCTGAGAGAGCAATTTCACGCGCTTGTGCGTAAGGGTTCTGACAGCATCGAAGACGTTTTCGATGCTCAGTTCCGTAGTCGGTTTAGCGAATTGATAAAGCGGGTGGCCGAACGCGAGCATTTGAAGTCAGCGGCTCTTCCTAATTCCAATTTGGCATTGCATCTGCGCAAATACACCGCGCAGGGAAACCTGCCAAAAAAACGCAGGCGAAATCGTATTTCCCGATAAAGATCAAACGTGGAAATCGTGTCCGCTTTTGGCCCAAAGCAGACATCCTTAGTTGCAGCGCACATGTCCGCTTTCGGGGCTAAAGCGGACATCGCGATCAATGATCCCACAATATCTCCGGAAGTATTTCCTCGATCGAGAGGGGCGAAATCCCAAGCTCGCCAAATCCGGGGATCTCTGGCGATGCCACATTGTCGATCTGCATTAAGTCCACCTGGTTCCGGGTGATCGGCGGGCTCGGAAGCATTTCCGCGAACCAAGCCAGCAAGTACCAAAAGGCAAATGGGATTGAAATCAACGTGGGCTTGAGGTTGGCTTCGTGGGCAACGGTTTTGAGCAACTCTTCATAAGAGTAGACCCGAGGGCCACCGCACTCAAATGTGATCGGACGTTTTTCCGTCCGTTGCAGTGCCCTTGTGATCGCCTCCGCCACATCCTCCACATAGGCCGGCTGTAATCTCGTGAGGCCTCGGCCGAACATTGGATAGATTGGAAGTTGGCTAAGGAACTTGAGGAGGGCGGTGAGAAACGCATCGTCCGGTCCGAACATCACGGCTGGACGGACAAGTGTGGCGTTGGCAAAGGCGGCCCGTACCGCGAGTTCGCCTTCGCCGCGCTTGCGGATATAAAGAGAGGGCGAGGCAACGTCAGAGCCGATTCCAGAAACGTGAACGAACCGCTCCACCCCAGCTAGGCGTGCCTGAGCGGCGACCCGTTGCGCAGATTCGACATGGACGGAATGAAACGTTTCCCGTCCGTGCTCGACGTAAAGACTAACCGCATTCACGACACCGTAAGCGCCGGCCACCGCATCAGCGACGGATCGCTCGTCGTGAATATTGGCTTCAATGGATTGAAGCTGCGGATCATCGAGAGCGAATAGCCTCTGCCCTCGGTCCGGGTGCCCTGATGCGATCCTGACCGAGAACCCGTGCTTACGGAAATGGCGAACGACGCGCCGGCCGAGGAAGCCGGTTCCCCCAAAAATCGTGACAACACGATTGTTCGCCGTCGCCATGGCTCATTGCCACGACTTTACTGACGGTCGAGAGGGTCACGCGAGCGATCGAATATCCTATCAATCTTGCTCGCCATGATAAAATCGTTTTCGTGCAGCCCTTTGATCTTCTTCGTGCGTAGCGAGATTGTCGCGTAACCCCAGCCGAAGCTGATGTCGGGGTGATGGCCTTCGGTTTCAGCCAAGTCGCCTACGTTTCGAACAAAGCCAAGTGCCTCCTGAAAATTGCCGAAGCGAAATGTCCGCTCGATGCGGTGGCTGTCATCGAGCAAATCCCAATTCGGAGTCTGCGATTGAAACCGCTCCGCTTCCTCCTGCGTGAGCGGCGGGACGCCGCCGCGACAGGGGGTGCATTTCTTTTGGGCGAGAGTTTCGGTCATGTCCGGGGCCTCCGGTGAATGACGGCGGCACCTGCATTATTTAAACTGATCGTACCATGCGGTAGGCAACGCATGTAGTGGTGTTATGGTTTGATTGTCGCGCTTAACCCGACATGCCACGGCGCTCTGAAAAATGATTGATGTCCGCTTTTGGCCCAAAGCGGACATGAGCTTGTGCACCGCACATGTCCGCTTCTGGGGGTAAAGCGGACATCTCAAACTTGCGATAACTTGGCTTATCGGGGGCGCGGAATGTGTGCCTATCTCTCGTACCGCCAGTGCGCAAATGGCTTCTTGACGAGGTTTGCGTTGTAGTAACGGGAGTCTTCAGTGACTTCGTCACCCAGCCATTCAGGTTTGGGGACGACTTGGTCTTCGCTCTTAAGTTCCACCTCGGCGATAATCAATCCTGCGTTGGCGCCCAGGAATTCGTCAATTTCCCAGGTGAGATCGCCTGCAGGAATTTTGTAGCGCCTCTTCTCGATCAGCGGTTTCTCAGCAAGACTGTCAAGCATCGCTTCGCCCTCATCGTAGGGAATTTCGTACTCATATTCGGCCCTGGTTGCCCCGACCGTTAAGCCCTTGATGGTGAGGTACGCTTTACCTTCTGCCGTGCGAACCCGGACCGTCCGCTCCAGAGCGCTATTGAGGTATCCCTGCCGGTAGGTTTTGCCCTCGGCGAGTGTTCGCCACGCATCACCCTTCACCAGAAACTTGCGTTCAATTTCTTTAGTCATGCTCACGGTCTATCTGGTTGACTGCTTCTGACCCAAAGTGGACATCAGCGGACCCTTCAAGCGGATAAATTACAGCAGTACGATGGTCAGTCCTACGTCTCGGAGCGAACATGAGACGGCGCGAGTTCATCACACTGGTCGGCGGTGCGGCGGCGTGGCCACTTGTGGCGCATGCGCAACAGCCGGAGCGGGTGCGGCGGATTGGCGTCTTGATGGCGCACGCCGAGAACGACCCTGAAGGGCAGGCTTTCGTTGCCACATTCCGGGACGTGCTCCAGAAGCTTGGGTGGGCAGAGGGCCGCAACATCCGAATGGACGTCCGCTGGGCGGCGGACGTGGAGCTGATGCCGGGGTTCGCAAAGGAACTCATCGCGCTAAAACCCGATCTCATTCTCGCGAATAACACACCTACGACTGCTGCGGTGCTGAAAGAGACAAGCACAATTCCTATCGTTTTCGCAGTCGTTGCAGATCCGGTTGGCAGCGGGTTCGTCGCCAGTCTCGCGCGACCGGGTGGTAATGTCACAGGTTTCACTCTCACTGAACCGACGATGATGAGTAAGTGGCTGGAACTCCTCAAGGAGATCGCGCCGCAAGTTAGCCGCGTTGCCTTCTTGTTCAACCCGGCGACAACGCCGTATCGCGACATTTACCTGAACCCCTTCAAGGCTGCTGCACCGAGTTTGGCTATACAGGCCATCCCCGCACCCGTTCACAGCGCATCAGAATTAGAGTCCGTCATCACCGCACAGGCTCGCGAACCGGATAGCGGGCTCATCGTGATGCCGGATGGCTTTATGAACGTGCATCGTGCGGAGATCACGTCGTTGGCTGATCGCTACCATTTACCCGCCGTCTATCCATTCCGTTTTTTTGCGGAACTTGGTGGCCTCCTTTGCTACGGAAATGAGCAACGGGATCAATTTCGGCTTGCAGCAACATATGTAGATCGTGTGCTGCGCGGTGGGAAACCGAGCGAGCTTCCAGTCCAGGCTCCAGTTAGGTTCGAGCTAGTGATTAATCTTAAAACCGCTAAGGCGCTCGGCCTCACGGTGCCGCGCGGGCTGCTCGACCGCGCCGACGAGGTCATTGAATGAGCCGCGATGTCCGCTTTTGGCCCAAAACGGACATTCCACTATGTCGCATTTGATGTCGCTTTCGGGGGTAAAGCGGACATGAGCTTGTGCGCTGCACAGGTCTGCTTCTGACCCAAAGCGGACATGAACGCTGAAAAATTGAGAGCAAATTTACGGAGCTTCTTCCGAAATTTGATTATCGTTTCCCGACCCGTAAAACAGGAGGCCGTTCGTGTCTAGGTTGCTTATCGCAATTGTTTTGTTTGGTGCCATACCTTTATCGATTCCTGCGTTCGCTGCTCAGGATTGTTTGGCGTATTGCCAAGAAAGGTGTGGGAGCAAGGGAAATTATTGCAAGATCAAATGTAACGAGAAATGCCAGCAACGAAACTCCTCGAAGCACTCACACCTGCCAGCTTCTTTTAATTACACATCCATGGCGAGGGACTATCGCTGGCCAAGTGAGTGGGGCCGTGGTTATGACTATCGCGGGCCATATGGATGGGGCTACCGTAAGTGGTAAACCAGACTTGGTAGAAGTCCGAAAGGCCGCCTCACCCGGCGGCCTCTTGCATTTCATTGCGGTGATCAACGCGCCGACGGGGTGATCGAATAGTGATCCATTTTGCTGCACTGCATGAGTCCGCTATTGGCCCATAGCGGACATCCCCATACGTTGCATTTGATGTTGCTGTTGGGGGTAAATCGGACATGCACTTGTGCACTGCATATGCCGCTTTTGACCCATTGCGACACGTTGGTCCGCAGAATTGCTGCTCCGCAAAATGACCCTCAACCCCATTCCGCCGATCATAAATCCCTGCTGTAATTCCGCCCTGCAGAGTCCACTTGTCGTATAGTATTGATGATATCGCAGCTCACACATTGCGCATTAAGCACATATCGCCAGAAAACCGGTGACGCGTCACATAAAGCATGTGCGCTTTTGGCCCAAAGCAGACATAGGCTCTTGCACTGCACATGTCCGCTTTCAGGGGTAAAGCGGACATGCCTCAGTTTGAATTTTCTGGCACCAATTCGATCTGCCTAAGTGCCAAGTCCATCGGGGTAACGCGACCAAATACCTGAACGGCCACTTTGGCGGTCTGTTCGTCTACTTCCTTCACTTCGCCCCGAAAACCAGTTAGCGGACCATCGATGATCCGCACGATCTGGCCTTCGCGCACCTCATGATGTTTTCTCATACGACCATCTGGTGAAGCTTCGGACTATCTCTTGAGCCATGGCCAAGCTTCGCGTGTCATCAACTCGCTCAGGTCGCACGGGCGGTTCAGGCATCGACTGGCCGGGTCAGGACGAAAACTTTGAGAAATTCTCTCGATCCGCACATCCTCGGTGGTGTCGGCAGTTACCCGCGTCGAGTTGGTTAGATACTTGGACTTCATTGTCGCCTCCGCGGTAAGCGGGCATCGCGACAACGACATTATACGAACATATAAAGCAAGATGTGATGGCCATCACAAAAAGGCGCAATACCTCTCGAGTTGTTAAGGACATGGGTAAGGCCACAACCCTTTTGAAATATGTGAATCGCTCGGCAACCCCCACGGTCCCAAATGGACGCGCCGCGCTCAGCTGATGAAGCTCACATAGCAGGCAAATTATCTTTGCGGATGTCCGCTTTTGACCCATAGCGGTCATCGGCCAACGGCCACCCGAAGTTTTAGTGCCTAGTTTGAACGGATACCCCTGTCGTCGCGTTGCGGTCTTTCCGGCGTGGAATACCTCAGCGACCTTGGACGCAATTCGGCGTGATGTAGCCCCGACACGTCCTGCCAACTCCTGTTTCTGCGCGTCCCAAATTTGTGCAGTCAGTAGCATTCAAGGCGTGGCAGCTCCTAGTGACCCTTTCGCTTTTCTCGGTTGACGTGCATTCGAGTTGACATAGCTGTTGTTCGGGCTGTTGTTGGGGCTGTTGTTGAGGCTGTTGTTGGGCCGGTGCGATTGAGGGAATCGCTATCAGTCCCACCGCCAGCACCACTTTTTTCAGCATCGTCGCCTCCTTGTGTAACGACGCGACACTACAACGAGGCTATCAGTTTATAAGGGACCGCAAAATCGGGTGTGCACCCGCTATCAGCACTCTCGGCAAATCCGGACATCGCTCGCCGCATTGGTCACTCATATTGTGTGCTACTGACTTCTTAGGGCAGTCGTTGGAGCTTTTTCACCTGTCGCTCAAGTCAGGGCAAACTGCCGACAATCGTTTCTCGTGCTGTCGCACGTCACCAACGACCGATTGTATTTCCTCTCCCCCTTGGACTCTATTTGCAAAAAATCTCAATAGATCGGCTGTACGCCGTAACTCCTTTTCACAGTTAGGCGTTAAGCCAGACCCACTAGACTTACTAGGCTGCGGACTGGCATCGTTTACTTTACCGGCATCGTTCGCCTTTTCAGCATTGTTTGCCTTATCAACCCCGGGTGCTTTTTCTTCCAAGGCGACACGTGGCTTATTCTCGATAGGTAGTTGCTGTCTGCCCGGAGTAGAGAACCAGAGATAAATCAGATTCAAACTAAGGGCGCAGACAATGACAATTACACTCCAGAAAGCATCTCTAGCTATTTGCCGTGTAATTGCTTCGTATAGAAGGAAAGCTAAAACGCCTGTCGTCGTCACCAGCAATAAAATGCGAAGCCCATTCATAGGCCGCTCCGGCTGATAGCTTATAGGACCTTCGGCAAATCCGGACACCACTCACTTTGACGCGCCTGTGAATGTCCGCTTTCGGGGGTAAAGCGGACATGCCCTTTTGCACTGCACATGTCTGCTTTTGACCCAAAGCGGACATCAGCCAGCATTTCATGTTGCGGTAGCGAGGCCGATTTCAACCCCTATTACAAGGACTCCTTTGAGCGGATACGATGCTCAGGTGAGTCGGAGGCAAGGATGAGGCGGCGGGAATTCCTCGGCGTTTTGGGTGGTGCGGCGGCATGCCCGCTGGCGGCGCGCGCGCAGTCAATAGCCACTCCCCCGGCGGGCGTTACGAAGCAGGATGACTTTGCTGGCAAACTCGATTCCCTTTTGCAACAAGCGGAGCAGCTCGGCGCTCCCCTAGCCGCGATTCAGCGTGCCGTTGCAATCTCACGCCAGCCGACTTTCTCCAAAAAAGACGTGTTCGCGGTCTTCGACATTTCGCAGCCGTCGGCGAACAAGAGATTCTACATTTTGGATTTCACATCAGGTCAGGTCACTGCTCACTTCGCGGCGCATGGAAAAAGCAACGGACCCCACGCGAGAGCCATCAAATTCAAAGGCTTTCAGCGGGACCCGAACATGGTCCCGCTGGGTCCGCTCAAGACCGTGCACGCGCCTCCCGAGGTGGCGGACCATTACCGGACGATCGTGGACCGCTACGACAAAACCGTTTATCGAAACATGATCGTTGCCGTCCTCGAGGGCATGGCCCCGTACAATCGTTACATCAACCACACGCCGAATACTAAATGGGTCATCCACCCGAACTGGTACACGACGGCTGGTTTTCGCGCCAAAAATAACGGCATGCTGGGGCGGAGCCTCGGTTGCATCACCGTCGATCCGGCAGAAAACAACAAGATCATCACGCGCCTTCAGGGAGCACTGATCTACGTGACGGTCGGAGATGCCCCTATAGAACAATATCTGTAATAGCTTTCCGCCTAGTCAAGCGGCAAGGTTTCGCCTCTTGTGTGCCATTTTGCTGTGCGCGCATCCCACGTCGGGCGAATTCTCAAAGGCGAAAAACCTGCCGATCCGGTTGTGCAAGCGACCGCGTACGAATTTTTGATCAATCTCAAGGCCGCCAAGGCGCTCGGCTTGACCGTCTGGTGTGATCGCCATTGCCGACGGTGTGATTGAATGAATACCGCGATGTCCGCTTTTAGCCCATAGCGGACATCCCTAGTTGCGCCGCACATGTCCGCTTTCGGGGGTAAAGCGGACATCGGTTCTGCGACAGCCTTACTGACGTGAATCGCACATGCAGAAGTTGGACCTCCGTCCAACTCGATTTCCGCGCCGGTTAGATGCCATAATCGTGGTGCACTTCCGGTCATGTGTTCACCGAGCCGCAGGCTCAGCAGCCGTCCATGCACTGAGGAGAACCATCATGAAAAACCTTCTGTCACCGCTTGCGGCGGTCGTGTCCGCATGAACGTGCTGTGAACCACGCCAATAAAATTTAGCGAGTGCTAACAGTAGGCAGGGGTGCGAACAAAAGGATCAATGTCATGACGGACATCGCACAGAAAGCGCAAGAGGAAATAATTTTCGACGTTTCCGATGAGGCGCTGGAGGTCGCTGCGGACGCTGCGAAGGTCCACGCGAGCTTCACCCTTGGTTCTTGCACCGGGCTGTCTGAGTGCCCCGGTTCGCCGGCTTAAAAGCGTCTGAAAGGCCTTTTCGGAGAGACCGCCGCGAGGCGGTCTCTCTGTTTTGGTCAATGTCCGCTAATGGCCCATAGCAGACATGGGCCCTCGCACTGCACATGTCTGCTTATGACCCAAAGCGGACATCAGTGCCCCCACGTCCGACCTCCACAGTGTGCTAGTTTGCAACGATCCGACCCCCTGATCAGGAGGTTCATATGACTGCGTCGCTTGATCGTCGTACCTTAATGGCGGTGACTATCGCCGGCATTGCGACGCCAACGACCTTGGGCGCGAAGGAATGTCCGAGCATGGACTGGATTACAATGTCGCTTCAGGCCCGCAATCTCGCGTACAACAATGTCGAGCATGTGGGCCCCGAGAACGCGCGCAAGAAAACCGAATCCTGGGCCGTAGCTTCGCAGGCGCTGCGCGAGCAGCGCCCAAAGCACCTGGACTTGTCTTATGGAAACGGAGACCGCAACAAGTGGGACCTATATCCTGCAAATGATCCGAAGGCGCCATGTTTCGTTCACATCCACGGTGGTTATTGGCAGCGCGGCAGCAAGGAGATCTTCGCTTGTCTCTCCGAAGGTCCGTTGGCACGTGGTTGGTCGGCGGCTCTGTGCGGCTACACGCTGGCGCCAGACGCTACCCTGACGCAGATCACCAACGAACTGAAAAGCGCCTTCGACTGGCTCAAGGCCAACGCCGGCGAGCACGGCATCCAGGGACCGGTCATCGTCACTGGCTGGTCCGCGGGCGGCCATCTGACCTCGTTCATTCTTGATCATCCAAAAGTAGCGGCGGGACTTGCGATCTCGGGTGTGTTCGATCTCGGCGCGTTGCGCGACTCCCCGCATGTCAATGACAAAGTGAAGCTGAGGGAGGAAGAAATTCAGAACCTTTCGCCTATGCGGCGGCCGATCGTCGACAAGCCGCTGGGTATCGCCTACGGCACCGGCGAGTTGCCGGCCATGATCGCAAGCAGCCGCGATTACCATGCCTACCGGTCGCAAGGACATGTCCCTGGCGACTTGATACCTATCGCCAACACCAATCACTTCACGATTCTGGATGAGCTGCGACAGCCCAACAGCACGCTCACCCGCGCCGTGATCGCAATGGCGGAATACCAGACCGCGTAAGGGATTCGGCCCGGTCATTCTTCGAGCCAACGGATGGCTGCTTTCGATACGAAAGCAGAAGTTCCTGGGCGCCAGTTAGGATTTATGGAAACGGCCAGCGGAAAGCTGGCTGATGTCCGCTATTGGCCCAAAGCTGCTGCACTGTGTCCGCTTTTACCCCCAATAGCGACCGCGAACGCGGATTTCCGCAAAAGGTCATGTCTGCTTCGCCCCCGAATTTGGCAGTGCGCTAGTCCATGTCTGCTATGGGCCAAAAGCGAACTTCGTCAGCCATGCTGTAATGCCCACTAACCGCCGACTCCGATCTGACGCATCAGCCCCACGACGTCGTAGAACAGGTTCTCTTCGACGATTTCTCCATGCCCGCTAAGGGCCAATAGCGGACATCGGGCGATTACGACTGCTCGGGGAGCAGCACCGCCGAGCGCGGCAAAATTACCCTGATTTCGGTAAATTCGCCCTGTCGCGTGTCGACCTCGATTGAGCCGCCGTGCTGCTTGACGATGATGTCGTGGCTAATGGAGAGACCAAGACCCGTGCCTTCTCCCGCTGGTTTGGTTGTAAAGAACGGATTGAATATCTTTTCTTTCACGTCTGGAGGAATACCGATCCCATTGTCGCGGATAGATATTTCGACACGGTCACCGAGGTTTCTGGTGGCTGCCGTGAGAGTGGGCTCATAATTGCCGCCGTTAGTCTCTGCCCCGCGCTTGGTCGCCGCGTAGAAGCCATTAGAAATCACATTCAAGAGTGCGCGCCGGATGTCCTGCGGGAAAACGTCCGCCTCGCCGGCAGAGGGATCGAAGGATTGCTTGAGCTTGATTTCAAAACCCTGCGTCTCGGCCCGTGCTCCGTGCCAGGCGAGATTGAGGCTTTCCTCAACGAGCGCATTAATATCGATCACCCGATGCTCAGCTGAGCCTTCGCGTGAGTGCTGCAGCATGTTCTTGACGATGCTATCCGCGCGTCTGCCATGATGCACGACCTTGTCGAAATTGCTCTTCAGCGTATCGGTCAGTTCGTTGATTTCAGTTCGGGCTTTATTGTCCAATGATATGCCCTTTAGGGTATCCTGCAATTCGTCGATCAGTTCTGCAGAGATACCCGAGAAATTGTTGACGAAATTGAGCGGATTCTTGATCTCGTGGGCGATACCGGCAGTTAGCTGACCAAGTAAGGCGAGCTTCTGCGTCTGCACCAGCCGATCTTGCGTAGTGCGCAATTCCTCTAGCGATTTGGCTAGTTCGCGCGTGCGGGTCTCCACGCCTTCAAATAACCGCACGTTCTCGATCGCGATTGCTGCCTGATCGGCAAAGGTCGTGGCTAGTTCAATCTGCTTGTCTGTGAACGGGCGTACTTCAGGACGGGTCAAAGCTAGAACACCAATTGCCATTCCCTCCCGCAACATCGGGACAGCTAGGACGGTTCGAAAACTGCTAAGCCCCCCGGCTTTTATCAACGTCAAGTCTGAATCGGCCTGCACATCGTGCACATGAACGGTCTTTCTCTCGAGCAGACTTCGGCCAACAACTGTTCCTCTCCCGGCATCAATCTCGATACCTTCCAAAAATTCTTTCGTCTTAACATTTTCATTGTAACTGGCCGCCAAACGGTAGCCAGACCCCCTCGGGTGCCAAATGTTTGCAGTTTCCGTTTCGCACAGCCGAGCAGCCGACTCCACGAGCGTGTTTAGCACCATCTGCAGGTCAAACGTCGAACGACTGATAACCTTGAGCACGTCGGCGGTTGCGGTCTGCTGCTGGAGTGACTCGCGGAGCTCGTTGAGCAGACGGGTGTTCTCGATGGCGATGACGGCCTGCGCCGCGAAGTTCTCTAACAGCGCGATCTGCTTGTCCGTAAACGGCTTCACCTCCTGTCGGTAGATGTTTATGGCGCCGATAAAATTGCCTTCCTTGAGCATCGGCACCGCTAGCATGGAGCGGGCGCGCGCGGCCGTAATCAAGGGCGATTTAGCGAAACCCGGTATGGTGGCCAGATCGAGAATGTGAAGCTTTTGCTTCGTTTCGACGAGGGTGGCGACCGCCGAGCCTTGCAATGGAACAATCGGATTTGCCTTCCGGATCTTCTCGAATTCGGCTGGTGCATTATGCATTGCCGACACCCGCAGATTGGTCCCATCGTACAGCACGAGGTTCGCGAAGGTCGCGCTGCAGATGCGCACGGCGTTGTCCAGAATCGAATTGAAAACGGAATCAAGTTCGCCAGGCGAGGAGCTGATGACTTCGAGCACTTTGGACGTCGCGGTCTGCTGTTCGAGCGCCTCCGACAGATCGTCGGTACGCTGGCGCAATTCCCTGAGCAACCGCGCGTTCTCGATGGCGATGACGGCCTGGGCGGCGAAGTTCTTAATGAGCTCTATTTGTTTGCCGCTGAACGGCAAAACCTCCTGACGATATATGCTGATCGCACCAATCAGTTGGTTTTCTTTGAGCATCGGCACGTTGAGTATGGTCCTCGCGCCAGCAAGTGTCGCCAGGCCCCCGCGCGCGTTTTCCGGCTCCGCCAGAATGTCTGCGACATGGATTGTTTGTTTTGTAGTGGCGAGGCGACCGAGTGGGTGTCCGGGGCCGGGTCGCAACACGGAATTACGACGCCTTTCGGCATAGGCGGGCGGAACGTCATGCAATGCAACCGCTCGAAACCCGTCGCCCTCGCATAATTGCAAAACGCCGAACTTCGCCTCGCAAATGCGGGTTGCTTTGTCGAGCATCGCATTGAAAACCGGCTCAAGCTCGCCAGGAGAGCTTGAGATGACTTTCAAGACTTCCGATGTCGCCGTCTGCTGCTCCAGCGCTTCGCTCAGATCACCCGTGCGTTGCCGCAGCTCATTGAGCAGGCGGGCGTTCTCGATTGCTATGGCGGCCTGAGAGGCGAAGTTCTGTACCAGCTCGATCTGCTTTTCCGCGAAGGGCCTCACCTCTTCGCGGTAAATCGTGATTGCGCCGACACAGTCCTTTTCTTTAACCATCGGCACCGCTATTAATGTGCGCATGCCAGCAAGATCGACTGCGCCCCGTGCCAATGGTTCACCTGCGCGGTAGCTCTTGTCCTCCTTTAGGTCTTCAACGATCACAAGCCTTCGCTCTCGGACAGAGCGAGCCACCGGAACACCCGCGTCTGCGCGAATGACCGATCCAGCATGCCATAATTCGTAGAAGGCTTCGGGCAATGTGCCATGAAAGGCAACATTACGCAGACCGTCATCTTCGCGTATCCACATTGCGCCGTGACTCGCTTCGCAAAGCTGCGTCGCGTTCGCGAGCACCGCGTCAAATACAGGCGTGAGCTCGCCCGGCGATGAGCTAATGACCTTCAGTACTTCCGCCGTCGCGGTCTGTCGATCGAGCGAATCGCGCAGTTCGTTGAGCAGCCGCGTGTTCTCGATGGCTATAACGGCTTGCGCGGCGAAGTTCTTGACCAACTCAAGCTGCCTGTCGGTGAAGGGACGTACCTCCGTGCGATAGATGAAAAGCGCGCCAACCAGCTCGCCTTCGTTGAGCATCGGGACGGCGATGGAAGATCGAGCGCCGCCATATCTGAACGAGGGACTGGAGTTTCGATCGGTCGCCCGGTCGACGACGTTTATCACCGCTTTTGACTCGCAAAGGCGGCCAAACAGCTGACCGGTTTTGGGAGCAAACGTGCCTTCCTTGACAATGAAATCATGAAAGGCAGGCGGCACATCAAGCCATGCCACCGGGTGAAACAGGCCACGTTCGTACCGAAATACAATTCCAAACTTGGCGTCGCAAACTCGCGTGGCCTGCTCAAGTGTTGCCCGGAACACTGGCTCCAGCTCGCCCGGCGAGTTGGAGATGACGCGCAGGACCTCTGAGGTTGCCGCCAGCTGCCCGAGCGCCTCGTCGCGCTCACGCTTTAGGCGATCAAACTGAGCTGGTGAGTGAGCCAATACGCGCGCAGTCGGCGCTTTGAGCACCTTAGGCCCAATCGCACGCCGTTTCTTCCCGCGTTTTCCGCTGCCACGGCGTCGTTTCATGTCGCCCCTTCCGGCGGTCCGCGACGATGGGAAATCCTATGCAAATGTTGGGTTTCGCGCCATGCCGAAAGGCATTGGCGCTAGTGCCCGAATGTCCGCTTTAGGTCAGAAGCAGACATGTGCAACGCACAAGCCCATGTCCGCTTTACCCCGAAAGCGGACATAGAAGCACGCCCGCGTTTTAGGCTCGTACAGTCAGCCAATTTAACTTATGTATTCCGCTGTGAACGCCTTCGATGCCGCGCTCTAATTAGACAGTCAGGTCATGAAACCTGCCGACCAACAAGCAATCGGCGGAAGTGCGCCCAAGCTCGCGATTACTTTATGGGCTTTCATCGTTCTCGGTACTGTTGCTTCGATTGCGCAGCCTGACAGTCTTGATGATGTCTACACGACGCGCGCGGTGGTAACAGGAAAAGATGAAAGAAACAGGCCTCTCGGATTCAAGCTATGTTTTGAAGACGTTTTGGTCAAAGCATCCGGCGATGCCAGCATCGTGAACGACAGCCGATTTGAGGCCCTCGCCGCCGGTGCAGAGCAATATGTCTCTTCATTTTCCTATCGTGATCGGCTTGAGGGAAAACCCGTTCATGACGAACAGGGTACATATGACCGGCCGCATTTTTTAACATGTCGGTTTGATCCGCAGAAGATTGATAGCGTTCTGAAAACGCTTGGCAGAAAGCCATGGTCGGCGCCCAGGCCGCGGCTTGTCACATTGGTCGCCGTGCACGGCCGCAACAACCGCAGCGGCATCCTTTCGAGCGACGGCGCATTCGATCCAGATATGCGCGAGGCGTTGGCCAACGCCGCGCGACGTTACGGCCTATCGATCAGTGTGCCGAGTGTCGCAACCCTCAGAAGCAATCAGATTGGTATTGATACAGCTGTGCTCACCCGGAGCGATCAATGGCCGCACCTCGCTGGGATGTCGGGCGGCGAGTTATTACTTATCGGCAACTTGCAATGGAACGATGGAGCACTTGGGTGGGTCGCAACGTGGAGCCTCGAGGCGAGCGGGGACCGTCACCGCTGGTCAGTCAGTGGCGTCAACTATGACGAAGCGTTTCGGAACGCTGTCCGAGGTGCGGCACGGGTTCTATCCGGTAACGGTGAACCTCTATGAAGTTCGCTCATGTCTGCTTTACCCCCCAAAAGCGGACATGTGCGGTGCAAGAGCCAAGCTCCGCTGTGAGCCAATAACGACCGCATTAACTGGCGCCAATCTACCAGTTCGTCGGAAGTGGGCCCTCGAGGACCACGGAGCGGCTTTTGACGCTCGAGTGCCCGCCGAGCGCACTGACGGCCGAGGCGAAGAGGTCGCCCGCGGGAGGTCGCCTCGCTGCGTAGTGAGAGTCACGAGACGGGGTTTTTGCCCTTCGCCAGCGCCGCCAGCGCGTCGACAACCCAGGGAGCCCGCTGCAGGGCCTTCACGTAGGCGTGCTCGGTTCGGCCACCGCGCGCTTTGATGACGTCGAGCAAGCCGCGGCGCTGCGCGGGGCTCCAGCGCGACACGCCGGGAAGCGAGAGCACGATGGCGCTCCACTCGGTGAACGCGTTACGCTCGTGGCCGCGCAAGCCCTCGCGCACGTCGCGCTTGCCGCCGAGCAGAACGGCAGCTTCCTCGCTGGTGCGCGCGAGCCCCTCGCTGCGCAGGCCACCGCCGCGCTCGCTCAAGCAATGGGACGCCTGCAGACCGACGGGCCCCACGCCACCGTAGGGAAAGCGTGGCCTGTCGTAAAGCTGCAGCACCATGGGGAAGGCAGCGAGCTTGCGCAAGGTGCTTCGGCTCGAGCGATAGGAGGCGCGCTTGGTCGCGCGCTCTTGCTCGCGCAACGCCAGCGCGCGCGTCTCCCGATCGCGCGGGCGAAAGCCGAGCTTGTAATAGAACCACCACGCGCCCGACTCGATGGCCTCCTCGTTGTCCGCGCCGAGCTGGTAGGGATCGACGATGAACGTGGACACGTGCTGAAACGCGTTGATGACGGCGAGGCTGCGCGCGTAGATCGCGGCGGCGTCGCGCCCGCGCCACGGCGGGAAGATGTTGTAGTTGATCTCGGCCCAGCCGCCGAGCCCGCTGCCCTGCAGGTAGCCTACGGGCATGCCGTTTTTGACCACGAGATAAACGTAGGTGGCCTCGAGCACGAAGCGGCGCTCGGGCACTTTGCCGAGGGCCACGAAACACAGCCCGTCTTCGTCCTCGATGATCCAGGCGTCACCTGGATAGGCGTAGGCGATCTGCTCGAGGTCGCGCTCGCGCGTGAGCATGGCCACGCGCGCGGCGTCCACCAGTTCGGCGCCGCGCTTGTGATTGACGTGGCGCATGCGCTTCGGTGGGTGCTCGATCTCACGCTTCAGATTGGGTCGCGCCGTGGAGCGCGCATGGGTTTGCCAGCACAGTGGCAGGCCCGCGATTAACGACGCCGTGCGCGAGGGCGTGCCGCGCGCTGGGGCAAGCACGAACGGCACTTCGAGCGAATCGAAGAGGTTCTCGCGCCAGCGCTCGTCCATACTCGCCTCGGCGAACCGACGCACGAGGAAGGTGCCGTCGCCCTCGTCGTCGCGCTTGAGGCGCTGCAACCATTGCCGCGCCGTTAGCGGCAGCTCCTCGAGGGCAGGTGACTCGGCGCGCGGCATGAGCAGCTGGAGCAACGACGCCACGCGGTCGGCGTCCTCCACGCTGTCCCAATCCACGTGCAGCGCGCCCGGCCAGCGTTCGGCCAACCACCGCGCCGTTGGCCAGAAGAAAGGATAGGCGTTGGCCACGCCCGCCATGCCAAGGCCCTGCAACGCTTTGCCCAGCGCGTGCACGTCCGCGCGGCGTTCCCAACGATCGAGCAGATTCTGGACGAGATCGAGCACCGCCTGGTTGTCGGGGTACGCGCGCGCAAAGCACAGCGTCTCGTGCAGCGAGCTGAGCTCCCTGCCGCTGCGACAGCGCGCGCCCCCGCAGGCGCGCAGGAGCCACTCGCGCTCGGAGGCGGCGTCGGGGCCGAAGGTCTCGCGCAGCTTGGCCAGCCGCCGAATGGCGCGCACGCGTTGGGAAACACGGCCTGTCTTGCTCACGCGCGCTTCACTTTTTGCGAGCGATGCTGTACTTCTTCGCAATCATGTAGCGCATCGTAGCGGAATGATCCCCTCGTTTGGAGTTGCCGAAGACGCGGCAGCCCAAAGGAAGGTTGACTTCAGCTTAGCCAGACATTTGCAGTGCAAAAGGAATGTCCGCTTTACCCCTGAAAGCAGACAGCGGCGTGCACAAGCGGATGTCGGCTTTGGGCCAATAGCGACATTTGCAGAGCAGCAAAAATGGATCGCTATTCAATCACCTCGTCGGTACGAGCGAGCAGCGTCGGTGGAACAATAATGCCAAGGGATTTGGCGGTTTGCAGGTTGATAACAAGCTCGAACGTTGACAACTGCAACACTGGGAGCGCCGAAGCTTTGGCACCCTTAAGGATTTGCCCTGTATAAATGCCGGCCTGGCGGTAGCCCTCATTAAGGTTTGTCCCGTAGCTCATTAGACCACCAACTTCTGGATAATCGCGCGACGAATAAGTCGCGGGAATCCCATACTTTGCCGCCAAGATAGCAAGCTGGACCCGACGTCTGGCGAAAAAAGCATCTGACGCCACAAAGATCGCGTCCGGTCGCTCGCGCCCAAACGCTGCAAACGCATCGTCAATGCCCTGGCTTGTAACGGCTTTGACAACATAGCTTTGCAGCCCCATAGCGCGAGCGGAGGTTTCCAACTCCTTTTCCGCCAACTGTGTCTCTCCAGGGTCCCCAGGATTGATGAGCGCAGCAACTCGCGTGGCACTTGGCAGCAGTTCGCGCAAGAGTCCGAGCCGCTTGGCTGTAAGCTCGGCCGTAAACATATTGATGCCTGTCGCATTCCCGCCGGGCCGGCTGAGGCTGACGACGAGACCGAGCGTCACCGGATCTTGGGCGACGGCGAATACGATCGGTACGGTTGTCGTCGCCGACTTAGCAGCGATTGCAATTGCCGGAGGTCCTGGTGCAGCAATGACCGCTACCTGATGGTGGACAAGATCAGCAGCAAGCTCAGCAAATCGATCATAATGGCCACCTGCCCAGCGGTACTCAATCGACAGATTCTTTCCCTCAATAAAACCCTCTTCATTGAGCCCTCGCCGGAATGACACTAGGCGCTCAGGCAGCGAGCTAGGGTCGGTAACGCCGAGAAACCCAATCACCGGCATCGCCGCTTGTTGCGCGCGTGCCGCGAGCGGCCAACCGACTGCCGAACCAGCAATGGCTTTGATGAAATCTCGCCGGCGCACGCGACCATTCCCTGTGAGGTTTAGGACGACGCCAGTTCTGAGAGCCTACCAGAACTCGGACGAACACTCGGACCTAGTTGAATAACCACGCCGTAAAAAAGAAGGTTCATTTTTGCCGCGCGTAACCAATCCAAAGTCCGCTTTGGGCCGAAAGCAGACATGTGCAGCGCAACTAGGGATGTCCGCTTTGGGCCAAAAGCGGACTCATGCATCGCAGCAAAAAAGATTGTTATTCGATCACCTCGTCGGCGCGTCCAATGAGTGTGTTGGGGACGGTGAGGCCGAGCGTCTTCGCGGTCTTGAGGTTTAGTATCAGCTCGACTCTGGTTGCCTGCTGAACCGGCAGATCGCCCGGCTTCTCGCCCTTGAGAATTCGGCCAGCGTAGACTCCGAGCGGACGGTAAACGTCCGCAACAGGCGCTCCCAAACTCGCTAGGCCGCCAGACAATACAAACTCACGAAATTGGTAGATTGCGGGCATCGCGTTACGGAGCGTCAGAGCGGCTAGCTGTTCGCTCCGACTATTAAAATATGCGTCAGGCGCGATCACCAGCGCACCTGCGCGCAGTTGAACCAAGCTCATGAAGGCCGTGTCAATTTCCTGTTCGCTGCTGGCATGCAGGACATGGAGCGTAAGGCCCAATGTGCGGGCCGCTGCTTGCAGATCTCTCGTTTCGGGCTCGGCAACAGGAGGATTGGTCGGGTTGACGAGCGCGGCGATTATGGTCGCCTTAGGGACCAATTCGTGCAGCAGCTCCAATCGCTTTGCCGCTAACTCGACAGTCAAGCTGGCCACGCCTGTGACGTTGCCTGCCGGTCGGCTGAGGCTTGGGACGAGACCCAACGAGACCGGATCGGATCCTACGTAAAAGACGATGGGGACCGTGGTACTAGCCGCCTTTGCGGCCATCGATGCTAGGGTGCTCCCAAAGCAGACAATCACCGGAAGACGGACCAGTTCGGCTGCCAGTGCTGGCAATCGATCAAACCGGCCTTCCGCCCAGCGATATTCGATCATTACGTTCCGGCCCTCGAAGTAGCCAGTGTCGTTCAGTCCTTGGCGAAACGCACGCGAGCGGTCTGCCGTAACGGCATTGGGCCATTCCGCGCTGAGAACCCCGACCACCGGCATCGACGGCTGCTGGGCACGCGCCGCAACTGGCCATGTCGCCGCCGCGCTGCCTACCAGCCTGATGAAATCGCGCCGCCTCATTGCCTCCCCGGGGGATCGCCCTCATGAGAGTCTTACCCAGTCTTCCGGCTAGTGACGCGTAAATTTGGTCTCAATAACAGCCGGATCGAATGCCCGCAGAAGCTGACATGTGCGGTGATGTCCGCTAAGGGCCAGAAGCGGACATCGCGACAAGACAGTGCATTTTGTATTCGATATAGTTCGATTTCTATTAGTGGGAGGCCGGTGATGTTCGGAAAGATCTTGATTTGCTCTGCTTTCACCGCGTTTGCGCTAGTGAACGTCGCGACTGCTCAGCAGCAACTTCCATCGATGACGCAGCAGACAGCAACCATCAAGCGGACGCCGTTGCAGAAGTTTGATGTTCGGGCACCAACTACGAGACGGTCATCGGAATGGCTGAGATCGTGCCGAACGTGAACGTTGGCCGTCACACACATTCTGGCCCGGAATCGGGCTACATGGTGGAAGGCGAGATGGTTCTGTATGTCGAAGGCCAACCGGAGAAAACCGTCAAGGCGGGTCAAAGCTACCAAGTGCCGCCCGGAGTCATTCACGATGCGAAGAGCGGCCCGAATGGGGCCAAAGTTGTCGCAACGTATGTGGTCGAAAAAGGCAAGCCGCTTGCCTCTCCGGCACCTTAACGGGAGCGACGCCCACCTCGGTCGTACGTATATGACCTGTCCGCTTTACCCCCGAAAGCGGACATGCGCGGTGCAGGAAGCAATGTCCGCTTTGGGCCAAAAGCAGACTCATGCAGTGCAGCAAATAGTATCGCTATTCGATCACCTCGTCGGCGCGGACCAGCAGCGTAGGCGGCACAGTTAGGCCGAGCGCCGTGGCGGTCTTGAGGTTGATCACCATCTCGAATTTGGTGGGCGCCTGAACCGGCAGCTCACTTGGTTTTGCGCCCTTAAGGATGCGATCGACATACGACGCCGCACGTTGGTACTCATCGGGAATATTAGGGCCGTAAGAGATCAGGCCGCCAATTTCCGTGAAAGAACGAGACCAATAGATTGCGGGGACACGCCAGCGAGCAGCTAGCCCAATAATTTCTGCACCATGACTAATTGTGAAGACGTCCGGTATAACGATGAAGCCACTATTTGGCTCGCGTGCCTGTGCCGTAAAAAGCGATTCGAGCTCGGACATGTCGTTAACAGGGCCGACAATCGCGTCCACACCGTGGGACGCGGCGGCAGTTCTGAACGGATTCAGATAATCTTTGACAAACGGCGCTGTTGGCGGGTTAAACACTAACGTGACCCTGCTAACGCGCGGCGCAATATCTCTGAGTACCTCCAGCCACTTGCCGCCCAGCGACCCCACGATAGGAGTGAAACCAGTCACATTGCCGCCAGGCTGCGCTAGGCTCGTGACGAAACCGCTACCGATGGGATCCCCAACCTCGACGAAAATCACCGGGATAGTACGCGTCTGCTGAAGCATCGCCGCAGTAGCGGGTGTGGAACTCGTAACAATGAGGTCCGGTTGCAGCGCGACGAGTTCCTTCGCGAATCGCTTGATTGACCCGACATCACCTCCAGCCGCGTGAATCTCCATCTCGATGTTGCGGCCCTCCGTCCAGCCGAGTTTTCGAAGCTCCTCCCGGAACAGCGCGAGCCCGGATTGCGCGTCCCGGTCGCTCTCGGCAAAGCCCAACAACACGCCGATGCGCCGCACCTGCTGCGCGTTGGCCGCAAGCGACCAAGTTGCCGCCGCGCCACCCAAAAGGGCGATGAAATTGCGCCTTTTCATCACGCCCCCGATGTGAGTCCAACAGCAGCGTACCAGCCAGCATCCATAGTCTGGAAGGGGTCTGGAACGAGGTAAGCCCGATGTCCGCTTGGACCAAAAGCGGACTCATGCGGTGCAACAAGATGGATTGTTATTCGATCACCTCGTCGGCGCGCGCGAGCAGTGAAGCAGGCACGGTAATGCCTAGTGCTTTCGCGGTGGTCGTATTGATTACAAGTTCGAACTTGGTCGGCTGTTCGACCGGTATATCGGCGGGCTTCGTTCCGCGCAGAATTCTGTCCACGTAATCCGCCGAGTGTCGGAACAACTCCGAGTAACTTGGTCCGTAGGACATGAGCGCCCCGGCTTTAGCAAAATCGCGTTCACTAAATACTGTGGGCAATCGCTCGGCCACTGCAAGGCTGAGAATGCGCGGGCGGTTAGCTACGATCAGTTGATCAACTGCAACGTATACTGCGTCGACTTTGGTTTTGAGGTCTTGGAACGCGGGCCCGATGTCTTCGGTTCGCCGGATAGCGAGGGGAATGATTTCGAGACCGAGCCTGCGCGCCTCAGCCTGTGCTTCACCCATTTCCAGTACGGGCTGAGTGTTGTCAGCATTAAACAAGATGGCCAGTCGGCGGAATTGAGGCAAAACCTCACGCAAGAGTTCAATCCGCTTTCCCGCAAGCTCGTTCGCTTGAATAGACAGTCCCGTTACGTTGCCTCCAGGTTTCGCGAGGCTTGCGACGAGACCGCTTCCCACAGGATCGATTGCCACAGCAAATACGATGGGAGTAGCCGTTGCCGTCTGTCTGACAATGGGGACAGCGCTTCCCACGGTGAGAATGACATCGACCTTTAGACGGACAAACTCAGCCGCTATTTCGGCATAACGCTCCGGACGGCCTTCTGACCAGCGATGCTCGATAGCAACGGTTTGGCCTTCGACCCAGCCGAGATCGCGCAAGCGAGCGGCAAAAGCAGCGGCCCATGGAGCAAAGCCGGCAGCGCTTGCGCCCAAAAATCCAACGGTTGGAAGCTTCCCCGTCTGTTGCGCGTACGTCGTGGCGGGCCACGTCGCCGATGCACCAACAATAAGCGCGATGAAGTCGCGTCGCCGCATGGCGCCCCCGAGGCTCAGAACGCTACATCGTAGCGGTTCGAATTAGGCTCGTTAAGGGGCGCCGCGGCTTTCCGCTTTGGGTCAAAAGCGGACACGGCCTCACTCGACCACTTCGTCCGCGCGGGTCAGTACGGACGATGGGATTGTGAGACAGTGCCGGTTGTGAGATCGAACACTTCTTCGCGGCACGCCCAAAAAGTGCAAACTCTGAACGAGGGCATCAAAGTAGCGCAGTTGACGTAGCGTCACATTGATGTCTTGGGCTGCGGAAGTGCTCCTAAACTCGCCACCACTGCGGTCGAGAGGAGCCTTCCGGCGAGGGCGCACTGTCTACTTCAATCTTTTTTGTAGCCAATGGCTGATCACGCCTCCGATTACGCCACCGGCGATCTGAGCCAGCGACATGGCCGCTTGCTACTCCTGATGGAGCCAGCGACCGATAATGCCGCCCACCACGCCGCCAAAGATCGGGGCTACCCAGAATAACCAAAGAGAGCCGAGTGCTTCGGAGCCGCCAAACAATGCTGTCGCAGTCGAGCGGGCAGGATTCAGTGAAGCATTGGAGATCGGAATTGCGATCAAGTGAAACAGCGTCAGCGAAAGGCCGATTGCTATCGGCGCAAATCCCGCCGGGCAATTCCTCGTGGTCACGCAGACGATCACAAACAGAAACAAAGCGGTGATCACCGCTTCGGTCAAAAATACCGCACCTAGTGAGAAGCCAGTGCCACCATAAAGGTTGGATGCTGCGGTGAAGGTATTCCACTTACCGTCGGCTGGCGCACCCTTTAGGACCAGATAGAATACAAAAGACGCCAGGGCCCCACCGATGACTTGCGTGATGATGTAGGGCAGCGCGCGATCCACTGGGAAACGCCGCGCCGCCACCATCCCGCAGGTGACCGCCGGATTGAAATGTCCACCAGAGATTGGCCCCACCGCGAAAGCCATGGCAAGCACTGAAAGGCCGACTGCAAAAGCGACGGCCATCAGCCCAGCTGATGGAGCAGAAAACAGTGCAGCGCCGCAAACGGCGCTAACCAACGTAAAAGTGCCGATGAATTCAGCCGCTAACTCGCGTTGCATGAAACGTTCCCTCGATTGACTTCGCACGGGTGATCACGGCTCGCGCGAATATGGTGGTTGGATGGATTGCTGAATGATCCCGGTATCAACTGAACAAAGTTCCCGAGCCGACTTGTGTCAGCGAGGAGCAGTTCGCGTCAAGAGTAGCTAAGTTTGCTTTGGGTCAAAAGCGGACGTCGCGCACAATTCACGAATGACCGCCTACCTGTTTAGCAACGCAACGGTATTGGCCCATGGTCCAACTTCAAAACCCTGCCGGACGCAGATTGGGTGGAGTCCGCTCCAAAAAAACGAGGTTGAAAATGTCTATTCGTCAATTAACAGCAGCTTTGTTGCTTTCGCTCGCTGCAATCTCGCTTCCGGGATCAATTCTAGCGGCCCAAGCCGCTACTCCCCTTGCTCTCTGCAAG
>Ga0306919_10000052_pt1 | contig 39536 bp, 41 predicted proteins | sample flu12Cox44000172_FD_203764 | JGI IMG/M metagenome (GOLD analysis project Ga0306919, IMG submission 203764) | Lab enrichment of tropical soil microbial communities from Luquillo Experimental Forest, Puerto Rico - flux4day.12C.oxic.44.000.172 (v2)... | ecosystem: Environmental > Terrestrial >... | reverse complement strand
GAGGAAATCGCGAGCCTCGCCACGCATAAGATTTCACGGCGCGGTATCGGCCGCACATTTCAGATTCCTCGGCCTTTCACGAAGCTTTCCCTTGTCGAAAATGTTGCGCTCGCCGCCTATTACGGCGGCAGCGGCGGCCTCTCGCGCGCCGAAGCCTGGAAGCGTGCGCAGGAAACCCTCGATCTGATCGGACTGCCGAGCCATCCGGCGGCGACGCCGAGCGGCCTCGGTACGGCTGCTTTGAAGAAGCTCGAATTGGCGCGGGCCCTTGCCACCAGGCCGCGCCTTTTGCTCGCCGACGAAAGTCTCGGTGGTCTTGATGCTTCTGAAATCGAGCGCGCCGCGACTTTGCTCGAAAGTATCCGCAGCCGCATGGACATCACGATCATCTGGGTCGAGCACATCATGGGTGTATTGATGCGGATCGTCGATCGCGTGATCGTGCTGGACCACGGCGAGAAAATTTTCGACGGCATGCCCGCGCAGGCCGCGGTCGAACCGCGGGTTACCGAAGTCTATCTGGGAAAGCGAGCATAGAATGCTGTCGCTTGCCGGCATCTCTGCGGGTTACGGGTCATTTCAGGTATTATTTGACGTATCGCTCGAAGTGCCGCGTGGCGAGGCGGTCGGGGTGATAGGACCGAACGGCGCCGGCAAGACCACATTGATGCGCGTCATTTCCGGGCTGGTGCAGCTCCAGACCGGCGGCATTAGCCTGGAAGGACGGCGGATTGAACGCCTTCCGCCGCATCGGATCGTCGAACAGGGCATCGCGCACGTTCCGGAGAACCGGCGCCTGTTTTCTCGGCTTTCGGTCGAAGATAATTTGCGCATCGGCGCTTACATGCCGCGCGCCCGGCAGGACTGCGCTAAGCAGCTTGAGCGCGTCTACGACTTGTTTTCGCGGCTGAAGGACCGGCGTCAGCAGCTCGCAGGCACGCTTTCCGGCGGCGAACAGCAGATGTGTGCTATCGGCCGCGCGCTCATGTCCAATCCGAAATTGCTCTTGATGGACGAACCGTCCGCCGGCCTCGCCCCGCTCGTTGTGGCGCAGGTGTTCGATCTGGTTCACCGCATTCGGTCAGACGGGCTCACGGTCCTGATCGTCGAACAGAACGTGCAACAGGTGCTCGACGTCGTCGACCGGGCGTATCTGCTGGAAGTAGGCAAGATCAAGCTTGCCGGCACGTCGGCCGAACTCAAGGGCAATGATTTCATTCGCAAGAGCTATATGGGCCTGTAGAAAAGATGGACATCTATCTTCTGGAGGCGATCCTTAACGGCATCCTGCTTGGCGGCGTACTGGCACTGCTCGCGCTCGGGCTCAACTTAATTTTCGGCGTCATTGACGTGGTGTGGATTGCCTATGCCGACCTCGTCATGTGCGGCATGTATCTCATCTATTACCTTTACGCCGAATTCAACTGGCCATTCCTACTCGCCTGCGTCGCGGCGATCGCCTTTGTCGGCGTACTCGGCATTTTGGTCCATGTCATGATCATCGCCCCGATTCTTGGCACGGCACCCATCAATCAGCTACTCGCAACCGGCGGGCTGCTGTTCTTTCTGCAAAGCTTCGCCACGCTCCTTTTCGGAACTGATTTTCGTAACATCGGCGTGCGGCTGCCGATCATCAGGTTTGACAGCATCTACATCAGCTCGGCTCGTCTATTGGCGTTTACAGTGGCGGTCGCAGGCGCAGTGGCGCTTTATTTTTTTCTCAAGAGAACCTTTGTCGGAACGGCGATACGCGCAATCGCGCAGGACCGCGACATAGTCGGCTTGATGGGCGTCGATCAGCGGCACATCTATCTCGTCACTTCGGCGATCGGCGGCGCCTTGGCTGGCCTCGCTGCTTGTCTTTTGATCTTGCAATATGACGTCCATCCGTTCATCGGCAATACGTTCGGCCCGCTCATTTTCATGATCTGCGTGCTAGGCGGGTTGGGCGACATGATAGGCGGCTTTGTTGCGGCTTTCTTGATGAGCCAGATCATCGCTATTGGGGGGTATTATTTCAGCACCGAATTGTCCTACGTCTTCGCCTTTACTTTTTTCATCGTGCTGATGTTCCTGCGACCTCACGGAGTGCTCTCGCGGTGACGGCCCGACATGCCATGCTCGCCATTCTCCTCGCGGCGCTCGCTACGCTGCCGCAAGTGGTGGCGCCCTATTTCATGCATTTGCTGATCCAGATCTTGCTATGGGGCTTCGTTTACACTTCATGGTCGATTATGGGGCGCTTTGGCTTCGTCTCGCTCGGCCATGGCGCGTTTATGGGAGTCGGCGCGTATGTGCCGGCGCTGTTGTGGAATTATTTCGGAGTGACGCCCTGGATCGGCATTCCGCTCGGTATCAGCTTGGCGGTCGTCCTTGCGCTCGTCATCGGATATCCGTGCTTTCGCCTCAAGGTTGTCGGGCATTATTTCGCGCTGGTCACGCTGGCGTTGGGCCAGGTGGTGATGCTCTCGATCGTGGCGGCGCGCGACGTCACCGGCGGATCATTGGGTTTCACTCCTAAAGCGGTCGGCTATTCCTGGTTTGCTCTGCAATTTCCGCAAAAGGTCTATTTCTATGTGATCGCGCTCGCGCTTTGGTTCGGCGGGCTTGCCGTCTGGTATTGGGTCGATCGGGGAATTGGGCGTGAGGCGCTTGATGCCATCTCCGAAGACGAAGAAGCCGCCGCAACGATCGGCATCAACGTTATCCGCGAAAAGCTCCGCGTCACGGTCATTAGCGCCGCGCTCACCGCACTCGGCGGCGCCATCTATGGGCAATATATGATGTATCTCAATCCCGAGACCGTGTCGGGCATCGCGGTGTCGCTGCAAATCGTTTTTGCGGCGATCGTCGGCGGAACCTATACGGCACTCGGTCCCACTGTCGGCGCGCTCTTGACGATCTCCTTGAACGAAGGCTTACGGGTCGCGTTCGGCACCAATTTCATCGGCGCGGCGAACACAATCTATGGTGTTCTTCTGGTCCTGTTCATCATCTTCATGCCGCGCGGAATCGTCGGCATGATCGAGGATGCCACCAAGCGCGGCTGGCGGATCAAGCCACTCTGAACGTCATCATAACGAGCGTGCGTTAGGGCGAAAGCACGCTTCTCAGAATACACGCGAGTGTGTAGCCTTCACCGCTATTCTGCGCGCGGAAGAAACACATGAGACAAAGCCGGCGGAACGTTCTGCAACTCGCGGCTGGCCTCGTGGCGCTTGCCACGGACACGCGGATTGCCGGCGCCCAGAACTACCCGACACGGCCGGTGCGGATCGTATCGGGCTTTCCGCCCGGAGGCATCAACGACACCTATGCGCGCCTGATCGGTCAATGGTTGTCGGAGCACCTCGGCCAGCAATTCATCGTCGAAAATCGACCCGGCGCCGGCGGCACGCTCGCGGCAGAAATGGTCGCAAAAGCGCCGCCGGACGGCTACACGCTTCTGCTCACCACCTCGGCAGATGCCTGGAATGCGACGCTCTACCAGAATCTCAATTTCACCATGGGCCGTGATTTCGTTCCGGTGGCAACGATTTCACGCGGACCCGGTGTTTTGGTAGTCCATCCGTCGCTTCCCGTTACTTCAGTTCCTGAACTGATCACTTATGCCAAGAGCAACCCCGGCAAGCTGACGATCGCCTCGGCGGGAATCGGCAGTGCCCCTCACATGTATTGGGAATTGTTCAAGAGCGTGACCCAGGTCGACATGGTGCATGTCCCCTATCGCGGCGGCGGTCCGGCGGTAGCCGATCTCCTCGGCGGTCAGGTTCTGGTCTATTTTGGCACCTTCGCGTCGGCAATCGAGAATGTCAGAGCCGGCAAATTGCGCGCACTCGCCGTGACGTTGCCAGCACGCGTCGCGGTCTTGCCCAACGTTCCGGCAATGGCGGAGTTCTTGGCCGGCTATGAGGCAAGCATCTATGTCGGGATCGCCGCGCCGCGCGGCGTTGCCGTCGATATTGTCGAGCAGCTCAACAAGACGATCAATCTCGCTTTGGCCGATGCCAATATGACCCGGCGGATTGCCGAGCTCGGCGATACGCCGTTGCCTCTTTCCACATCCGAATTTGCCAACCTGGTTGTGTTCGAAATCGAAAAATGGCGCAAGGTGATCGCGGCCGCCAACATCAAGGCGGAATGAACGGGGGAGACCGTAGGCGATGCAGAACTCGATCAATCAGCGCTGGCTGTTGGCAAGCTATCCGCAGGGCATGCCGGTCGCCGCCAATTGGGTAATGGACGCGCAACCGGTGCCCGATCCGGGACCAGGCCAGATCGTCGTCAAGGCGAAATGGCTGTCGGTCGACCCCTACATGCGCGGCCGCATGAGTCCGGCGGCCAATTACACCAAGGGCGTCGCTGTCGGCGAGGTTATGCATGGCGGCGGCGTCGGCGAAGTCGCAGTCTCTAATCATCCGGCCTGGAAGCCGGGCGACATCGCCGAGTCGATGAGCATGGGTTGGCAGGAGTGGTCGGTTCTGACGCCTGAGATCGTTGGCCCAGCAGGCGTGAATAAAATCGATCCGAAACTGGCGCCTATTCAAAGTTCGCTGTCCTGGCTCGGAATGCCTGGCATGACCGCTTACTTCGGGCTTCTCGACGTCGCCCAACCACGGCCGGCCGATACAATCGTCGTATCCGCGGCATCGGGAGCCGTCGGCCAACTCGTCGGCCAGATCGCCAAGTTGGCGGGATGCCGTGCGGTGGCGATTGCCGGCGACGACCGCAAACTTCAATGGTGTCGCGAAATCGGTTTCGACGCGGGGATCAACTACAAGAAAACAGCCGATCTGGCCGCCGCGGTGAAGGAGGCCTGTCCGAAAGGCGTCGATATTTTCTTCGATAACACCGCGGGGCCGATCCATGACGCGGTCATGAAAAATCTGAACATCGGCGCGCGGGTGGTGATTTGCGGCCGGATTTCGCTCGCCGCGCAAACCGGCAAGCCGGACATCGGCGAGCGTTTCATGGGCCATTTGATCGTAACGCGCGCCAGCATCCACGGCTTTCTTGTCTTTGATTGGTGGCATCGACGCGAAGAGGCGTTGCGGCGTCTCGCAACGTGGCACCGTGACGGGAAAATCAAATTCAAAGAAGATGTGCTCGAAGGCATCCAGCGGATGCCCGAAGCGTTTCTGCGGTTACTTGAAGGCAAAAATTTCGGCAAGCAGATCGTGAAAATCAGTTCATGAATGCAGGTTCTACCAGGACTAATAGCGCGAGATTAGATCACCGGTAACCACCGTCGGCCATCACAATCGAGCCGGTCACGAACACGGACAGGTCGGAAGCTAGAAAGATCGCCGGCCCCACGATGTCCTCAGGCTTGCCCGCGCGACCGAGCGGCGTGTGTTCGACAAACATCCTGACGAGAGCGGGATTGCTCGCGCGCACTTTTTCATTGAGCGGCGTCTCGATGAAGCCCGGCCCGATCGCTTTGACCCGCACGCCGTCCTTGCCAAGCTCCGCCGCAAGCGCACGCGTAAAGCCCAGGACGCCGTGCTTGGATGTGGTATAGGCGGGCGAGTTCGGCGTCCGCACATCCATGAACGCTTGGATCGAAACCGATATTGACGATCCGGCCTTTGCTGGCGCGCAGTCGCGCCAGAAACGCGTGCGTCACATTGAAAGTCGCCAGGATATCTTACCAGTTGCAATCACCGCTCCCCCGTGGGCGGTAAACGCATTTCGCCGGTTGATCCCGGCATTGTTGACGAGAGTCGAGCCGCGACCGATCTTGTTCTCGATCTCCTCGGCAACCTGCCGTCAACGATCGCGCTCTCGGACATCGAGCGTGAGACTGTGGCCTTTGCCGCCCGCGCGATTAATTGTCTGGGCGGTCTCGGCCGCAGAATTGCCGTCAATGTCGAGGGCGACGATTTGCGCGCCTTCTCTTGCATAGCCCAAGGCAATGGCGTGACCGATACCCGACCCACTGCCGGTTACCACTGCCAGGTGTCCTTCGAGCAAGCCTGCCATGGTTCTAGTTCTCACCAGTCCGCGCATTGAGCGCATGAATTGGCCCTGTCGGCAGAGCTGCCTGCCGCGATTTTTCGTGCTGTTTTTAGCTACGCTTGAACGCCGGCATCACGTCTTTGGCAAACCAGCGCAGCTGTTCTTTAAATTCCGCCGGCGCGAGCCCCTCGGCCCAGTGAATCATGAAACTGTCGAGCCCCGGATATTTGGCTTCGATCGATTTGATCCCGGCAATGACATCGGCCGGCGGCCCGCAAAACCAGGCCTTTTGCTCTACACCGTCCTTGAGGGATGGGGTGCGCGCGGGCGCGCCCGGCGAACCCCAGGTCCGGCCCTGCTCATCTGCATAACGCACGAACCCGAATGGCGCGAACCATTTGAAGCGCTCGTCATGGGCAGGCTCCAGCCGGCGTATCGCTTCTTCGCGGCTGTCGGCTAGATAAACGCCGGCGCCCCAGATCATGTCCTCGCCGAGCTGTTTACCTTGACCGTGCTTGCGACAGGCCGCGTGATAGGCGCGCACCACATCATCCAGAATTTTCTCGCCGTTCAACGTCACCATCGCCTTGAGGCCATGTTGCGCCATCAGCTCGATCGTCTTGCCGCTGGCGATCGGCATCCAAATCTCGACCGGCAGATGCTTCGGTCGCGGCACCATCGTGATGTCCTTGAGCTGATAGCCGCGGTAGTCGACCGGCGGCGGACACTCGTAGTACTTGCCTTTGAAATGGAATGAGGGTTCGTTGAAGCAGGTCAGCAGCAGTCGAAGCTGCTCTTCAAACAATTCGCGATTTTTTTTGGCATCGAGCAACGGCGCGCCGAATGTCTCGACCTCGCGCGTGTGATATCCGCGACCGAGCCCCATGACGATGCGGCCGTCAGTGACGATGTCAGCCATCGCGTAGTCTTCGGCCAGCCGGATTGGATGCCACATCGGCAAGACGTTAAACGCGCAACCGAATTTCAGGCGCTTGGTTTGCGTCGCAAGCCAGAGGCTGAGCTGGATCAGGTTGGGGAAAACTTCATATCCCTCGCGCTGAAAATGGTGCTCGGCGGTCCACAGCACATCAAAGCCGAGCTCATCCATGAGCTGCGCCACCTCACGCGCCGTGAAGAAGGCTTCCCGCAGGCGCTCGTCGGAATAGCGGCGATCATTCGCAGGAGTTCCGCGCAGGCCGATGTTCTCGAGCTCGATCTGGCCGACAAATAAGACGTGGAATTTTCTAATCATGCGAGTCCTCGGCGCAGTGCGATTGGGACCGATGCAGCCCCGATGCCCAGCCGATCGGGTTGTACGATAGTGTCGCTTGGTCGCTTTGGTTAGACAATCCCGCCGCGGGGACGGAACGTTGGATTGCGTCGGGACGAAAAGGCGTTCAGTCCTGACCGAGGGCAGCGCTTATGATGCGCCGGCAGGCAAGCAAATCATCGAGCGCCATTTCGAGCTTGCGCCGGCTCTCCGGGTTCGCAAGATCCCCGGCCTCTTGTCCGGCGCGATCGGTGTCGTCTGTGGAACCCGAAAACAAGTTCGGCTCGCCTCGATCAGCTCCTGACCCATCGTCCTCGGAGTCCTCTGCAAGCTGGGGTGGCGGAGGTTCGGCGCCTGCGGGCCAAACGTTTTCCACGAATGCGGCGCCGTGTTCGCGCAATATGCGCTGAACACCGCGAATGGTGTAGCCCTCGCCGTAAAGCAGATGGCGGATGCCGCGCAAAAGATCGACGTCGTCCGGCCGGTAATAGCGGCGACCGCCGCCGCGCTTCATCGGCCTAATTTGAGAAAAGCGACTCTCCCAAAAGCGCAGGACGTGCTGAGGCACGTCGATTTCGTCGGCGACCTCGCTAATGGTGCGGAACGCGTCCGGCGCCTTTTCCACAACCGCCATTGTCACGCTCACTGCGCCTCGGCGCCAGCCGGTTCAGCGTCTTCAGAATTGATGCGCTGTTTGAGGATCGCCGACGGCTTGAACACCATGACCCGGCGCGGCGAAATGGGAACTTCCTTTCCGGTCTTGGGATTGCGCCCGATGCGCTGACCCTTTTTGCGCACCACGAATGAACCAAACGACGACAGCTTCACGGTTTCGCCGCGTTCCAGGCAATCGGTGATTTCTTTGAGCACCAGTTCGACAAGTGTCGCAGATTCGGTGCGCGACAGTCCAACCTTCTGATAGACCGCCTCACACAAGTCTGCACGCGTGACCGTCTTTCCCGCCATCGCCAGCCCCGAGAGCACCATGGATCGAGCAATTGCCGATCAGCATATCGTGCTGAATTATCAACGATATTAGCTTGTCGGGCTACGGTCAACGGTCGAGAAGCCGGTCTTGAGGGTCCGCTGAGGTCATGCCGGCGAGGCGAAAGCCTACCAACGCAGCAGCGCGGCGCCCCAGGTAAAACCGCCGCCCATCGCTTCGAGCAATAGTAGATCACCACGTTTGATACGCCGGTCGGCAACCGCGTCGGCGAGCGCAAGCGGAATGGATGCCGCTGACGTATTGCCATGCCGATCGACAGTGGTGACGATCTTTCCCGGTGGAATGCCGAGCTTGTGCGCCGAGCCGTCGATAATCCGCTTGTTCGCCTGATGCGGAATGAACCAGTCGATGTCCTCGGCCGTGTAGCCGGTGACCTTGAAGGCGTCCTCGACCACATCGGTGATCATCGCCACGGCGTGGCGAAACACTTCGCGACCTTCCATGCGCAGATGGCCGACAGTGCCAGTCGCGGACGGCCCGCCATCTACATAGAGTTTCGATTTGTGGCGGCCGTCGGAACGCAGCCGCACCGTAAGCACGCCCCGATCCTCCCGCGTTCCGGGCTGTTGCTGGGCGTCGAGCACCACCGCCCCGGCGCCGTCGCCAAACAGCACACAGGTGCCACGGTCGGCCCAATCGAGAAGGCGCGAGAAGGTCTCAGCGCCAATCACCAAAGCCCGGGAGAAACCGCCCGATTTGAGCAAAGAGTCTGCCGTCGCCAGCCCATAGACAAATCCGGAACAAACCGCCTGCAAGTCGAACGCAGCGCCGTGAGTGATGCCCAACCCTGCCTGAACCGAAACAGCGCTTGCCGGAAAAGTGTTATCGGGCGTTGAGGTCGCGAGCACAATGAGATCGATCGACTGCGCGTCGACATGCGCGTGCGCGAGCGCCGCCTGCGCCGCGCGTATGGCCATATGCGATGTATGTTCGCCCGGTGCCGCGATGCGGCGTTCGTGGATTCCGGTGCGCTGGACGATCCATTCATCCGAAGTGTCGACCTTTCGGGCCAGGTCCTCGTTGGTGAGGATCTGAGCGGGTAAATAGCTGCCGCAGCCGACCACGACCGAGCGAAGCACAGTCACGAAGCCGCTCCGCCCAAGATTCCGCTCACGACTTGGGCTATTTGTTGCGGCCTCGGTTTGCTGTGGCGGGCGAGCGCGGCGCGAATTTTCGCCAAGAGCTCGTCGCGCATCACCCCATGACCCAGGTCGATGGCAGCGGCGAAGCCTTCCGCATCGGTCCCGCCGTGGCTCTTGATGACGATACCGTTCAAACCGAGAAAAACGCCGCCATTGGCGCGACGCGGATCCATGCGCTGGCGCAATTGTCGGAAAGCGGATAGCGCGAGCAAGTAGCCTATGCGCGCGCTCATTGAACGGTTCATAGCGCCCCTAAGATACTCGCCAATCTGCCGGGCTGTACCCTCGGCGGTTTTCAACGCGATGTTCCCGGCAAATCCCTCGGTGACGACCACATCAACCTTGCCGCGGCCGATGTCGTCGCCTTCGACGAAGCCACGATAATCGAGTTCAGCGAAATTGCCCTCGCGCAGGATGCGCCCCGCCTCGCGCACCTGTTCCAAACCTTTGGCTTCTTCGACCCCGATATTGAGGAGTCCAACCGTTGGTCGCGCAACGCCGAAAAGGATCGTTGCTGTCGCAGCCCCCATCAGTGCGAGATCGACCAAATGATCCGCCTCGGCGCCGATCGAGGCTCCGACATCCAGCACGATCGATTCGCCGCGCAGCGTGGGCCATAGCGCAGCGATGGCCGGACGCTCGATCCCTGGCAAGGTCTTGAGATTAAATTTCGACATGGCCATGAGCGCACCGGTATTGCCGGCGGACACTGCGATGTCGGCATCGCCCTTCTTCACCGCATCGATTGCCAGCCACATCGAGGACTTCCAGCGGCCGTAACGCAGCGCCTGGCTTGGTTTGTCTTCCATGCGGACCGCAACTTCGGTGTGAACCAATCGGGAGCGCGCTTTCAGCCGCGCCCTGCCGTCGAGAAGCGGCGCGATCAGCGAGGAATTGCCGAAGAACAGGAATTCACTGTCCGGCTGGCGCGCGAGCGCAAGATCCGCGCCCTCCACGACGACGCCAGGGCCGTGATCCCCTCCCATTCCATCGAGCGCAATTCGGACCTTGTCTGCCATTGAAGGAGCGTGCGGTCACGCCTGTGCCGGTGGCAAAAATCGCAAGCGGTTGTGACCTAACTTCATGCGAATTTTGCACTCAAAGTGACTGATCAAAGTCCATAATAGTGAAGCGATTTTCGCCTCTGAGATCGACCGCTCCAGCGCTGCCTGGGAACGTCCTCGCTTGACCTCGACTAGCCGGAAAGCAACCGGCCGGGAGAATAGCGGTTCGATATCCGGATACAACACCCCGCTGAAGGCGGCTTTTCACCCGCCCTCCTGGCGTTTTGCCAGCCGCCCAAGCGCTGCAAACGGGCCCTGATCGCGCTTGGCCTGCCCCGGCGCTTCGAAGACCGCGTCGGGTTTGCGTGGGTATGGGTCGATTCCGAGGATCAAGAATTCCGTCGCCAGCGCGCCCAAATCCACGACTCCCCCGACAAGCGGCTCGGGATCGTCCAAATTGACACTATGCCGCTGTCTCTCGGGATTCTGCGAATGCGCGATCGTCTGCGGTTCAAACAGGAGATCGATCGATTCGTCCACCTCGTTGGCGAGTGGCTCGAGGCTCACAACACAGGTTTGGCCAACAGTCGCAGAGACCGATCCTGTGACATGCAGGCCGCCGTATCCTCGCCTGACGACGTCGAAACTGGCCTCGAATCGAGGCAGATCACGCAAGCCGGCGATTTTGGCCACCGCGGCCCGCACTGTCGCGTCGGCGACGAGATCGAAATGTTGTCCAGTCTCGGCAACCTCCTCGACCGCAACAGGAACATGCCAGGGTGCGATGAAATCTTGCGCTTTGGCTTCAGCCATGGGGAATAGCCTCCGGTTTAGGAAAGGCAGCTGCGCTGCCCCATAAACTGTCCCCATCACGGGTATCGAATTCGCGCAACACGGCGAGCATATAGCGCGCGAGCCGCCGTGGTCCGTCGCCATTCACTCCGTGAAAGATATTGCGCGCCAGCGCCTTCTCAAGCTCCTCCTGGGGGTTGGCTGCCTGAAGTGCGGCGAGATAGGCGCCCTGTCTGCCGTAAAATGCTTCGCCAAAGTTCTGCATCCGCCTTGGCACAGCGAGATCGCCCACTCCCATTTCACGCAGATTGGCGTCGAGGTCGCGGCAAAACAGGTCGAACAATTTCTGGCCGATGCCGCGGGCGGAACTTTCGTCGCCGTCCAAACGCGCCAGCACCAGAACGAGATGGAGAACGATGAGGTCGAAGCGCCCGAGCACCGTATCGGGCACGCCGTAATCGGTGTAAAACGCCGCCGACCGAGCCTGTGCCACGATCACGCCATAGAGGTCGTGGATGCTGCGGCTAGCCGCACTTGCGCGAAAATGCTTCAGGATCATAGACTTGATGGGGGTCGCTACGATTGTTTCGAGCGTCCCCCACGGCTCTGTGGTTTGCCAAATTTGAGCTTTGGGGTTACGGCACGCGCGGGCGGGACGCAAGTTAGGGACGCTAATGCGGGGCAATGGGGTTGCTGACAGGATTCGAGGCGTAACGACGGCTTGCGCGATTGCCGTCGCACTTGCGCTCTCAAGCTGCACCAACGAAACGTTCCAGCGCGGCTATGTATTGCCCGAAGGGGCGCTTGAACAGATTCCGCTCGGCGCATCGCAGGAACAGGTCCTGCTTGTGCTCGGCACACCCTCGACCGTGGCCACCGTCAGCGGCGAGGCGTTCTATTACATCTCACAAAAAGCCGAGCGCGCGATCTCCTTCATGAGAACCAAAGTGACCGATCAGCGCGTAATCGCGGTGTATTTCGACCGAGACAGAAAAGTGCAGCGGCTGGCGGAATACGGATTGAAGGATGGCAAGATCTTTGACTTTGTCAGCCGCACAACGCCGACGAGCGGCAATGATTTGAATTTGATCTCGTCGATCGTCCACAACCTTCAAGGCAAAGGAAGCTGATCGGCGCACAGCCCCGCGCGATGCACTAATTCAATCCGCGATCAGTGAGCCAGTACTGCAAGCAGCAATAGCGCGACGATATTGGTGATCTTGATCATCGGATTGACCGCCGGCCCGGCGGTGTCCTTGTAGGGATCGCCGACCGTATCGCCGGTTACCGCCGCCTTGTGAGCGTCAGATCCCTTGCCGCCGTAGTGGCCGTCCTCGATGTATTTTTTAGCGTTATCCCAGGCGCCCCCGCCCGATGTCATGGATATCGCAACGAACAGGCCGGTCACGATGACGCCAAGCAACATCGCCCCGAGCGCCGAGAATGCGGCCGATTTGCCCTGTGCGCCGCCGCCGGCGACGAAATAGATCACGAAGTAACCGACGATTGGGGACAGAACCGGTAATAGCGAGGGAACGATCATTTCCTTGATCGCGGCGCGCGTGAGCATGTCGACGGCGCGACCGTAGTCGGGTTTGTCGCGACCCTGCATGATGCCCGGCCGTTCGCGGAACTGCCGCCGAACCTCCTCGACGATGGATGAGGCGGCTCGTCCCACCGCGGTCATGCCCATCGCTCCGAACAGATAGGGCAGGAGCCCGCCGAACAAGAGCCCGGCAACCACGTATGGATTGTTCAACGAGAAGTCGGGCGCTACACCTTGGAAGTAAGGATGCGACGCAGCGTTGGAAACAAAAAATTTCAGGTCCTCATTGTAGGCGGCGAACAAGACAAGCGCGCCCAGCCCGGCCGAACCGATCGCATAGCCTTTGGTAACGGCTTTGGTGGTATTGCCAACCGCGTCCAGCGCGTCAGTCGATTTACGAACTTCTTTAGGTAATCCGGCCATTTCGGCAATGCCGCCGGCATTGTCGGTCACCGGGCCGAAGGCATCGAGCGCCACCACGATTCCGGCTAACGCCAGCATCGTCGTCACCGCAATAGCGATGCCGAACAGCCCTGCGAGATTATAGCTGACCAGGATTCCGGCGATGATTACTAGTGCCGGCAGCGCGGTCGCCTCCAGCGAGACGGCAAGGCCTTGAATGACATTGGTGCCGTGGCCGGTAACGGACGCCAGTGCGATCGAGCGCACCGGGCGGAAATTGGTGCCGGTATAGAATTCAGTGATCCAGATGATCAGCCCGGTTACCGCCAAGCCGACAATACCGCACACGAACAAAGTCAGTCCCGAGTAAGTCGCGCCCGGCAAGGGCCCGAAACCGATCAGCTCATAGGTGACGAAGGCGATACCGATCAGCGAGAATACCGCTGTTGCAATCATTCCCTTGTAGAGAGCGCCCATGATCGACTGACTGGCGCCGAGTTTGACGAAGAAGGTGCCGATGATCGAAGCGACAATACAGGCGCCCCCGATCGCCAACGGAAACGACATCATGCGCATCAAGGTGTCGCCGCCGGTACGGCTGAAGAAGATCGCTGCAAGAACCATGGTCGCGACGGTGGTCACGGCATAGGTCTCGAAAAGGTCCGCGGCCATGCCCGCGCAGTCGCCGACATTGTCGCCGACATTGTCGGCGATTGTCGCCGGATTGCGGGGATCGTCTTCGGGAATCCCGGCCTCGACTTTACCGACGAGATCGCCGCCGACATCGGCGCCCTTGGTGAATATGCCGCCGCCGAGCCGGGCAAAGATCGATATCAACGACGCGCCGAAGCCGAGCGCCACGAGCGAATCAATCACCTCGCGGTCATTCGGCGCCATGTGCAAGGTGCCGGTTAGAAAGCCGAAATAAAGCGTGACGCCGAGCAGAGCGAGTCCCGCCACCAGAAGCCCGGTGATTGCGCCCGATCGAAATGCGATTTCAAGCCCGCCGGCGAGCGAGGTGATCGCCGCTTGCGCCGTGCGCACATTGGCGCGCACTGAGACATTCATGCCGATGAACCCGGCGGCGCCGGATAGAACGGCGCCCACCGCGAAACCGATGGCGACAAGCCAACCGAGAAAATAGCCGACGATCAGAAAGATCACGACGCCGACCACCGCGATAGTCGAATATTGACGCTTGAGATAGGCCTGCGCGCCTTCGCGTACCGCAGCGGAAATCTCCTGCATCCGGGCGCTTCCGGCATCCGCTTGCAGCACCGATCGCGTGGCCCAAATGGCGTAGGCAATTGCCAACGCGCCACACAGAACAATGAGCCACAATGTCGTCATGCTGGTCCCCGGTGTTGTGAAGGTCCGGCTTAATGCCGGATTGCAAAGAAGGCGCCTCGCATACAATGGGCACGCGGGCGGCGCAAATCGGCGCGGACATTGCCAAACTTGCCCCTGCCGCGCAACGGCGGCGGCATGCCGCTTTCCCCAAGCTTTACGCGGCGCCGAGATAGCGGATTGGGCGCCCCGGGCCGATCACCTGCGCCGCGGCAATGATGGCATTGGCATCGATCCCATAGTGCCGGTAGAGGTCGGCGACGGAACCCGTCTGGCCGAAATGCTCGACACCGAGTGGCCTGACGCGGTGGCCGTCGACCGCGCCAAGCCATGCCAGGATCGCCGGGTGGCCATCCAGCACGGTGACAATGCCGCAATCTCGGGGCAGACCGGCAAACAACCGCTCGATGTGCGAGCGGGCATGCACAAGCCCGCGTTCGCGGGCGCGGTAGGCCGCGGTCCAGCCGGCATTCAGACGGTCGGCCGAAGTGATCGCCAACAAGCCAATATCCCGGCGATCCTCCGCCATCAGCCCGACAGCCTGGATCGCTTCTGGCGCAACTGCGCCCGTATACGCCACCACCAACTGGCAATTCGGCCCCGGTGGCCGCAGCCAATACGCGCCGTCGACAATGGCCTGTCGCAAGATCGGGCTTATGTCCCGCGTGATCTGCTCGATCGGCCGGGTCGACAGCCGCAGATAAATGGAGCCGCCGGTCTCGTCTCGCAACCAATTGCGTTCGGAAGTTTCGCCGCCGCCGTCGCGCTGAATGTAGTCCAATGCGAAAGCGAGAATGACGGCAAGTTCATCGACGAAGGCCGGCTCAAAAGCTGCGAGACCATCCTGCGCGATCCCGATCAACGGCTCGGCAATCGACTGATGGGCTCCGCCTTCCGGGGCAAGGGTTATGCCCGACGGCGTCGCCACCAGGATGAATCGCGCATCCTGATAACAGGCATAGTTGAGCGCATCGAGGCCGCGGGCGATGAACGGATCGTACAAGGTGCCGATCGGCAGAAGGCGCTCACCGTTGATTACATGAGACAAGCCAAGCGCGGACAGCGCGCAAAACAAGTTCATCTCGGCGATACCCAGTTCGATGTGCTGGCCCTTCGGCGAGAACTCCCAGTTGAAGGTGGAAGGGATACGCTCGCTCTTGAACGTGTCAGCCAAAGTCTCGCGGGCAAACAAGCCACGGCGGTTAACCCATGGTCCGAGACTTGTGGACACCGTGACATCGGGCGAAGCGGTAACGATGCGCTCGGAGAGCGGGGTGACATTGCGGCCAAGCTCGTTGAGCAGCGCGCCGAAGCCGAGTTGCGTCGACATCTGCGGCTGGATCGTTACCGCAAGCGCATCTGGCACCGGGATACGCTCGGCTTGCAGGCTGCGGCCGCTGGCGCTTGCAAACGGCACGCGGTCGAGAAACGCTTGAATTTCCGCTGCTGAATGTTCAAGCCCCTCGAAGCGCGACCATTCCTCGCCGGGACGTATGTTCATTGCTTTGCGAAACGTCTCCATTTGCGACGGCGTCATGAGGCCGGCGTGATTATCCTTGTGGCCGGCAAACGGCAGGCCATAGCCCTTGATCGTATAGGCGATGAAGCAAACCGGGCGCTCGTGATCGACCGCATCGAAAGCGGACATGATCGATCCCAGATCATGGCCGCCGAGATTGTTCATCAGCCGTGCCAGCTCGTCGTCGCTGCGGCGATCGAGCAGCGCGGTCACCGGACCCTGATCGCCGATTTCGTCATTGAGCCGCTTGCGCCATGCCGCTCCGCCTTGGAACACCAGGGCCGAATAGAGCGGGTTGGGACAATTGTCGATCCAGCGCCGCAATACTTCACCGCCGGGCTCGGCAAAGGCCGCTTGTTGCAGCCTGCCATATTTGAGGAGCACGACGTCCCAACCGAAGTTTCGGAACAGGTTTTGATAGCGCTCCCACAAACCCTCGCGGACCACCGCATCGAGACTTTGCCTGTTGTAGTCGACAATCCACCAGCAATTGCGCAGACCCTGCTTCCAGCCTTCGAGCATGGCCTCGAAGATGTTGCCCTCGTCGAGCTCGGCATCGCCCAGAAGCGCGATCATGCGGCCTTCCGGCCGTTCAAGACCCCAACCGTGCGCCCGCACGTAGTCTTGCGCTAGCGATGAAAACAATGTCTGGGCGACGCCGAGGCCGACGGAGCCGGTGGAAAAGTCGACGTCGTCGGTATCTTTGGTGCGCGACGGATAGGATTGCGCGCCCTTATAGCCGCGGAAGTTTTCGAGCTTCTCGCGCGTTTGACGCCCCAGCAGATACTGGATGGCATGGAAATTAGGTGAAGCATGCGGTTTGACCGCGACGCGATCCTGCGGCTGCAAGCTGTGAAAATAAAGGGCGGTCATGATCGTGGCGAGCGAAGCCGACGAGGCCTGATGGCCGCCGACTTTTACTCCATCGGCATTGTCGCGCAGATGATTGGCCTGGTGGATCGTCCAGGTCGCGAGCCACAGCACCTTGCGCTCGAGCTCGGCGAGAATCGATAGATCATGCATCGAGCCCGCCACAGTCATTTGAGCAATTCCAAAACGCCCCGCCTCGGGCTCATCCGATTACTCCAGTTCGACGGTTGCAAAATCAGCAGGCATGATAATTTCGAGCAGTTCACAATCGTCTGAATAATCGAGCACGGCGTGCTTGATTTTCGGCGGTTGCAGCCAGCATGACCCTTCGCGCATCGTGACCACGCCGGCGCCTTCATATTCGCCTTTGATCCAACCCTTGAGCACGTAGACCATCTGGAATTCGACCTCATGGAAGTGCTGCTTAGACACTTCGTCGGGATCGCACGGCGGGACCATTTTGATCACATGCGCTCGCACCATACCGCTGGTCGCCTTGGCGATTCCAAGGTCGCGGTATTGGGCATAGCGTCGCAAGCCCTGTTCGAACGCATCCGGGCGATGATGCGTGGCGACAAAGGTATGCTTGGAAGGCCCTGATCTTCCCTTCGCGCTACGCCTTGTCGGCGCGCTGCGATTGCGAGCAGTCTTTGTTCGACCAGCACGCCTGCCCGCGCGTGTTTTTGCTGCGGTGCTCTGAGATTTCCGCTGCTGCTTTGATTTGTGCTTGGGTCTTGCCATCTGATTGTCCTCTTGGGAGTACACTCGCGCCGGCCGTTGTGGTCATGTGGTCAAAAGTGAGTATAGGCCGGACGCGCGAACGAGAGCACTTTGCCGTCACGCCGGAAACGCACCCCCTGCCCGCTCCCGATCTCGCCGATTTTGCTCACAGTAACGCCCACTTTTCCTGCGGCAGCGCAGAAGGCGGCGAACTTGGCGGGTGGTACTGTCGACAGAATTTCGTAATCGTCGCCGCCGGTTAAAATCGCCTCGACGAGCCGCGAATCTGCGGCAAGGCCAGCGCGAGCGGCTTCCGACAATGGCACGGCGGCAACATCGATTTCAGCCGCCACACCTGATGCCCGGCACAATTTGGCCAAATCACCCGCAAGCCCATCGGAGATATCCATCGACGCGGAGGCGTAATCTCGAAGCGCCTGGGCAAGCGCGTTGCGCGGCTGCGGAACGAGATAGCGCTCGCACAGAGTAGATTGGAAAGCCGTTGGGAGGCGCCACCGCTCGGCCAAGCTTGCATCCCTGTGCAACATGACGCCGAGCGCGGCGTCGCCAATCGTGCCGGTCACCGTGATGATGTCACCAGGTCGAGCGGTCGCGCGTCGCAGCATCGCGCCATGCGGCACCGCGCCGAAAGCGGCGATCGAAACCGAAAGCGGTCCCGGCGTGTGATCGGTATCGCCGCCCAGGAGTGGGCACCCGTAATGCTTGATGTCCTCGGCGAGGCCTGCGGTAAAGGCGGCGATCCACGCTTCCTCGGTGCCTACAGGAAGCGCAATCGATAGTAAAAAACCGACCGGCGACGCGCCTTTGGCGGCGAGATCGGACAGGTTCATTCGCAGTACCTTGCGCGCGATGCTGCCTGGAGGATCGTTGGGAAGAAAATGTACTCCAGCAATGACCCCATCGGCAGTCAAAACCACGTCGCAATCGGCGGGCGGCGTAAGCACGGCGGCATCGTCGCCGAGACCGAATGCGCCCGGAGCTGTTGCGAGCGGTCGAAAATATCGGCCGATCAGGCGCTCCTCGCCGGAAATCTCGTGTGCGGAGCCGTCGTGATCGGAGGGCATAAGCTGCCCCTCCCTATCCGCCGGCGAACTCGCCGGCGCGGAGCTGGTGCGCGAGCTGATCGAGCACGGCATTGACCATCCCGGTCTCTTCCTTGTCGACAAAAGCGCTGGCCACGTCGACATATTCAGAGGTTACCACGCGTGCCGGCACGTCGCTCCGGTAGGCAAGTTCATAGGCGCCGGCCCGCAGCACCGCGCGAAGCACGGTTTCGATCCGTTTGAGCGGCCAGCCATTCGCTAGTGTCGCGTCGATCTGCGGATCGAGCCAGCTTTGCTCACGGACTACCCCGCCGACGATATCACGGAAATAGGAGGCTTCTGCCGGGCGATATTGCACACCTTCGACTTCGCTGCCGAGCCAGTGGCTTTCGAATTCGGCCAAGATTTCGTTCAACCCCGTGCCGGCAAGATCCATTTGATAAAGCGCCTGCACGGCGGCAAGCCGGGCGGCGCCGCGCTGGTTCGCTTTGGGAGATCCGCGGTTGTCGCGATCCGGATGATCGGGCGTGTTCGCACCGGGCATTTCACTTTTTCCCGATCTGCCGTTTTAGCGCGACGACCGCAAGCGCGGCGTGTGCAGCATCGCCGCCTTTGTCCTGCTCCTCGGGCCGTGCCCGCGCCCATGCCTGTTTATCGTTGTCCACGGTAATGATGCCATTGCCGATTGGTACCTGACGGGACACGGAGAGATCCATCAATCCGCGAGCGGATTCATGGGCGACTATTTCGAAGTGAATCGTGTCGCCACGAATGACGCAGCCGAGCGCGACGACTCCGTCATAGGGACGACGGCGCCGCTTCGCAGCCTCAAGCGCAATTGCGATCACGCCTGGGATTTCGAGCGACCCCGGCACGGTGAGCCGATCGAATTGCACCCCGGCTTCTTTGAGCACCTTCGTGGCACCCGCCAGCAGCGCATCGGCAATGTCGTCGTAAAACCGCGCCTCGACGACAAGAATACGAGCTCCCTTGGCGCCGTTGTTCTTGTCGCTTTTGCCGCGACGCGCTTCGGCCATAACGAAGCTCCAATTTGTCCAGCACGGTTTTAGCCGAAAAACGATTTTCGTGTGTCGGCGTGGGTCCTGCAGTGGTCGTACCAAGAGCGTGGGGCCGTCACAAGCGCATCTCAGCGCGGCGCCGTTTCCAAAATCCGCGCCACATAGCGCGCTAGTTGATCGACTTCGATATTGAGCCGTGCGCCAGGTTCGAGCCGACCGAATGTGGTGACCTGTAGGGTGTGGGGAATGACCATAACCGAAAACATCACACTCTCGACTTTATTAACGGTCAGCGCGACGCCGTCGAGCGCGATGGATCCCTTTGGGACAATCAAGCGCGCCAGTCCACTCGATACGCGCAAGCCAAAAGAGGCGCTGTCGATAAAATCGTCCCGGGTGACGAGTTCGGCCACTCCATCGACATGGCCACTGACGAGGTGCCCGCCGAGCTCATCGCCCAATCTAAGCGATCGCTCCAGGTTGATGCGCGTGCCGCGCCGCCAATTCCCGGCTGTCGTTACGCGCAGTGTTTCCGCCGCGGCATCGGCCGCAAAGCACGGCCGTCCGCTGATCGTACCGCGGTCCACGACTGTGAGGCAAATCCCCGAGCAGGCAATCGAGGTGCCGACTGCGACCGAATCGGGCTCGTAATCGCAGGCGATAACAAATCTCCGCAGCTCAGCAGACCTTTCTTCGACGTCAAGAACCTCGCCTAAGCCGCTGACGATCCCGCTAAACATCGCCAACAGCCTCGCGTTCGTAATGGTCCTGCCGGTCGGTCCCGACCGGCTCGCTTGAGGTACGCTTAAGATGCCGATGAAGCATTGTTTGGGCCCGGGGGTCGAGCGCCGGCAAGCCGCCCTCGCCTATCATCGTCTCGGAATGGAATAGAACGGCCTCGTCGACGAGATCGTCCGCAAGCATAGCCGACGCGAGGCTCGGACCGCCCTCGACCATAAGCCGCGTAATACCGCGCGAACCCAAATGTTCCAGCACGGTCCTGAGACCGTCCTTGTCGTGCATTTGGATCACCTCGGCGCCGTGCGCGTGCAACGCTATTTCGGAAGTTGGCGGCGCATTGGCGATGATCCACAGTGGCGTTTGGCGGGCAGTCTGCACAAGCCGTGAGTCGACCGGCAAGCGGAGCCGCGTATCAAGGACCACACGTACCGGCGACATCCCGGCCATCCCAGGCAGGCGACAGGTCAGTGTCGGATCGTCCGCCAAGGCCGTGCCGATGCCGATCATGATGGCGTCGCTGTGCGCGCGCAACAAATGCACCCGGTTGCGGACGGCTTCGCCGGTAATCGCCACACGTCTTCGACCAGCTCCGGCAGCCTTGCCATCGGCCGAAATTGCAAGCTTTAGCGTGACGTGCGGGCGACCGTCGCGCATGCGGCGGATATGCCCGGCGTGATCGCGCTTTGCCGCATCGGCCTGGATGCCGATATCGACGGCAATGCCCGCGCTGCGCAGGCGCGCATGGCCGGCGCCCGCTACTTTGGGATTGGGATCCTCAAGCGCCAAGGCGACCCGCGCAATGCCGGAGGCAATAACGGCGTCAGCGCATGGCGGCGACTTGCCATGATGCGAGCACGGCTCGAGGGTCACAAACATCGTCGCGCCGCGTGCCGCCGCGCCGGCTCGGCGCAACGCCTCGATCTCGGCATGCGGGCGGCCCCCCGGTTGCGTCCAGCCGCGGCCGACAATCTCGCCGTCTTTCACGATCACCGCCCCCACAGCCGGATTTGGCCAAGTTCGGCCGAGGCCCCGCCGGCCCAGCGAAAGCGCAAGCGCCATGAACCGATGGTCGTTCGTGGCGGGCTTCGCTGCGGCAGTTTCAGGCGCGCTCACTCGGCGGCCTCATCTCCCGACAATTCGGCAAGCGCCGTTTCAAAATCCTTCGCTTCCCGAAAATTGCGATAAACCGAGGCGAACCGCACATAAGCGACATCGTCGAGATCACGCAAATGCGCGATCACCGTTTCGCCAATGGTTTCCGAAGACACTTCGCTCTCGCCGATACTTTCAAGCTCGCGCACGATCTTGGAGACCATCTGGTCGATACGCTCGGGATCAACCGGCCGTTTACGCAGCGCGATCTGCACCGAACGCAAGAGCTTGTCGCGATCGAACGGCACGCGCCGCCCATTGCGCTTGATCACAATCAGCTCGCGCAATTGCACCCGCTCGAACGTAGTGAAGCGGAAATTGCAGCTCAGGCAAACGCGGCGGCGGCGAATGACCGACGAATCCTCGGTCGGCCGCGAATCCTTGACCTGGGTATCGAGGCTCGCACAGCTCGGACAGCGCATCCCTCACCCCTCGTAGATCGGGAACCTGCCGACCAAGCGTTTGACTTGCTCTGCCACTCGTTCTTCGGCTTGCGCGTCCTGTTCGCTGCCGCTTTTTGCGACCGCGTCCAGCACTTCAGCGATCATGTCGCCAATTTGCTGGAACTCGGCGATGCCGAAGCCGCGCGTGGTGCCCGCAGGCGTGCCAAGCCGCACCCCCGAGGTGACCGTGGGTTTCTCAGGATCGAACGGAATGGCGTTCTTATTGCAGGTAATACGGGCGCGGCCGAGCGCGGCTTCCGCAACTCTGCCGGTCAGCCGCTTCTTGCGAAGGTCGACCAACATCAAATGCGTGTCGGTGCCGCCGGATACGATGTCGAAGCCGCAGGCTTTAAGCCTTTCGGAAAGCGCTTTTGCATTCTCGACCACGTTCCTCGCGTACGACCGGAATGACGGGCGCAACGCCTCGCCGAAGGCGACCGCCTTGGCGGCGATCACGTGCATCAATGGCCCACCCTGCATTCCGGGGAACACCGCGGCATTGAGTTTCTTCGCAAGCTCCTCGTCATTGCTGAGGATGGCCCCACCGCGAGGACCGCGCAGCGTCTTGTGCGTCGTCGTCGTGACGACATGGGCATGCGGCAGCGGGCTCGGATGCGCGCCGCCGGCGACCAACCCGGCAAAGTGCGCCATGTCGACCACAAGATAGGCGCCGACCTCATCGGCGATCTCGCGGAAGCGGCGGAAGTCGATAATGCGCGGATAGGCCGAGCCGCCGGCTATGATCAGTTTGGGCCGATGCTCTTTGGCGAGCCGCTCGACCTCCTCCATGTCGATGAGATGGTCGTCGCGGCGCACGCCGTACGGCACCGCTTTGAACCAGCGGCCGGAAAGGTTTACGGGCGAGCCGTGCGTGAGATGTCCGCCGGCTGCGAGGCTGAGCCCCATAAAAGTGTCGCCGGGCTTCATCAGCGCCATGAAGACTTCCGCATTGGCGGAAGCGCCGGAATGCGGCTGGACATTGGCGAAACTGCACCCGAACAGGCGGCACGCCCGCTCGATCGCCAGCCGTTCGGCTATGTCGACATATTGGCAGCCGCCGTAATAACGCTTTCCCGGCAGGCCCTCGGCATACTTATTGGTGAGCACCGAGCCTTGCGCCTCAAGCACGGCGCGGCTGACGATGTTCTCCGACGCGATAAGTTCGATCTCGTCACGCTGCCGGCCCAGTTCGAGCTTGATCGCTTCGGCAATTTCCGGATCGCTTTCGGCAAGCATCGCCGAGTAGAAATCCTGATCAGCAGCATTGATCTTGTGGCTTGCCGGCATGGCCTGTCGGTCCCTCGCTGCCTGGTCGTCGGCGCGACCGCACGTTGCTCGCTGTTTCGTCGCCGAGCTGTGCGGAGGTGATACACCCCGCACAACCTCGATACCAGCCGAACCCGCAAGACCTTGGGATATTTCAGCGGATAACGCCGCTATATTTAGGGATCAAGCGCAGTCCGCCGCAAGCGGTCAAAGCTTTGTGGAGGCCGGAATGGCAGGCCGGCCGAGCCCATCATGGCCGTAAATGTCCTCGCGGAACTGCGCCACGCCGTCGGCGCCCGACCAAGCCGTCACGTAAACCCAGTGCAGCGGCACCGGTTTTCCCAAGCTGGCGGTCTTCTGTTGACCGGATTTGATGACTCGGTCGATATCGCCCGCCGACCAGCCCTTCGTTTCGTCCAGGAGCCACACCACCAGCGCCCGCACGTTTTGTACCCGAACGCAGCCCGATGAGTGGAAACGGAAATCGTCGCCGAACAAATTCTTCAACGGCGTGTCATGCATATACACGCCATAGGCGCTGGGAAAATTGATACGGATGGAGCCCAGCGAGTTTTGGCTGCCGGGATCTTGCTTGAAGGTGTAGTTGGTCGCGTCCTCAGAATACCAATTGATCTGCGAGGGTTGCAGTTCGCGATGCGCCGAGTCGAGGATGCGAATGCGGTTCTTGGTCAGGTAATCAGGCTGGTCCTGCATTCGCGGAATAAGGTCCTTGCGGACGATTGACGCCGGCACGGTCCAATATGGATTGAAATTGATCTCGATAATCTTGCTGTCGATTTCCGGCGACGGCCGGTCGGGCTTGCCGACCACACCGGTATGACGCGAAACCGCAACGTCGTGTTCGATCGCCTCGATCCGCGCGGCGGGAATATTGCAGAAGACGTAACGCGGGCCGAGATTGCCAGTCAGCGACTTCAACCGGTCGATATTCACCTTCAACTGATCGCGCCGCGTCGTTGCCGGTACGTTCATCGCATCGAACGTCGCCTCATGAACGATACCGTCGATCGTCAGACCGTGGCGGGCCTGAAATCGGCGCACCGCCTCCTCAAGATACGAATCATAAATGTCGTTCTCGACGGCGCGGGCGTTCGGGTCGAGGTCGCCCGATATTGCCAGCCGCTCGCGCAATTCCACGACACTCTCGTGCCGGGTGCCGCGCCGCAATTCCAGAACCTTCGAGACTTGCGGCCAGCCGCCTCGGGCGACGATCCCGTCGTAAGTCTCGACGGCGCGCCGCGTCGCTTCCGCCGTGCCCGGCGACAACATCGGAATTGTCGCCTTCGGCATGTGAACGGTGCGCGACGCCTGATCGAAGCCCTGGCCGAAGTCGTCGCGGCCAACATCGCCGAGGAGCGCATCGAGCGCGCGATCCTCGGCGCGCGCAGAGCGAAGCCCCGCCGTGAGTGCGGTGGCGCCAGCAAGGCCGCGCAGCACGCTACGGCGGCAGAGTCCGGCTTGCGGCGAAGTCGGGCCACACGATCCAGTCATGCGATGTGTCTCTGCGCGCCCATTGCGGCTTTAATCGGCCGCCCCCGACGAAAATCGGGGCTAACATAAAGCGCCAAAAACGGCGTGGGCAACGGGGTCGCGCGAAAGGGCCCCAGCCTCTCGGCAGGAGCCCTCGCGCTCGGCGTCACTAGAGCGTGGCGTTACAGCCGATAGAGAATCTGGTCGGTCCAGAACCGTTCGAGGCGATGCAGCGCTTTGTTGAGCACGCCAAAATCATCGGCGTTGATGCCGCCCACATGCTCCACCGTACGCATATGCTTTTCGTAGAGCGCATCGACGGTGTCGCGCACTTCGCGGCCTTTATCGGTCAGCTTGATGCGTACCGAACGCCGGTCGATCCGTGAACGCTGATGATCGAGGAAACCCATTTCGACCAGTTTCTTGAGATTGTAGGAGACGTTGGAGCCGAGGTAATAGCCGCGCGTGCGCAGCTCACCGGCAGTCAGCTCCTTGTCACCGATATTGTAGAGCAAGAGCGCCTGAACCGAATTGATGTCGGCGCGGCCGCGACGGTCGAACTCGTCCTTGATGACGTCAAGGAGACGCCGATGCAGGCGCTCGACCGAGGTGAGTGCTTCGAGATAGTGCGGGCGAATATGGTCGAACCGCGGCTCACGCTCGAGGGGTTCGACCGTCTTAACGACGGTTTTCATAAGTGACGCCTTTCCCAAACCAATTGTTCTTGTCGCGACGGGCCCTGTTTCCCGTCGTGTGGCGTCACACTAGTGCCAGAGGTCTAAGATCAGTTTAAACAACAGGCTAAAAAGAACGTATATTTGCGGTGTTTCTGTCCTAATTGCCGCTAAATATGTGGCCGATTTCGACACACTTTATTCACCGAAAGCGATCGGCGACTAATCAGCTTTGATATTCGCCTCAGTAATAATGCGTCCGTAGGCGTCATGCTGTTTGCGAAGATAAGCGGCGAAATCCGCGCCGCAGCTAACGGTCGGGAAAAGACCCTGAACGAGTATTTTTTCCTTAACGATGTCATCTTGCACCGCCGCCGTGAACAAATGTTCGATCTGACTGATCACAGGTTGGGGTGTATTGGCCGGAGCGAAGCTGCCAAACCAGGCATCGATGTTGAAATCGCCGTAACCCAACTCGGCAACGCTCGGGATCTCGGGCAAAACCTGCGCCCGCGTGCGGTTGCCGACGGCGAGCGCCCGTAATTTTCCGGCTTTCAAATATTCCGAAACATTCGGATAGGTGGCGAACATGGACGTCACTTGCTGGCCCAACACGGCATTGAGCGCCTGCGCATTTCCAGGATACGGAACGAAGGTGATATCTACTTTCGCGACGCGCTTGAGTATTTCAAAGCCAAGCTGAAAGCTGCTGCCTGGACCGATGCTCGCCATCGTGATCTGGCCTGGCTTGGCGCGGGCGTCGCCGAGCAATTCCGCGAGCGTCCGGTAGGACGAGGCACTGTTCACCACGATGACGGTCGGCGCACTCACCAGGTTGCAGATTGGCGCAAAACTCTTGAGTGGATCGAAGTTCAACTGGCGCAGTAGCGGGTCAATCAGGAAAGGCGTCGAAACCACGAGCAGCGTGCTGCCGTCGGGCGTGGCCCGCGCCACCGTTTCAGTGCCAATCGCGCCGCCCGCCCCCAGCCGGTTTTCGATGACCAGCGCCGGTCCGCCGGCGCGCCCGACCTGTTCGGCGATGAGGCGCGCGAGAATGTCGGCAGCGCCGCCCGGCGCGTAAGGAACTACGACCCTGATCGTCTTTGCGAGTTGCGCCTGCGCGTCACGGCCGCTAGTAAGCACCAGAATCGCGGTTGTCGCGGCGGCAAGAACGGCTAGAACCAGGAAGGTTTGGCGCAAAAGCTTCATTACACACCTGTTGTCCAGCACATGCGTAGCCCAGCCGGCGCTTGAAAAACGACAAACCGGGGCGGCGCGCCTAGGCACCCCAATCAAGGCGCCCCAATCAAGGCGCCCATGATATTCGATTGACTAGACCCTGCGGCCAAACCATATACGCCCGCGCACGCGCCAAGACTTGCTAGGCGATTGATTTCCCAAGATGGGGGAGTGTCCCGAGCGGCAAAGGGGGCGGACTGTAAATCCGCTGGCTAACGCCTTCGTAGGTTCGAGTCCTACCTCCCCCACCATAGTGAAATTTTGCCGTTGTTTTCATTAGCGTTTTCCCAAGGTGCGACACTCAAACCCTTTCAGCGGCCGAGGCGCTATCCGCAAATATAGTCGAACCAGAACCCACGATGCTGGTTAAGCCTTCGGAACGGCAAGCGTCCACGCAGCACAGGGGAGAATACAATGACGAGAGCTCTCGTTCTCGGAGCGGCCGCTTTGGCGCTTTCAGCGGTTGCCGCATCAGCCCAAGCGGTGAATCCCAACACAGCCAAAGCTCCGCTCTATGATTATGCAGGTCCAGCCTCGTCGGCACCACCACATGGGTACGGGCCACTGATCTACACACCACAACTCTACGCACCGACTCCCGCCTTCCCAGCGCCGCCGGCGGAGCCGGGCTATTACACAGGGAAGTCAATCGTGGCTTCACAGCCGTCGTATGACTACGCTCCCGGTTATTGGGGACAGTGACAACTCGCCGCTTTCCGCCGCCCTGGACTTTCAATCATTCGCCTACGACGATGTTCTTCGCGCATCTCGTCGTTTCTTCCCGCATTTCGTCGGGCGATGCTCGAAATTGCCGCACCTATCTTCAACGACGCTGAAGCTTTCTCATCTTCAAAGCAGGCCGGTCGGCGTTCCCCGGCAGGGTAGCTGGCCGCGCCCGGTCCCGGTCGCCCCCATCCCCTAACCCCAGACGGCCGGGACCACACTGACTCGACTCTTTTCTGAGCAGTTTCTATTGAAGACCGCATGTCGTTGCGTGAGCGTACTATGAGCATATCGAGGAAGATGGCGAGATCGTATTCCGCGAGGCGTGCAAGCTTGGCTGTGAAGGGATTGTATCGAAGCGGCTTGGCTCGCTTTACCGCTCCGGGCGCTCGCCGTATTGGGTGAAGGTCAAGAACCCCAAAGTCCTCGCCGTGACGCGCGAGGCTGAGGAAGATTGGGGCCGATAATGTCCGCGCAAATCGCGTCAGTGTTTCGTCAGCGAACCAGGGGGCTTGCATGCACATCATCATCCTGCTGATCATTTTTGTGGCGTTGGCAGCCATTATTATCTGGGTGGCGGATTACACGTCCGTCGGCGGCCAACGACGCGCCACAGCGATTGACGTTCTCAATCGGCGCCTTGCTCGCGGCGAGATCGACAGGGCCGAGTACGACAAGAAGCGCAAAGTGATCGGTCGGTAAAACGAGGCCAGCCTGGCCCCCGATGGCAACCCCGCCGCTTCCCGCCGCCCTGGTCTGCCGAAGAACAAGAGGTGTGCTTCATCCAACTGAGCTAAGCTGTCACAGTGACGATCTGACCAAAGCACTCCAAGCGGGATCGGCCTTAAGCTCCTCATCGTTATGCGGCGGGGCCGAACATGAACCTTCCTGCAAGTTTGGCGGTATTGGCCTTGTCACTTGCGTTGCTTTTTTTCGGTCGCGGACGAAATGGTGACGCTCTCCCGATCTTCCAAAAATCTCCTTGGATAGTGCAGACACTTTTCTCTACGGCGATCTTGTGTTTGTTCTTTGCCGGTCTGATGGGCGTTGCTGCGAACTTGCATTGGCTGTAGCAGCTCGAACTGTTCCACGAGCGCTCAAGTTCAGCGACCATAGAGAACTCTCAATGGCGAGCCGCCGCTTCCCGCCGCCCTGGTCCGTCAAAAAGTTGACATTGGAGCGCAAGACGATTGCGACATGCTCGCCTTGTCCGATTCGCAGCTTCGGGCTCTCTGGGAGGCCGGCGCCGGCTTGCCAATTACCAATAGAGAAGCGCGGCATATTCCTCGTGCGCGGCGGCGGACAGTGCAGTTCCGGCAGCTCCAACCTCCGATCCGCCGCAGATTTACAAAGCTATCGCGTTCGCAGGACGGTGATGTAGTGCCTGCGAATCTGAACACTGACGAATCGACTGCTAACGACGAAGCACAGCCAGACGGCAACCTAATTGAGCAACGCCGAATTCAAACAATACGGGTCCGGGGAATCCTTGATTCGCGGGATAACGCGGTCGCTGCTGCGTACAAGTTTCTGACTGAAGATATCTTGTTCGAAATTTTTCACCCACAAAAAGCCCACGTTGAGTGACATTTACCTCATTCACCAACAAGGTATGCAAGGCGCGGCAGAACATGTAAGCCACCCTGGCCGCGTTGCTTGGAAATCAATGTGTGCTACCGATGAAGGTAGAGAGAAAGGTGAGAAGTGGTGTGCGAGCTATTTGGGGTAATTCGCTTCCGAAAATCAAACACATCTGGAAAACCGTTAAAAATCTCACCTCAGGTGCTTTTGTTGATATGTGGCAGCAGCGCGTGTCACAGTTTCACCTGCGATATTCTCAGGCAACAGTGAACTGATTGTATCGATTGGGTCAGTCAATTCGGCTGCACGCAATCTACCTCTTTCAGGGAGATGGCATCAGCCTCCAAACTGTCGCTGAATCTAAGCCAGTGCAAGAGAGTTCCTTCCATTACTTCTTCAGTTATCTCGCAGACTTTGATGTCATCACGCGGAAACTGATATCTGAGTAGCAAGCCCTCTCTCAGTGCATCCTCATAACGTCGATGTATCGAATTGGCTCGCCCATTGATTTTGAGGACATAGTAATCATGAGCAAGACTGCCATACGTCGCGATCCCGTTTTTCATTAGACACCCAATCACTCGTCCGAGACCTGTTGCTCGGACGCAACCCGACGATGGATAGCTTAGGTAAATTTTGCGCTAAATTGGCTTTAATCGGCTCAGCCGTGTGGAATTTAGGTTCTTTGTTGTATACCTGCCACAAATAGTGGCTCTGCAAACTAACTAACGGAAATCACTTCAATATAAGATTGGATGCTATTGCTCAGGCGGCATTATCGTGCATACCTGATCGATCAGATGTCCGCAATTTAGATCAGTTTGGTGCGCTCTCTTTTCATCGTTGGACAGACGGCGAATAAGCTTATTCGAGGCGTCCCTCACAAGGGGACTATTGAAATCGTGGTTAGTCGGGTTCATGAAAACGAGTCATTTACGCGTACCGAACGGACTCTTCATCGCATCTTCCGCTGCCTTGACATATATCTCGCCGAGGATCTTTGTCTGTTCGTTAAAGGAATTGATTTGCTTTTCCATAAACTCGGTTTGAATTCTGACGACTTCTTGGAAACTCTTGGCCTGGCTCAGTTTGTGCATGAATGCAAAATTGGCAGTAACATTTTGTGTTGCGTTGCTCAGGAGTATTCTATTTAGATTTGTGTTACTCCAAGGAACCGCTGACATGGTCGTTTGGAGCCAACCAAAATAATTTTCCAGCGCACCCTGAGTTTGCTTCGTGATCTGCTCGGTGGTCTGCGTCGCACTGGTCGTCAAAGCCTTGAGAGGTTCCTCATATTTTGCCATAGCGTTATTCTCTTAAATCTGATGATGGAAACGGAAGCTCTTGAGCGCCGAGGATGGGCTACCCAAACTTAGATCAAAATCTAGCGTGATTTCGTATATCGAAACAGCTCGTTTTCAGCTTTCTCGCCTATTATCCGCCAACGCCTTCCGGACATCGGATTGAGAAATTCCGAACTGTCGGGCAATTCGAGAGGGCGTGACACCTGCTTTGAAAGCAGCGCGAACGGCATTCAATATGCCTTGCGTTAAAGGAACGGAGACTGCTTCCACTTTCCTCTCACGTGAGATTTCATCTGAGGCAGGGAGCTTTTTACCGCGTCGTTTTCGCTCAGAAAGTACGGCTGCAAGCAATCGATCGAGTTCCTGATTTCCGAGGTGTTTGATTGCGTTTGACAGATCGGCGGGCAAGACATGCCTTGACGAAGTGCGAGTGATCACAGGCGACGCTGACGGTGGATTTGCCGACGAGGAAGACGGCTCGCGGTCCGACGCAAGCGAAAACAGGTCGGGTGTCGACGATCGAGTGCCCATCAGTTTTTATCCTCGTCTGCCTCGTTCGGATCGAGGACGTCGATCGTACGTCAGAATGGATTCCACGTGGGACTGTCGGTGAACTTCAAATACCCGAGGTTGGCTCCAAGTCGCAGACCGATACCTGAGCGGATTGGAACCACAACGATGTTGTTCGCTGTAAGCGCCGTCATGCCGAAACCGCCAATGAAATAAGCCGAGCCGTTGATGCCGCCGAAGCGATCGAAAATTGCTCCGACCTGCGGCAGGTTATAGACGAGCATCATGGTCCGCGCACCGTCAGCGCCGGCATCGAATCCGACGCTCGGTCCTTGCCAGAACACGCGCATGTCACCGGCATTTCTTGTATAAAGCGTGCCGTCGCCATAGCGCAGGCCGCCGATAAATGCACCGCTCGCCTCTTGACCTAGAACATAACCGTTCGGCAGTCCCCACTGGCTCACGGCTTTCTCGACAACCATTGCGAGCCCGTGTGAAACGGTGCCGAAGAACCGATGTCCGGCGTCGATCAATTCGTTCAACGAGAATTGGCCCGTTGTCGCCGGCGATGGGGAAGGAGCGACCCCGTAAGGTGGCGGCTGGGGTGGAAGGGTACCGGTGGTCTGGGCTGTCGCAAGTGTGGACGCGACAGCCATCAAGCTGGCGATAGCTGCAACTCGCAAGCTGAGAATCATGGCAGCTCCCCGATAGCCCAACAATTCTAGGGCAACGCCGCGACTAAGTCAGCGACGAAGCGGCCGATGTTCGCCCAACGGATCAGTTGAATGTCCGCTTTACCTCCGAAAGCGGACATTGCTACCGCTATTCGATGACTTCATCAGCACGGGCGAGGAGGGTTGGGGGGCAGCCGTGCCCAGTGCCCCCTGGACGCAAGCGGCGCGGACCAAGTAGTCGGAGACTTCATAAACTGCGTCGCGGAGCAGCCTATAGAGTGGCCTTATTAACGACCGGGCCGACAAAAGCTTCGAAGCGCTTCCGTAGCGCCGGAAGACGCGTTCCGTCGCCGAGAAAATCGCGATAGCCATTAGCGAAGCGGGGATCCGTCAGCGACGGCATTCCCGCGGGCGGCGGCATGTCGCCCCGCGGGGAATAGAGGGCGGGATTGTGACGCTCTTCGCTCAGCATCCAAGTCACAAGGAGTTTTTGGGATGTGGGGCGCTCTTAAGGATGCCGCCCGCGGTGAAGAACACCGGCGTCCTGTCTTTTTCCGACATGGCGATTTTCAGGGTGCCGCCGGGTACTGCGCTGTTATCGAGGCTGACAAAGCTAGTGCCCGATCGCAGGCGAGTAGCGACATCCCGATGGCCTTGGATAAAATATGGATTCGTTGGCCATGTACTTCTCCATGTGAAATCCCAGCCGTATTTCGGTTGGATAGACGGTAACAACTTTGCCGCGCAAGTCGAGCTTCAGAAAATCGAGCGCCGACTTTGGCACGTTGGCCTGCGGCACTTTCTCGGTATTGTAGCCGTAGAACATCGGAAAAGGCGTTCACCGCAACCCAGGCGCCGTTCTTGTCCTTCATTGACGGGAGAACTTGGTCGAAGCCCTCCGGCTTGAAATGCATCAGCGCGCCCACCTTGTCCCAACGGCGATAATCCTGGACGGTCTGAAATTGTACGAAGTCGGCGGTAACTTTATTGTCCTTAAGCTGCCGATCGATCTCCTGGTCCAGGACGTTGCTAAAGCCACCTTTGCGGGTTACGGCGATCCCGGGAAGCGCTTTTCGAAAGCCTCTACCGTTGCTTTCGCCACTGTTGCGCCAGCACCGGTATAGAACATCAGCGCCTTTTCAGCCTTGCCTTCTCGTACAGGCGAGGCGCTGCTAAGGAACCTGATCACCGGCATCGCCGACTGCTGCGCGTGCGCAGCGAGCGGCCACGTCGCCGCACCACCGAGCAATGAGATGAGAGTTCGTCGTCTCACGGATGCCCCTCAGGCAGGGTTAGCCTACCACGTTGAGGGTGGCAGTGTGCATCACGGCGAATCTGAATCGTCGATGTCCGCTTTGGGGTCAAAAGCGGACATTCACAGGACAATCGCCGAAGTCCCGCTTTAACCCCGAAAGCAGACATTTGGTGGCGCGCTAGGCATGTCCGCCTAAGTGCCAATAAAGGAAATCGAATAGAGGACCGGTTTCTCTAATCCGAAAGTGCTCCCAGTGCCCAGGCTGCTCTTGGCAAAACGCCCGGTTGAATGCCCATCTGACCGAACCATGTTTTAAATCCAGCGAAGATAAGGCCACTGCGGAACACTGAGGCGAGCCCTGTATTCACCGCGAGTCGCAGCGCCCAGTCGCCGCGCGGTAATGCAATCGCATAAGCTTCGATCGAAAGATCGTCTGGCAGCATGACAAGCGTCTCTGGTTGCTTGGCTTGTGTTCCCACCAAAAGCAATTTATCGCTGGCATATCCGTCCACTTTGCCGGACTCCAGTGCGCTGATGCCCTCCTCTCGATCCTTCACGGTAACCACGGTGATGTTGAGATTATGCGCGCGACTCTGTTCATTAACAGCTGCCTCGTTCGTTGTGCTAGCTACAACAGCAATCTTTTTTCCCGCCATATCGGAAAATGTCTGAAAGTTTGCTGCCCGGGCTACCACGACGCCCGTAGACTCAACGAATGTGACATTTGAGAAATCCACCTCTTTCATGCGCCCCAGGGTTATCGTGCTGGAGCCACATTCCAGGTCAGCTTGGCCGCTCGAAATTGCTGAGAAACGGGTTTGCACTGTAACTGGTACCCACTCGATCTTGACGTCCGGTATTCCGAACTGCTGCCCGATCGATTTGGTAACCAGTTGACACAGATCGAGAGAGAAGCCTGCCGGCTCCCCTTTTTCGTTCTTAAATGAAAACGGCGTTGCGTCTGTGCGATATGCGATTCGGATAGCTTTATTTTCGACGATAGATTTTAGACGGCTGTCCGACGGAATTGATGTCTGCGCGAACGCGCTCACAAGGCAGGTGAAAAACGCAAGTATTGTAAAGTGAAGTATCCTGCACATCACAGATGCCCTCCCGATTGCGCAAAATTACTATGCGCGTATTGATCCACATAGCGCATGAGCATAGACGATAATTTGTACGCGAGCGCTCCTAGTTTGATTTAGATCAAAAAATGTCGCCTTCAGATCGGAACGTGGTCGGTTAATTCAGTGGTACCGGCCAAGCTCTTCGGGCCGTCATCCATTATTGCGCGCGCTTATTATGGATTAAGAAGAAGAACACGCTTCGTATTGTCGAGAGACCAAGACTTGAAGCGCGCAAAAAACGATTGACCAAGTAATAGCTGTCCCTCCAACGGGAGAACGCTCGCGTTGACGTTTTCGATGATCTTGTCGCCGACCCTTAGCGACCTAATCGTGAAAGTGGGCAATTTCGATTGCGAACCGTCGGCCAAGACGACCGTCCGTTGGCCGGTAATGTCCGAGTCTTTAATAGTGCCTGTGCGTACAAGCGTATAATAAACATCAGCGGGTATCGTCACGTTACCCGCGCCGCTATCGACCGCAAAATCTAACGTAATAGCGCCGTTAATCTCGACCGGTACAACGAATATTCCTGAGTCTTCCTTTAACGGCACTTCTACAACGGAGAGCGATTTTTTATTCACCGCCGACGATATCGGTGGCGTGGTTGTGGCGACCTTTTGAGAACTAACTTCAGATGCCGCCGCGTTTATTGCCGGAGCGGGCAGCAAATTTTCGACGGTACCCTTTACCCAATGGGTCGCCGCATCTTCTGCCGCCTGCTTCAATTCTGCCGGAAGCAGCTTGTGTGTCTTTATCTTGATTTCCAGAACGTCGGCAGAAAAATGGTCAGCATGCCCGCACGGCTTTGCGTCGCCCGAACTATAACTGATCCCTCGTGCACTATCGTAGTCTACATTTGATTTGCGGCTCCACTCACCAGCTTTTGCGAGCAGATTCCAAAAATAAGCCTGTGTTAGATTCTTTGGGACAAGGGTGCCGGCTGCATACGCGTCGGCAATCCGGACTTGCGCGATGCAATTGTCGTTTCGAGCAAGCCGCAGATAGGCGTCGAGCGCCTTTTGTGGTGCGGATTTTTCCTCCTCTTGCGCGATCAGCAGAATCGCCCACTCAAAACCTAATTGTGCAGCCTCACTTAAATATTGTCTGGCTCTCGCCTGATTCTCGGGAACCCCACGACCGTAGTAGTATTTTTCGAATTCCTGACGAAGGTCGCTGTCAGGTGCACCGGCAGCGGATGCCTGTGCGCAACCGACGATACCCAAGGCAACGCTAAGTCTGCATAGGAAAAGGAGCCTGTGCATGACGTATCGTATCGGTTCAACCGGCGCCCGTTAAGGGTCGCTCCAATGTCCGCTTTACCCCCAAAAGCGGACATTCATCGATACTAGTGCGATGTCCGCTTTGTGCCAAAAGCGGACATTCGACCTAAGTTTTCGCCGTCGGCGTCATTTGCAGGCGAAGAGCTAGAACTGCGGCTACACTGAGTGAAACCATAATTCCGCCGACGCAGGCCGGCCATCCGATCCGGTCGAAGATTTGGCCAAGGATTGCCGTGCCGACCAGACCACCGGCGAAATAACATGCGAGATAGATGCCACTCGCGGATCCACGATCTGCGGTGGCAGCGTGGCTCACAAAGCCGGTCGCCGCGGCCTGAGCGAAAAACGTTCCAACGCCAACCAACACCATACCCAGTAGGATCGCGGCGAGACTGGGCAGCAAAAGTAGTGGCAATCCAACTGCAGCTAATGCCAAAGAACTCCAGAGGGTCGGTCGAGTACCCCAGCGATCAACGGCGCGGCCGGCCAGCAGCGTCGTCACGACGGAAGGCAGGAATACGAAATAAACAAATCCAAGCTGCATCGGGCCGACTGATAACGGCGGTCGCACCAGGACGAAGTTCACGTAGGTGAACGTGCCGATGAAAGCGAACAGGATGCAGAATCCGATGCCGAAAGCGGCTCGCAGTTGCGGATTGCGCAAGTGCGCGATCCAGGCCGCAAACGGCGAGCGTGCAGCGGACCCCATTTGCGTCATCGGGGTAGATTGCGCCACGGTATAGTAGACGAGGACTGCACCGACGAGATTGAGCACCGCAAAGAAGTAGAAATTCGAGGCAAGGCCCAGGTGGTCAGCCACCGCGGCCGAGACCAGGCGGCCGATGAGATTGCTCGCGACATTGCCAGTGATATAGGCGGCGAATGCACCGCCAGCGTCGGCGGCACTGCACTCCTCGCCGAGGTAAGCGAGCGTAAGTGTAAAGGCAGACGCCATGCAAAGGCCCTGCGTGATGCGCAGCGCAGTGAACGTGGTCAAATCCGGCGCAACCGCGAGCAGCGCTGTCGGGATCGAGAGGATCGACAGACTGATCAGGATGCCAAGCCGACGGTTTATGCGCTGGCTAAACAGCGAGACTGCCAGTCCTGCTACCGCCATGCCCATGGTGCTGGAGTTGACGGCAAAGCCCATGGCCGCTGGCGTGACGTGATAGGCGCGCGCCAGGGACGGTAGGATCGCCTGGGTCGCAAACAGATCGACGACCGTCAGAAAGGCGGTCAAGCCGATCACGATCGTGCGCAGCAGCACCCCGGAAGGGTGACTCTGCATTTCCATCTGAACCGCTTCCGAAGGTACTGCGTGCGCCATTTCGAAACCCTCAGTTCGGTGGAAGGAGCGATGTGACGCCTTTATTGAATGGTTCGCGTTTCTTGCGTCACACGCGATTCGAACAACGCCGAATCTTGCATCACATATTGTGATCGCTCTTGTCGTGTAGTACGTCGCCCACAAACAGAACGACGGTCTTGTTTCCCGAGTTCTGCCACCAATGGGAGGTGCCACTCGTCTCTGGCCGTACCTCGCCAGCTTTGTGCACGATCGGAACCGAGCAGTTGCTGGCATATTCGATGATCTCGCCTTCTGCGATGTAGATGATCGCAGGACGATCGCTGTGGCTGTGCCAAGGCACGATGCCGCCTGGCTCGATAGTAAGTTTACGGAACCGAAGCTGGCGCTCCTTGATGTTTGCCGGCTCCTTTTCAAGATCGATGGCGGCAAGGACCGTGTCGGTCACGCCCTTGGCAGCATCGGTGACCGGCGGACGTACGTCGGCTTTCATCTTGTCGGAGGGACAACTGCCAGCAGCCGCGGCGGAAACGCCGACGAGTGTCGCTCCAGCGGTGATGCCAGCCAGAACTAGGTATTGGCCGAAGCGTCGGCCGCCCGTGATGCCATCAAACATGTTCGTGGTCTCCTCTGTAAGGCGTTCCCGGAAGTGAGGTCGCAACGGTATTAAGAGTTGACCAAACGGTCGCCGAACGGAAATGCCGAATGGCTCTGGAATCGATACGCAATGGCTATCGCCGGGGAGGACTTTGATGACGCCGAGGAAATGACGTCGAAGAAGCTCGGGGAACGCTCAGCGTGTATCGACCATTCCTTCGGTCCGAGCTCTCGAAGACATGGGCACGGCTCTCGCTGCCACGGCCACCGACCGTCGATTTCCAGGACCAGCGTCCGGCCAAGAAAGGTGCGGACCAATACGAGGCCAGCGAGCAGACCGAGACTGATGAAGGACAATTCATGTGCGATGGTTTCCACGATATCGGCGGCCGGAATTTTCCGCTGCCGTCGATCGGCTCGTAGAGCGGCTTCGCCAATATGGCGCCGGCGAGTCAGCACCGAGAATCGGCGAGCCTATGCCTCCGTTTGTCCTGCCGGACGAGACCGGGCGGATGGTCAGCCTCGAGGAGCTTCTGAACCGAGCCCCTGTTGCCGTGACTTTTCATCGCGGCCATTGGTGTCCTTATTGCCGTATCAACATCAATGCATTGGCGCAGGCGCACAGGCAGTTGTCTGCTGGCGAAGGGCAGATCGTTGCTATCATGCCCGACCGTCAGAAATTCGTCGCCGATCTCAAATTGCGGTCCAATGTGCCGTTTCCCATCCTCACGGACATGGACAACGGTTATGCCCTCTCGCTTAATCTAACCGTCTGGGTCGGCGCCGAAATCCAGAAAATGATGGAAGGCCGTCTGGACCTTCCGGCTTTTCAGGGAAACGACTCTTGGATGCTCCCGATTCCGGCTACTTTCGTTGTTGGCCACGACGCGCTCATAAGGGCGCGCTTCATCGATCCCGATTATCGCAGCCGGATGACGATCGCGGATATGCTCGCGGCAATGCGTCTCTGATCCGAGTCCCTAGGCGCAACTCGATAGACACGAATCCGCAAGATTATCCCGCGAGGCGCTTCGAGTCTCCCGAACCGGCGAGATTTTCTTCAGCCAGGCGAGCGGCAATCGCTTTGCTGCCAAACCATTTTTTTCGCATGGCTTCCCGCACTAACGCGCCTACTCCGGACGAATACGGTCGACCCCTGACCGTGACCAGGTTCACTTTTCGCCAGAACTCAGGCTCGACGACGGGCAAGGCAACTACGCCGGGGTACTTAGCTGCATTTTCGGGCATGAAGGCAAAGCCGAGTCCCGCGGCAACCATGGCCAGGGTCCAATCGTCCCGTTCACTCCAATAGGTCGGTGTGCATGTGACCCCTTTTTCCTGGAGTATGTGATCAGCATACCCAGCAAATTCGCAATTCATCCGATGGATGTAACATTCGCCGTCCAACTCTTTGACCGGAAAAGCAGGCTCGCCCGCAAGGCGATGACCACGATGAATCGCGATAACCATTTGTTCTTGAAACAGGGGCATCACGTGGGTGCGCTCATCGGTTTCTTCACCCGGCAATGCGTAGATGACGGCCTCGAGCTCGCCGGAAAGTAAACGCTCCCTCAGGTCCTTCGCGTTTGCATCACAGAGGCGTAGTTCAAGCCCGTCATGGCGCGCCTTGAGACCTGCAATAAGGTCGACCATCTCGTCAGGCGAAATCGTGCTCATGATTCCAAGCTTGAGGGGTACTCTTTTCAATTGACTAAGATCTTGAGACAACCGTTTTGCCTTGACGGCAGCCTCGTAGACAGTTTCGAGGTGGGGTCGAACCATCTCACCGAGGTCGGTGAGATGTGTGAGATGGCGTTCACGGTGAAAGAGGGGACCGCCGAATTCTCCCTCGAGCTGCTGAATGGCCCGGGAGAGTGAAGGCTGCGAAACGTTGCACTTTTCAGCCGCGCGCGAGAAGTTCAATTCTTGCGTGACCGCAAGAAAATAACGGACTTGATGCATTTCCATGCCGGCACTCCGCAAGCACCCCTGCTGCTTCAATACTACCAGCGGAAGTGGTTGACTGTCATCTCGCGCTCGCCAGACGTGATCTACAATCGCGTTCGCCGGATGTGACCTAAAAACCTATCTGGCAAACAAAAATTCGAGCCCGATGCATGCCATAGCCGTATTGTATCAAATCATTAGCCAATAGGCATTGGCAGTTCATGGCTTGCCTCCGGCAAATTGGTGCGAAGGGGAGCTGCGGCATCCATCCGAACAGGAGCGCGCACCATGAACATTGCCATCAAACCGGAAAACGTCGCGGCCCGAGAGGTACTTGCGGGTAAAGTGTCGCTGGTTACGGGATCCACGAGTGGAATTGGCCTTGGCATTGCCAGAGCCTTAGCGGCAGCCGGTTCGGAAATCGTCCTCAACGGCTTTGGCAAACCGGACGAGATTGCCGATGTGCAGGCTAAAATCGCCTCCGACTTCAAGGTGCGCGTGTCGTTCTCGCCGGCGGATATGTCGAAACCAGCGGCTATCCGCGAAATGATCGAGCAGACACTGCAA
>Ga0306919_10000034_pt1 | contig 44901 bp, 44 predicted proteins | sample flu12Cox44000172_FD_203764 | JGI IMG/M metagenome (GOLD analysis project Ga0306919, IMG submission 203764) | Lab enrichment of tropical soil microbial communities from Luquillo Experimental Forest, Puerto Rico - flux4day.12C.oxic.44.000.172 (v2)... | ecosystem: Environmental > Terrestrial >... | reverse complement strand
AGGATGGCATCGCACCCATTCCTGCGCCCGGGGGCGCCCGAACTTGACCTGCAACACCACCTGGGTCTCGCCGATGCCGATTTCGCTCGGGCTGACGGCGTAATCCTCCAAGCTCTCGAACACGTTGGGCCGATCGTCGAACTTCGGCTTAGGGGTAACGGCAGCCTCCTCGATCGCCGCTCCGTTCGGTCTGGTCATGGCTCGACGCCCCCCAACTCTGGGATCTCGTCATCGAGGATTTCGCTGAGCGGATCCGGCGCAGAACCTCTTTGTCGGTCTTTAGCTGGTGCAGAGGTTTTTCGTCGGTCTTTAGCCGACGGCAGCATCGCTGTCGGGCGGAACGGGACCTGCTGGTCGCGGCGAATCGGAGGCGGTACCGTCGGAGGTCTGTATTTAAGCGCCGGGATATCCTCTCTCGGGATCCATCCTATGACGGTCAAGACCGGCGTCCAAAACACGCGTATGTTCGTCCTGCCGACTTTGACTTCGCGCGGCGGGCCGAACTCGGTCAACGGCAGCATCCCGTCAGCGGCCTCTTGATAGGTCTTATAGGTTTCCCAATAGTCCGAGATCGTGCGCCGCAAGATGCTACCGTTTGTGATCATCTCTGCGAGGCCATCCTCGGGCGACCACCAGATCATCGCTACCGCTGGCTTGAACTTGTCGTCCTCTGGGATTGTTGGTGGTGCTGAGCCGACTGGCGTTAGGTAGAACTCGAAAACGCCATCGCCGGTTCGGCCGACGCCACGTCTTCTAGTCAACATGTCGCCGACCCAGCGTGAGCCCGCCCCGAGTTCGGTGTCTCCTAAGAGAAGGCTGCCGGTCAACGCATTGAATTTCAGGCGCTGCAGAAGAACGCTCGCGTGGTTCAGGTCGTCGAGGTCGCTCATAGGTCCTGCCTCTTGATTGCATCTTCGATGTAGCGGAGAAGAGCTTTGGTGTCCGCGTGGAATGATAGAATTGCGCCGGCCAGATCGTCGGTATTACCGATGACGATGTAATCGCCGACCTTCCGGAAAAGGTCTGGCTGAGGATTGATCCTCAAGCTGATAAGACCGTCGGTCCTGTTGTTGGTGTCGGCAAGAATTCGGTCGAGTTTCGCCTTCAACACTTCTACTTCAGTCTGGTGCAGATAGAGTCTCACTCTTCGCCTCCTATGGAAGTCACCTTGTCGAGGTCAAGCGATGTGAGCTTGTCGGCTAGACCGGAGCGTTCGAGTAGTTCGAAGAGCCGCCCCCTACCTTTCTCGTTGATTAGGTCTTGTTCGATTGCAGCTCGGATTGCGGCACAAAAACCGACGTCTTTGGCCATTTGGCCTCCTTTCAGGTAGGCCGGCCATGGTCTCCCTTGATACTCCGAACGTCAGGCGCTATCTCGGCGATGATCTGCACCGAGAAGCCTACCCGCTGGCCGGAAAATCTTGAGAGAACCCCGGCCGGCGGTTAGGGTTGTGAAGCGCAGAGTTCGTTGAGGTAAGCGGCGATCTTTTCGGCGCCAATGATGACGTCGCCGGGCGCTCCAATCCTCTTCCTCTCAGGCTCGGTGCCCGTCAGCTGGGCGCGGAGAAGCTCGCGCGACGCTGTCTTTAGAGCGCCCAACTGCCCGAGCCTCATGTTGCCGTTGCGCCGGCCGGCATAGATATCGCCGGCCGTAAATTTGCTTTGATGTGCAGCCATTGCCTCCTCTTCGGCTGTAAAGCGCAGGATTGCGCCGTAGCGGAAAGTAGGAGGCTAAAAGTCCCGGCCCTATCTCCCCGAGTCTCCGGGAACTCTTATTTTGGGGACTTTTCTCGTGACTTTTTGGGGCGATTCTTCTCTAGTGTTTTGCCTAGAGTTCTTAATTCCGCCTCGACACGAGTACGAGTGATCTTCTTGGGTGCCAGTCGTTCGCTGACGCTCTTGATCCTTTTTCCCTTATCGCCGGCTCTCCATACCCGTTCGAGCGAAGGAGGGATGCCGGCCGCATCAAGCTCCTCGACAACTTCCGCCACAACGCCCGAGAAGTCGTCCCGAACCAGGGGCGGGGCGGCTGTTGGCACGGGCGGAACGTTCTGCGCTTGGTCGGTGGCGCTATCAGCTGATGTGTTCCACGGCGCGAGGGATCCATCCCGAGCTCGCTCAAGCCGACCCTGGGCGTATTCTTCTGCCCATGCCGAGCTTTTCACGCGCGAGCGGTCGTCCTCGGCATCAAGCGCGGCGTCATACTGTTGCTGCCAATAAGCCCGTTTCTCGTCGGTCTTTGCCGCCCGATGCGCCGCTATTGCGCCTAGCTGCTTCGAGCGAATCTTTCTGTGCTTCGTCTCGGCGCTCCTCACAGCGTCCCTCGGGGAAGAAGATTGCGGCGGGACACGGTCGAGAAAAACCGAGCATCGGTGATCAGCCTACCCGCCGGCGGAACTGGTTCTATGTCGCGGGTTATGTCGCAGCAAGCAAATTACAGCGCATTCAGGCCCGCACAAATCCTTGTCGCTGGATTATGCGACAAGAAGGCTGCCAGACGTGGTTCGCTGATCTTAATCCATTGATTTTATTGGCTGGGGCGGGAGGATTCGAACCTCCGTATCGCGGAATCAAAATCCGCTGCCTTACCACTTGGCTACGCCCCAATCGGTGCCAGTGCGAAGCTAATTCGTGCGAAATTAATCCCAAAGGCCGGTATCGGCAAGGAAACCCCCGGCGGCACACCACCAAGAGGGCTCGGCCGCGGCGAGCCTCGCGCGCGCCGTATCGGCAGCGCCGCGATCGTCAAACAGCGCAAAACAGGTCGCGCCGCTGCCGCTCATGCGCGGCAGACGAGCACCCGGTAATCCGCCGAGGCGCACCAGAACCGTCTCGATTTCCGGGACGCGACCGATGGCCGCCTCGGTCAGATCGTTGCGGCGCAGAGACAACGCGCCGGCAAGACTCGCGGCGTCGCTCGGCATTGGCGCGAACCGTGCAGCCTCACCGAATGGGCCATGCCGCGCGGCAAACACGGCTGCGGTCAGCAGCGGCTGACGCGGATTGACGAGCAGGATACCCGCCTCGGGCAGCGCGCCGGCCGGCTCGAGGCGTTCGCCGATGCCGCCGACCCACACCGCATCGCGATACAGACAGGCCGGAACATCGGCGCCGAGCCCGGCGCCCAGCTCGCGTAGAGCTTCATCGCTTATCGAAACCTGCCACAGCTTTCTCAGCGCCAGCAGCACAGCGGCGGCATCGCTCGATCCGCCGCCGAGCCCCCCGGCGACCGGCAGGTTCTTCTTCAGCCGCAGCGCCGCTCCGGCGGCGATGCCGGTGCGGTCGGCGAGAAGTCTGGCGGCTTGCAGCACCAGGTTATCGGCGCGCACCGGCCGGAGGCCCGCCGCTTCGGGCCCGTTGACCTCAAGCGATAGCGCAGCGGCTGGTTCGGCGGTGATGTGATCGCCGATATCTACAAAGGCAACCAAGCTGTCAACCAAGTGATAGCCGTCGGCCCGCCGGCCGAGCACGTGCAGATAGAGGTTGACCTTCGCCGCGGCGTGGACAGTAACCACCACCCCGGGGCTCACCCGCCGCGGGCGGCCTTCCCGTCAGTCGGGACGGTGCCCCCGTCGAGCTTGGCTTGGATCGGCTTGATCTCGTCGTCCTGCGGTCCGAATTGCAGCGCGCGGCGCCATTGATAACGCGCCTCGTTTGCCCGTCCGCTTTGCCAATAGGCATCGCCAAGGTGATCGTTGATCGTCGGATCCTCAGGCACCAGCTCGATCGCCTTTTCCAAATATTGAACGGCGCTCGTGTAGTCGCCGAGGCGGTAATGCGCCCAGCCGAGACTATCGACGATATAGCCGTCCTCCGGCCGCAGCTCGACCGCCTTCTCGATCATTTTGAGGCCACGCTCGAGGTTCTCGCCGCGGTCGATCCAGGAATAGCCGAGGTAGTTGAGAACGAGCGGCTGGTCATGCTTCAATTCGAGCGCATGCAGCAGATCTGCTTCCGCTCGATTCCACTGTCCCGAGCGTTCGAGCGCGATGCCGCGGCTATAGTACAACGACCAGCGTTCCGGCATGCCCGAAGCCTGAAAGCGTCGGATCGCCTCGTCATACGCTTCAACCGCCTGGTCGAACCGCTTCTTGCCGCGCAACAGGTCGCCGAGCTGCATGTCGGCGCCCGCCCGTGTCGGCGCCTCGGCGCCCATCTCCTTCAGCTGAGCGATCGCCTCGTCGGTGCGGTCGAGCAACTCGAGATCGGCAGCGACGCGCAGCCCCGTCGACCACGAATAGGGCGAACTCTGCGGGATTTTGGCGAGGATCGCCATACTCTCGTTCGGCTTGTTCTGGGCGCTGAGAACATCGGCAACCAAAATTTGCGCCAGCACCATATTCGGGCGGAGTTGCAGGGCGCAGCGACCGTAAAGGAGTGCCAGGTCGAGCGTTTCCGGCTGGTTGACGACGCTCGCCAAGTCGAAGAGTGCCTCGGCGAGACCGTCCTCGGGGGAATTGATCTGCGGGTGCGGCGGACCCGATGGCCGGCCGTCGAGGATCGATTCCGCGAGCTCGCTGCCGGCGTTGTCCTTGACAAATCTCTCGTAAAGCGCCTGCGCTTCGTCGTTACGCCCATGGCGTTCGTAGAAATTCGCCATCGTATCGGTGAGGCGCCAGTTGAGCTGTGGGCTCGCCTCGAGCGTCTTCTTGAAATTGTCTTCGGCCAGATCGGCGCGCCCCGCAAGATCTTCGATTAGGCCGAGTTGAAAATCCTTGAGCGGACTAAACCCGTTGAATTTATCGAGTTCCTGCAGCGCGGCCTCGGCGCCGGAAACATCGCCAATCCCCATCCGGGTCCACGCGAGAGCCAGCGGGCGTACAAAACGATGCACCCCCTCGGCAGGCAGCGCCTCGGCACGGGCCACCGCCCCCGCATTGTCGCCGGCCTTGACCCGGTCGATCAGCAGGATGAGATCGGCCATCGCATCGGTGGAATCGAGTTTGAGCTCGCTTTCGGCGAGGGGCTTGGCGCGGCCGAAGTCACCGACGCTAGCTTCCATCAGAAAGGCGCGGGTGATCAGTTCAGGCGAACCGGGATCGGCTTTGAGAGCGCTTTCGAACCAGGTTGCGGCCGCTCGGTAATCGCGCTCTTGCTGCGCATGACGGCCCGCTAGATACGCGCCGAACGGCACTTCGGCTAAGGGCTCGGGCTTATCGAGGCTCGGCGCCGCCTCGCTCGTTCCGGCGGCGAGCGCTGCGAATACGAAGCTTACCAGAGTCCAACCGCAACAAACCTTTGCTACTGAGCTTCCCATGTATTCCCTACCCATTCACCCGCATCACATGTTCGGATAATTAGGTCCGCCGCCTCCCTCCGGTACGACCCAATCGATGTTCTGCTCTGGATCCTTGATGTCGCAGGTTTTGCAATGAACGCAATTCTGCGCGTTTATCTGTAAATACGGCTCGCTGCCGGCCTGCTGCACGATCTCGTAGACACCGGCCGGACAATAGCGCTCTTCCGGCGAATCGTAGAGCCGATAATTGACCGCAATCGCCTTCTCAGGATGGCGCAGCCGCAGATGCGGCGGCTGGTCCTCCTCGTGGTTGGTGTTCGAGACGAAGACCGAGGAAAGCCGATCGAAGGTGATCTTGCCGTCGGGCCGAGGGTATTCGATCGGCCGCGCCTCGCTCGCTCTCATCAATTGCCGGTAGTCGGGGTAGTGATGCAAGGTCCACGGTGCGTTACCGCGGAAGACGTACGTATCCAGCGCCGAATAGGCGAGACCGGCCCACAGGCCCCAGCGGAAGCTCGGCCGGATGTTGCGCACCCGGCGCAATTCGTCCCACACCCAGCTCTCTTCGAGCGCGCGCCTGACCTCCGCACCGGGTTCGCCGGTGATCCGGCGGTAGACCGTCTCGGCCGCTGCCATCCCCGATTTCATTGCTGTGTGGCTGCCTTTGATTTTGGGAACATTGATAAAGCCGGCGGCGCAGCCGATCAGCGCGCCGCCGGGAAAATCGAGGCGCGGGATCGACTGAAATCCCCCTTCGTTAAGTGCTCGCGCGCCGTAGGCGGTGCGCCTGCCACCTTCGAAAAAGGGGCGGATCGCCGGGTGCGTCTTGAAGCGCTGGAATTCCTCGAACGGGTTCAAAAACGGATTCTTGTAATCGAGCCCGATCACGAACCCGACTGCCACCTGCCGGTCCTCGAGGTGGTAGAGAAAGGAGCCGCCATAGGTGGCGGCGTCGAGCGGCCAGCCGATCGTGTGGATGACGAGCCCGGGCTGATGCCGCGCGGCGTCGGTCTCCCACAGTTCCTTGATACCGATGGCATAGGTCTGCGGACCAATTCCATCGCGCAGGCGAAAGCGCTGCTCGAGGAGCTTCGTCAGCGAGCCGCGGCAACCTTCCGCGAAAAGCGTCTGTTTGCCGATCAGCTCGACGCCGGGCTGGTAACGATCCGTCGAGCGGCCGTCTTTGCCGATTCCCATGTCGCCGGTCGCGACCCCCGTCACGCGGCCGGCAGTGTCGTACAGCACCTCGGCCGCGGCGAATCCGGGATAGATCTCGACGCCGAGCCCTTCGGCCTGCTGCGCCAGCCAGCGACACAGATTGCCCAAGCTGATGATGTAATTGCCATGATTGGCCATTTGTGGCGGCGTCGGCAGGCGCAGCGAACGCGTTCGCGTCAGCAGCAGAAAGCGATCTTCCGCCGCCGGGGTGACGAGCGGAGCGCCTTGCTCGCGCCAGTCTGGGATCAGTTCGTTCAGCGCCCGCGGCTCGAAGACCGCGCCGGAGAGGATGTGGGCTCCGACCTCGGAGCCCTTTTCGACGATACAGACGTCGAGCTCGCGCTCGCCGGCCGAGGCGAGCTGTTTCAGACGGATCGCCGCGGCGAGACCGGACGGCCCGGCGCCGACGATGACGACGTCGTACTCCATCCGCTCGCGCTGAACCCGCTCCTCGCCCATCACCCTTCCGCCGGTGCGTTCGGCGCGACTATAGAGGATCTCGGAAAAAACGGGAGTGCGCTGCAGATGCCGACCGAGCGCGAGATGGCTGTTGCGCTGTTACGCTGGTATGTCGAGATGGGGGCGGACGAGGCGATCGACGAGCAGCCGGCGGACCGGCTCGCGCCGCCGTCCGCCCCCCCGGTGCGTCCGCCACTGCCGCAAGGCACCCCCCCGATTGCCGTATCGGCCCCGCCCTCGCTGGCCGAATCGCTCGGTGAAGCCGCTCAGTCGGCGCGCCGGTTCGCGGCCGGCGCCGAGACAGTCGAAGCGCTAGCGGCGCTCGTTGCCCAATTCGATGGCTGCTTGTTGAAGTCCACGGCGACGAACACGGTTTTCATCGACGGCAATCCCGGGGCCCCCGTCATGATTATCGGTGAGGCGCCGGGTGCGGACGAGGACCGCATCGGCCGGCCTTTCGTCGGTCGCGCCGGCCAGCTTCTCGACCGCATGCTGGCGGCGATCGGGCTCGATCGCGGCAACGTCCTGATCACCAACGTCGTTTACTGGCGGCCCCCGGGAAATCGCACGCCGACCGCAGCAGAAATTGCCTCGTGCTTGCCCTTCGTGTTCCGCCTCATCGCGCTGGTGCGGCCCAAAGTGCTGGTTCTATCCGGCGGCACCGCGGCGGGCGCGCTGCTGCCGCAAGGACAAGGTATCACCCGATTGCGCGGCCGATGGTTCGATCTCGCAGTGCCCGGTCTCGACCAGCCGGTCCCGACACTACCGATGTTCCACCCCTCCTTTTTGCTGCGCACGCCGGAGCGCAAACGTGAAGCCTGGCGCGATCTCCTCTCGCTGCGTACCCGCCTCGACGAACTGCTTGCGGCCGAGAACGACGGTGGCTCCGAGCCCGAGTAAAATTAGAGCTAGGGATCACCGACGATGCAGTTGAAGGACACCGGCGACGGCTTTTCTATCCATGCTCCGCGGCAACCCAAATCTTCTTTACGCCTTCAAGTTTATCGAGGACGCGGGCGAGCTGGACAACCGCATCACTCTAGACGAACTTCCCCCCCGGGGACAGAACCTGCATGCGGCCAATAAACAACCCAACCCCCTGAATGGCTCGCTCAACTATTTGCGGGTTCGCAAGTAGGCCTCTGCAAACGCCTGGGCAACCGTTCGGTTAGGGTTCTCTGTGCAGTAAGTGAGAGCTTGAGCTTCGATGCTGGGGATCAGCCCCACATCGATGGTGCTGGCCCGGAAATGCGATGCCTGATAGCCGATATAGAACATCGATGCCGCGTCGAGATCCTCTGGCGACAACTTCAACAGGTCTTGGCAGCTTGCCCTGCCGATATTTACGATATGGTTCACTGGCGCCGACTCGGCCGCTGCCGTTGCCGGGGCTGGGGCCGGAGCAGGCGCTGGAGCTGCGGCCAGTTCCGGTTCGGATTGGGCGGTGGCCTCCGGTGATTGTGTTTGCGCACAGGCAACCAGCAAGCCCGACAACAGTAAAGCGGCGGTTTTCCGGTTCATCGCGTTGCTCGCGTCCTAAGAGCTTTTTTTCGGCGCCGGTCATTATCATGGTAGAATTGATCCACTTTAAGTGACATAGATCAATGGCAAAAGATGGTTCACCCTCGATAATTGAGTGGGTTCCAGGTCCTGCGGATGTCATCGGTTGTGGCGTTGGGCATGCTTTCACGGGGCGGACACCGGCTCCCAAGCAGTCGCGAGCTGGAACGAGATTTGGGCCAAATACACCGAGTGAGGCCGCAGCGATGGCTAAGTGTCTGTTTTACATAGCGCCGATCGCTTCGATCGGGTTGATGGCTACGCAGGCACTCGCCGCCCCGACCGCCTGGAGCGGCGTCGTCGGCCGCAACATCATCGCCGCGACGGCCGAAGCGAAAGATGCGTCGCTAGTGCTCGTGCGCGGGAGCGGCTGTTTTCGCGGCGGTGGCGGCGGTGGTCGTGGCGGCGGCGGTCGTGCCGGCGGTGGGTATGCCGGAGGCGGCGCTAACCGCGGAAGTTTCAACCGCGGCGGTGCCGCTGGGGGCGGTTCCTGGGCCGGTGTCGCTGGTGGCAGCCGCGGGAACATCAACCGCGGTAATTTCAACAGCGCCAACGTCAACCGTGGAAACTTCAACAGCGCCAACGTCAACCGCGGGAACTTCAACACCGCCAATATAAACCGCGGGAACATCAACACCGGTAATGTCAATGTGAACCGGAACGTCAACGTCAGCGGCGGCGGCTACGGCGGCGGTTATTATGGGCCGGGTTGGGGTGGCGTTGCCGCAGGTGTCGCGGCGGGCGCAGTAGTCGGCGCCGCCGTCGCCACGCCGCACTACTATGCAGCCCCCGCCCCCGCGTATCCGTATTGCCCCTACCCGAATTACCCGAACTGCTATTGCCCGTACCCGGACTACCCGAACTGCGGGCTTTAACCGCCCCGGCGGGATAACGGTTGGACCGGAACAAACCGACAGGTTCTGATCCTACAAGAAGACGCTGAGGTTCTTGTCGAGCAGGACGTTGGCGTCGAGCACGATCGTGCGCCTCCTCACTTTCCATGCGCCGTTCGCCTTGCGCAGCAAATCCTCGCGACACCCGGAGAGGAGCTGATGATCCGTCTCCAGATGGGATCGGTACACCAGAAACGCGGTCCTGGCCTCGACCTCGCCATTCTCCAGCGGCGCTGCTTCGAGGTTGCCGATCAGGTGACGGGTGCGCGACGGGGGATCCTCGGCCCAGGCCATCCCGGTGTCGAGCCGGGCCACCCGCATCTCGAGATAGCGCCTATCCTCCTCAAGAATCGCCAGATCACCGAGCGGTGTCAGCTCGCGCTGCGCCTCCCGGCGCGGAACGTTCTTGCGGCGGGGCATGAAGTAAAGAACATCCTCGGTGAAGAGATCGAGCCACTCGTTGAGCTTACGCTCGTCGAGCAGCCAGGCCTCGCGGATGTAGAATGGCATCAGCTCGAGCCAGAGCGCCTGCTGCGGTGCCAGCGCCACTGAGTGGGCCGCAGCCTGCGGCGCGCGTTTTGTGTTCATCGGATCATCCGCTAACCGTGCATAGTCGCGGTGCCGTCGAAGCGGGCCTTGATCGGGTCGAGCGGGATTTGTGCCCAGCTCCCGGCATTCATGAACTCCTCCCAGCGCCGATAGAAGAGGCGCTGGTTGTTTTCCGAGATGTAGCGCTCGGAGACGAGCCCCGGATAATCCGGATGCGGCCCCGCATGCCCCAAGCCCATCGACAGATCCTGGGAATGCCGGCGCGAGAGGCGGCTAGTGCCTGCTTGGGTCACCTGACGCCAGTTATCGACGTCGTCCTGCTCGAACATTCCAGCGGCGCCGTTATTGGCCTGGCTGCCGATACGGATGACGCGCTTGATGTCCTCAGGAGCATCCCGGTCCACCAGCACGAAGTGCCAGAACTCGGTCTTCAGCGGCCCGCGCGGCAGGGCGAGCCGCAGCCCCAAGATCCCATTCGGAAAGATCGAATGGTTGCCGAGCTGCACGCGGTGCGCGCGCAATGTGCCGAGCCGCCGCTCGACCTCCGGCATCGTCGTCTCGTAGTACTCCTGGAACAGCCGGAACGTCTCGCTCGACACGCCGTGCGCGTAGCGCGGGGTGTTGTCGTCCGCGTCGCGGAACGTGATCGAGTGCCCGTTGACAAAAGCGTGCTTGTTGGGGCTCGCGAACTGGTCCTCATGCGACAGCGGCGGGCGGCCGAGCCACCGCGTCTGCACCCGGGCGCTCGCAAAATGGCTCGTCGGGACGTGGTAGTTGTCCGAGCAATTGTCCACCATCGTCTTCCAGTTGGCGGGCTCAAGCCATTTGATGGGGCCGAGCGCCTGCATGCCGCCGTCCCGACGGTTGAAGACGGTGTCGAGATACCAGCGCGCGTCGCCGAGATAGGCCTCGAGACTCGGGGCGTCCTTGGCCCAGGTCGCAAAGACGATGCCGGCGTAGGTCTCGACGCGCGCCTCGATCAGACCGAGCGAGGATTTGTCGAGCGCGTCGTAATAGGCTTCCGACTCCCCGGGGACGTATTCGAGAGTACCGTCGTTGCGGTAGGTCCAGCCGTGATAGGTGCACATGAAGCGCTTGGCATTGCCGTCGTCAACGCGGCATACGCGGTTGCCGCGGTGGCGGCACATGTTTAGGAGCGCGTGCAGTCGGCCCTCTCCGTCGCGGGTCAGGATGACCGGGTCCTCGGCCATGTATGTGTGAAAGAAATCGTCGGCCGCCGGCACCAGGCTCTCGTGCCCGATCATCAGCCAGGCGCGCCCGAAGATCTTCTCCATCTCGTCGTCGTAGACGGCTTGCTCGCTGAAGATGCGGCGTTCGATTTTGCCGGTGGACGGGTCGATGACGGTGTACTTCCGAGTGGCGCCCATATCCGAAGCTCCCTCTCGTGGTCATCATAGCAGGGGCGGAGGCGCATCAGCACGGTTATGATCCGTCCCGGACCATCGGAGACGCAAAAATGCTCAAGACGATAGTGATCGGCGCCGGTGTGATGGGCGCCTCGGTTGCGTATCGACTGGCGCAAGCCGGCGCCGCCGTCACGGTGCTGGAAGCGACGCGCATCGGCGGCGGCACCTCCGGCATCAGCTTCGCCTGGACCAACGCGCACAAGAAGCCGCCAAAGCCCTATCACGATCTGAACGTCGCCGGCATGAAGGCGCATGCCGCGCTGGCTGATGAATTCGGCGCGACACCATGGTGGCACGGCGGCGGCAGTCTGGAATGGGAAGCCGAGCCCGACCGCGCGGCGCAGCGTGAAAACGTCGAGCAGTTGCGGTCCTGGGGCTATGCTGCGGAGTGGATCACGCTGCGCCAGGTCCAGGAATTGGAGCCGGACATTGATCCAGCGACGATCGGCGACGCGCCGGTGGCGTTTTTCCCGGGAGAGGGCTGGCTCGATCCGGTAGTCTACGCGCATGCCATGCTGTCTGCCGCACGACTTCGCCATGGCGCGAAAGTCGTCTGCGGCACGCGGATCGTCGACCTGATCTTGGCCGGCGATCGCGCGACCGGCGTCCGGGTCGCCGACGGCACGCAATACGAGGCCGACATCGTCGTGAATTGCGCGGGCCGCTGGACCAACGAAGCTACCCGCGATGCCGGTCTGCATTTGCCGCTCGCACCGACCTTGGGATTTTTGGTGTTCACGCCCCCTGTCGCCGCCAGCTTGAGCCGTGTGGTCCGCACCACCGTCATCGACGCGCGCCCCGATGGCGCGGGACGCCTGATGCTGCATTGGAACGCGACCGATGCGACATTGAGCTTTGACACGAGGCTCAATCCATCGATGCCGGAGGCGCGCGATCTGGTACGGCGCGCCCGACAGCTGCTGCCCTCGATTGGCGAGGTCGAGCCGGAGGCGGTGCGCATCGCCATCCGGCCGATCCCTGGCGACCATTTCTCTGCCATCGGACCGATGCCGCGGACTTCCGGCTACTATATCGCCATCACCCATAGCGGCGTGACGATGTCGCCGTTCCTCGGATCAGCGGTGGCCGACGAGATCGTCGGTGGACGGCAAAGGCCCGAGCTCGCCGATTTCCGGCCTGCGCGCTTCTTCAATTGATTTGGAAACCACATCAAAATGTAGGCAATTGGCGAACAGTACTAACGCTTGTCAGCCCCGGACCCGGAGGGTTTGATGTCACGACCCCGAGCAGCTGACGATTTCGCGACAATCCGTACCCGCATGGAGGAGCTGCGCCGGGAGAGGCGCAACGAGCAGCCCGTCCCGACAACCGATACCAGCGTCGCGTTTCATCGGGGCCCTTGTGCCTGTGGCAGGAGCCTGTTCCCCGACGAGTGCGACGGGTCGTGCAAGTTTTGAAAAGGCACGAGATTGTCGTGCTTTTCGGCGAACCGCTGGGGGGTTAAGCTGCCGCATAGCCCTTGGAGGAAAGCCATGATGATCGATATGCATGCTCATTGGAGGCCCGCCGAAATAGCCGACGCGCTGCGCGCCCGGACCCGGGAACCACGCATTCTGCGCAATCCCGATGGTGTCGAGGTGCTGAAATCCGGACGGATGGGCGAAGAGCCGCTCGCCAATGCGTTCGATGACATCGATTTCCATCTCGCGCGGATGGACCGCCAGGGAGTGGATACGAGCGTGCTGTCCCTCCTCGGCTCGTTCTGCTGGATCGAAGCCCAGCCGCTGGAAGAGGCTGGGCCGTTGTGCCAGACCGTCAACGACGGACTTTCCGCAATTTGCCGGAAGCACCCCGGCCGCTTCGCCGCCTACGCCGCGCTGCCTCTTAGGGACATTTCTGCTGCCGCCAGCGAGTTCGAGCGGGCGCTCGAGCTGCCGGGCATGATCGGAGCGCAGGTGCCGGGTAACTATTTCCTGACGCGCAAGGACGCCCAAGCGATGCGTCCGCTGCTGGACGTCGCGAACCGTCACCACGCGGCGCTTTTCATCCATAACGGCCCGCGGCCGGGCGACGCTTATCCGAAAGTCTCCGGCGACACAGACAACGCCCGCCGCCGCAATGGCACGCTCGACATGCAGGCGAGCTTGTCATCGGTGATGGTGACCTTGTGTCTGACCGACTGCCTCGCGGACTACCCCGACGCGGTGATCCACGTTCATAATTTGGGCGGCAATATCCCCTACGAGGTCGAGCGTATGGACCACCGCTGCCTGCTCGACACGCCGCAGGAGGAGCTGCCGTCGTCGCGCTTCCGCAAGGCGAAGGTATATGTGGACTGCAACTCGTTTGGCCCCCGTTCGATCGAGGCGGCGGTGAGACTGTACGGCGCCGAGCGCATCGTGTGCGGCACCGACGGCACCGAGTTCGGCTGCGACTGGACCCGGAAGGCGCTCGCGGAAGCAGAGATCGGCGAAGAAGCGCGCGAGCGGATCCTGCACGGCAATGCCGCCGCGATGCTCGCCCGGGTCAAGGCGGCGCAGCGCGAAAGAGCCGCCGCCTAACTAGCCGCGATTCGTCGATAACTTTAACCGTCTTCGTAGCAATGAAGGCGCGAGAGTCTACCCAGCAAGAGCGAGCCCAGAAGCGCCTGCGCATAAAAATCACTACTGCGCGAAAAGCTCGCAGCTGGTGGAGAATATAGGGATACCCGGCCGTTCGGTCGAACCGGCACCGTTGCGGGGAGAGACGGCAGCTGCGTAACCTCGCTCCATGACGCCGCTCACCCTCGACGACATCGAAGCGCTGGCGGTAGGTTCGTGGATTCTCGGCACCGGCGGTGGCGGCAGCCCTTATCTCGGGCTCCTCAATATGCGCCGGCTCTATGCCGAGGGGCACCGGGTCTTCCTGCTGTCGCCTGTCGCCCTCGCCGACGAAGACTGCGTGGCAGTGGTCTCGAACATGGGAGCGCCGCTGGTCGGCCAGGAGCGGCTCGCCGACAGCCGCAATATCGCTCGCGCGGTCGAGATCCAGGAGGGGCTTCTGGGCGCGAAATTTCGCGCCGTGATGCCGCTCGAGATCGGCGGCGGCAACAGCATACAGCCGCTTATGGCGGGCGCCCATCTGAGGCTTCCGATCGTCGATGCGGACACGATGGGCCGAGCCTATCCCGAGGCGCAGATGACCAGCGTCGCGGTCGGCGAGCTGCGCCCCTATCCCTGCGTGCTCTACGACCCGCGTGGCATCGAGGCGGTCGTGACCAAGGTGCCGAGCTGGAGATGGATGGAGCGGGTGAGCCGCAAGATCTGCGTCGAGTTCGGCTCGATCGCCTCGACCTGCAAGGCGCCGCGCACCGGGCGCGAGGTCAAAGATTGGGGTATTCACTTCACTGTCTCAAAGGCAATCGGTCTGGGGCGCCGAGTGCGCGAAGCGCAGCGCCGCCACGACGACCCGATTGCCGCCATCCTCGACGAAGGGCTGGGCAAGCTCCTCTTCCATGGCAAGGTTGTCGACGTCGCGCGGCGCACCACCGAGGGGTATTTGCGCGGCCGCGTGACGATCGAAGGTCTCGACAACGACCGCGGATCGCGGGTTGAGATCGCTTTCCAGAACGAATGGGTCGTGGCGTGGCGCGACAATGCGCCGCTCGTGATGTCGCCTGATCTGATTTGCGTGCTCGACAGCGTCTCGGGCGAGGCCTTCGGCACCGAGACGATTGGCTATGGCCGCCGCGTTTCGGTCATTGCCCTGCCCGCTCCGCCAGTTTTCCTGACGCCGAAAGGCCTCGAACATGTCGGCCCGCGTGCCTTCGGCTACGATCTCGACTTCCACTCGGTGTTCGAGAGCGCCTAGGCCCGATGCGGCGGATTGGCGTTGATGTCGGCGGCACCAACACAGACGCAGTGCTGCTCGAAGACGGAGCGGTTATCCACGCGGTGAAGACTCCGACGAGCCCCGATGTCACCACCGGCATAGTCACCGCGATCGACGAGCTGTCGAGGTGTCTCGGGATCACTTCCGGCGTGATCGACGCCGTCGTCATTGGCACGACCCATTTCGTCAACGCCGTGGTGCAGCGCCGCGAGCTGGCGCGCGTCGCAGCGGTGCGCATTGGACTCCCGGCTGCCGCCTCGCTGCCGCCATTCTGCGACTGGCCCTTGGACCTCGCCGAGCGGGTCCGCGGCGGGGTGTTCATGCTCGAAGGCGGGCATGACTACGACGGCCGCCCGATCGTGCCGTTCGACGAGGCCGGCATGCGACGGATTGCTCAGCAGATTTGCGAGAGCGGCATCCACGCGGTCGCAGTCGCCGCGATCTTTTCCCCGCTCGACCCGAGCGGCGAAGAGCGGGCACGGGCCATCCTTGCGGAAGAGTGCCCGGATGCCACGGTCACCGCATCGCACCAGCTCGCTCGCATCGGTCTTCTCGAACGCGAGAACGCCGCCCTGCTCAATGCTGCGCTGATCGACGTCGCGAAGGCGACAGTCGCAGGCTTTACCGCAGCGATCGAGGCGAGCGGGATCGCCGCGCCACTCTATCTGACGCAAAACGACGGGACGGTGATGCCGGCCGCGATGGCTGCGGCTTTGCCGGTGTTGAGCTTTGCCTCCGGTGCCACCAACTCGATGCGCGGCGCGGCGTTTTTGTCGGGCCTTGCCGATACGATGGTCATCGATGTCGGCGGTACCTCTACCGATGTCGGGCAGCTCCGGAATGGGTTTCCGCGCGAAGCCAACTCCGTCGTCGAGATCGGCGGCGTGCGCACCTTGTTCCGCATGCCGGACCTCCTGTCGATCGGTCTCGGCGGCGGCAGCCTCGTCCAGGCCGATCCGCTGGCAGTGGGACCCGAGAGCATCGGCTATCGGCTGATCGATGAGAGCCGTGTCTTCGGCGGCGACACAGTGACCGCGACCGACATTGCCGTCGCAGCCGGCCTCGCCCGGATCGGCGATGGCCGTGCTATCGCCGACCTGTCTCGCGATCTCGTGCGCCGGGCGCTCGCCAAGACGCATGGGATGATCGAGGACGCGGTCGATCGGATGAAGACCGACGCCCGCGATCTGCCGCTTATCGCGGTCGGCGGCGGCGCGTTTCTCGTGCCCGACCGGGTCGCCGGGATCTCGCAAGTGATCCGTGTGCCGCACGGCGGCTGCGCCAATGCCGTCGGCGCCGCGATCGCGCAGATCAGCGGCGAAACCGACCAGATCTATCGCGACCTAAGCCGCGAGGAGGCAATCGCTGCGGGCGAAGCCCAGGCGAGGGAGCGCGCGGTTGCCGCCGGCGCCGATCGCGCCAACCTCTCGACCGTAGATGTCGAAGACATGCCGCTCGCCTATCTGCCGGGCAATGCGCTCAGGGTCCGGGTGCGTGTCGTCGGCGAAATGGCTTCGCGGCGGAATCAATTGGGGTCGAGTTCGGTGTCCCAGTAGAGATAGTCGCGCCAGCTTTCGTGCAAGTAGTTGGGCGGGAAGGCGCGGCCGTTCTCCTGAAGCATGTAGGTCGTCGGCTGCATCGGAGAGTGGCGCGGATACATCCCGCTCTCACGTGGCAGGCGGTTGCCCTTCCACAAATTGCAGGTCGCACACGCGGTGACGACATTGGTCCACACCGTGCGCCCGCCGCGTGAGCGCGGCACGAGATGATCAAAGGTAAGCTCGTGCGAGGGATAAGGCTCGCCGCAGTACTGGCAGGTAAAACGGTCGCGCAGGAACACGTTGAACCGTGTGAACGCCGGATGCCGCGCCGCTGGCACGTATTCCTTCAGCGAGACGACGCTGGGGAGCTGCATTTCCAATGACGGGCTGTGCACGCAGACGTCGTAATGATCAATGATATTGACGCGGTCGAGGAACACCGCCTTGATTGCGTCCTGCCACGACCACAGTGACAGCGGAAAATAGCTCAGCGGCCGAAAATCCGCGTTCAGCACCAAAGCCGGGCAATTATCAAGACTTACCGTCACGCAACACCCGTCCCGCCAACCGACGCTCGCGGGCCGGAATAGCACGCGATTGTGACGGGTTGATAACGGATTGATCTAAATCAGACAAGTAGCCGGATCATCGCGTCGGGACCGGCTTTGCTCCGGTATAGTCGTAAAAGCCGCGCCTCATTTTGCGGCCAAGCCAACCAGCCTCGACATATTTGACCAGCAGCGGGCAAGGCCGGTATTTGCTGTCGGCGAGCCCTTCATAGAGCACCTGCATCACCGACAGGCAGGTGTCGAGTCCAATGAAATCCGCGAGCTCGAGCGGCCCCATCGGATGGTTGGCGCCCAATTTCATCGCCGTGTCGATCGCCTCTACGGAGCCGACGCCTTCGTAGAGCGTGTAAATCGCTTCGTTGATCATCGGCAGCAAGATGCGGTTTACGATGAAGGCCGGGAAATCCTCGGCTGCGACCGGGGTCTTGCCGAGCTTCACGGCGAGATCGCGGGTCGCCGCAAAGGTGTCCTCCTCGGTGGCGATGCCTCGGATCAGTTCGACGAGGCTCATCACCGGCACCGGGTTCATGAAATGCATCCCGATAAACTTGCCGGGCCGGTCGGTCGACGCGGCGAGCCGCGTGATCGAGATCGATGAGGTGTTCGTCGCGATCAGCGCATCAGGCTTCAACGCCGGGGTCAGCTTCTTGAAAATCTCGCGCTTGATGTCCTCTTTCTCGGTCGCCGCTTCGATGACCATGTCGCAGTCGGCGAACAGCGCGTAATCGACCCCCATCTGGATACGGCGGATCGCCGCGCCCTTTTCTTCCTCGTGGATCATGCCACGCGCTACCTGCCGCGACAGGTTTCTGTCGATCGCTTGCCGCCCGCGCTGCAGCGCCTCCTCGGAAATATCGGTCAGGACGACATTGTAGCCGGCGAGCGCGCAGACGTGCGCGATGCCGCCCCCCATCTGGCCGGCGCCGATGACGCCGAGGCGGCGCAGCCGATCGGGCGACACCGGGTTTTCGCTCACTGGCGCCGATCGAGCTCGTTGGCGAGCTCGGGGAGGATCTTGAACAGATCACCGACGAGCCCGTAATCGGCGATCTGAAAGATCGGCGCCTCCTCGTCTTTGTTGATCGCGACGATGACTTTGGAATCTTTCATGCCAGCCAGATGCTGAATTGCGCCGGAAATGCCGACAGCGATGTAAAGTTCGGGTGCGACGATCTTGCCGGTCTGCCCGACCTGATAATCGTTGGGCACGAAACCGGCATCAACGGCGGCTCGCGAGGCGCCGACGGCGGCGCCAAGCTTGTCGGCGACCTTTTCCAACAGATGGAAGTTGTCGCCCGACTGCATGCCGCGTCCGCCCGAGATGATGACCCGGGCGCTCGTCAGCTCCGGACGCTCGGATTTCGACAACTCGGCCCGCACGAATTCCGAGAGCCCAGCAGCGTCTGTCGTCGCCGCCGGCTCGATCGCGGCCGAGCCACCGGTCGCTTCAACCGGCGGGAAGGCGGTCCCGCGCACCGTGATAACTTTGATCGGGTCCTTGGACCGGACAGTTTGCAGCGCATTTCCGGCGTAGATCGGCCGTACGAAGGTATCGGCAGAAACCACCGCGCTGATGTCGGAAATTTGCATCACGTCGAGGAGCGCGGCCACTCGCGGCATCAGGTTCTTGCCCGAGGTCGTCGCGGCCGCGAGCAGATGCGAATAATTCTTAGCGAGCTCAACGACTAACGGCGCGACATTTTCAGCGAGTCCGTGGTCGTAGGTCACCTCATCGGCGAGCAGCACCTTTCTGACGCCGGCTGCCTTGGCGGCGGTGTCGGCCGCGAGGCGGCAGTCTTTTCCGGCCACGAGGATATCGATATCAGGACCGGCGATCTCCTTGGCGGCGGCGACGGCGTTGAGCGTGGCGGGTTTCAAACCCGCGCTGTCGTGCTCGGCGATGACGAGCGCAGCCATCAGATCACCCGTGCCTCGGTCTTCAGTTTGTCAACGAGCTCGGCAACCGAGCCCACTTTGTGGCCGCCCTGGCGTCTTGGTGGCTCCTCGACCTTGAGCACCGCAAGGCGCGGTGTCACGTCGATGCCAAGCGCCTCGGGGGTCGTCATCAAGATCGGTTTCTTCTTGGCGCGCATGATGTTCGGCAATGAGGCGTAGCGCGGCTCATTGAGTCTCAGATCGGTGGTGATCACCGCCGGCAGTCGGATCGAGATCGTCTCAAGACCGCCATCGACCTCACGCGTCACTTCGGCGTGCCCGTCGCTAATCGCGATCTTCGAAGCGAAGGTCGCCTGCGGCCAGCCGAGCAGCGCCGAGAGCATCTGACCGGTCTGATTGCAGTCATCGTCAATTGCCTGCTTGCCGATGATAACGATCTCCGGATTTTCCTGAAGGATGACGGCTTTCAAGAGCTTGGCGACAGCGAGCGGTTGCAATTCGGCATTGGTCTCGACCAGGACGCCGCGGTCGGCGCCCATCGCCAGTGCGGTGCGGATGGTTTCCTGACACTGCGTGATGCCGAGCGAGACCGCAATCACTTCGCTGACGATCCCGGCCTCGCGCAGTCGCAGCGCTTCTTCGACGGCGATCTCGTCGAACGGGTTCATCGACATCTTGACGTTGGCGGTTTCGACCCCGGTATTGTCCTCCTTGACACGGATCTTGACGTTGTAATCGATGACTCGCTTGACCGCGACCAGCGCTTTCATCTCATCCTCGCCGCTCCGCCGGCGGATCAGCACCGATCCGCCGCGTCAACCGTGATTTGGGCACGGGCCTGCCACGAAGGCAAGGGGCTGCTCTGCTGCACCGTGGCAGCACAGCGGATTGATATCGCCGATGACAGGCTCGAAAAGGACCTCAGACGAGCCTCCCACAGTCGTCCTGAGCGATAAAGCAACAACAATCGGAGATTGAGCTTTCGAACGACCTCTGCACAATCTGCAGCGAATCAGCAGCAAATTCTCTTAAAAGTTGTAGTCGGATCCCGGTTCCGCGGTCGGTTCCTCTCACTTACCGGTCAAGAAGGGTACCATGCGAATTGGGCGATTTTTGGGTCGTGATTATTGCAGAAGCACGGGTCCTGGGTTGTCGCGGTTTTGGCTTTGGCGATGGTTAATTCCGCTGCCGGTATTTGAGCGCTCCTAATCCCAATACCGCCGTCCCTAAGATGCAGAGCGTTGCGGGTTCTGGGATGGGTGAGGATGCCGGAGCATTGCTGGCGACGACGTCGCCGGTAATCCCACTGCAGCCGCTCTCGGTGCCACGCTGCGTGCAAATATCGGTCGCGAAAATGTAGCCATTTGCTGTCTTGTTATTGATGGTGAAGTCGCTTGTGGTGATGTTGTCGATCGTGAAGGTCAGCGGACCGGGGTTGGGATGGCTCCCGCCATGACCGCAACCTGCAACGGTGCAATCGATTTCGTAAAACCAGCTTCCTGTGCCGTCGAGGTTTCCGGTGGACGTCCCATCGTGGGAGACCGCGAAATCCGTGGTGTCGAGGTTGGTTATCGTAACCGCTGGGTTACCGGCGAGATCCCAAGTCAATGCCGCCCCAGCGCCGGTATTGACGAACCCCTCGCCGGCGGCGAGCGAAACCGTGACGTCGACGTTGGCCCCGTTCTGGTGCAGGTTGACAGTCCCGTAAGGGCCGAGCGGCGGGTTTCCCGAGCCGGTGAACGTATCCAAGGTATATAGAAGATCAGCCTGGGCTGGCTGCGAGATCGCGACGAGCACAAGCGAGCCGGCGATTGCAACCCCGCCCACAAGGTGAAGACAAAGTTTAGGCATGAACATGTTAACAAACTTGTGATTTAAGGTGGAGCAGATTTACCCGACATTTGTTTAACAAAATATTTAAATCATCGTTAATTAACTACGATTACTCGCACAGTCTTAAGCTGCTTGCGTTATGGCCGGTGGTTCCGAAGCGCATGCCACACCGATCACATCCCGCCGCAGAAGGCCTAACTCCGATCGCGGGCGGAGAGGGATATCCAACTAAGGCTTTGAGCCGGCCAACCTGAAAGCAAAAGCGGCGGCCTTTAGAGGCCGCCGCTTGGCAGGCGCGGTGGTTTCTACGGTCAGTCGCGGGGGTTTCTTCGGCGCCGGACCGCAATACCGAGTCCGGCAAGAGCAGTACCTAGGAGCGCTAGGCTCATGGATTCAGGGACGAAAGTCATGGGGGTGGTGCCCGTATCAATCAGAGCGTAACTGTCCGGTCCTGCGCTCTTGCCTCGGAAAGCTGATCGTCGAGTCTAGCGCGATGATGTCATTGAGATTGCCGGTGATGACGCGATAATCGCCAACGCGGCTCATCAAGCCTGCGCGGAAACGTTCGGAACCGGATCGGCGATCCCGTCGTGGCCAGCCTGATATTGTCCAGATCGGAAGACGAGTTCCCTCAGCGGTTGGCCCCGGGGCGCCACAGCACGTCGAGTGCGCCGCCGTCATTGAGCCGGCGGCCAAGCACGAAGAGGTGGTCGGAGAGGCGGTTGAGGTATTTGAGTGCTTCGGGGTTGATCGGCTCGCTACCGGCTAGCTCGCTGACGAGACGCTCGGCCCGCCGCGTGATCGTGCGCGCGAGATGCAGATGGGCAGCGGCCGGGGTGCCACCCGGCAGAATGAACGAGTCGACCGGCCGCAATGTCACGTTCATTGCGTCGATCTCGCGCTCAAGGCGCTCGACCTGCGCGGCGGCGATGCGCAACGCTCCGGCGCTGCGCCGGCCACCTTCGGGCGTGCACAGATCGGCGCCGAGGTCGAAGAGGTCGTTCTGAATGCGGCCCAGCATCTCGTCGGCGGCCGGGTCGGTATGGAGGCGGGCGATCCCGATCGCGGCATTGGCTTCGTCGACCGTCCCGTAGGCGGCGACACGCAGCGCATGCTTTGGCACGCGAGCGCCATCGCCAAGCGAGGTCTCGCCGGCATCGCCACCGCGGGTGTAGATCCGGGTCAGCCGCACCATGGGACCACCGCTAGTGCCGAGCGAGCAACATCAGCATCGCCAGCAGCAACAGCGCCAGCGCCTGCATAATCACGCGGGACTGCATCAGCTTGTTCGATCGGCGGGGGTCGCCGCCACGCAGCATCGTCGCAACGCCAAAACCGAGCACGGTCAAGGTGCCCAGCATCGCGAGCACGAGCAAAATCGTTAGAAAGACCGTCATCGGCCGAATATGGCCCCGTCAGCTGCTCCGAGCCAGGGGCCTCGTTCCCCGCCCGGCCGGAGGTAGGATCAATCGTGCGGCAATTCGTCGTGATGCGGAAGGACGGTCTGGGCCATTGGATCGTCGGCGCGCATCACCTGCGAGCGGGTCATCGACAGCGCCGCGATGTCGTCGGAAATCGCGTTGAGGTTCTGCGTGTCGCTGGCTCGCTCCGGCGCGCCGATGATGCTGCAACCTGCGGCGACGGCGAGTAAAAGCGCGACGAGGCCGAGCCGAAAAGGTGCCATCAATCTCTCCGATCAGGAAAATAGCCCGTACGCTACTACGAATAGAAGCACGACGAGCGCGAGGGACGCCATCAAAATATATCGCACGACGCCCTCTTTCGTGCCCGCGCGGGCCTCGGTAACGGTTGCCACGAGGCGTTTTTCCACATCCTTTCCTCCAGACCTCCGGGCTCTCCGTCGCTGGAAACGAGAGGCCGAGGGTTTTTGATCCGCACACAAGTTTCAGCACGAAAGCGAGTTGACCGAGCCGCGGGACCGGAATACATCTTCCGCCGTGGCTGCGCTGACGCATGGTCGGTCGGACCGGCGAATTACAGTCCCGAGCTTCAAGTGGGCTCGGGCTGTTGTGATTCGCTTCATTTTCGCCGAGGACCATACTGATGCTGCCTCTCTCTGCGACCGCCGCTGACGGCAAACTTCCCGTTACCGCCTGCTTTTCGGTTCATTCGCGCGCCGAGCCGGGCGCGATGCCGCGCATTCTCGAACTGTTCGCCAAGCGCGGCCTCGTGCCTTCCGTCTGGCACAGTGCGACATATGGCGCCGATGACGCAATGCTGACGATCGATGTGCAGATGCAAGGGCTCGGCCGCGATGTTGTGGACTACATTGCCGCCTGTATGCGGCAGATGCCGTTTGTCGAGGTGGTGCTGACGTTTGAGAAGCACAGCACCGCCGGCTGACCGGACCCCGTGACCGCGATGTCGTTCCGCGACCATATCCGCTCATGCAACAACTACGATCCGGAGCGCGTCGTCCCGCTGATTGCCGGCAACGATCGGATCGGGTTGTTGCGGCGCGACAATGCCGGGGCGCTGCAGCGATTTCCTGACGTCTTCACCGTCGAGGATGACAAGGCCAGATTGCTGGCGAGCGGGAATCCGTCCGCGGTCAGCCAGGCCGTCGAGGGCGTGGTCGACGCGCTGGTGGCAGAAAATCGCGTGCCGAAGTGGCGCAACGAGACCTTCGATGTCGCGCCGGGCTGGGGAGCGCCGCCGGTTTTTCGCCTCGACCGCGGCGCGGTACCTTTTTTTGGAACCCGGGCCTATGGCGTCCATCTCAACGGTTATCGCCGCGAGGGAGATGAGCTTTATCTGTGGGTCGGCCGCCGCGCCCCCGACAAGAGGGTGGCGCCGGACAAGCTCGACAACCTGGTTGCCGGCGGGATCGGCAACGGACATGGGGTCGAGGAGACGTTGTTGAAGGAGGGCGAGGAAGAAGCCTCGATCCCAAGGAGCCTGACCACCGGCGCAGTGCCCGTCGGCGCCGTGTCGTATCGCATGGAGACGAGCCTCGGCATCCGCGACGATGTGCTGTTCGTCTATGACCTCGAGATGCCCGCCGATTTCGTGCCGAAAAATCGCGACGGCGAGATCGTCCGCTTCGAGCTGATGCCCATCACGACAGTCCTCGAGCGTGTGCGAACGAGCAAGGACTTCAAGTTCAACGTCAATCTGGTGATTCTCGACTTTGCCCTCCGGCACGGTGTCTTGCGCCCCGACGACCGCGAATATCTCGAGGTTGCGACCGGTCTCCACCGCCCGCTCGATTGAGGCTTGCTGTATCGGCCAGAGCGATAACGTCGCCTGCACTCATCCCTTGATGTCGCATCGCCCGGATCGTTATTGCGCCGTCGCGTTTGGAGAGACGCCGGCCGGCCGCGTCGGTCAACAGCGGATGATGTCGGTAGCGCGGCGCCGGCAATCCGAGCAAGGCTTGCAAAACGCGATGGACCTGCGTCGCGGTCGCGAGATCCTCGCCGCGCGTCACCAAAGTGACACCCTGGAGCGAGTCGTCTAGCGTGACCGCAAGGTGATAACTCGCCGGGATATCCTTGCGCGCGAGGATGACGTCGCCGAACGGCGTCGGATCGGCCGTCCGCCGACCCGGCATTCTGCCGCCCTCTTCGAGCCAATGCAGCGGGCCGGTCAGCGCCAGCGCGCGGGCCATTTCGAGCCGCAACGCGAAGTCGAGCCCGGCGCTGTCGCGGGCGGCAACCTCGGCGGCCGTGAGCCCCCGGCAGGTGCCGGGATAAGCTGGACCGCCATCCCCTTGGGGAGCTCCGCCGGCGCGCGCGATCTCGGCCTGGATCTCGCGTCGTGTGCAAAAGCAGGGGTAGAGCACTCCCATTTCGCCAAGCCGATCGAGGGCGGCGCGATAGTCGTCGAAATGCTCCGATTGTCTACGCACCGGCCCGTCCCAGCCGAGGCCGAGCCAGGCCAGATCTTCGAGGATTGCGGCGGCATATTCCTGGCGGCAGCGGGCCCGGTCGATATCCTCGATGCGCAGCAGGAAGCTCCCTCCGTGCTGCCGCGCCGCACGCCAGCCTTCGAGCGCCGAACGGACGTGACCGAGGTGCAAATAACCGGTGGGGCTCGGCGCAAAGCGCGTCACCGTTCGCGGCGCGGTGAGTGACATCGAGGCCTCGCCTGGGCTAGCTTGCGGCTCACGACTACCATCATAAAGACCGCGCCGATGCTGTCTCGTCTGTCCGGACCCTCACGCCGACCCGCCGCGGGCGGCAAGCCCAGCCGGCTCGTCATTCTGCTGCATGGGCTGGGCGCCGACGGCAACGACCTGATCGGGCTGGCGCCATACTGGGCGCGGCTGTTGCCGGCTGTCGAGTTTCTCTCGCCCAACGCGCCGTTTCCATGCGACACGGCCCCTTACGGCTATCAATGGTTCAGCTCGCAGGACAGAAGCCCCGAAGCGGTGTTGGGTGGGGTCAGAGCGGCAGCCCCTATTCTCGATGCCTTCATCGACGAGGCGATTGCCGAGCGTGAGCTCACTGACAGCGATGTGGCGCTGGTCGGGTTCTCGCAGGGTACGATGATGTCGCTCTTTGTCGGTCTCCGCCGGCCGCGGCCGGTCGCCGGCATCATCGGCTTCTCGGGCCGGCTGATCGGACCCGATTTGCTGCCGGGCGAAGTGCGATCGCGGCCGCCCACGTTGCTCGTCCACGGCACAGAGGATCCGCTCGTTCCGTACAGCTTGCTCGCCGCCGCCGAAGCCGCACTGAAGGCGGTAGGGGTCCCGGTCGAGACGTTGACCTGCTTCGGCATGGGTCACTCGATCGACGAGGAAGGGCTGCGCCGTGGCGGGCTGTTCCTGCGTGATGTGCTCAACGGGACGAGGCCTTGACGACACCGCTGCCAGAAACGAAAGGTTCGATGACGGCGAGCATCTTCGCTGAATCCCAATCTGCCCCGCCTTCGACCCGGCCCAGCACCTTGCCGTCACGGTCGATCAGAAAACTGGTCGGCAGGCCGCGCACGTCGAACACGTGCCCGACATCGCTTTTCGGATCCACATAGACCTTAACCGATTTGAGGCCGAGCTTGGCAATGAACGGCTCTACGATCTTCGCCCCGCCGCGATCCTCGGAGACAGCGAGCACCGCAATCCGATCCCCGAAATGGGTCTCCAGCAGATCGAGCGAAGGCATCTCACGCAAGCACGGTTCGCACCAGGTCGCCCACAGGTTGAGGACGACGAGCTTGCCGCGGAAGTCGGATAGCTGGAGGGCGTTTCCGGCGGCATCGGTGAGTGTGACAGATGGGGCCAGAGAAGGTGCGGAGGAGGGCAGGAATTCGCCGAGTTTGGTTCGGTCGGACATATCGGCGTCGCTTCTCGCTACCGACGCGAGCCCGGGCGCAAGGAGAAGGATCAGCAGAGCCGCGGCGCGGCTCCATATTATCGTCATGTCCTCGTTCACGACGCTGAGTGGCCGATGAGCGGCGCGAAAAAGCCCGATCCCGCGAATTCGCTGTGGGGCGGTCGTTTTGCCGTCGGTCCGGCGGAGATGATGCGCCGCATCAATGCCTCGATCGATTTCGATAAACGTCTCTATGCCGAAGACATCGCCGGTTCGAAGGCGCATTGCGCGATGCTTGTCGCACAGAAGATCCTGTCGCCCGAAGATGGCGCTGCCATTACTGCAGGTCTAGAGCAAATCAGGACAGAGATCGAGAACGGCAGCTTCGCTTTCAGCGCCGATCGAGAGGACATTCATATGAACATCGAGGCGCGGCTGACCGAGCTGATCGGGGCCGCCGCCGGACGCCTCCACACGGCACGGTCGCGCAACGACCAGGTCGCAACCGATCTCCGGCTGTGGCTGCGCCGGGCGATCGACCGTATCGATGCCGCGATGCGCCAATTGCAGGAGGCGCTGATCGACCGTGCTGAGGTGGAGGCCGGTACAGTGATGCCCGGATACACCCACATGCAGATTGCGCAGCCGGTGACCCTGGGCCATCATCTCCTTGCCTATGTCGAGATGCTGGGACGCGACCGGGGACGGCTCGCCGATTGCCGGCGCCGGCTCAACGAGTCGCCGCTCGGCGCGGCGGCGCTCGCCGGCACCTCTTTCCCGATCGACCGCGTCGCGACCGCCGCCGCGCTTGGCTTTGACCGCCCCGCGGCGAACTCACTCGATGCGGTCTCGGACCGAGATTTCGCAATCGAGTTCCTCGCCGCCGCGGCCATCGCCGGCATGCATCTCTCGCGTTTCGCCGAAGAGATCGTCATTTGGTGCAGCAATGAATTCGGTTTCGTCGTGCTGAGCGATGCTTTCACGACTGGCAGTTCGATGATGCCGCAAAAGCGCAATCCCGATGCCGCCGAGTTGGTACGCGCCATGACCGGCCGCCTGAATGGATCACTCGTTGCGCTCTTGACGGTAATGAAGGGCCTGCCTCTTGCCTACGGCAAGGACATGCAGGAGGACAAGCTCCCGATGTTTGAAGCCGCCGATGCGCTTGAGCTGTGCCTCGCCGCGACCACCGGCATGGTGCACGACATGCGCCCTGACCGAGAGCGGCTGCGCGCCGCCGCCGAACGCGGCTTCGCGACCGCGACCGATCTCGCCGATTGGCTTGTGCGCGTCGCCGGCCTGCCGTTCCGCGACGCTCACCACGCCACAGGGCAAATCGTCGAGCGGGCAGAGAGGCTCGGCCGCCCCTTGGCCGAGCTGCCGCTCGCGGAGTTGCAGGCGGTCGAGCCGGCGATCACGGGCGACGTTTACGACGTGCTCGATGCCGGCCGTTCGGCGGCGAGCCGCAGCAGCTTCGGCGGCACTGCCCCTGAGCGCGTCCGCGCTGCCGTGCACGAGGCGCGCAAGAGATTTCTGGGGTGATGCCGCTGGCCCAGGAACACCGACATCTTGCGCGCATAGCGGGCGGGACGCCGGGAGTCCGCTTGGTTTTATGTGCCCTTGCCCTGACCCTGGCGCTCGCGGGCTGCGGCAAAAGAAATGCGCCAGAGCCGCCGCCCGGCGTGCCGGACACATATCCGCGTCCCTATCCGAGTGAGTGAATTTTTCTCTTATCGCGGCGGCGAGCTCTACGCCGAAGAGGTTCCGGTCTCGCGGATCGCATCGGTTGTCGGCACACCGTTCTATCTTTATTCGGCCGCCGGATTCACCGCCCAATACCGACGCTTTGCCGATGCTTTCGCGCGCGAGCAGCCGCTTATTTGCTTTGCCGTCAAGGCGAATTCCAACCTTGCCGTGCTGCGCCATTTCGCGATGCTCGGTGCCGGCGCCGATGTCGTTTCCGAAGGTGAGCTCCGGCGCGCGCTTGCGGCCGGTGTACCGTCCGAGCGGATCATCTTCTCCGGGGTCGGCAAAACAGCCGCCGAGCTGAATGCGGCCGTCAACGCCAGTATCCATCAGATCAATGTCGAATCGGTACCGGAGCTACGCCGGCTCAGCGAGCTCGCCAACGCTTGCGGCCGGCGCACGCGGATCGGGATCCGGGTCAACCCCGATGTCGACGCGCAGACCCACGTCAAAATCGCGACGGGTCGAAAGGAGAACAAATTCGGCATAGAGCTGGACGAGGCGGCTGCTGCCTATCGCCTCGCAGCGGACCTCGCTGGCATCGAGCCCGTCGGTCTCGCCGTCCATATCGGCTCGCAGCTCACCGACCTCGAACCGTACCGGAACGCCTTCGAGCGAGTCGCCGCGCTCGTTCTCGAATTGCGTGCGATCGGTCTTACGGTCTCGCGGATCGATCTGGGCGGCGGCATCGGCGTCTGCTATCACGCTGAGCGCCCGCTGGAGCTCGCGGGTTATGCAAAGCTCGTCCGCGACATTTTTGGCCCGCTTGAGCTTACTCTCACCTTTGAACCCGGCCGAGTGCTCGCAGCGCCCGCGGGGCTGCTCGTCTCAAGCGTGATCTATATCAAGGACGGCAGCGCAAAGCGTTTCGTCATTGTCGACGCGGCAATGAATGATTTGATCCGGCCGGCGCTTTATGATGCTTGGCACGACATCGTCCCGGTCCGCCTTCCGGCACCTAGCGCTGTACTGGCGCTTGCGGACGTCGTCGGGCCGGTATGCGAAACCGGCGACACGTTTGCGATCGACCGCGAATTGCCTCCTTTTGCCGAGGGGGATCTTCTCGCGTTTACTGCGGCGGGAGCTTATGGCGCGGTCATGAGCATGACCTACAACAGTCGTCTGCTCGTCCCGGAAGTTTTGGTTTCCGACGACCGTTTTGCCGTTATCCGGGCGCGGCCCAGCTATGACGCGCTGTTGTCGTTGGATACGATACCTCAATGGCTTTCCGTGGCGCAATCAGACGCCCCCGAGGAGCCGGCGTGCACGCGAGGTGCCCTATGACCGACCGCTCATCGACCTCTGGGGCGCTGTTCGCGACGCGGCTGCGCCTCGCTTGCGCCGCGGTGCTCTGGGAACGGGTCTGGCCTGCCTGTTGGCCGGTGCTCGCCGCGCTCGGGGTGTTCGTCATTCTCGGGCTGTTCGATGTTCTGCCGCGTTTACCGGGAGCGCTGCACGCGACGGTTCTGCTCGGCTTCGCCGCTGCCATTGTGATTCCCTTCGTTTCGATCTTCCGCCGGATCGCGGTACCCGATTTCCTCACCGGGCGGCGTCGCATCGAACGGGCGAGCGGGCTCGATCACCGGCCGTTACAGGCGCTCGCCGATCGGCCGAACGGACCGCTCGACCCGCAGGCAGCGCGGCTGTGGGAAGTCCATCTTCGCCGTATGGAGGCGATGACGCGCCGTCTTCGAATCGGTATTCCGCATGCCGGGTTCGCCACACGTGATCCGTGGGGTCTGCGCGCCTTGTTGGCAATTCTGCTGCTGCTCGCCGGGATCGATGCTGGGTCAGATTGGCGAGATCGTCTCGCCCGTGCCTTGACACCCGATTTCGGCGATCGGCCCGGCGCAGCCGCAGCCAGCCTCGACATTTGGGTCACACCGCCCGAATACACCGGCCTCGCGCCACAATTTCTGCGGCAGGGAACCACAGAAACGATCCGCATTCCGACCGGCAGCAAACTTCTCGCGCAGGTGCATGGCGGGCGATCGGTTCCGCGCCTCGAAATCGATAAGGATGCCCGTGATTTCGACGCGGTCGACAAGCAAAATTTTCAGGCCGCGGCGACCATGAAGAGCGGCACACAGCTCGCGGTGACACAGTCCGGCGCAAGGCTCGGCAGTTGGCCAATCGAAATTATTCCGGACGATCCGCCGACAATTGCCTTCGCGAAGCCGCCCGAAGGGACGGTGCATGCGGCACTGCGCATCGATTACCGCGCGACCGACGATTACGGTGTCGAAGCTGCCAAGGCGGTGATTCGCCGCGAGGGCGGTAACCCCGATGAGACAATCGAACTCGAATTACCGCTACCGGGGTTGCACCTGAAGGAGGCTCAGTCCACTAACTATCACGATCTGTCGCCGCATCCCTGGGCGGGGTTGCCCGTAGAAATCAGGCTCATGGCCACCGACGCCCTAGGTCAGACCGGCGAAAGTGAGCCCGTCCGAGTGAAACTTCCGGAACGCAGATTCGAGCACCCTGTCGCCCGAGCGATCATCGACCAGCGCAGGGAACTGGCGACCGACCCGAGTTCGCGATTGCCAGTCGCCGACACCCTCAGCGATCTTCGAGAGCAGCCGCAGCTGTATCGTGATGATACCGTCGCCTTTCTCGCAATGCGGCTCGCCGAAGAGCGCTTGCGCCTCAACGAAGACGCGAAATCGATCGCCGACGTCCAGCAGCTGCTGTGGGAAACCGCGCTGCGCATCGAGGACGGGAGCATGTCACTGGCGGAGCGCGAGATGCGCCGGTTGCAGCAACAGTTGCAGGACGCGCTCGCGAAAGACGCGCCCGACGCGGAGATCGAGCGGTTGATGAAGGAGTTGCAGCAAGCGCTCGACCGCTATTTGCAAGCCCTCGCCGAACAGATGGCTCGCAACCCGGAAAAATTTCAGCAGCCGATCGACCCGTCGAAGGTAATCAGCAGCCGCGATCTGCAACGCATGATCGACTTGGCACGGGATCTCGCACGGAATGGTGCACATGACCAGGCCCGCGAGCTCTTATCGCAACTGCAAAACATGCTCGAGAACCTGCGCTTGGCGAGGCCGGGGCAAATGCAGCAGCAGGGGTCGGGCGAAGCGCAGCAGATCATGCGCGACATGCGCGAGTTGATGCAGCGGCAGCAAAAGCTCCTCGATCGTAGCTTCCAGGCCCAGCAGCAGGGCCAACAAGGCCAACAAGGCCAACAAGGCCAACAAGGCCAACAAGGCCGCATGGGCCAGCGCGGCCAGCAACAAGGAGGCGATCAGCAGGAGTCCAACAGTCAAATGGGCGATGCCGCCGGGCAACAAGAGGGACTGCGGCACATGCTCGGTGACGTCATGCGGCGGCTCGGTGATCAATTCGGGGATATCCCCGAGCCGCTTGGCCGTGCCGAACGGGCGATGCGGGACGCCACCGAAGCGCTGCAGCGGCGACAGCCCAACCAGGCGATCGGGCCACAGACCGAGGCGCTCGACCAGTTACAGCAGGCGGCGCGCGATTTTGCGCAACAGGTGCAGCAGCGGATGCAGGGCCAATGGGGCATGCCGAATAACGACGAGATCGGGGCTACCGACCGAAATCCAGGTGACCGGGCGAAGCGCGATCCGCTCGGCCGGCCGGTGTCGAACAACGGCACCTATGACCAGGGCGACGTCAAGATCCCCGACCAGAATACGCTGCAAAAGGCGCGCGAAATTCTGGACGAATTGCGCCGGCGTGCCGGTGAGCGTTCCCGTCCGGCAATCGAACTCGACTATATTGATCGGCTGTTGAAAAGATTTTGAGCTTGACCGAGGGCAATTCTTTGCCTTCAATCGGCTGACCCTTTCCCTCGTCGTGCCCAGGCTCGGCTTGGGCAGCCCGTATAGCAGCGGATTAGCGATTTGCCGGAGCAATCCGGCAATGCCGTCTAAAGGTGATTGCACGAGATCTCTGAAAGGCAATGGATCGACGCCTGTTTCTATCTCTGGTCGCCGGGCTCGCCGCGTCGCCGGGCATAGCGCGAGCGGTTCCGCGTCCGCCCAATGCGCTCCGCCGGCTGCGCCTAGCCAATCCACACACCGGCGAAACCTTCGAGGGTGCTTATCGGGACGATAAAGGCCCGATCCAGCGGGTGATCGATGAGCTCTGCATTTTTTTGCGTGATCACCATTCGGGTGAAAAAACGCAGATGGATGTCGGGGTCATCGATTTTTTGGCCGATGTTCTCGATGCGGTCGGGGAGACTAGGGCGACGATCCTTTCGGCATATCGCACGGCCGAAACCAACGCGATGCTCGCCCGAACGATGTTCGGCGTTGCCGAGCACAGCCAGCACATCGTCGGCCGCGCCCTCGACATCCGTCTGGATTCGAGGCTTCCCGAAGCGATGACGACCGCGCGCGCGATGCAGCGCGGTGGAGTCGGCTGGTACCCGCATTCCGGGTTCATCCATATCGACACCGGCGCGGTCCGCAATTGGACTCTCGACGAGCGTGGGCTCGACGGCCTCCTGGTGTTCGACGGTAACCGCCTGAGGCTCGTTGGCAGAGGTCTCGACGGCAACAACCACCTGCTCCTCGGCGGTGCTTGGCAGCCACTGACCGTGGTGCAACGGCTTCAGCTGCAACACCAGCTGGCGCGGGCAGAATTTCTCGCCCGCACCGTCGGTCTGCGCCCTAACCCATAGCGGATAGCGCGCAGAGGTCCTCTTGGTGCCGCCGCTCCTTTCTTGATAGAAGAAGCGACCGACCGCGCCGGAAACAGTGAGTTGCGGTTGTCCGACTGCTCGCCGCCTCACCGCCCCATTAGTTAAGATTTAGAAGCGCCGGCGAGTCGTGGGAACCGGCAGATTTCGATTGCCATCCAGCCGGCTGGCGCGCAACTTCAGCCATATCTAGAGGCTAAAGCGCCGCCGGTCGCGACGTTTCGGCGTTCGGCGGTCGTGTGTCAGGATGATGGAGGCGCCCCTATGGCGAATACGTCCGCGAATACGACTGCAGCCGCCCGCTGTGCCGCGCTGATCGGCCCGTATCTTTCGGGCAAGACCACCTTGTTGGAGGCGTTGCTTTATGCGGCCGGCAACACCAGCCGGCGCGGCAGCGTGCGCGACGGCAATTCGGTCGGCGATCACTCCCAAGAGGCGCGTGCCCGACAGATGTCGACCGAGCTGAACGTCGCGAACGCCAGTTTTCTCGGCGATCGCTGGACGATCCTCGACTGCCCGGGCTCGGTCGAGCTGCTCTACGAAGCACAGGCGGCGACCCTGGTGAGCGATGTCGCTGTCGTGGTCGTCGAACCGGAGGTCGAGCGCGCCTTGACGATCAGCGCGCTATTACGGTTTCTCGACCGCCACAAGATCCCGCACATGATCTTCATCAACAAGATGGATACCGCGAGCGCGCGTGTGCGCGACCTGCTCGCGGCCCTGCAGTCGGTTTCGCAGCGTCCCCTTGTATTGCGCCAAGTGCCGCTCCGCGGCCCGGACTCGGAAATCACCGGCTATGTCGACCTCGTCAGCGAACGCGCCTATCGTTATCGACCGGGCCAAGCCTCTGACCTGATACCGCTGCCTGACAACTTCTGGGATCAGGAGGGCCCTACCCGCTCCGGTTTGATCGAAAAGCTGGCCGATTTCGATGATGCTTTGCTCGAGCAACTACTCGAAGAAGTCGAGCCACAGAAGGAGGAAATCTATCGTCACCTGACCCGCACTTTGAGGGGCGCGCAGGTCGTTCCGGTATTTCTCGGCTCGGGGCTTGCGGATTGGGGCATCCGGCGATTGTGGAAGGCGCTTCGTCACGAGGCGCCGCCCGCGCGGGAAACGGCGGAGCGGCTGGGCATCGCGGCGGAAGGCGAGCCCTTGGCGCAGGTGTTCAAGACCTATCACCTGCCGCATACCGGCAAGCTCTCGCTGACGCGAGTTTGGCGAGGCATGATCTCCGAGGGCATGGTTTTGAACGGCAGTCGCGTCGCCGGTCTCCTACGCTTGGTCGGCGCCTCGCAGGAGAAAGCGCCTTCGGCTCAGGCGGGCGAGGTCGCCGGACTGACGCGCATGGAAGAGATAGCGACCGGCGCCGTACTGACTCCGTCGGGCAAGGCCGAGCCGCTGCCACTCCCTGAACGGCCACAACCGGTCTTTGGACTCGCGATCACCTCGGAGCGGCGCCAGGACGATGTCAAGCTAACCGGCGCGATCGGGAAGTTGATCGAGGAGGATCCGACCCTCGAACTCGAGCAGAACGCCGACACGCAGGAGATGGTGCTTTGGGGCCAAGGCGACATCCATCTGCAGATCGCCATCGACCGCTTGCGCAATCGTCACAATCTGGCGGTCAATGGACGCCGCGCGGCGGTGCCTTATAAAGAGACGATCCGGCGCGGCGGGCAACAGCATTCCCGCTTCAAGCGCCAGAGCGGCGGGCATGGCCAGTTCGCTGACGTCACGCTCGAGATCAAGCCGTTGCCACGCGGCTCTGGCTTTGCCTATACCGACAGCGTCGTTGGTGGTGCGATCCCGCGCAACTATATCCCCGCGGTCGAGGAAGGGGTCATCGAGGCATTGCGGCGCGGCCCGATCGGGTTTCCTGTGATCGATACCGCGGTCAATCTGATCACCGGCCAGTTTCACACCGTCGACAGCTCCGACCAGGCATTCCATACCGCAGGACGACAGGCGATCCAGGAGGTCCTGCCCAAATGCGATCCGATCTTGCTCGAGCCGATCGATTCAGTCGAAATCTCGGTTCCCAACGCGTTCACCGCCCGGGTGCAGCGGCTGGTCTCCGGCCGCCGCGGCCAAATCCTCGGATACGACGCCAAGCCGGAGTGGCCCGGCTGGGACGTCGTCAACGCCCATCTGCCGCAGAGCGAGCTGCACGATCTGATCGTCGAGCTGCGGTCGCTGACAATGGGTGTCGGCAGTTTCGCGCATCGCTTCGACCACATGCAGGAGCTGCAGGGGAGGCCGGCGGAGAAGGTACTCGCCTCGCGCACGGCGGATGCCGCTCAATAGGCTGATCGCGAAAGCGTGAGTTGGCGTCGGCCGTGGCCGATCCAAATTCTCGGTCGCAAACGATCGCGAGGTGCGGTGATGCAGGTCCGACGGAAGAGGGGATGGGAGCTTCGCGAGAGCGAGGCGACACCCGAGGTGATCTTCGTTCGGCGCCGCGAGCTGATCAAGGCGATTACAGCCGGGCCAATACTGGCGCCGGCGTTCGCAGCGGCTGCGGCTGCGGGCGAAGGTCCGTCGGCCAGTCTTTATCCGATGAAGCGAAACGCGCGTTACACACTCGACCGCCCGCTGACTGATGAAAGGTTGGCGACGGCCTACAATAATTTTTATGAATTCGGCTCGCAGAAGTTGATCGCGGCCGAAGCGCAGGCGCTGAAGACCCGTCCGTGGACGATCAAGATCGATGGGCTCGTCGAGAAATCGATGACCGTCGACATTGACGACCTTTTGAAAAAGATGGCACTCGAGGAGCGCCTCTATCGGCATCGCTGCGTCGAGGCATGGTCGATGACGGTGCCGTGGAGCGGTTTCCCGATGGCGGGCTTCGTCGATTTCGCCAAGCCGCTCGGCTCGGCGAAATATGTACACATGGAAACGTTTCTCGATCCCGAAACCGCGCCCGGGCAGAAGGAATTCTGGTATCCCTGGCCCTATGTTGAGGGCGTCACGGTCGCCGAGGCCGGTAATGAGCTCGCCTTCCTCGTGACCGGCATGTACGGCAAGCCCGTTCCCAAGCAGGACGGAGCGCCATTGAGATTGGTTCTGCCGTGGAAATACGGGTTCAAGTCAGTCAAGTCGATCGTACATTTCTCGTTTACCGAGAAACGCCCGGTCTCGTTTTGGGAGACCGTGCAGGGGAACGAATATGGGTTCTGGGCGAACGTCAACCCGGAGGTCCCGCATCCGCGCTGGAGCCAGGCGAGCGAACGCGTTCTCGGCGCCAATGAGCGCGTGCCGACGCTCAAGTGGAACGGCTATGGCGAGTTCGTCGCCCATCTTTACGACGGGCTCGAGAAAGAGCGGCTCTTCGCGTAGAGCGTTCTCAGCTTACCGTCTGCTCGGGCTTTACTAGACCGAGCGCAGCCAGCTCCTTACGACCGAGGTGCTCCGTCGCCGCTCTGACGACTTCGGGGTCAAGGGCGGGCGGCCCCACTGCGATGCCCTTACTGAGCGCTTTGACCACCGTGTTCGCCATCGCGACGCGGGCGAACCATTTGAATTCCGCCGGCACGATATACCACGGCGCCGCCGCCGTTGAGGTCCGCGCGAACATGTCGTCGAGTGCATCGAGGTATTCGGCGCGGCGCGCCCGGTTGCGGATATCTTCCGCGCTGATCTTCCAATGCTTGGCCGGCGTCACGATCCGCTCGTGGAAGCGCCGAAGCTGCTCTTCCTTGGAAATGTGCATGTATAATTTGACTAGCCGGACGCCATCATCGACAAGCATCTTCTCGAAAGCGTTAATCTCGTCGTAAGCGCGCCGCCACTCCTTCCGACGGGCTAGGGCTTCGACCCGTTCGATCAAGACACGCCCATACCAGCTACGGTCGAAGATCGCGATCTGGCCGGGCAGCGGCAATCTCTGCCAGAAGCGCCACAAGTAATGGCGGCCCTGCTCCTCCGGGGTTGGCGGACCGATCGGCCAGACGCGTACCCAGCGCGGGTCAAGCCTTTCGATCAAGCGCTGGATCGCGCCGCTCTTGCCTGAAGCATCCCAACCCTCAAGCACGATGATGCCGCGCCGACGCTCAACCCGGTAGATCTCTTCGAGTTCCAGCATCGCAATCTGAGGCTTGTTCAGCTTTTGCAAATAGCTCGTCTCATCGGCAAGCCGGCGATCGAGATCGAGGCGGGCCAATTCGAACCCGGATTTGACCTTTACCGCCGATGTCATGCCGCTTCCGATGCTCCACAACTGGCCGCTGTGCCCCTTTTGCCGAGTACCACGAGAGAAAGTGCTTGCCAAGAGTGATCACGTTTCGTTCTATGGCCCGATGGGGGCCTCGTTTAGGAGACTCATTATGAGACCATGGATGATCGTAGCCGTTGCTGCCGCTCTCGCCGCCACCGCGTGGTGGCAATGGCCAGCAGCCGCGCAGCGCGCCGCAGAACCGGCTAACGCCGATCAAACGATCACCTTCGAACAATACCGCGAGTTTCGCCTGCACGATCTGCAACAACGTCAGACACGCTTGGCGCGGCAGCTCGCGACACCGGGCCTTTCCGCACTGGAGCGGGCGAATATCGAGCGTCGCAAGGCCTACTACGACCAGATCGCAGCAATGCCGGACGAGGAGCGCGACCAGCTCTTTCGCGAACGGTTCGACCAGATCGACATCGATCACGACGGCAAGCTTGACCCGCAGGAACGCGCCGCGTGGCGCGAGAAGCAAAAAGAATACTACCGGCAACAAGCTGCCGAGCGCGCGCATCCAAGCGGCGACCAACATTAGTGCAAAGCAACGGCTGTTCTTGGGCTGGCTCTTCCGGCATGATCGGAGCGTCACATCACCCGGGAGGAGTTGTTGACTGTGAAACAACTTCCGTCGGTGCTGACCGCCGACAGCATCACCCGCATCGGGGGTGAGGCGGCGGGCGCGGTCGTCGTCAACGGCTCGCACGGCGGCATCTATGCCGCCTATCTCGCGGCGAAACTGCGCGTAGCCGCCGTCGTCTTCAACGATGCGGGAATCGGGCGGGATAGTGCCGGCGTTGCCGGCCTCGATTATTTGGCCGGCCTCGGCATTCCTGCCGCTGCCGTCGGGCATGACACGGCGCGCATCGGCGACGGCGCCGACATGATCGCGCGCGGCACCATAACCTACGCAAACTCACAGGCTGTCACGCTTGGCTGCCAGCCCGGTATGGCCTGCCGCGATGCGGCAGTACGTCTGCAGCAAGCAGCGCTAAGCGGGCGCGAGCCCCCGCCCGCGCTTGAAGCCGCCTTCCTGCTGATCCCCGAGCCGCCGGCGTTATGGGCCCTCGACTCGGCTTCGCTCATCGGTGCCGCCCATGTCGGAACAGTCGTCGCGACAGGCTCGCATGGCGGCCTCCTCGGCGGCAGGCCCGACACTGCGCTCAAGGCCGATGCGCTCGCCGTACTGTTCAACGATGCCGGAATCGGGATCGACGAGGCCGGCGTCACGCGGCTCCCGGCGCTCGACGTTCGCGGTATCGCCGCCGCCACGGTTTCAGCAGCGAGCGCACGCATCGGCGATGCCCGCTCGACCTATGAGGATGGTATTTTGACGCGCGTCAACGCCCGTGCCGCGGCGTTCCGCATTAGACCGGGCATCACCGCCCGCGAGTTCGTCGCGATCATCCGCGGCGCTGCGGCCGAACGGAGGGATAAGCATGACTAGCCCCGATCGAGCCAGTAACCGACCCTCAGGCCGCATGAACGGCGGCCGCGCGCTGGCGGAAATGCTGCGGCTCGCCGAGGTCGGGCCGATGTTTGGGATGGGGGGATTTCAGCTGCTGCCGTTTTATGATGCGCTCGCGCAACTGGGCATGCGGCACTTCCTGATCAATGACGAGCGTTGCGGGGCCTTTGCCGCCGACGCTTATGCACGCGTCACGAACCGCCCCGGGGTGTGCGACGGCACGCTGGGACCCGGCGCCACCAATCTTGTGACGGGACTCATCGAGAGCCTCAATGCCGGGACCCCGATCATTGCCCTCGCCGGCGACACCAACCGCGCTCATTCGTGGAAGAACATGACCCAGGAATGCCGGCAGGCCGAAATATTGCGGCCGGCAGTCAAAGAGCTGATCCGGGTGGAACTGACGAGCCGCGTCCCGGAGCTGTTGCGTCGTGCCTTTGCGGTGGCGACTTCCGGCAGGCCGGGCCCGGTCCTGCTCGACGTGCCGGAGGATGTCTGCCACGGCGAACACGATTTCAGTACCGAGGATTTCGCGATCGATCCGTCGATCTTAAGCGTGCCGGCGCGACGCATCCGGCCCGACCGCGCCGATATTGCACGCGCCGCCGCACTGATCGCGCGTGCTGAACGCCCGCTGATCCTGGCCGGCGGCGGCATCCATCTTTCAAGAGCGTATGAGGCGCTGTTGAGCTTGGCCGAGGGGCAGTCGATCCCGGTCGCGCACACGATGAGCGGCAAAGGCGGCATTGCCTGTACGCATCCGCTCTCCGTCGGGCTGTTTGGACGCTATTCACGGATCGCCAACGATTTCATCGAGGCTTCCGATTGTCTCGTGGTCGTCGGCTGCAAGCTCGGCGAGATCGCGACCAAGCGATATGCGTTGCCATCGCAATCGATCCCGCTGATCCATCTCGACATCCTCGCCGAGGAGATCGGACGTTGCCGGTCGGCCGCGGTAGCGCTATGGGGCGACGCCAAGGCCGGGCTCGAGGATCTCGCAGAAGCGCTAACTGAGGAGAAGAAATGGGCAAGCGCCGCGCGCGCCGATTACATTTCAGAGATCCCGGGCCGGATGTCGAAATGGCGCGAGGAGGCCGCCGCGAGCCTCAATTCCGACGAGCGGCCGATACACATGGCGCGGCTCTGTCGTGAGCTCAACCACGCATTGCCCGCCGACAGCATCCTCGTCGCTGACGGCGGATTTGCCGGCCACTGGACCGGGCTGCTCTATGATACCAAGTCGGCAGGACGGCACTTCATCCCGGATCGCGGCTTGGCATCGATCGGCTATGGACTCCCAGGCGGAATCGGCGCGGCGTTGGCGGCTCCCGCCGCGCCGGTCGTCGCGATCACCGGCGACGGCGGATTCAACATGATGCTTGGCGAACTCGAGACCGCGCGACGCGCCGGTGTCGGCCTCACGATCGTGGTCGTCAACAATGCGGCCTCGGGCTACGTCAAGGCATTGCAGCACGCGATGTTCCGCGGCCGCTATCAATCCTCCGACCTCGTCGAAATGGATTATGCGGCAATCGCGAGCGCGATGGGCTGCAACGGTCTTCGCGTCGAGGGTCCGGAGCGGCTTGGCGCGGCGTTGCGGGACGGCCTCGCCGAGCGGACCCGCCCGACCGTGCTCGACGTCGTCGTCACCCGCGACCCCGCCCGCATGTTGCCTGCGGTCGACAACCGCACGGTCGAGATCAGGCAGGGCGACCGGGTAGCGTGAGCCTCCACCCTGCGCCTGAACGCCCGCCCTGGCGAGTGCCCCACGAACTAAATCCGTGGGCTGAAGGACCACGTTCGGGGGCTCCCCCGCGCGCGGCAGAGGGGATGGGCGGGGTCTATTTCCCGGCTGACTGCCGGACGGCCCGGGTCGCGGCGCTCGCTACCGCCTTCAACGAGGCGGTGACGATATCGCTGTCGATGCCGACGCCGTAGAGCGTACCTGCACCGTTGCCGCGGATCTGGACGTAGGCCGCCGCTTGCGCGTCGGCGCCCGCGCCGACGGCGTCCTCGTGATAATCGAGAACGGTCAGATCGATACCGCAGTCGCGCCGCAATGCATCGACAAAGGCGGCGATCGGCCCGTTGCCGACACCTTCGATGCGGCGCTCGGTGCCGCCCATCGCAACCGTCGCGGAAATGCGCCGCTGGTCTGCTCGCGGCTCCGGCAAGAGGCCGTAGTTGACCAGTCTAATATCGCCGCGCAGGTAGGTGTCCTGGAACAGCGACCAGATGTCGCCGCTGATCAATTCCTTTCCGGTGCGATCGGCGACCTCCTGGATGCGCTTGCTGAACTCGATCTGCAGGCCGCGCGGCAGGTCGAGGCCGTAATCGGTTTTCAGCACATACGCGACGCCGCCCTTACCGGACTGGCTGTTGACGCGGATCACCGCCTCGTAAGTGCGGCCAAGATCCTTGGGGTCGATCGGCAAATACGGCACCTCCCACAGCTCGTCATTGCGTTTTGCGAGCGCCTCGAACCCTTTCTTGATCGCGTCCTGGTGCGAGCCTGAGAAGGCGGTATAGACGAGCTCTCCCGCATAAGGATGCCGCGGATGAACCGGAAGCTGATTGCAGTGCTCGACGGTGCGGACGATTTCGTCGATATCAGTGATGACGAGCCCCGGATCGATCCCTTGGCTGAACAAGTTTAGGGCCAAGGTGACGATATCGACATTGCCGGTGCGCTCGCCGTTGCCGAACAATGTCCCCTCCACCCGCTCGGCTCCGGCCATGACTGCGAGCTCAGTCGCCGCCACTGCAGTGCCGCGGTCGTTGTGCGGGTGCACGCTGAGGACGATGCAGTCGCGGTCGCGGATGCTGCGGCCGAACCACTCGATTTGATCGGCATAAACGTTCGGTGTCGCCATTTCGACCGTAGCGGGAAGATTGAGAATTGTCTTCTTGTCAGGCGTCGGCCGCCAGACATCCATGACGGCCTCGCAGATCTCAACCGCAAAATCGAGTTCGGTGCCGGTAAAGCTCTCAGGTGAATATTGGTAAAGGACCTCACTTTCCGGCATCGCTTCCGCGAGCTCGCGGATCAGCCTAGCGCCGTTTACCGCGATGTCGACGATCCCCGGCTTGTCGAGGCCGAACACAACGCGGCGCTGCAGGGTCGAGGTCGAGTTGTAGAGGTGCATGATCGCCCTTCGAGCGCCCCGGATCGCGGCAAAACTGCGGTCGATTAATTCCGGCCGCGCTTGGGTCAGCACCTGAATCGTAACGTCGTCGGGCACCAGCCGCTGTTCGATGAGCTGGCGGATGAACGTAAAATCGGTCTCCGAGGCAGCCGGGAAGCCAACTTCGATTTCCTTGAAACCCAACTTCACGAGCAGCTCGAACATCCGGCGCTTGCGGTCCAGCCCCATCGGCTCGGGCAGCGCCTGATTGCCGTCGCGCAAATCGACGCTGCACCACAACGGGGCACGGTCGATGACTTGCATCGGCCAGTTCCGATCGGGCAGATCGATAGGCGGGAAGGTGCGGTATTTATGAATCGGCATGCCGGGCATTTGAAGTCTCCTGGTGCAAGGATCGCCACCAGCACGGTAGCTTCCATCATTCCGAAATCGGGAGAGTCGCGGCCGGCGACCGTCAGCGCCGCCGACCGCCGCTAAGTCGCAAATAAAGTGGCGGCTCAATATCGGCCCAAGATACGGCGGGAAAGACGAAAGTTACGTTTGAAAGGGCGAGGAACATCAGCATTGACGAGCAAAGGGTTCCCAAAGCGGGAACACGACAGCGGTATTCGGCGCCCTCAGGACGCCGAGCAACTAAGTCGAAGCTCGTAGCGCTCGCTGTGCATCGGTGAATGGCTAGCAGAACCGAATGCTTACGTCAACCGCCGATCCCACCAGCGAAGTGGACGTCGGGCTCGGGCGGTCCAAACCGCAAGTTTAACAACTGTCGCCAATTTGCCACTGTTGCCCTAACGCAACACTCGGATAAAAACCGCGCCACGCATCTAGTCTCGATTGACTCCAAACCGATCGTGAATAGTATTCCTTTGCATCGAGTTTGGCCACGCGTTGTATCGATCCTGGATCGATAAGTAGTCGGCAAACGATCGCCATTCCGGTTCATCTTAACCCGACCGGGCGGGCAAGGGGTCGATACGGGTCGCGCGGCTGGGATGCGGGGGAAGTTAGCTGCGGCAAGCGGCTGAGACGGGGGCGAGGGGATAGGTGTCGAAGCAGACGAACGTTGTGCCTTTCCCGCTGACGGTACGTGGTGCCTTTCCGCCGGCGGAGGCGACGAGTTCGCTCACCAAATATGAATTCACTGAGGACGAGCTCGCGGCGCTGTGTCGCTGGTTTTCAGCGATGAAATACGCCTTTCCGGGGACGGAGGGCGTGATGATCGTGAATCATCAAGAGAGCTATTCTGCCGTCGGGCTCTACAGTCGAGCGGGAGGCGCGCCGAATTGCCTTGTCGCGAAGCACGAGGTTGCCGGCGCGACGCGTTTCTTCTGGTCGACCGAGTTCGATCCGCCGCGACCGATTAAAGACGTCTCCGAAATCACCGATGCGCATATTCGCGCCATTCGTCCGCCGCGCAATGAAAAAGGCTGGCTAGACCCGACAGGTTGGATGGGCGTTTACGCATCACGTCTGATCGCAACTCAGTTGCAGGTACTCTAAACCGCACTGCGCGATGCCGGCGCACAGCTGGTAGGACCGCCACGATCCATACTACATAACCGGCCTGGAGCGAGGGGATTGGACGAGCGCAAGCCAGCCGTTGGAACCGCAACTCGTCCCGCCGCGCTTCCTCAAGCGGAAGCGTGTTGGCTCCGAAGCCATTCCACATCGATGAAATGCGTCGCTCTTTGCGTCTGCCTCACCAGCGCCGAGCTCGCAGCATGCGCGTACCTACCTACCGCCGGGCCGACTGCCGGGGAAGTCATCGATCAAGGGCTCCAGGACAACCGGATCCGCTACGCTGTCGTGGATATCAATCGCGGCGTCGTCGACGCCCTATTGGCCCAACCGACGGAAAGTTTTCGAACACGTTTCGGGAAGTATAGCAGGCCCACGCCGCCGAGAATCGGGATCGGTGACACGATTTCTATCACGATATGGGAAGCCGCGGGTGGAGGGCTATTTGGAACCTCGCCGATCGGGGGGGTCTCTCCAGGTTCGCGAAGTGTGGCGATTCCCGAGCAAGTTGTCGGGGCTGACGGCGGGGTCAGCGTGCCGTTCGCCGGGCGCATCCCGGTTGCCGGCCGATCGACCGTCGACGTGCAGCGTGGAATAGAGCAGCGGCTGGCAGAGAAGGCGATCGAGCCGCAGGTCATCGTGACGATAACAAAGAGCGTAACCTATGCCGCGACCGTGTCGGGTGAAGTCGTAAACGGTGCCCGAGTGCCGCTTTCGGTCAATGGAGACCGGCTCCTCGATCTGATAGCTCTCGCCGGGGGGGCAAAATCTGCCGTTTACGACACCTTCGTGCGCCTTTCGCGCGACGGGGTGACCGTGACAATTCCGATGGAGAGGCTGGTCTCGGATCCAGGCGAGAACATATTTGTACAGCCGGGCGATGTTCTGACTCTGGTACGCGTGCCCCAAACCTATTCAGTGCTTGGCGCCACCGGGCAGAACGCGCAGATCACCTTCAACGCCGAGCGGATCACTCTGGCCGAGGCGATTGCCAAGGCTGGAGGATTGCAGGACCTGCGTTCGGATCCTACGGGGTGTTTCTCTTCCGCTTCGAGCCCCCGGCCGTCGTGACAGCGCTCAATGCTCCCCAATTGGGCACAGGGCCCGATCGCAGTTCGCCAGTCGTCTACCGCCTCGATATGAGCGACGCGAACGCCTATTTCCTCGCTCAGCGCTTCACCGTCGAGGACAAAGACGTCATCTACGTCGCCAACGCCCGTCTCAACGAACTGCAAAAGTTCTTTACGCTTCTGAACACACTGACCGGACCCGTTATCACCGGCATCGTCGTCAAGAACGCAGCACCGTAGTCCTGTGGTCCTGTAGTGCGAACGGCCAGTCTCCGTTAGAGGGCGCGGCGGCACGGGTAGCGCAAACTGTGCGATTGGGGCAATCGAACGGAGGGTGGCGGGCAAGATGCGGTGACATTCCAGCGCCGTGCGGTCGGCGATCCGAAGCATGTTGAAAGGAGGGGGAGAGGGAGGGGGCCTGGCGGCGACCTACTCTTCCGCCGCTTGAGCGGCAGTACCATCGGCGCTGAGGGTTTTCACGGCCGAGTTCGGGATGGGATCGGGTGTTTGGCCCCTCGCTATGGCCACCAGGCTTGTCCCTGCGAAAGCTGTGCCCGCGAAAGCGGGTAGCAGGGCCTGCCCGCGGAACGCGCGCCCCCGGTTCTTGCCAGCGGCAAGCTTGCGGGCGGCTGTCCGCGGGCCTTTGTCATGTGATCGGCAGTGTCTTTACTGCGCGGCCGCTTGCGTAGGGGTCCCCGCTTGCGCGGGGACTCGGCTCCCGCTGATGCGGGAGCGGGGGTTTTGCCGCTGCACGCGGGCGGCG
>Ga0306919_10000032_pt1 | contig 45407 bp, 42 predicted proteins | sample flu12Cox44000172_FD_203764 | JGI IMG/M metagenome (GOLD analysis project Ga0306919, IMG submission 203764) | Lab enrichment of tropical soil microbial communities from Luquillo Experimental Forest, Puerto Rico - flux4day.12C.oxic.44.000.172 (v2)... | ecosystem: Environmental > Terrestrial >... | reverse complement strand
ATCCGCCCGGTCACCTTCGAGCAGTATGATGGCAGCTTCAGTCTTGCGACACTGCCCGGTTCGCCGAGCTTTTCGTGGAAGACGGACGACGATCAGAACCCGTATATCCCGGCCACCAACTGCGAGAGGTTCCACCTGAACCTGTGGAATGGCGGGATCGGGTATGTCCCTGCGAAGCCGGCGCCGCAATACGCGCCGCCGCCTTCCGCCCTGCCCTATGAGGTCGTCGTCACCAATTTCGAGTTCAAACCGCTCCCGTGAGCCTGGCGGGCCAGCAGCCATCCGCGGCTCGTCCCGACTGCGGCGGCGCGGCTCACGGCGCGCGGGGATGTCGGCTAAAGGGGTTCGCCCCTTGGCCAAAACGAAACGCCCTGGCCGATACCCCGCCCCGCGAACGATCGCGGACATCAGCGGGGGTCCGCCACCTTGAAGTAAAAAGTCCCTGCGAGGGATAGAGGACTTCGCCGGCCACTCCGTCGAGCGCCATGTCCCTGAGATGCTGCTCGGGGTCGTACCCGCCGCGGAGCACGTCTTCAAAGCGGCCCTGGGGGGAGATCGTTTCGGGGGCCTCGAACCGCACGCCGGCGTTCGAGATCAGGCCAATCCCGGAGAGGATCTGATCCGCCTCGACCACGACATGGTCGCCGCCCTCGATCCGCTCGATCCGCGGCGCACGGTCGCGGAACGTCCGATCGATGCGGGTCTGCCACAGATCGGGCTGTTCGAACACGTGAGAGTCGGACGAGAGAACCAGCGGCAGCATCGGCATCTCCTTTCTCTCACTCTGTATCGCGGGCAGCAGCTTTGGCAACCGGCCCGGCGCCGTCAAGCCTGCCCCGGCGCAGGCCGGGGGGGAGCGCGGCTTGTGATGGCCGGAAGCGCCGGTTGAAGCCGGAGGATGTCTGGACCATCCGTCTGCGCCGCGGACTGGAGGCGCATAAATGCGACCTCGTGATGGTCAATCTGGCCATCGGCAGTTGACGAGTGACACCTGCCAGTTCGGTGATATGTTGGCTTGACGAAAAAACGGAGCTCAGCAGGCTTCGTCCAAAAATAGCCAACGGCGGAGCGCCTAATGACTGACCTTCGTGCCGCACGACCGGGTGGAACCGCCGCGATTTTCTGAAGAGCAGCGCAGCCGTGGCGACAGGGGTCTACGCGATGCGCTGGGGCCTCACCGCTGCGGCCGACATACCCTTGGAATTCGACGGCGCCAAATTTCAGCTCAAAGCGGGCGAGCCCAACGCCAAACACGGCGGCGTGGTGCGCATGGGTATCCCAATCCGGCCGCCGCATTTCGACCTGCACCAGTCCGGCACCATCTTCAACCTCGGTGCAATGGGATGCATGTTCGACAATCTGATCCGGCACGACCCGCGCGACGGCGGCAAGACCATCATCCCCGATCTGGCGCATAGCTGGCAGATCGCCAAGGACGGCAAAACCTACACCTTCCTGCTGCGCGATGACGTCCAGTTTCACGACAGCACCCAGCTGACGGCTGACGACGTGAAGGCCACCTTCGACCGGATCGCTAAGCCGCCGCAGGGCATCAGCATCCCGCGCAGCATACTGTTCAAGGCGGTCAGCGAGATCAACGCGCGCGACAAATACACCGTCGAATTCAAGTTATCGGAACCGCGCCCAGTCAACTTCATGATGTCAGCGATCGCCAGCGGTTGGAACGTGATCTGCGCAAGAAAACGCTGGAAGACAACCGTTACGACCTCCGCAAAGTCCAGATCTATCCGGGCACCGGTCCATTCCGTAGCGTCAAGTACACCGAGAACGAAGTCTGGACGATGGAAAAAAACAAAAATTATTGGAATAAGGAATTACCTTATTTGGACGGAATAGAGTTCTACCATGTGCTGCCGTTTTCTACAGAAATGGCATCGGCAATACTGGCAAACCGTGTCGATTACGTTTTTGCAACAGATCCCGCTACGTTCCGAAAGGCAACCACGACGCAGGGAATGTCGACCGAGACACACTCCCAGAGCGTCGTTCACGCAACCTGGATCAGCAACAGGAGAAAACCGTTCGACGATCCGCGGGTCCGGCGCGCGATGCACTTGGTCCTCGACCGGCCGGTGCTGATGGAGGTTGTCAAGGATGTGGCGCCGATGATGGTCGGCGGCTTCCTCTATCCGTTCTCCGAGTTCGCTGCGCCGAAGGAAGAACGCGATAAGTGGTTCGGCTACCAGTCGGATTCGGAGGCCGCGATCAAGGAAGCCCGCGCGCTTATGGCGGCAGCCGGTCATCCTGATGGGATCAAGGGCTTGGACTTCATGGTCCGCGAGGTCGCCATCTTCAAGCTCTGGTCGCAAGCCATCCAGGTCATGCTGAAACAGGCGCTCAACATCGAATGCAATCTGCGTACGGTGGTCGAGTCGGTGTGGTTCGGCGACGCCGCGAGTGGCAATTTCGACCTGGCAATCGGGGCTATTGTGTCGGCGCTGCTCGACCCCTCCGACTACTTCAGCGCCTGGTATGGCAAAGACGGCCCGCAGAACTACGCGTTCTGGGATAACAAGGAATTCCAGTCCCTATCGGCACAAATCGACCGCGAAATCGATGCCGAGAAGCGTCAGGATCTAATCCGCCGGGCCGAAACGATCATGGAACAAGATCCGCCGCTGTTGCCCGTCGCGTGGGAGAGAATTCACGAACTTTGGTATGATTACGTCAAGGGCCGCAATCCACACGAAAGCTTTGGTATTTACGATGTGGTGCGGCACGATACGGTCTGGCTCGACAAGGCGTGAGGGTCTCAGGCGGGGACGGCGCTCCTGCCCAGGTAGGCACGGATCACCTCATCGTCGCGGCGCACCACCTCGGGCGGCCCCTCGGCGATCTTCTCGCCGTGGTCGAGCACGATGACGTTGTCCGCCAGCATCGCGACGACGTCGAGCTTGTGCTCGATCAACAGAATCGTCAGACGGTGCCGGTTGAGGCTCTGGATCTGGTCGGCGAGCTCCAATGTCTCGGCCGGGTTCATTCCCGCCGTCGGCTCGTCGAGCAGCAACAGCTCTGGTTGCGCGGCGAGCGCGCGGGCGATCTCGGTGCGCCGCCGGTTGGCATAGGACAGGCTGGCGGCGAGGTGATCGGCTCGCGGCAACAGCCGGTTACCGAACAGCGACAGGATGTCGAGCGCACGTTCGCGTGCCGCCGCTTCCTCCCGGCGGTTCGCCGGCAGCCGCAGCAGCGCGCCCACTGGGCCGGTATCGAGCCGCGCATGCATGCCGACCATGACGTTCTCGAGGACCGTCAGGTTCGCGAACAGGCGGATGTTCTGGAAGGTGCGGACGATGCCGCGCTCCAGTACCGCATGCGGCCGCAACCGGCCGATCTCTTCGCCGCCGAAGCGAATAATGCCGCGATCGACAGGGACGAGACCGGTGATGGCGTTGAACAGTGTCGACTTGCCCGAACCGTTGGGTCCGATCACGGCAACGACCGTCTGCGCAGGAACACTCAATTCAATCGAGCGCAGCGCGACGAGCCCGCCAAACCGGATGGTCAGATCCGTCACATCGAGCAGCGGGCCCTCGGCGTGAACCCCCACCCTTCCCTGCCCCGCAAACGGGGGAGGGTTAGGGAGGGGGCCGATGAGCCGGTCGAAGCCGCCCCGCACGGCCTGCGCTGCCTGCTCGTCGAGGCTCAGCGGCGCGACACGACGCTTCGCCGGGATCAGCCCTTCGCGGCGGTAGAGCATCATCAGGACCAGGATCAGGCCGAAGATCAGCTCGATCGACGAAGCGAGCTCGACATGCTGCAGCCAGTCGACATTGACGAGGCGGCCGAGCGCATGCAGCCATTGCGACAGATCTTCGAGGAACCACGATTGCAGGATCTGCAGCAGCATCGCGCCGACGACGACGCCCCAGACACTGCCGATGCCGCCGAACACGATCATGACCAGTACCATGACCGAGACCGGAAACATGAACATCTCTGGTGTCGCGGTCTGCAGTTTGGCGACATAAAAGGTGCCGGTGGCGCCGGCGAAGGCAGCGCCGATTGCAAAGGCCAGGAGCTTGAAACGGACGCGGTCGACGCCCATCGCTGCAGCGGCAACCTCGTCCTCACGGATCGCCATCCAGGCGCGGCCGACGCGTGATTCCTTCAGGCGCTGGCTGGTTAGGATCAGAACCGCGACGAGGGCGAGGCCGACATAATAATAGGGCGTCGCATTGACGCCGAAGTCGTAGCCGAAGAACTGCGGCGCCCCTACGCCGTTGAGGCCCATTGCGCCGTTGGTGACCGAGGGGGTATTGCGCGCGACAATCGGCACGATCTCGCCAAAGCCCAGGGTCACGATCGCCAGATAATCGCCCTTGAGGCGCAGGGTCGGGGCGCCGAACAGTATCCCGAAAAAGGCGGCGATTGCGGCGGCGACCGGCAGCATCAGCCAGAACGAAACCTGGAAATGGACGACGTCACCGCTCGCTTGATGATGGCGCGCGACGAGATCGAGCCAGCGGAACGGCTCCCAGAAGCTCGTCCACTCGGGCTGCAATTGCCAGGAGCTCGCCACGCCGTAGGCATAGGCGCCGATCGCGAAGAACGCGGCGTAGCCGAGATCTAGGAGTCCGGCGAAGCCGACGACAATGTTGAGACCCAGCGCCAGGGCGGCGAAAGCGAGCGCATTGGCCGCCGAGTCAATGTCGGCGTCATTGCCGTTGATGAGCGGGAACAGCAGCGCCGCCGCCGTAACGCAAACTACGGCGAGGCGCGTGCGGGTTATGCTCGAGTTCGGCAGGATCGCGGGCATCTTCGCCCGCAAGGCTGGCCCGAGGCCCATGGTACCGATCGGCGGCGGCCTCTCCAGTTCTGCCATGTTACGATTTCGTTGGCGCGGCGCGGCCGAGCAGGCCCGAGGGCACAAAGACGAGCACGAGGACCAGGATCGAAAAGATGATCACATCGGTCCAGCGCACCGCGATCAGCTGGCCGCCCAAAGTTTCGATCAGCCCGATCAGCAGACCGCCGAGCATTGCTCCCGGGATGCTGCCGATACCGCCCAGCACCGCCGCCGTGAAAGCTCGCAGCCCCGCCGTATAACCGATGATGAAGCTCGTGTAATTGTAATAGAGGCCAAAGATCAGCGCCGCGGCCCCGGCCAGCGCCGACCCCAGGAAGAACGCCGTGACGACGACGCGGTCGACATCGACCCCCATCATCCGTGCCGCCTCAGCATCTTGCGCCGTTGCGCGCATCGCCTTTCCGAGGCGGGTTCGGCTGACGAACAGATGCAGCGCGAGCATCAAGATCAGGGCGACGGCCCAGATCAGCAGCTCCTTCAGTTCGAATGTAACCTCACCGAATTGCCAGCGCACGACGGGCAGCGGGTTTGGGTAGTTCGCGGACCCGGCCCCGACGGTCAGCAGGATGATGTTGAAGAGGACATAAGAGACGCCGATCGTCGTGATCATCGCCGCGGTCCCGGGGACGCCGCGCAACGGCCGCAGCGACAGCCGCTCGATGACAACGCCGAGCACCCCGGCGGCGAGCATTGTTACCGCGAAGGCGAACAGCAGGGTTCCCGCCAGCACGTATCCCGTCAGCACTCGGCTCTGGCCGGAAATCCCAAGGAATTCGAGCGCCCACATACCGACGAACGAGCTGACCATGAACACATTGAAATGCGCGAAATTGATCAGCTCGAGGATGCCGTAGACCAGCGTGAACCCGAGCGCCAGCAGCGCATACATCGCGCCGAGGCTCAGCCCGTTGACCACCTGCTGCAGCAGCACCCCGTAGTCGGACATGATCGGATTGGTTACCGAGCGGGCCCCTCACCCCAACCCTCTCCCCGCAAGCGGGGAGAGGGAGGGACCCGCGCAGCGGGAGGGTGAGGGGCAACTTTGACAGAGCTCAACAACACAAGTCTCATCGAGCCTTCCAGAAATCATGCGCTTTGCGGTGCAATGCCGATGTACTTGTACTGGTGAAGGACATCGTCGAGCGGATACTTGTCGTCTTTTTCGATGCGGAAAACGCTGATCACCCGGTTGGTGATGTCGCCATTGTCGTCAAAGCTGATCTCGCCCTGCAGGGTCTTCAGATGCGTCGACTGGATGGCGTCGCGCACCGCATCGCGGGTCACTTCCTTGCCGGATGCTGCGACCCGCTTGACCGCGTCGAGGATAACGAGGGCGGCGTCGTAGGCAGTTATCGAGTAATTCTCGGGCTGCTGACTGTATTTCTTAGCGAATTTCTCGACGAACGGTTTCGCGTCGGGATTGTCGAGGATGTTAGGCGCAGCGATGGTCGCATACCACCCCTGGGCCGCGGGAAAGCCGGCGCCGCGCAATATCTCCGCGCCGTAAAGGCCGTCGCCGCCGCCCTTGATCAAATGGGGAAGGAGGTCGGAGGCCTGCTTGACGACCTTTACCCCGGCCTGCGCGACGCCGCCATAATAGAGGGCGTCGGGATTGAGCGACTTGATTTTCGTTAAAGTCGTCGCGTAATCGGCTTCCTTAGGATTGAGCTGGTCACGGCCGAGCACCTTTATCCCGCGCTTTTCGGCCTGGCCCTGGAAGGCATCGGCGATGCCGACCCCATAGGCGCCGCTGTCGTCGAGCACATAGACCGACTTCACCTTGAGCGTATCGGCGTAATAATTGGCCATATTCGGCCCCTGGAAGGCGTCGGTCGTGACCGTGCGGAAATAGATCGCCCTGCCCTTGGGCCGGTACTGGCCGGCGAATTTCGGATCGGTAATGTCGGGGTTCGTCGAACTCGGTGTGACCGTCGCCAGATCGCCTTGGCTGAGAATCGGCGACATCGCCTTGCCCGAGCCGCTCATCTGCGGCCCGATCGCAGCGACCACCCCTTTATCGGCGACCATCTTGCGGGCATTGGTCGCCGCCTGCGCCGGGTCGTACTGACCGGCGGTGGCGGTTCCGTCATCGAGCTGCAGCACCTCGACCTTATAGCCGGCAACACCGCCCTGCTGGTTGGCCTCGTCGATCGCCAGCATCGCGCCGTCCTTGATCAGTTCGGCGTCGTGCGCATCGGCCCCGGTGAAAGGCAGGTTTATGCCAATTGTGATCGTCTTGTCGGCGGCGCGGATCGTATGCCAGCGGCCCGCCAGAGTGCCGACAAGAGCCGTCGTGGACAGGGTTATGAGTGAGCGACGCGTAAGCATAGATTTGACCTCCCCGGCTCGGAATAGATCCTGTTCTTCAGATACAACAGATCGGGTGAAACGCGGTCGAGAATCCAACCGTGCTCGCCGCGACGGTGCGCACCAGCCCCTATCCGGGCGGCTTCATCGCGACGTCGAGCATGACGTTGGGCAGGATCTCGCGAATGACGGCGCGCAATGTCGATTCGTCGGTGGCGGTTGCCGCGGCGAGCAGGCGCCGGGAACCGCGACGCAGAATGCGGGCGGTGGCGCGGCCATCGCGGCCAGCCCGGATCGTCGCGAAGGCGTCGGCCGGTTCGATCCGCTTCAGGACACGCTTCAGCGCCTGCAGCCCTTCGGCAGTTTCGACATCATGGGTAGGAGTCTCCGCGGTCTCCGGCTCCGGCTCTTCCTCGACCGGGGCATCAACCGCTTCGACCGGCCGATATCTCGCGAAGGACTGGTAGATCGCGCGACCGGGCTCGGCGTCGATACGCGACTGCAATTCCCAGCTTTCGCCGCGCGACGACAATTCGGCGATCAGCGCAAACATGTCGTCGCAGTCCTCCTCGTGGGAGCAAGTCAAGAACGCGAGGCGGCCATCATGCTCGACGACACGGTCGTCATCCTCGGCAAAGCCGAGCTCGGACAGGGCGTTGTCGAGCGCGCGACGCGATGCGACGAGGAGCGTCGTCACATGCAGGCGGCGACCACTCTCCACCGGGTCCTTCTCCGCCATATTTCTTCCTCCCGCATGTGAGGGTAACAGCCGGTCTCTCAAATCTAGGCGGTGTCCCGCCGCGGCGCGACGAAAATAAGCACCGCCGTGCCGGATGGGTGAGGGTCAAGGATCACTCCGGCGATTTAACCAAGATGGCTTTAGGTGCCATTGGGAAAACCTTGCCGAACAGGCCGCCCGAGCGCGGCGCAATCGGCGTCGCGGGTGGGCTCGGCGGCATAACCCTCGGTCCACGCCAGGAACCCGGCGAGCGGGGTCTCGCCATTGTGCCTCGACCAACACGTCGCGGGAGATTGGCACTGCCCCGGCCGCGCCGCCAGCGCGCGAATTCGCTATTCCGCCCGATCGAGCGCGTTATGGTAAGCTGCGCGAGTTGCGGCATCGAAGCACACGAATATCACCAATTCCGGGAATTCGTGCCGCGCTAGATGCGACGAGACCGCTGTCACTGCGATCTTCGCGGCCTCGTCCCTCGGGAACCCGTAAATTCCGGTCGCGATGGCAGGAAACGCGATTTCCCGAAACCGCTTTGAACGGGCAAGTTCCAGACACGAACGGTAGCAACTCGCGAGAGTTTCCGGCTCTCCGGCGTTGCCGCCTCGCCAAACCGGGCCGACCGTATGGATCACGTGAGAAGCCGGCAGACCATAGCCTCGCGTCAGCCGCGCCTCTCCGGTCGGACATCCGCCGATCGTTCGGCATTCGGCGAGAAGTTCGGAGCCGGCGGCGCGATGGATTGCACCGTCGACCCCGCCGCCGCCGAGAAGGGACGCATTCGCCGCATTGACGATCGCGTCGACCTCGAGACGGGTGATATCGCCGGAAGAAAGACTGATCCGTGTCTGCAAGTCCAAGGACCGCACGCTCACTCCTTCCCGGGAGATAAGCCTGAGAACCGTCGAGCGCTCAGGCCCCGGGCTCCTCAACCAGGTCGTTGCCAAACATCTGTTCCCTCCAGCTTGCCTCGGTCGGACGGACCCGGTAAACGCCGCATCCCGGCATGATCGCGTCCTTCGCGGTTGCGCCGACTCGATCTACGAACACGTTCGTCCCGCTCATCTTGTCAGCAACAGAGGTGTATCCCGCAAAAAAAACCGGCGTCGGCGACAGCCGACACCGGCAAGGTTGCGGGTGGCAAACCCGCGACAGGGAGACTTTGCCAAGCCGGACTGTGAAGGAAAAGGCGAGCGTCCGGCACCTCGCCTAGCGGGCTAACCCGCTAGCTCCGGAAAAGTTCCAAACCTTGTGCAGCGATTTTCGATCCCACTGTGACAGGCCGTCCTCGGCTATGTCGCGCCGACAGTATGCCGCGTCTTTTCGAGGCGGTCGACCCGATAACGGTGCATCAGCAGGCGGCCATCAACCACGACCTCGGGGCCTCCATAGTGACGTCCGCGTTCTCTTGCGGAGGTGTTCGACGCGTCCATGAAACACTCGTTCTCCACATCCGGGCACGCGCCGGTCAGCCTGCGCAGCGCCTCTCTGCCGCGGGACAGTCGCGAGCGGATCGTTCCTACGGGCACATCGAGAACCGCGGCGACTTCTTCATAGCGCATCCCCTCCAGCCCGACGAGCAGGATCACTGCGCGCTGCTCGTCAGGGAGCTTGGCGATTGCGCGTTCCAGGTCGCGTAGCTCAAGACGCTTGGTCTGTGGCGGCGCGCGCCTCAGTAACGGCTCGCTTTCGCTCAATCCGACCGTAGCGCCCTCCCGTACGACCCGCCGGATATGGTTTACATATTGATTGTGGAGAATTGTGAACAGCCACGCCCGCAGATTCGTACCCTCTTCCCACAGGTGCAGTTTGCCGAGGGCGCGGGTCAGACAGTCCTGAACCAGATCGTCTGCAGTGATGATGTCGTGTGTCAGTGCTCGAGCGTACCGCCGCAGCCGCGGGATTTCAGCCTCGACGTCCCTGTTGGTGTCGGCCACGAGTGCTCCTGTCGGTAGTCGACGATCGGCCGCGAGGCCGATCTGGGGCCTTCGCGGAGTCTATGAGCGGACCCGTAATCCGATGATGTCAGCTAGCCCGGTTTTGTGTAAGAAATTGTAACTGTATGTATTAAGAAATTGGAACTATATGGATGAGGTTCTCCCCCCTACCCCCGGTCGAAGGGGCCGGGCATAACAAGGCAGCGGAAACTCGCGATCATGAGTGACAATGGTCATATCCTAATCGTCGACGATCAGCGGGAAATCTGCGACCTCGTCCAGGAGTATCTGTCGGGTGAGGGCTACCGGACGTCGACCGCGCAAAGCGGCGCCGAGATGCGCCGGGTGATGGCGCAGTCCCCGGTCGACCTCGTAATCCTGGATTTGATGCTGCCCGGTGAAGACGGGCTCACATTGGCTCGCTCGCTGCGTCAGGATTTGCCGAATGTCGGCATCATCATACTGACCGGACGCGGCGAGATCGTCGATCGCATCATCGGGCTGGAAATGGGGGCGGATGACTACCTGCCGAAGCCGTTTCACCTGCGCGAACTGCTGGCGCGGGTGAAGAGCGTACTGCGCCGCGCCTCGTCCGCCGGGGCGGAAAGACAGTCAGGCCCGCCTCGTTCAAAAGCGCGTTTCGCCGGCTGGAATCTCGACCTCGCGAGCCGGGAGCTGTTTTCGCCTGCGGGCAAAGAGATCCGGCTCACCACCGGCGAATTCGATCTGCTCGCCGCATTCGTCAACAACGCCAACCAGGTGCTGAGCCGAGATCGACTTCTCGATCTGGCGCGCAATCGCGAGGCGGGGCCCTTCGACCGGACAATCGACGTTCAGGTCGGGCGGTTACGCCGCAAGCTCGAAGATGACCCGCAGAGGCCGACGATGATCAAGACGGTGCGGGGGAGCGGCTACATCTTTACACCCATGGTCGAGGTGAACTGAGCCCCTGTGACCGCCCCGCAGGTCGAAATCACACGATGAGATATCCGCGGACGGCACTCTCGTCCATCTCCTCGCGGCGGCCGGAGAGCACGATTTCGCCGCGCTGCATGACAAAAAAACAGGCCGCGAGGCCGCGCGCAAAGTCGAAATATTGCTCGACGAGCAGGATCGCCATGTTGCCACGCTCGGCGAGGGCGCGGATGACGCGCTCGATCTCCTTGATGATCGAGGGTTGGATGCCTTCGGTTGGCTCGTCGAGGATCAACAATCGTGGGCGTGTGACGAGGGCCCGGGCGATTGCCAGCTGCTGCTGCTGACCTCCGGAAAGGTCGCCGCCGCGGCGATGCAACATCTCCTTCAATGACGGAAAGAGAGTGAAAATTTCGTCCGGTAGGGCCCGTTCGTTCGGCGGCAGCGGCGCGAACCCGGTCGAGAGGTTCTCGGACACGGTCAATCGCGGAAAGATCTCGCGGCCTTGCGGCACGAGTGCCAGCCCGGCACGTGCACGCTCGTGCGGAGCAAGACCGTCGAGGATTCGGCCCTCCCAGCAGATGCGGCCGCTGCGGATCGCCTGCAGCCCGCAGATCGCCCGTAACAGGCTGGTCTTGCCGACCCCGTTTCGGCCGAGGATACAGCTCACCTCGCCCTTTTTCGCGGTCAGACTCACGCGTCGCAGGGTATGGCTCGCGCCGTAGTAAAGATCGATGGCTTCGACCGAGAGCATCTTTTAACGGCCGAGATAGACTTCGATGACTCGGGGGTCGTTCTGGACCTCGTCGATCGACCCCTCTGTCAAGACCGCTCCCTCGTGCAGGACCGTCACTTTCGCCCCGAGGCTGCGGACGAACGCCATGTCGTGGTCGACGACGACAATCGTTCGGTCCCTGGCGAGATCGAGGATCAGTTCAGCGGTCTCCTCGGTCTCGCGGTCCGTCATGCCGGCGACCGGCTCGTCGAGAAGCAGCAGCGTACGGTCGTGAATCAACAGCATGCCGATCTCGAGCCATTGCTTCTGGCCGTGACTCAATGCTCCGGCAGGACTCGCACTCTGCGCCTGCAACCCGACGCGGGCCAAGGTCGCGCCGATGCGGTCGAGGTGGTCGCGAGTCAGGCGGTTGAACAGGGTCGTCCACGTAGCGCGGCTATCGGCAAGCGCGAGGTGCAGGTTTTCAAAGACGGTCAGGTTTTCGAACACCGTCGGCCGCTGAAACTTGCGGCCGATGCCGAGATGGGCGATCTCGGCTTCGTCGAGGCGACTCAAATCCGTGGCGCCGCGAAAGAACACGTCACCCGCATCGGGTCGGGTCTTACCGGTGACGACATCCATCATCGTCGTCTTGCCGGCGCCGTTGGGACCGATGATCGTGCGCAGTTCGCCTTCCTCGACGATCAGCGACAACTCGTTCAACGCCCTGAAGCCGTCGAAGCTGACGCTGACGCCGTTGAGCTGGAGGAGCGGCTCGGGAGCCGTTGGGCTCATGCTTGCTCTCCGGCGGGGATGACGGCCGGGCGGTGCAGCCGGGTCCAGCGGGCGTGCCGAAGCAACCCGATGACGCCGCGCGGAAAGGCGAGCGTCGTCAGGATAAACAAGGCGCCCAGCACGAACAGCCAAGTTTCGGGCGCCGCACCGGTTAGCCAAGTCTTTGCCGCATTTACGAGCACGGCGCCGACGATCGCCCCTGACAAGGTACCGCGGCCGCCGACTGAAACCCAGACGGCTATTTCGATCGAATTGCCGGGCGAGAACTCGCTCGGATTGATGATGCCCACTTGCGGCACATAAAGCGCACCGGCGATACCGGCGAGCACGGCCGAGACGGTAAACACGAACAGCTTTGCACTGGTGACCGAGTAGCCGAGAAAGCGCACCCGGCTCTCGGCATCGCGCAGCGCCAACAGCACTCGGCCCAATTTGGAGGTGATGATGAAGCGGCACAACAGATAGCCGAGCCCAAGAGCCAATCCCGAAGCAAGATAAAGACCGAGCCGGGTCGCCGGCTGGTGCAGGTCCCAACCGAGCAGGTCCTTGTAATCCGTCATACCGTTGTTGCCGCCGAAGCCCATGTCGTTGCGAAAGAACGCAAGCATCAGCGCGTAGGTCATCGCCTGGGTCATGATCGACAGATAAACGCCGGTAACCCGCGAGCGGAAGGCGAGCCAACCGAATACCAATGCCAGCAGCCCGGGGACGAGCACGACCATCGCCCCCGCCCAGGCGAAGTGATCGAACCCCCACCAGAACCACGGCAGCTGCTTCCAATTGAGAAAGACCATGAAATCGGGCAACAGCGGGTTCCCGTAAACGCCGCGAGCGCCGATCTGCCGCATCAGGTACATGCCCATGCAGTACCCGCCCAAGGCGAAGAATGCGCCGTGACCGAGGCTCAGGATCCCTGCGTATCCCCAGATCAGATCGAGGCTCAGTGCCAAGAGCGCGTAGCAGAGATACTTGCCCAGCAGCGGGATCAAGTAGTCCGGAAGAGCAGCGGCGGCGGCATTGGACGGCGTCCACAGATTTAGCAGCGGCACGGCGATGAGAAGCACGATCCCGCAAGCGGTAAAAGCGGCCCAGAAGCGAGCGCCCCACGCGTTGTTGTATGGGAGTAGGGCCGGCGCCGGCACGGCTCACACCTCTGCTTCAGCCGTTCGGCCCCTGAGCGCGAACAAGCCGCGTGGCCGCCACTGGATGAATAGAATGATCGCCACCAGCACGACGATCTTGCCCAGTATCGCCCCGGCGACGGGCTCGATAAATTTGTTGACGATGCCGAGCGACAGCGCGCCGACCAAGGTTCCCATCAGGTTACCGACGCCGCCGAATACGACGACGAGAAAGCTGTCAACGATGTAGATCGTCCCGAGATTGGGGCTGACATTGCCGATCTGGCTGAGCGCCACTCCGGCCATGCCGGCGATCCCCGACCCCAGTCCGAAGGTCAGCGCGTCGATCCGTGCAGTGTGGATGCCCATCACCGAAGCCATCGCGCGGTTTTGGGTAACCGCGCGCATGTGCAATCCGAAACGGGTGCGATTAAGAACGAAGGCGAGGACTCCCAGGACAATGAAACAAAAAACGATGATCACGACCCGGTTCCAAGTGACGGTAAAGCCGCCAATCGGGTCAAATCCGCCGGTCATCCAGCTGGGGTTTGCGACCTCCTTGTTAGGCGAACCAAAAATCGAGCGCACCGATTGCTGCAGGATCAGGCTGACGCCCCACGTAGCGAGCAGCGTTTCGAGGGGCCGGCCGTAGAGGAACCGGATGACGGTACGTTCGAGCGCGACGCCAATCGCTCCAGCGAAGACAAACGCAACCGGCACTGCGAGGACGAGATAGCCGTCGATAAAAGCCGGCGGCAAGAAGGTGCGGAACATCTGCTGGCACACATAGGCAGCATAGGCGCCGAGCATGATCATCTCGCCATGCGCCATGTTGATTACGCCCATGGCACCAAAAGTGATCGCGAGCCCAATCGCCGCGAGCAGCAGCACGCTGCCGAGGCTGATCCCTTGAAAGAGATTGGCGGCGAGGCCGACGAGCTTCAGCCGGTTTTCGATCGAGCGGAGAGCCGCGTCGGCGGCCTGTCGCAGTTCGGGATCGTCGATGGTGGCTCGGAACGCGTCGAGTAGGTTCTTGATCTGCGGGTCAGTGGCGGTGCCCAGCGCGTGGGCGGCGGCGAGCCGTTCCTGTTTGCTGCCCGAGAAGAGTTGAGCAGCGGAGAGGCCTTGTTTCACTGCCGCATGGACCGCGGGGTCCGTCTCCTTCGCAATGGCCTTTCCAAGGAGCGCAGCTTGATCAGCGGAAGGATGACGCAGTGCATCCTGTGCCGCGGCAAGTCGGGTGGCGGGGTCCGGACTGAACAAGGTCAGTTCGCCCAATGCCGCTTCGATCGCGCCACGCAGGCGATTGTTGACGCGGATCCTATCGAGCGCTTCCGCCGCCACAGCAGGGAGATCGGCTCCCGTCGAAGGATCGGTCAATTTCGTTGGGTCCGAGATGAGCACACGTCCGTCCGGCGCTCTCAGCAGACGTCCATCGCTCAATGCCGTAAGCACCGCCACAGCGCGCTCGTCGCCGAGCTTGCCCAGAGCACCGACCGCCCGCTCCTTCTCGGCGAAATTGTCGGCGGCCAGCGCCGAGACCAGCATCGCGAATTCGTCCGCACGCGCCGGCAGCACGGCGAGCAGAAGGAGGGTGATGGCAACCACCAGGCGCATAAGACGCGCGGTCTGCACATGCCCCTCACCCCAACCCTCTCCCCGCGGGCGGGGCGAGGGAGGGACCCGCGTCAGCGGGAGGGTGAGGGGCATGCCTGCTAAGCCTAATCGCTCAGTTCGTGTATTTCGGCGAGGTACAGTTGCCGCAGACCCAGGGATAGGTCCAGTCCGCGACCTTGCCCTTGTCTTCGGCGAGATAAGGACTCCAGGCGTCCGCCTTGATCGCGTCTTTGGTCTGCCAGACGATGTCGAATTGCCCGTTCGCCTGGATCTCGCCTATCATGACCGGCTTCGAGAGGTGATGGTTTGTATTCATCACCTCGACGAAGCCGCTCGGAGCTTTCACTTTCTGCCCATACATGGCCTGCCGGACCGCATCGACATCGGTCGTGCCGGCCTGCTCGACGGCCTGCATCCACATCTTGAAGCCGATGTAGTGGGCCTCCATCGGATCGTTGGTCACGCGCTTCGGATTCTTGATGAAGTCGCGCCACTGCTTGATAAACCCATCATTCGTTGGGTTCTTCACCGATTGGAAGTAGTTCCAGGCGGCGAGATGACCGACGAGGTTCTTCGTATCGATACCGGCGAGTTCCTCCTCGCCCACTGAAAACGCAATTACCGGGATATCCGATGCTTTGATCCCGGCATTGGCCAGCTCCTTGTAAAATGGCACATTGGCGTCGCCGTTGATGGTCGAGATCACTGCTGTCTTCTTGCCGGCCGCGGCAAAGCTCTTGATCGCGGCAACCTCGGTCTGCCAGTCGGAGTGCCCGAACGGCGTGTAATTGATCCTGATATCCGCGGGCGCCACACCCTTGGATTTGAGAAAGGCTTCCAGGATTTTGTTGGTCGTCCGCGGATAGACGTAATCGGTGCCTTCCAGTACCCAGCGCCGGACCGCTCCGCCCTCCTCACTCATCAGATACTCGACCGCTGGGATCGCCTGCTGATTTGGCGCGGCGCCGGTGTAGAAGACGTTCTTCGAGCTCTCCTCGCCCTCGTATTGCACCGGATAGTACAACAGGCCATTGAGCTCCTCGAATACCGGCAGCACCGATTTGCGCGACACCGATGTCCAGCAGCCGAATACCGCCGCGACTTTTTCTTTCGACAACAAGTCACGCGCCTTTTCGGCAAAAAGCGGCCAGTTCGACGCCGGATCGACGACGACTGCTTCGACTTTCTTACCAAGCAACCCGCCTTTCTTGTTCACGTCGTCCACCATCATCAGGATGGTGTCCTTCAGCGTTGTTTCGCTGATTGCCATCGTTCCCGACAGCGAGTGCAACACGCCGATCTTGATCGTGCCCTGGGTTTGGGCGGTAGCGGCGACCGATGCCCCCGCGATGACGGCTGCGGCAACCGCGGCCTGCCAAATCCTGCCCAGCATCTTGGTGCCTCCCTTCTTTGAATACCTCATCACGGCCTGGCGGCCGGCTGTGGAGGAGCAAGATCGAGGCCAAACCCCTAATTGGCCGCAAATCCGTTCCGAGACCAATGGCGTGCCCAAAAAATCGGCAGGCCGCCGATCGGCTGGCGATGTACGCGCCACCATCGTAAGCTGCACTGCCAGTTGTCGAGGATCGCATGACCGACCAGGACGCCGTGCTCGCGGCCAATCTCGAATTTTACCGGGCGTTTGCGGCGCGCGACCTCGCTGCCATGGACGCCCTCTGGGCGCGCGAGGCGCCGGTCGCCTGCCTTCACCCGGGATGGAGTGCGCTCAAAGCCCGGGACGCGATCATGGAGAGCTGGGCGGGGATCCTGTCAAACCCAGCCGCGCCGCGCATCGCCTGCTATGACGAGCAGGTTTTTCTCTACGGCGATGCGGCGCTGGTGCTGTGCGAGGAGGAGCTTGAAGGCGGCACGCTCGCAGCCAGCAACTTTTTTGTCCGCGAGGACGGGATATGGCGGATGGCCTATCATCACGCCGGCCAAATCGTCCGGCGGCAGGCGGAGAGACCCCGCCGCTCCCGGCTGAATTGACGCCCGCAACCGAAACTCTGCGATAGCGCGACCTACTCGCAGAGGCCGCTGCGAGGGGAAAGCCTCTACAGGCGAGGCCCGTCGCGGGCCACCCGTGATCGTTCGAACGCCGCCCGTACTTCCGAGAGGCGCCCGGCCGTCTCGAGATCCAGCCGGCCGTCGCAGCGCCGTGGCCGAAAGCGGCGTTGAAAGGCGACGAGTGCCGGGGTTTGTGAGCGCTCGGTAACGCAATAGCCGATCGCCGCCAGATCGGCGAGCGCGCGGGCGGTGTCGACCTCGCCCGCCGAAGGGCGCAGATGTTCCGGCGGCCAAATGCCAGCGCCGGCGCGGGCGAGGCGGGGCCAATCGAAGAGCTCGCCGGGATCGCTTTTGCGCTCGGGAGCGATATCGGAATGGCCGACGATCCGGTGGGCCGGGATCGAATGGCGCGAGAGGAGATCGCGGCAAAGCCTCTCGACCGCCGACATCTGCTCCTCCGGAAAAGGGCGGTAACCCCATTCGTGACCGGGATTGACAATCTCGATGCCAAGCGACACGGCGTTGAGATCACTCTCGCCTTCCCAGCACGAAACGCCCGCGTGAAATGCCCGCCGAACCTCGGGAACGAGCCGCCAAATCCTGCCATTCTCCTCGACGACATAGTGGGCGCTGACTCTCGCGGTAGGATCGCATAATCGCTCCAAGGCCGCCGGCGCGCTCTCCATGCCGGTGTAATGGAGGACCAACATATCGATGCGCGCCGGTTCACCTCGGGAGCCGTGGTTGAGTGATTCCCGGTCGCGAATTTCGAGTGCGATCATCCCGGCGGAGCTCCGGATTTCGCGATCCGCTCGTCAGCCGCATTGATGCGAGTGGGCCTCAGCGATGATTCGGTCAACAAAGCTCATCTGCCTCGAATTCGAAGTAAAGGCGCGGGCCGATAAACGGCAGCAGCAGCAACCCGTTCGATAAGCTCTTTTCCAGTATCAAGCTATGGTACAATTTCCGTGCGTAAAACTCCAATGCCGGAGGAAGGATCGCGAAGATGTCATACGCTAGGGCTTCGGCCGGCGTCGCGCCGGGGGCGACCCGCTTGGTCCAGCTGGTGGTCGGCATTGTCTGCATGGTGATGATCGCCAACCTGCAGTACGGCTGGACCTTGTTTGTCCTGCCGATCGACAACAAGTTCCACTGGGGCCGCCCGTCGATCCAGGTCGCCTTCAGCATCTTCGTCCTTTTCGAAACCTGGTTGGTCCCGGTCGAAGGCTGGCTGGTCGACCGATTCGGGCCGCGGATCGTCGTGCTGGTCGGCGGCGTGCTCGTCGCCATCGCCTGGACAATCAACTCGGCGGCCGACACGCTGTCGGTGCTTTATATCGCCGCGGCGATCGGCGGCATCGGCGCCGGCGCGGTCTACGGCACCTGCATCGGCAACGCACTGAAATGGTTCCCCGACCGGCGCGGCCTGGCGGCGGGGCTCACCGCGGCGGGCTTTGGCGCTGGGTCTGCGCTGACGATCATCCCGATCCAGGGGATGATCCAGTCGCGCGGCTATGAGGCCACCTTTCTGTGGTTTGGGATCGGCCAAGGGCTGGTGGTGATCGTCCTTTCCTTGCTGTTGCGGGCGCCGCAGCCCGGCGAGACGCCGGCGTCGAGACGCTTGCAGCAGGCGGCGCGGGACTACACCCCGCTCGAGGTGCTGCGCTCGCCGGTGTTCTGGGTCATGTATGTGATGTTCGTGCTGGTGGCGGCCGGCGGCCTGATGGCAACGGCGCAGCTGGCGCCGATCGCCGCCGACTTCCAGGTTGCCAAGATTCCGGTCAGCATACTCGGCTTGACCCTGCCGGCACTGACCTTTGCATTGTCGATCGACCGGATCTTGAACGGCTTGACCCGCCCGTTCTTTGGCTGGGTGTCCGACTTTCTCGGCCGCGAGAACACGATGTTCATCGCCTTCGGTCTCGAAGCGATCGGTATCTGGGCGCTCGGGGTATTCGGTCGCGACCCGCTGCTGTTCGTGGTCCTGAGCGGGGTCGTGTTCTTCGCGTGGGGCGAAATCTATAGCCTTTTCCCATCGACTTGCACCGACGCGTACGGGGCCAAGTACGCTACAACCAACGCCGGTTTGCTATACACCGCCAAGGGCACGGCTTCGCTCCTCGTGCCGCTCGCCAATGTGCTGTCCGCCGCGACCGGCGACTGGCACGCGGTCTTTGTTGTCGCTGCACTGATGAATGCGGTCGCCGCCATCGCGGCGCTCGCGGTGCTGAGGCCGTTGCGGTCGGCACATCACCGGGGGATCCAGGAGGTTGCCTCCGCCCGCCCGTTGCACTCCTGAATGGGGAAGACAGTTCGAGCATCTCAAAACCAATTCCGTCGGGTCTTACCGATATAGGTCTCTAGGACCTTGAGCTGCCGCGCGGCCTCCGGTTTCAGGTTATTGCTCGCACGCTGCCCTTCGTAAATATTGGCGATATGCTCCTTCAACTGGAGCAGGACTCCGCCCATGCTGTTTCCAGTTATGGAAATATCCAAACCGGGAACTTCGGCTATAAAGACTTTGTCACCCAATGATTCTATCAGAACGGGTATGGGTTTGATAAGCTCGTGATTGGGAAGCTTGTCGATGGCCAACTCGATTTTCTCGGCTCCGGTCGATTTCTTGGGAGCGGGGGTAGGGGTAGGCGTAGGGGCGGGGGTTGGAGTGGGAGTGGGAGTGGGAGTGGGAGCTGGCGTTGGGATGTCGGCCTCGGGCACCACGTTGGGTGGGCCGGAGGGCGTCACTTCCTCGGTTACCGGTGTCTGGGATGACTCCCGCGGTGCCGCGCCACCATCGACGGGCCGCGGGGACTGAAAGCTGACCCGCAAACTGCTTCGCACCCGATTGGTCAGAATCCGCGAAAAGGCCGTCCGATTTGTGCTGGTCAGGGACGTCGCAGCCCCAGCCGGCATCGTGAAAGCCCCGTCCGCGCTGGTGTCGGGCACCAATCGGCTGGTGGAAGGGCGTGACGCGGTCGAAACGAATACTTTCGCACTCGACAAAGTGGAATGTACGATATTGGGGTCGCTCATTGTACTAGCTGGGTCTCGTCGCTGTTGCTGGCGCTCTCACATCGGTGATCAGCGTAGATTTCATGCTATAAACCGGTTCGCCGTCGGCGGTCTGTTGTCCATCGGCGCGGAAAACACCAATCATGACGGGCTTTATTCGGAGCGTGGTGCCGTCCGACAGTCGATAGAAGCTCCATGCTTCCTTGGCCTCGATCATTTCGATTTCGGTTGAATTTTGCGGGGAACCGTTTACTCCGTCATTCACTATTCTCTCCAGCTACTCAATGCGCGAGGGCGCCGCGACAGTCACAGCGCACTGGCATATTTGAAGCCACTGCATTGCGAAAGCATTAATCCAGCCACTTCGCTCGACTCACCAACGAGTCTATCCGCCCTACGCGCTAGGGTATTAGCAAATATTTAAACATCGCCGGCCGATAGTCGGCTCATCCGCATTAGCACGAATGGATAGAGCCCCGATCCGGGGATCGAGGTAAACCGCCCCTCCAATGGCTGTGTCCGTCGACCTTCCGACTGAGCATCTACGCGAACCAGTGGTCTCTTGTGACACGGCGCTGCCGTGTCTAGTCCACCTGGGTTTCGGTACGAGAGACGACCCGGAAATAGAGGAGTTCCGGCGCCGCGCTGTTCTCGACGGCAACACACTGCCCGCCTCGCGCCTGATCGAACTGGCCGGCAAGCTCGGGTTTCGAGCCGAAAGCATGCGGCTTGATTGGAACGGATTGACAAGAGCCGAGTTAACCCATCCGACCCTGGTTTTTCTCAAAAATACTAACGCGGTCGTGGTGACCGGGACGGAGGGCCTCGGAGCCGAGGTAGTCAGCGTCTGGGACCCCCTCCACAGCGACGGCGAAGTCCTGACTGTGCGACGAGAGGATTTCGAGCGCGCGTGGAGTGGTGACGCCCTCGTCATCCTACGCCCGTCCTCTGCCGAGGCGGTAGTCACATCCGGCTCCTCCGGTGAGCAGGATATCGAGGTAGTCGACCTGCCGCCGGAAACCGGCAGCGAGCGCGCCCTGACGGCCGGGACCGAGTTGCCGTCCGGCCCTACGCCCATCCCGCGGCGTGCGAGGTCGCGGCGGCTCGTTGCGATCGGGATTCTGGCCGCGGTGGCACTTACTGTTCCTTTTTGGCTCTATGCCGTCACGGACAACGCCGGCAATACGAGGATCCGACCAGAAGGGCGGTCCTCAGAGGTGCCTCAAACCACTACGGAAGCGCCAGAGCACTCCGTGGCGCCGGTCGCGGCAACGAGCGTCGTCACCGGGCCGATGCCGGCGGCTGCTCCGAATATTGCAGCTCCCACTCCGTCGGAATCGCCCGGTGGAGGTAGCGCCCGGGTCCGACCGACGACCGCCGCACCGATTCCGGAATCGGTTCCGACCATTGCCAGCCCAGCTCCGGCCGCGGCAGCGAATCCGCCCACCGGCCCGATGGCGCCGGCTACACCGATTGTCCCGACGCCCGCTCTTTTGCAGTCACCCGGTGAGCCTGCCGCCGCGGTCGCATCGGCGACTGCCACACCGGCGCGGGAATCGGCGCCGGCCATTGCCAGCCCAGCTTCGGCCGCACCACCAGCGGGGCCAGCACCCGCGGCAGGGTCCGTTGCGGCGATCCCGAGCCCTGATGTCGCCGCAGCGACTACCTCCCCTGACTCGCCCTCCCCCGCCGCGTCCCGCCTCCCCGGCCCAGAGATCGCAGCGCTCGTTGCACGTGGCGATGTTCTCTTCAGCACGGGCGACCTCGCTGCCGCACGCACCTTTTACGAACGCGCAGCCGATGCCGGTGAGGCCCAGGCGGCGCTCCGGTTAGGCGAGACCTATGACCCGAGCTTTCTCGACCACGCGCACCTGCGCGGCGTGCGCGGCAATCTGGAGACGGCCCGGTCCTGGTATCGGCGCGCCCGCGATCTCGGCGCTGCCGAAGCCGAAGTTTTGCTGAACAGTCCGCAAGCCCAATAGGAAAAGTTATGACTATGTCTCGGTCGTTCATCATCGCTGGATCGGTACTCGTTCCATTGTTTGTGGGACTAGCGGCTATGCCGGCGGTGGGTGCCGTCACACGGCCGGCCTTGCCCTCTCCCGACTCGATCGTCATCAACAGAGGAGTCGTCGAGCTGGAGACCGGGAGCTCGGCCGGCATCTCAGTGCGTATCGCCGAGGATCTCGCGAATGTCATCAATGACGGGGCAACCCGTCGCGTGGTGCCGGTGGTCGGCAAAGGATCCTTGGCGAACCTCACTGATCTCAAACTTTTGCACGGTATTGACATTGCCATCCTCCAGACGGATACCCTCGACTACGCGCGGGAGCAACAGCTGTTCCCGGGGGTAGAGGCGTCGATCACCTACATTACCAAGCTCTACAACGAGGAATTCCATCTGCTGGCGCGTCCCGAGATCAACAGCGTCGGGGATCTGGCCAATCAGAAGGTCAATGTCGACCTGCGCGACAGCGGCACCGCAATTACCGCCCGCCGCTTATTCGACCTCCTCAAGCTCCCGGTCACTCTGACCAACGACCCTCCCGAGGTGGCGCTCGAAAAGCTGCGCAATGGCGAGATAACAGCTCTCGCCTTCGTAGCAGGGAAGCCCGCTCCCTTCTTTCGCGACATCAAAAGAGATGACGGGTTGCACTTGCTGGCGGTGCCGTTCAATGCGGTGATGGCCGCAGGCTATATGCCTGCACGCCTGACCGCGGCAGATTATCCGAACCTCGTGCCGCAGAGCGGGCCAATCGACACCGTCGGGGTGGGCACCGTACTGGTCGCCGCCAATCTTCAGCAGGCCCCCGAGCGCAATCGCAGTGTAGCGAATTTCGTCGAGGCCTTTTTCACCGGTTTTCAATCCCTGCTCGAGCCCGGTCACCATCCGAAATGGCGCGAGGTCAATCTAGGGGCCGAGCTTCCCGGCTGGCACCGCTATCCGCCTGCCGAGCAATGGCTGCAGCGCAACCAGCAGGTGAGCAAAGTGCCGAACCCGTCCGAAGTCATGACGATGTTTGCGCGCTTCGTCGACGAGCGCCGCCAATCGATGGGTGGGGCGCCAATGACGGAGCACGAAAAATCAGACCTCTTCCAACAGTATCAACGCTGGCAAACTGCTCAGCCGCGGTAATCGCCGCTGCCAACCCTTCGATGGTGTGTTCAATGACGAATCCGCAGATCGACGCGCTCACCGGTATGCCCGTCCCGCGCCGGCGGGCAGTGCTCGCCGCGTTTGCTGCGATGCTCGCCGCGCTCGCAGCAATGTTTGCCGCTCATACGACGGTCGCTGCCGAGCCGCGTCCGAGCCGTGGCGGCATACTGACATTTGCCGTTGATGCCGAGCCGCCCAATTATGACTGCCACTCCAATTTCTCGTTTGTCTTGATTCATCCGGTCATCCCCCACTACTCCACCCTGCTCAAATTCGACACAGCCAATTATCCGCAGGTGGCGGGCGACCTCGCCGAAAGCTGGAACGTCTCGCCCGACCGGCTCACCTACACGTTCAAGCTGCGTCAAAACGTGCTGTTCCACGACGGCTCACGACTTACTTCTGCCGATGTAAAAGCCAGTTACGACCGCATTATCCATCCTTCGCAGGGCGTCCTTTCAGTGCGACAGGCCGACGATGCCGCAATCACCCGGATCGATACGCCCGACCCGGCGACGGTGGTCTTTCATCTGCAATGGCCCGACGCAGCCATGCTGGCCAACTTCGCCTCACCCTGGAACTGCATCTACAGTGCCGCAAAGCTCAAAGAAGACCCTCTTTTCCCTAAGACGCATATTCTCGGGAGCGGGCCGTTCGTGTTCGTCGAGCACGTGAAGGGGGACCATTGGACCGGCAAGCGCTGGGACAAATATTTCCTGCCGGGAAGGCCTTATCTCGACGGCTACCGGGCCGAATTCATGGCCGAAGAAAAAGCGGCGAAAGCGATGGAGAGCGGCCGGATTCTGGCCCAGTTCCGCAGCTTTACCCCCACTGAGCGCGACGAGATGGTGAAGACGGCCGGCGATCGCCTCGAGCTGCGCGAGGGTCCTTGGATCACTTACTTAGCGATCGTCTTCAATGCCACGCGCCCGCCATTCGATGACGCGCGGGTGCGGCGCGCATTGTCACTCGCCATCGATCGCTGGCACGGGGCCGAGGCCCTCGCCGACAGCACCTTTCTCAAATATGTCGGGGGGCTTATGCGGCCGGGCACTGCGACCAGCATGCCTGAGGCGGAGCTGGTGACGCTTCCCGGGTTCTCCCACGACATCGCCGCTTCACGCGCGGAAGCGCGGCGGCTGCTGGCCGAAGCGGGAGTCCCAAACCTCGCGGTCACGCTGACGAACCGCAAGGATGTCCCGGTACCGTACGGCCCCGCCGGCGACTACGTGGTGGCGGCTTGGCGCGACATCGGCGTGCAGGCGACCCAGGAGCTGCTGAGCACCAAGGACTGGCAGACCGCACTCGAAACCGGTCGCTTTGCCGCGGCAACCGATCTGGCTGCCGACTATTTCGACGATCCGACGATACAGCTCGCGAGATACGTTTCCCGCGACCTCTCGCCCATCAACCATTCCGGCTCGACCGACCGCTTTCTCGACGCACTCTATATCGGTCAGGCGATCAGTACTGATCCGCAGCAACGGGCGAAGATCGTCCGCGACTTCGAGCGGCACGCGCTGTCCGACGCCTATACGGTTCCCCTTCTGTGGTGGAACCGCATCGTCGTCACCGCGGAAAAGTTCAAGGGCTGGAACATGTCGCCGAGCCACTACATCGGCCAGGATCTCAGCGATGTGTGGCTCGAAGAATGAGGCGGGGCCAAACCAGAGGCGTAAATTTGGCTGACAGGAGCGTGAGCATATCCTCCGCCGGGCTTTCGGCAGGCGTCGCGCCGGCGGCGACCCGCTTGGTCCAGCTGGTGGCCGTTGCGGTCGGCGCATCCCGGCTGGTGCATGAGGTAGCTTCAGCCCACGCCCGGCATCCCTGACGCGCTTAACGCGATCGTGATCGGTGGCGGGCCGGTCGGCTCGGCGCCCAGGGTCCAAACCAGCGCAAGGCGTTCACGCACTGCGGCACGGGCCATGTCAGGGCGGGATCTTCCCTCCGACCGTTTTTTCGACAAAAACGGGCGGCCGTAGCGGCCGGTTCCCATCCATACCGCGCTTGCCAGAGCGAGGGCTTCTGCATAGCCTCGATCCGTCCGATTACCTCGCGCTTGCGCAAAAGGGGCCGAACTTTGGACTTCGCCGACAGCTCCGAGCACGCCGCTTTCCGCGCCGAGTTCCGCCAGTGGCTCGAAAAAAATCTGCCGGCCGAAATCTGCATCGACGATGCCGCCGACCAGCGCGTCGCGCCCGACCGCGCGACACTCGAAAAGCGCATCGCCTGGCAGAAAAAAATGCACGCCGCGGGGTGGGTCGGGATCTCCTGGCCCAAGGAATATGGCGGGCGCGGCGCCAGCTTCATGCAGCAGGTGATCTTCGACGAGGAATATTTTCGCGCCCGCGCGCCGGTTCTGCCGGCTGCCAGCGCGCTCAATTTATTGGGCCCGACCCTGATCCATTGGGGCACCGAGGAGCAGAAGAAGCGCCACCTGCCGCGGATTCTGAGCGCCGACGAGCTTTGGTGCCAGGGCTATTCCGAACCTGACGCGGGCGGAGATCTCGCCAGTCTGCGCACGCGCGCCGTCGACCGCGGCGACCATTTTGTCGTCAACGGGCAGAAAGTGTGGACCTCGGGCGCTCATTTCGCGGATTGGTGCTTCCTGTTGGTGCGCACCGACCCGGGCGCGCCGAAGCATCACGGCATCAGCTATCTGCTCGTCGACATGAAGACGCCGGGGATCACGGTGCGGCCGCTCGTGCTGCTCAACGGCCACCGCCACTTCAACGAGGTGTTTTTCGAGGATGTAGCCGTCCCCAAAGAAAACCTTGTAGGCCCGCTGAACGAGGGCTGGAAGGTCGCAATCACGACGTTGATGTGCGAGCGCAGCGGCGCCGGCGGGCGCGATCACGCCGCGCAAATCGCGCGGCTCACCGAGCTCGCAAAGCAATTCCCGAGCCGCCAGGAGCCGGCTTGGCACGAGAGCCACATCCGCCAGCAGCTGGCGCAGCTCGCCATTGACGTAAAGGCCTTGCAGGTAACCCGGCTGCGCGGCCTTACCCGCCGGTTGCGCGGCGAGCCGCCGGATCCCGAAGGCTCGATCCTCAAACTGTTCGGCTCGGAGCTGGCGCTGCGCATCGCCGATTTCTCATCGACCCTGCTCGGCCCCTACGCGACGGTCGATGCGCCGACCGAGGCGGTGCCGGATGCGGCGCGCTGGCACCACCGCGTGCTCGGCGCCCGCCAATACACGATCGCCGGCGGCACCAGCGAGATCCAGCGCAATATCATCGGCGAGCGCGTATTGGGCCTGCCGAGGGGATAACGCGAAGATGGCCCCTCACCCCCCGCCTCGCCCCGCTTCAGCAGGGAGAGAGAGGGGTTCGTCGCGCGGCGGCGGGAGGGTGAGGGGCAGCGAGCGACGGGACTGAAGAATGGACATCGGGTTCACCGAGGAGCAGGAACTGCTGCGCGACAGCGCGCGGCGGTTTCTCGAAAGCGAATGCACGACCCAATTCGTGCGGCAGCGCATGGCCGACCCGGCGGCGGTCACCGACGAGTTCTGGCAGAAGCTCGCCGAGCAGGGTTGGCTCGGCATTGTCTATCCGGAAGAAGTCGGGGGTAGCGGGCTGGGGCTGGTCGATCTCGTCGTGTTGATGGAGGAGATGGGCCGCGCGGTAATGCCCGGGCCGTTCCTGTCCACCGTGCTGCTCGGGGGCGCCGCCATTGCCGAAGCCGGCTCGCCGGCGCAGCGCCGGGAGTGGCTGCCGCGCATTGCCGAAGGCAAGGCGAAAGCGGCGCTCGCGTGGACCGAGCCCGGTTTACGCTGGGATGCGGCCGGAGTGAGCCTCGTGGCGCGCGAGTCGGCGGGCGCATACGCCCTTTCGGGAACGAAGCTTTTCGTGGAGGACGCGCATCTGGCCGACATTCTCGTCGTGGCGGCACGCACGCGTGACGGCAGCACAATGGAGGACGGGGTCAGCCTGTTTCTGGTGCCGAGGGATGCCCCTGGGCTCTATGTCTCGGTGTTGCCGACGATCGACGAGACGCGCAAACTGTGTGAGGTCAGGCTCGACAATGTCGCGGTACCCGCCGGCGGATTGCTCGGCGAGCCGCACCGGGGCTGGACGCCGCTGTCGCGCGTGATTGCACGGGTGACCGTGGCGCTCTCCGCCGAGATGTGCGGCGGCGCGCAACAGGTTCTCGACATGACCGTCGCATACGCGAAAATCCGCATCGCCTTCGGCAAGCCGATCGGCAGCTATCAGGGAGTCAAGCACCAGGCTGCCGACATGCTCGTCGCGCTCGAAAACGCCAAATCGTTGACCTATTACGCTGCCTGGGCCGTCGACCAGGGACTCGACGAAGCACCGCTCGCGGTGTCGATGGCCAAGGCCGCCGCCTCCGACATGTACCGCAAGGTCGCCGGCACCGGCATTCAGCTGCACGGCGGCATCGGCATGACCTGGGAGCACGATCTGCAACTCTACTTCAAGCGCGCCAAGGCCTCCGAGGTTGCATTCGGCGACGCCAGCTGGCACCGCGAGCGTGTCGCTCGCCTCCTCACCCCCTAGCCGCTTGAAGATTGGGACCGGAGCAGCCTTGCCCAGCTAGCACGCCCAAGAAACGGCCAAGACCGGCGTCGCCGCGTACCCGCTCCGAAGGCCATTGAACGGACCACCGGAAATGGTAACCTGCTTGTGCCGGATCGCCGCTGGGGTCAACCGGCAGAGGCATCAGGTTATTTGGTCTAGCCGACCAAGCCCAAGTCGGTGCGCGCGGTTCGTGGCAGAGCAGAAGCGCAAAAGCGGGAGGCTCACAATGATCGGCAAACTGATAGCGACCGCGATTCCGTTGCTGTTGGCGTTCTATGCATTTTGGGACGATGCGCTTGGGACCGGCTATCTCATTAACCCTTTCGGCATCATATTCTTGCTTCTTGCTGCCGTGACTTGGTTCAAATGGGAGGCGATCAGAGAGGCGTTTAGACCGGCTAAGGACGAGTCGAATATTCCAACGATAGACGCGATAGCCGGGCAGATCGGCGGCATGTTTTCTCAGCGGCAACGGCCGCCGCGGCGCCGCTCGTCGTCAAATTAGTCGGGATGCCAGCTCCGACCCGTCTCACGACGCTGTCTCGCCCTCGCGAGGCAGGTCGGTCAAGAACATGATCCCCGGCTCGTGGGTGATCATCAATTCCGGACACGATTCGAGCGCCACTGCTTGCGGCGTCACCCCGCAGGCCCAGAAGACCGGCACTTCGCCAGGTCGGATCTCCACCGGGTCGCCATAATCAGGTCGACCCAGATCGCTGATCCCGATGGCCTCCGGATCGCCAATGTGAAGGGGAGCACCATGGGCGTGGGGATAGCGTACTGTCACCTCGCGCGCCAGCTGGACCTGCCTTTCAGGGATTGGACGCATAGTCACCACCTGAAGTCCGTGGAAGCGGCCGGCGGGACGGCAGGCCAGGCTTGAGACGAACATTGGCACCAAGGTGCCGAGCTCTACGTTTCGCACGCCCACCCCCGCCTCGATCAGGGCGTGCTCGAAGGTTAGGCTGCAGCCCAGCAAGAAGGCTACGAGGTCGCCGCGCCAGAGGTCACGGATTTCTCCTCGTTTTTCGACCAGCTCACCGCGGCGATAGACGCGATAGCCGGGCAGATCGGTGCGGATGTCCGCACCCGGGGCCGAACGGGCGGGCTCCGGGTCGCCCGGGGGCGTGATCTCGATCAGCGGGCAAGGCTTGGGATTGCGCGTGCAGAAAGCGGCAAACTCCGCGGCCGCTTCCTTCGGCAGAAATGACCAGATTTGCCTGCTGATAGGCGGGACACTGTCCTCCGGTGCTGTCGCGCAATTGGCCGCGACGGGCAATGGCGCGCATTTCTCCGGGGGAGGCGACAACTCGTATATTGGAGGTCGGCTCATTCGGGCTCCCAAGGCGGCTCAGTAAGCACAGCACGGTTCTCCCCCCAACATGATGAATTCTAACCCCAAATCGTCACCTGTTCGCTCAAAATCACAGCTCGATCCGCGGTCGCCGCGCACCCGCTCCGAAGGCGATTTGGACCATGCCGGTCTCGACCCCGCCGGTGATTGGTTGGTGCTTGCACTGGCTCGCGCATGGCGTCAACATCGGCGTTGTTCTTCGCGAGCGGATCCACCTCCCGAGGATGTGCCGTGTGGCAATCAGGAATTTGGCCCGTCCGTTGGTAGCGTTGTTCTGAAGCATCTCTGAAAACATTCTGCAGCGTACCCGCACGACGACTTGATGGGTCCTCGTGACGAGAAAATGCGGCCCGGAGAAAGGGTGGTCCGGCTTCTTCTGTAATGTCGTGTCGCTCTAGATAAAAACCTTGCCGAATTGAAAGTCTGGAAGGGGAAGGGACTCTGTGAATTCAATACCCGATGCACAAAAACCATCGCCCTCAGCGATGTCAAAGTCGCTGATTCGGCTTATGGTGATTACTGCGTTCGGCAGCGTCGGCATCCTCCTGGCGCTCCTGTCAGGAAACGTCTCCCAATCGGGAAAAGTTTGGTCTGGATCGTTCGTCGCCGACCGCATTTTGGTTGTGTGCGTCGCTGCAGTCGCGACTGCGGTCTTCTATTATTTCTTGAGGAAGCTTGCACCCTACATTGATGCCAGCGCCCAGGCGCAGGCGCGGTTCCTGGACACACTCGATCTGAAGCACGCTGATGCCGCGATCGTCCTTGCGGCGGCGCTTAGTCTGTTTATGGAGCTCGCGTGCATAAGATGGCAGTCATCGGTTCTTCCCTTTTTTGCTCTGTATAAAAATTTCAGCCTGCTGGCGTGCTTTGTCGGCCTTGGGTTGGGTTACGCTCTCGCGACCCGGGAACGGATACCGCTCGTGATTGTAATTCCGTTGCTCGCCTGGCAGTTCGGCTTGACGACGATCCTCCGATATGCGCCCGAGAACTTTCAGATCACACTCCCGTTTTTTGAGCAGCTGGCAATGGGTGCGGGAACATTTATGGAGTGGTCACACATCTTCTTCCTCTACGGGATACTTACGGTCGTTTTTCTAGTCACGGCACTAACGTTCATGCCGGTCGGCCAGCTGTGCGGCCGGCTGATGGAGCGCCGGCACAAGTTGCGGGCCTATGGGCTGAACCTGCTCGGCAGCCTGCTCGGCGTCCTGCTGATGCTTCTGGCGAGTTTCTTATGGACACCGCCGCTGGCTTGGTTCGCCTTGTGCATGCTTACAATTATGCTGTTTACCGTGAGAAGCCCTTCCTTGATCCTGGTGGGAGCTGCCTTTACGGCGGTCTGCACAATTGTCTTGGCATGGCCGGCAAAGCCGCTGTGGAATCGGATCTATTCTCCCTACCAGCTATTGGAGATCGGACGTGCCCAGGATACCGGCCTGACACTGATCAGGGCGGCAGGTCATTACTACCAACGAATACACGATTTCTCCGATCAACAGAATCGCCAACAAGGCGAGTTTCGCGCTTATTACGACTTCGCTTACAAAGCCCACAGCGCGCTGGCGAACGTCGCGGTTGTCGGCGCCGGGACCGGCAACGACGTCGCGGCGGCGCTACGCGCGGGAGCCGGGCACGTCGAGGCGATAGAGATCGACCCGGCCATTCTGCTGGCCGGCAAGGTGAGCCACCCCGAAAAACCGTACAGCGATCCTCGGGTACATGCCGTCGTCAACGATGCCCGGTCGTTTCTCAGGACGACGGATCAGACGTTTGACCTGATCGTCTACGGCCTGCTCGACTCGCACACGCTGCTCAGCCAGGGCTCGAGTGTGCGTCTCGATTCATTCGTCTACACCGTGGAGGGCTTGCGCGAGGGGCGCGCCCGACTGAAGCCCGGTGGCATGCTGTCGCTGGCATTTACCCTCGTATCCGACGCTCTTGGCCATAAAATCTATTTGATGCTGGAGGAGGCCTTCGACGGCAGGCCGCCTATCTGTGTGCGCGCACTTGGCTCGGTGATTTTCCTCGAGTCGAACGACCCGAACTGGACGCTTCCGCCAAACTTGATCAAGGACGCGGGTTTCATCGACAAGACGGCGTTTTATGCCGATCCGTCTCTCCATGCCGACGTCTCGTTAGACGATTGGCCGTTCTTTTACATGCCCAAACGCATATATCCAGTGTCATATTTGATCATGATGGTCCAGGTTTTAGTACTCTCCCTCTTCGTCGGGGCAAATTTCTTTTCAGAAAGGCCGAAGTTCGGTCATCTCCCTTTCTTCTTCCTCGGCGCCGGTTTCATGTTGATCGAAACCAAGGGCATCACCGAAATGGGCCTGACCTTCGGCAATACGTGGCAGGTCATCGGCATCGTGATCGCCGGTATTCTGACAATGGCGTTTCTCGGCAATTGCGCGGTTCAGTGGCTCAACATACGGCGTCCGGTCGGCCCCTACTTATTTCTCTTCGCCATGCTGGCCGTCGGATGGTATGTCGCAAAATCCGGTGGCTTTGCCTCGACATCCGCTGGGCGCCTGGAGACGACGATCGTCCTTACCTTGCCGCTGTTGTTTTCTGGCATTGTCTTTTCGACTCTGCTGTCGAGCAAAGGACAGGTCTCGGGGATGATGGCGATGAATCTACTGGGGGCCGTCTGCGGCGGCCTGTTGGAATACAACTCGATGTATTTCGGCTTCCAGTTTCTCTATCTGGTTGCGATGGCCTGTTACCTCCTTGCCTTCGTCTCGGGCCTGGCCCTTCCGAAGAGGGACATTGAAAACCTCGCAGCTGCTTCGGCGAGGATCGGTCACGAAACCGCGTCCTAGTTTTTCTCGGCTGACACATTCATTATCGGCCAGCTTTCTCGAGGGGGCGAATGGGCGCTGACAGGCGCAACAATTTCGACGCGCTGCGGCTGGTCGCCGCCGTCTCGGTTGTCTTTTCGCATTCATTTTTGATCGCCGAGGGCACCCAGGACCGGGAATGGCTGATCCGGCTGACCGGCAACCAATCGATCCTCGGGCTCGTCGGCGTCTTCGTATTTTTTGCGATCAGCGGCTTTCTCGTGACCCAGAGCTTCGAGCAGACCGGCGATCCCTGGCGTTTCCTCGCCAAGCGGGCATTGCGCATCTTCCCGGGTCTCTTCGTCGCCACCGTACTGTCGGCGTTCGTGCTGGGCCCGCTCGTCACCACTCTGCCGCTCGGCGCTTATTTGAGCCGCGCGGAGCCGTACCAATACGTCTTCGGCAACACGCTGCTAGACGAGACCGTTCACGAGCTCCCCGGCGTGTCGTTCGTTGACAATTCGGCGGGGCTCGAAATCAACGGCTCGCTGTGGACCCTGCGCCTCGAATTCCTGATGTACCTGATGGTGCTGGCGCTGGGCTTGCTACGCCTGCTGACGGTGCGGACCGCGCTGCTGCTGTTGGCATTCGGGATCGCCTGCCTGCGCTTCGAGATGCTGTTCCCTCTCGAAAAATTGGGCTGGTTCTTTCGATTGCTGAGTGGATGGGGCTGGCTCGTCGGGTTCTTCGCCGTCGGCATGGTGCTCTACAAGCTGCGCCGTACCCGCATCTTCGACGGCCGCGTCGCGCTCGTGGCATGGGCCGGCCTCGTTCTCAGCGTGCCGCTGCGCCAGTTCATTGTGCTGTTCCCGGTGTTCGGCTGCTACCTCGCGCTGTGGCTGGCGCTGACGCCGCGTCTGCCGGTCATCCCGGCGGCGCGGTTTGGCGACCTCTCCTACGGCATCTACATCTATGGCTGGCCGGCCGAGCAGGCCGTGATCTGGCTGTTCGGCGGCCGCGCGACGTGGTGGCAGGTGTTTCTGCTCGCCTTGCCGGCGGCAGCTACACTTGCTTTCCTGTCCTGGCATCTGGTCGAGCGCCGGGCGCTGCGCCTCAAGCCCGGGTCGAAGCGGGCGCCGGCAGCCCCGCGTCGAGAGGCTGGCGTCGAGGTCAGCCCCGCCGCTAGTATGGCTTCGATCGGACAAATTTGAGGGAGGGGCGAGGATGCGGATACACAACCTCTACACCGACTCCAACGGGCAGTCGCACTTCCGAGACATCGAGGTCGAGTGGGTCGAAGAGACGCGCTCGGGAAGGTTGTCCAAGCGCCTGCCGGCGACCGGCATCATCTTCCGCGAGGTCCCGCCAACCTACGACCTCGATTGGCATCCCGCACCCCGCCGCCAATACATCATCAATCTCGACGCCGGCGTCGAGATCACCGCGAGCGACGGCGAAACCCGCAAGATCGGCGCCGGCGAGGTTGCGCTCGTCGAGGATACGACCGGGAAAGGCCACCTGTCGAAGGCACTCGAAGGCAAGATGCGGAACTGTATCTTTGTAACCCTCGACTGACGGAGACGAACCATGAAGCTGCTTTATTTTGATGACTTCAAGCTGGGCGTGCTGAAGGGCGACCGCGTCGTCGATGTGTCGTCGGTCGTGCGTGACATTCCGCATACCGGCCCGGGCGATCTGATCAACGGGCTGATCGCGCGCTTTGACCAGTATCGCGCCAAGCTCAATGACGCCGCGGCGAGCAGCCAGGGTGTCGCATTGTCGTCGGTGCGGGTGCGCCCGCCCTTGCCAAAGCCGGACAATATCGACTGCATGGCAGTCAACTACATGGAAGACGGCACCCGCAGCGCACCGGCGCCGATCAACGCGTTCCAAAAGACGGCGAACGCTATCTGCGGGCCCGGCGACACGATGGTATTGCCCGATGCGCCGGCGACGATCTTTGAGGGCGAGGCCGAATTAGCGCTCGTCATCGGCAAAAGGGCGAGCAACGTCAAAGCCGCCGACGCGATGGATTACATCTTCGGCTACACCTGCTTTATCGACGGCTCGGCCCGCGGCCTGCCGGCCCCCGGTTTTTTTGCGATGAAGTCGCGCGACACATTTGCACCGATCGGGCCGTGGATCGTGACCAAGGACGAGATCCCAGACCCGCAGAAATTGCAGATCCGCCTATCTAACAACGGCGCCTTGATGCAGAACTTCAACACCAGCGACATGGCGCACAAGATCCCGCGCTGCATCGAGTGGCTGTCCACGGTCCATGCCTTGGAGCCGGGCGACATCATCGCCACCGGCACCAATCACCGCGGTCTCAACCCGTTTATGGACGGCGACAAGATCGAGCTCGACATCGAGGGCGTCGGCAAGCTCGCCTTCAACGTCAAGGACGAGCTGAAGCGCAAATGGGAACGGCGCACGCGGCTGCAGATGCACGAAGCGACGGCGCAAAAGACGCCCGGCGCCTATCCCGACATAACCCCGCAGGTCGAGGGCAAATACGCCAAAGCGAGCTGAACGGCTGTCCTGCCGCGCAGTGCCCCTCACCCTCCCGCTTCACGGGCCCCTCCCTCTCCCCGCCTGCGGGGAGAGGGCTGGGGTGTGGGGCCTTCGGGAGCACCGCTGCATAGAAAGGATCTGAACGATGACCGACGGCGGTTTTGCCTACAGCCAACTCTTTGCCAAGGATCTGCCGCCGCCGGCGCCACGCTGGACGGGGTTTCCGAAATACAATTTCATCGGCGGGCACAACGACCCGGCGCGCATCCCGGCCGCCGCACTCGCCGATGCCGCGACCGCCGTCTTGCGACGGCGCGGGGCTGATCTGGCGCTCTACAATTTCGACGGCCCGCAGGGTTACCTCGGACTGCGCCGCCTCGTCGTCGACAAACTCGCCCGACGGCCGGCGATCAAATGCACAACCGACGACGTGCTGATCACCACGGGCTCCGGCCAAGCCATCGACCTCGTCAACGGCTTGCTCCTCGAGCGCGGCGACACCGTGATCCTCGAAGAGTTCACCTATGGCGGTGCCTTGTCCAAACTGAAGCGGTTGGGTGTCAACGTCGTCGGCGCACCGCTCGACGACGAGGGTCTGAAGATCGACGGCCTCGCTCGCATCATCGAGGATCTCGGGCGCAAGGGTATCAGGCCCAAATACGTCTATACGATACCGACAGTGCAGAACCCGACCGGCTCGATATTGCCGCGCGAGCGCCGCGAAGCGTTGCTGGCGCTGACCCGCAAGCACGGTGTCCCGGTCTTCGAGGACGAGTGCTACGCCGACCTGACTTGGGAGGGATCGGGCCCGCCTTCGCTCTACGCAATGGACCCGCAGCAGGTGATCCACATCGGCTCGTTCTCGAAGACCTTGGCGCCGTCCTTGCGGCTCGGTTATGCGGTCTCCGTCCCCGAGGTAATGAGCCGGCTCGTCGCCTGCAAACGCGAGACCGACAGCGGCACCGGCGCGCTCGACCAGATGGTCGTCGCCGAATATTTCTCGCATAATTTCGATGCGCATGTCGGCGGCCTCACGCAGACCCTGCACGACAAGCTGGACGCGATGGTCGAAGCGGTCGAGCGAGAATTCGGCACCGCGGTCGAAAAGATGTGGTACCCGAAGGGCGGCATTTTCCTGTGGCTGAAATTGCCCGACCGGATCGACGTGACCAAGCTCGTCGCCCCGGCCGCCCAGGCTGGAGTCGTCTTCAACCCCGGGCCCGAATGGTCGTGCAACGCCGCCGCCAGCAAATCGCATCTGCGGCTCTGCTTTGCGCTGCCATCGAAGGACATCATCCGTGCCGGAGTCGCCGCCTTCGCGCGCGTCTGCTTCGAGGAAACCGGCATCCCCGAACGCAGCGCCAATATCCGCCGCACCGCCGCTTCCGATTGACCAAGTGACATAGCCTGCGACAGCAAAAGCGCGCCCCAGCCGAGGCCGATGACGCAGAACATCTACGACAATCCCGAGTTTTTTGCCGGTTACAGCCGCTTGGGCCGCTCGGTCGAGGGTCTGGAGGGAGCCCCCGAATGGCCGGCGCTCAGTGCTCTGCTCCCGGAGCTCCGCGGACGCAAAGCCGTGGATCTCGGTTGCGGCTTCGGCTGGTTCTGCCGCTGGGCGCGCGAGCAAGGAGCGGCGGAGGTCCTCGGCATCGACGTCTCCGAGAACATGCTGGTGCGCGCCCGCGCCGACACTGCCGACGCGGCGATCACTTACCTGAGAGCGGATATGGAGCGGGTCGAACTGCCAGAAGCAGCATTCGACGTCGCTTACAGCTCGCTCGCGCTGCACTACATTGAAAATTTGGAGAGGCTGCTCGCAAACGTGCATCGAGCGCTCGTTCCGGGCGGCTACCTCGTCTTCTCGGCGGAGCATCCGATCTTTACTGCGCCGGCGCACCCGGGCTGGATGGTAGATGCCGACGGCCGCAAGAGGTGGCCCGTCGACAGCTATCTTTGCGAAGGGCCGCGCCGGACGGATTGGCTCGCCAAAGGCGTGATCAAACAGCACCGCACCCTGGGAACCTACCTCAACTTGCTGCTTCGGCTGGGGTTTGCGCTGACCCATGTCGAGGAATGGGGTCCGACCGACGAGCAGATCGCGGCGCGCCCTTGCCTCGCTGAGGAACGGCAACGGCCGATGTTTCTGCTGGTCGCTGCTCGGCGCTGACGGCGTCCGGCCGATCCTTCGGCAGTGCCAGCCATGCGGCCGTCAGCTTTGCGCTCTCTGCAGTGAACCGCTCGTCGAGGAGCTCGGCGCCGAGAATGCGATCGACGCGGAAATTGCGGAAATCGTTCCTCAGCTCGCACCAGGCGCCGACCAGGGTCACATCGACGTAATACGCCATCGCGACAGGACGGATCGTTCTGTCCGTCCGCCGGCCCTGCTCGTCGGCATAGGTGATCGTCACCTTGCGCGCCTCGTGGATCGCACCGCGTAGGTCCGCCGGGTCGATTCCGGCAGGCGGCGCGTCGCCGTCCGAAACATAAACCGGCGCGGCGACGAGAAGCGGCTGCAGCGGCTGCGGCACCACCACCGCAAGCTTGGCGAGTACGCTTTCCGCCGCCTGCTTCAGCTTCGGGTCGCGCAACCGGCGCAGCAGCCGCACGCCGATCGCGATCGCGTCGGCCTCCCCGGCTGTAAACATCAACGGTGGCAGATCGAACCCACGGCGCAGCACATAGCCGAGCCCGGGTGCGCCTTCGATCGGGACGCGGCTCCCCTGCAACGCGGCGATATCGCGATAGATCGTGCGCACCGTCACTTCAAGCTTTTCGGCCAGCGCCGCTGCCGTAATCGGCTGCGAGGCCGTGCGCAAATTCTGGATGATGTCGAACAGGCGATCGGCGCGGCGCATCGCTTGCTGTTTGCTGTTGGCTCCTGACAAGACGGTGTCAGTATGCCCCCGTTAATATTCTTGAGCAACGCTTCAAAGGAGGAATGGATGGTATCGACTCATGTCGACATCGAGAAAGCGGAGTGGATGCCCGGCACGCTGTTTTGCGGCCCGGCGGCAATCTATGACGGCGAGGAGATCGTCCAGGTCAAGGTCCTCAGCGACCGCCGACAGGAGGGCGGGGGCAGCGCTTGGCTCGTCAAGTTCTCTCCGCCGCCGGGCAAGGTGATCAAGATCGTCGCGACCGCACGCTCCGACGAGCATGTCTTCAACCTCGAAGGTGGTCGTGGGACGAAGAGCGGAGGGCCAGCCCGCGCATCCGGGGGCTATACGCTAAACCCGAAAGGGCAGCCGCACAGTGCTTTTATCGGCACTGAAACGGTAAGCCTCGTTATCTATACCGGCGAACTGGACGAGATAGCGTCGATGGAAGTGGTCGACGCCGAGCCCGCCGCATCGGAGATGCTTTGAGAACCTGTCTTCCCCTCCGCCCTTGGAGCAGTCGAGTTATCTGAAGGGGGCCGCGTTCGCCTTTGCGGCAGTATCGATCTGGGCGGGCTGGAGCGTCTTTACGCGGCTGGCGGTTACCACCAGCCTGGATGCATGGGACATCGCAGCGCTGCGCTTCGGCGTCGCGGGCCTGCTGCTGGCGCCTGTCCTGGTGTGGCGCGGCCTTGCTCACGACCGCCTCGGGTGGCGTGGGCTGGCGGTAATCATTGCCGGGCAAGGTGCGCCTTATGTACTCGTGGCAGCAGGCGGTCTGCAATTCGCCCCCGCCCGCGACCAAGGCGCGCTCAATCCGGGCTCCATGCCGCTCTTTGTCACGCTCGTCACCGCAACGGTTCTGGCAGAGAAGTTTTCAATCCCGCGAAGATTGGGGCTCTCGTTCATCTTTGCCGGCGTCGTCGTGATTATCGTCTGGCATGCCGGGAGCGCAGCCTGGAGCCTCTCGCGCACCCTCGGCGATGCGCTGTTTTTGTTCGCAGGCTTCCTGACGGCTTGTTTCACGGTCGTCATGCGCCAAGCAAGGCTCGATCCACTGCATGCGGCAGCGCTCGTCGCCACCGGATCGCTGGCGATCTATTTGCCCATCTATCTGGCCCTCAATGGGCCTCGCCTCGCGCCGCTGCCACTCGCCGAGTTCATCTTTCAGGCGACCTTCCAGGGCGTCCTCGTGACTATTGTTGGCGTTGTCCTCTACGGCCGCGCGGTTACTATCCTCGGCGCCTCGGCGGGTGCGGCCTTTGGCGCATTGGTGCCGGCGTTGTCAGCATTGCTCGCGATCCCGCTTCTCAGCGAATGGCCCGACCGGACCGATTGGCTTGGCATCGCCCTGATTTCCGGCGGCGTCTATCTCGCGAGCGGCGCACCGTTGCCGCGTGGCGCCAGTTTTAGCCCGAGCTGAGGCCGGGCATGCTGTAGGGCGGGTCGAGGCCGACGCCCGAGAGGTGGCCGAACAGCTTTGTCAGGGTCTGACGATCCGCCAGCGGCAGCGGCGGCGACAGTATCGAGGCGATGTTCGCGCGAAGATGCTCCGGGTCGCCGGTGCCGAACAGCACGACATCGACACCTGGCTCGTGCCGCACAAAGCGATAGGCCGCCTCGGTAATCGTGCGCGCGCCCTTTTCATGCAACAGAAAGCCGAGCGGGCGAGGCGCATCGGCGAGCCAGCGCGGCAATTGCCGGCTCGCCGTCAGCTCCTGCAAAGCGGTCGCGAGACGCTGCGGCTGCGAAAAGATGTTGCGTACCGCGAACATCAGCAATGTGCCGATGCGGTTGGCCATCGTCCGCGGAAACACCTTGGCGCGCGCATTCTGGTGCATCATGTGGAACGCGAGCATGGCGGTGTCCCACGCACCGTCCTCGACGGCGCGCGCGAGCATCGCGTGCTCGGCGTCTTCCGAGGCGGCTTCGGTGACGCCGAGAAAACGAAGCTTGCCCTTATCCCGCTCCTTCAGCAGGGCGGGTGCGATCACGTCGCGCGCCTGCTCGTAGGCGTCGGGCATGACGCCGTGCAGCTGGAAGATGTCGACATAATCGGTATCGAGCTGCCGCAGCGAGTTGTCGAGGCTGCGCACCGCGCGCTCGGCGGCACCCCGGCCCTCGCGGTGCGGGAGCCACGCCTTGGTCGCGATGACAACGCTGTCGCGCGGTACTCCCTTGATCGCCTTGCCGAGCGCCGCTTCGGTGCCGTAGGCGGCGGCAGTATCGAAAATGTTGACGCCCAGATCGAAGGCCTGGCGGACGAGCGCAACAGCATCGGCCTCGCTTTTACCCGTGCCGAGGCCGAGGCGGCTGAACCCGCCGCAGCCGAGACCGGCAACGCTGACCTTGAGCCCGGTCCGACCGAGAGTGACGTAATCCATTACAAGAATCCGATCGACAGCCAGGGAATCGCGGCAACGACGGCGAGAGCGACGACGAGGGCGGCGATGTAGGGCCAGATCCGCCACAGCGCATCATCGGGAGAAACACGGCCGATCGCGCAGGCGCCGTAGTAACCGACACCAAAGGGCGGCGCGAACAGACCGATCCCCATCGCGAGGATCACGATCATCGCGTAATGGACCTCATGCACGCCCATCGCCTTTGCTACGGGGAACAGCAGCGGGCCGAACAGCACGATCGCCGGCAGCCCTTCGAGGACGCTGCCGAGAATGATGAACGCGACGATCGTGATTGCGAGAAACCCGGCCGTGCCGCCCGGCACGCCGGCCATGACGGAGACCAGCCACTGCGAGAAACCGGATTGGGTCAAGGCCCAGGCCATCGCCGTTGCCGTGCCGATGATCAACATGACGGCGCCAGTCAGCGAGACGGTATCGACAAGGATCGGATAGATCCGCCGCCAATCGAACTGACGGTAAACGAGGAGGCCCAAAAGGGCGGTGTAGACGACGCCGACGGTCGACACCTCGGTCGCGGTCGCCACCCCCTGGATGACCGCGGCGCGGATCACAAAGGGTAAGGTCAGCCCTGGGACCGCGATGATAAAGGTCCGCACCATTTGCCTTCCCGGCGCCCGCGTCCCGGCCCCGCGATCGGCGCGGCGCGAGCGAAACCAGGCGACGACGACTAGCCCGAGCGCCGCGACGGCAGCCGGCACCAGGCCGCCGGTGAATAGAGCGGCGATCGAAATGTTGGTGACGGAGCCGATCGTGATCAGCACCAGGCTCGGCGGGATCGTCTCGGACATTGCGCTCGAGGTCGCGAGCAGCGACGCGAGTTCACCGGGATGCGCGCCGCGGCGCCGCATCTCCGGGAAGAGGATCGGCGCCACCGCCGCCATGTCGGCCGCCTTCGACCCTGAAATCCCCGAGACGAGGTACATCGCGCCGAGCAGCACATAGGAGAGTCCGCCTTTGACATGGCCGATCAGCGCTGCGAGGAAATTGACCATTACCCGCGCGATGCCGGTCATCTCCATCAGCAGGCCCAGCACGACGAACATCGGCACCGCCAGCAGCAGCAGGTTGGAGATGCCGTCGTCGATCCGGTTGACGACGATGACGAGCGGCAAGTCGGTGGTCAGCGCGAGATAGGAGAAGGTGGCGATGCCGAAGGTGAAGGCGATCGGCACCCCGATCATCACGTAAGCGGCGACGAGCACGACAAAGAACAGGATCAGGCTGGCATGCCCCATCGCGATCAGCAAAGGCTGCGCCAGCCACAATGCCAGCGCGACGCCGCCCACCAGTGCGACAGCAACCAGGAACCCGCGAGAAGTTGTCGTTTCGAGCAAGCGCAACAGTGCGATGACGGCGGTCAGGGTGGCGCCGACTAGGATCGCGACGACCCGGTAACCGTCCGAGATCGAGAGCGTGATGAGCTCGGTCGATTTCTGGACCTCGAGATACTGCGCTGCCGGCAGCAGGATCTCCAGAACGAACACAATGACGACGAGGGCGCCGACGGTGCTGAGCGAACGAGCCCACTGCGGCGCCAGGGAATTCACGAAAGTCGTTAGACGCATGTGTTCGTCGCGGCGCAGCGCGACAACGGTTCCGAGCTACATGGAAGCCGATCTGATCGGCGATCCCGCGCAGGTAATTGCCGAGTTCGCCATCCATCGCCTCCCAAACGTGATCATAGTTGAGAAAAGCATAGCCGACGCCAAAGATCCCGCAGGCCGGGTTCTTGGCGGCCAGCAGGTCGAGCGGCAGTGTGTACATTTCGAGTGCGCCGGCGATCGTCTGCGAGATCATCGCGGTATCGCCGCCGAGCAGGCTGTTGGTGTAAAGCGTGATGTCGAGCCGCCCGCCACTCTCCTCCTTGATGAGCGCCATGGCTTCGCGCAAACGGACCGCCATCGGATGGCCATCGGGGAGCGAGCTGCCGCATTTAAACGTGAACTCGGCCGCGCGGGCCGGCCAGTGCAGGGTGGCGGGGGCGGCCAGTACGGTTGTCAGACCGGCGAGGAGCGACCTGCGCGGCAGCTTCATCGCGTTTCTCCCTCGATGTGATGGATCGCGGCGGTTCCAACCCGCCTTCGCTCCGGCAAGGTGCCGGTCGCCTGCGAGGTGTGTCAAGCCGCGCGGTCAGGCGCAAATGCGCGGAGCCAACGCACGCACCGGGTCATAGTCGTCGAATCAGTTGCTTTCTGTACAATGTTGCTATATCATCATAATTCTCCGGTCGATAACGAGGCGACCGAGCCGGTCGTCGAGGCACGCGACACACTAAAAGGAGAATTAGCTGCAGATTCAAAAGGAGAATTAGCCGTAGATTCGCTGCAGATTGCAACATTCGGGCGAATGCTGCACAATTTATGATTGTCCTTGAAAGGTCATGGGTCTGCTGTGCGCACCCCCCGCGTTCGATCTAATGCGCCCCGGCGGTGCTTAGTGGCAAAACGCGCGAAATCGGGTAAGACTGATCACTTGCAGCTACCCGCAAACGACCCGGAGGGATGAAACATGATCACGAAGTTCACGACGGTGTATGCGGGCCACGTCGATCTCCCCGAGCGCGGACAAAATACTACCCCGGCCAATGAGCGGCGTTTCTCGAACGAACACCTCGCGAGCGTCTTCGACAAGACCGATGCGATCGCGCGGAAGATGGATGCGCTCGGTTACGATACGCTATGGCTCGCCGAGCACCACTTTCAGCATGAAGGGTACGAGTGCATCCCCAACATCCTCATGCTGGCGGTGCACCTCGCGCATGTGACGAAGAGCCTCAAAATCGGCTGCGCCTTCAACATCGCGCCGATGTGGCACCCGCTGCGGCTCGCCGAGGACTTCGCGACCGCCGACATCCTGACCGGCGGGCGGACGATTTTTGGCGTCGGCCGCGGCTATCACACGCGCGAAGTCGAGACTTTCGGCGCCCCGATGCTCGACCAGGACGCCAATCGCGAACTGTTCGAAGAGCAGGTCGAGATCATTGTCAAATCCTTCAACGAGGAGTCGTTCTCGCATAAGGGCAAACACTACACGCTGCCGCCGCGGGTCCCCTATCGCGGCTACGAGCTCGAAAGGCTCACCCTGGTGCCGCGCCCGCTGCATCGGCCCGTCGAGATCTGGCAGCCGATCGTCAGCGCCAACCCGCGCGGGCTCGATTTCATGGTGCGGCACGGCATCAAGGGGGCGGTCGGCGGCGGCGCGGCGACGATGCAGGCGGGTCCGATCACCGGCTACCGCGACGCCGCGGCGCGGGCGGGCTTACAGCTGAACCTCGGCGAGAACCTCCAGCTCGGCCTCCATTTCCACCTCGCGCGGACCCGAGAGCAGGCGATCCGCGAGATCACTCCGATTTACGAGGAACACGTCAAGATGTTCGCGCCGCTGGGGTTCGTGCCGGGGCTTACGCCGGAGCAGATCGCGGCCGTCGCGCGCCGCGGCGGCTGGAGTGCGGCCGGGGTGCCGACCGTCGAGCATTACATGGCCCTCGGCTCGTGGTTCGCCGGCACACCGGCGGAGCTGGTCGAGCTGCTGAAGGGTTTCGAAGAGCGCTACCCGGGTATGGAGCATATCAGCCTTTCGAACCCGATCGGAACTCCGCAGACGACGATGCTCGAGCAGTTCCAATGGGTCGCCGAGGAGGTGATGCCGGCCTTCAAGTCGAACCGGAGGTAATCCGGGTTCGGACCCCTTCGCGACTCCCACTCCTTCCCCCACACGCTGGTGAGGGGTCGGGATGGCGGCCATTGATGAGGGTGACGCCCAGGACAAAGGCGGAGACGAGGCGATGCAGAGCCAGAACAGGATCCTTGACGACCTCGCCCGCGTCGCCGCGGGCGCGATGAGCACGTTGTCAGGGGTGAAGAGCGAGGTCGAATCGCGGTTGCGCGAGCAACTGGAAAGAGTGCTCGCCGGGATGGATCTGGTGAGCCGTGAGGAGTTCGAAGCAGTGAAGGCGATGGCTGCGAAGGCGCGCGCCGAGCAGGAGGATTTGCAAAAACGGCTCGCAGAACTCGAAGCGCGGCTCGCAACCCGAGAGCCTGCGGCGGCTCCCGCCACTGATCCCGCCTCCCCCCTTTCTTAGATTTGCGCAAAATAGACGAAAGGACCGTCAAATCTCTCTTGCGTCATTGTTGGTAGATCGGCAGCCTCGATGCGGTGACCTGCGCGCCGGCCGCGGGGTTGTGACCAGCCTAACGTACCTTGACCGGCAAAGGCGGCTTCCCGTCGAGGGCCCGAGGAGGGCTTGATGACATCCGTGTCCATTGTCGAACCAACGCTGTATTCCGGTAACCCGATCGACCTTGTCGAGGAGATCGTCATCGCCAATGACTGGGTGCACGACCGCGCCAGCGAGGAGGAGCTGGTCGTCGAGATCTCCGGCCGGTGGTGCGATTATCGGCTTTACTTTGTGTGGCAGGAGGAGATTTGCGCTTTGCACTTCTCCTGCGGTTTCGACATGAAAGTGCCGAAGAGCCGCCGCGCTGCGGTCTGGGAGCTGCTGGCCCTCGCCAACGAGAAGCTATGGCTGGGACATTTCGACCTGTCGGCGGAGAACAATTCGCCGGCTTTCCGCCATGCGGTGCTGTTGCGCGGCGTTTCGGCGGCGAGCGTCGAACAGGTCGAAGATCTCGTCGATATCGCCTTGTCCGAATGCGAGCGGTTTTATCCTGCATTCCAGTTTGTCGTCTGGGGCGGCAAATCGCCGGCGCAGGCGATCGCATCGGCGATGATCGATCCGGTCGGAGAGGCCTGAGCGCCGGTTGGCTTGCGATGGATGATGCGGCAACAGCTCGCGGCCTCGTTCTCGTCGGGTGCGGAAAGATGGGGACGGCGATGCTCCGTGGCTGGATCGCGGCCGGCGTCGCGTCGCGTTTTTTGGTGATCGAGCCGGCTGGAATGGCGGCGGGTCTCGATTCGTCCGCCGAGACCCTCTGGTATCCGGGGCCGGAGGCGCTGCCGAACGAGCTCGTAGCTGATGCCGTCGTGTTCGCGGTCAAGCCGCAAGTCGTCGATACGGTGCTGCCGAGCTATCGCCGGTGGGCGCACCCGGGAACGTTGTTCTTATCGATCGTGGCCGGCAAGACGTTGGGCGGTCTCGCCCGGCATCTCGGCGCCGCCGCGATTGTCCGGACAATGCCCAACACCCCGGCTGCAATCGGGCGCGGGATCACGGTCGCTTGTGCCAGCCCGCTCGTGACCTTCGCGCAAAGAAGGCTCTGCGAACGTTTGCTCGCCGCCATCGGCGAGAGTGCCTGGGTCGACGACGAGAGGCTGATCGACGCGGTCACAGCGCTATCGGGGAGTGGTCCGGCTTACGTATTTTTGTTGATCGAGGCGCTTGCGCGCGCGGGCGAAGCCGAGGGGTTGCCGTCCGAGCTGGCGGCACGGCTGGCACTCAGCACCGTTGCCGGTTCGGGCGAACTCGCCCGCATCTCGGCGGAGAGCACGGCGCAACTCCGCGAAAATGTCACGAGCCCAGGCGGTACCACCCGCGCCGCGCTCGACGTGCTGATGGCTGCAGACGGCCTCGAGGCGCTGATCAAGCGCGCCGTCGCTGCGGCTGCGGCCCGATCGCGCGAGCTCGCAAACTGATATGGCAAGAACGCGCAGGACGAACGGACGCGGCCGATCGACGGGTGCTGGGCCGGGTGACGCCGACCGGATCATCGATGCCGCCCTCGCCCTCATACCGACGGAGGGGTGGCGGGGGTTGTCGCTCGCCGCGATCGCCGCGGCGGCCGGGCTTCCGATCCTGCGGGTATA